>JGI24712J26585_10000178_pt1 | contig 52734 bp, 46 predicted proteins | sample BioPla3DNA2_FD_26585 | JGI IMG/M metagenome (IMG submission 26585) | reverse complement strand
CCCGCCGTAATCTTTTTCGGGCAGACTGTCGGGAATTTCCGTTTCCGCCTCTTCGGTAGTCTCGGCTGATGCCGGATCTTCGGTCTGCTGCCCCGGCGCAGGGGTGTCCGCTTTTTCTCCGCAGGCAGAGATAAGCGGCGAGATAAGGACTATTGCAGCCAGAAAAATTGCGATAAGTTTCTTATTAATCATATTAATCATAGCATTAACCCTCCAAGGCAAAGAGTGTTTCACGAACAGAAAAACAAGGCCGGAAAATGTCTCAGACACGGATTCTTTAAGCTATTAATGAGCGTCGGTCGAGAATAAGGGTTTGTCTTATATAATGATTGATTAATCGGCGTATTGCGGCGGGTTTATTTTAATATAAATCAGCTTTTGTTTTTTGATACGGCGGAGATAATTCTTCTTATTACCGGCACCAGAACCGCATCAAGAACAAGTTCGAAGAGGAAGTTGACGCCGATAACACTAAATAGAATAAACTTTCCGATGGAATCCGCGCCGGCTCCTTCCGCCCAACCGCTTACAAGCGGGGCGAAAACCGTCAGCATTCCGACACAGAGTATACCGGTGTTGACTACCGGGGTCACAACCGCCGCCAACGCGAGAGCGGCGAGATCGTTTGTATTTCGGACGGCTTTATACAGAAGTCCGCCGACAAATCCCGCTGCGGTTCCCTTTACCATGCAGAGAATCAGGGTCACCGCCGGGTTATACTGGAACATCAGCTGTCCGCCCACGTCGGCGCCGGTTACAACGGCGATGCAGACAATGACGGAGAATACGGCGCCAAGGAAAGCGCCTGCCGACGGACCGTAAATAACGGCGCCGATTATTATCGGAATAAGCGCGAGGGTCGGGGTGAAGGGACCTATTTTGATCCCGGTAAAGCTGCCGATCAGCTGGAGAACGATTACCAGCGCGGCTAAAATGGCAATCTGAGTCAGGCGCATTGTCGCTGCTCGGGTGCCGCGGGTTTGGGTTTCAACGTGTGTGAACATAATAATACTTCCTTTCGCTGCCGCCCGTATGGTGCGGCGCAGGTTTATTTTTTCGACAGCTGACAGGCTGCGTTATGCGTACCCGGCGGTAATTCCGCTCGGATCGTCTGCGTCCCGTTTTACCGTCGTGTTTAATTATACCAAATCAATGTTAAATTATCAATAAACTCATTGTGAATATATGGGCAATGCCGGCGGCGGGAAGGAAATTTTCCGGAAAAATATTAAAAAACATTGTGAGCGCGGAAAATATATGATATAATATAAGAAAAAAGGAGCGTGAATACTATGAATGAAGATTTAGACAGATTTGAAGGTATGACCGAAGACGAGATTGAAGAATTAAACGATAGCTTACTTGATGAAATCGGCAAGCGAATAACGGAATACGAGCTAAGAACCGCCATTGTCAATCCCGCAAAAATAAAGCAACTGGAGTTTGTGCATGAGATTTTATCCATATTACTTGAAGGACAGGATGTAAAAATTGCGAAGAAAGTTTTCAAACCGTTTAAAAGTATGGGCAGTGTCTCGGTAGAAGGAGCGGAAATTAAAATCAGATATCCTGACATATTCATGAAAATCGCGTCTTTTGCGGACAATATAGAGGTTTACCCGCTTGTAAAAGAAGCGGTACGGATGACCTTTACATTCCACGGTGTCACAAAGCCGATTGAGTAAGGAGAGGATTATGGAATACGAAAACTATTACGAAGCAGCCTTGGATTTAATAAAAGAATCTACCGAAGAGCTTGAAGGACGGATGTCGCTAAACAAAGAAAAGCTCGAAATTCTCGACGATGTGTGCACGGCTGTTGAAAACTTGCTTCAAATACTTGAGTGCAAGAATTTAGACATGAGCGTCAACGAAACAACCGGAACTTTTGCCCTTGAGGTTGTCTGCGACGAGATCATCGTCCAGACGAGAACCGACAGAGAGTTTTTTGAGCTGATAAGCATTGCGGACACCTTTAAATTTTCGAAGATAGATGACGACAGCATAAGAATCTCATTTAACATAGACAATATGTGGGAATAACCATACAACCGAAAACCAAGTATCCGAACCGGACGCCGCATCCGGATCTCATATCAAAAAACCGCTTTAATGCCGTAAACGGTATTGTTTCAGCGGTTTTTTCCGTTTCCGAAAAAAGCGACTCATTATTATAGATTCAAATTACGAATAACGCGAATTATTTGAAGGCAATTTTCATTAATCCGTTGAAAAATAATAAACTTAATGATATAATAGTGATATAATATTGTAAAGCATTAAATATAAAAGAAAAACCTTCACGGAAACATGACAATTTTCATCACCTCAAATACAGACCCTTATTTTAATTTAGCTTCCGAAGAATATTTAATCGACAACATGAAGGGCGACGTCTTCATGCTCTGGATAAACGCCCCGGTAGTGGTAATCGGCCGCAATCAGAACGCATACGCCGAACTTAACCGCAGCTTCATCGAGGAACACGGAATTAAGGTTGTGCGCCGGCTTTCCGGCGGCGGCGCTGTGTTCCACGACCTCGGAAACGTCAACTTCACCTTTATCGTCGACGACGACGGCTCGGATATCGACTTTGCCCGCTTCACCTCTCCCGTGACCGCCGCTCTCGCGTCAATCGGAATTGAAGCCGAGCTTTTCGGCAGGAACGATATCGTTTCAAAGGGAGTGAAAATCTCCGGCAACGCGCAGGCGCGCCGCTCCGGACGGATTATGCACCACGGTACCCTTTTATACAGCGCCGATCTGTCGCATATGTCCGGCGCGCTCAACGTAAACGACGCAAAGCTGAAATCCAAAGGGGTGAAGAGTATTCGCTCCCGGGTCGGCAATTTAAAGCAGCTTTATCAGCTTTCGCTCGACGCGGACGGATTTAAAAGCGCCATTGAGGAATACGCAAAAAAAAGCTGGCCTGACGCCGTTATCCGCCCCTTCACGGAGGAAGAAAACGCCGCGATACAGCGTCTCGCCGATGAGAAATACAGCCGCTGGGAATGGAACTGGGGACAGTCAAAGCAGTTTGAAGACAGCGTAACCAGATATTTCCCCTTCGGGCTTTTGCGGATAGATTATTCGCTTTCGGGCGGATACATCTCGGATATTGCGATATCCGGCGACTTTTTCGGTAGGAAGGATATCCGAGAAATCGAAGAGCGGCTGCGCGGGCTGCAATTCACAAGAGAGAACCTCGAAGCGGCGGTCTCCGACATCGGCGAATACATATCCGGCGCCGCGGCCGGGGAGTTTGCCGGAATGTTATTCTGACAGGAAAAACAAATAAAGAACAACACATATATTGATATCATTCAGGAGGTAATACAATGTCCGATAAAATCAGGGACGAAAAGTTAGACTATCTTTTCAAAGCGATACTTACCCTCGAAAATCAAGAGGAATGTTACGGCTTCTTTCAGGATCTCTGCACCGTTTCCGAGCTGCAGGAGATGTCAAAGCGCTTTTACGCCGCGAAGCTGCTGAACGAAAACCGTATATACAGCGACATATCCGAGCAGACCGGCCTTTCCACCGCCACCATCTCCCGGGTGAACCGCTGCCTTAAATACGGCTCCGACGGCTACATCATCGCATTAAAGCGCTTGGAACACAGCAAATGAATCTAAAAAGTGATCGGGAGGCGGGCGGACAATACACCGCCCTCGCCCGGTTTTACGACGCGCTGAATTCAGAAGTCAATTACCCCGCCTGGGCGCGAGGACTGCGCGATTCGCTGCGCGGACTCGGAGTGCCGGACGGGGCGATTCTGCTTGACCTTGCCTGCGGCACCGGCGCTTTGACGGTTGAGCTTTCCGCCTTAGGTTACGATATGATCGGCTGCGACATCTCCCCCGAAATGCTGAATATCGCAAGGGAAAGAACCCCTCCGGGGGAGGATATCCTCTGGCTTTGCCAGGACATGCGGTCGTTTGAACTTTACGGGACGGTCGGCGCGGTTATCTGCACCCTCGACTCGGTAAATTATCTGCTTTACGAGAAGGATCTCAAAAGCTGCTTTTCTCTCGTTCACAACTATCTCGACCCGGGCGGGATATTTATTTTCGACGCAAACACGCCGTATAAATTCGAGAATTTTTACTCAACGAACGATTTCCTGCTTGAAGCGGACGGGATATTCTGCGGCTGGTCAAATGACTGGAACGAAAAAACCCGCCGCTGCGCCTTTTATCTCACCCTCTTTTCCGAGCAGCCGGACGGCAGTTATATCCGCTCCGACGAGCGGCAGGTCGAAAGATGCTGGGAGATGCGAACTTTCAAGCGCCTGCTTAAATCCGCCGGCTTTGAGCTGCTTTCCGTCGAAACCGATCCGAATGAGCCTGAAGGCGAAGAAACGAGATGGACATTCACCGCAAGGTGCGTAAAAAGCTGAATTAGAAGTCGCAGTTTTAGAATTATAAGTCGTTTTTTCTGTGTTTATCATCTCTCCCTGTTTTCTTCGGAAACGGGAGGATTTTGTTTTTCAGCCGACTTTTGTTCAGATTCGTTTTTTGAGATTGACAATGCGGCTTAAATGTAGTAAAATATATGTTAGATAAAAAATAAGAATGTTTCCGTCCGGGGCTGAGAGATGAAAGTAAAGTCGAAAATCGTATTTGTTGTTCTTGTGGTCGCGCTGCAAGTGCTTATGTATTTTACCCTTTCGATAAACGGCTATATGCGCATTTACGATTATGCCCTTGACCGCTCCGTTTACTTCTTCGGCGAAGGCGAAAAAACCGACGACGAGCATCTGACAAAGCTCTGGGGGGAAGACTGCCGCAACGACGTGCTTTTTCTGAACCGCCGCCTCGAAGGCAACGCGATTGACTACGAAGAGCTCCGCATGAACGCGGTATATCTGAATAAATACTACAAGCTGAAATACATCGTTCTTGACTGCGGTTATGCCGACGGGCAGCTTTTGAATCATTTTCTGAATCAGGGCAATCCCGAAAAATGCCGCGAATTAGTCCTGACCTTTGATTGCGAGCATCTGAGATGCGAAGAATTCTTTAATTTCCTTGAATTTGTATCAAGCTACAACGAAGAAGCCGCGGAACCCCTTGTTTTTTTGGGCGTCGCGCCGCAGACCAACGCAGATACCGCCGCCATATACGCGACGATGATAATAAGAAGCGTTACCGAAAGGTATCCTTCAACCGATATCGTTTCAGCCGTCAGCCGGGGAAGAAAAGACGCGCACGATTACCTTGAAAATCTCAAAAAATCGATAGGTAAATATCCGAATAAATACAAACATCTGCTCGTTGAAAACTATTTCGAATTTACGCACACCGTCAACAGTTATATAAACAAAGAGGAGCTTCCGAACCAAAGCTCCCGCGACCTTATCAGCGCGGATAATTTCGCCGAACTTTTGAGCCGCCATATCCGCGCAAAATACCTGATTCAATACAGCCGGCCGACTTTTAAGGCAAGGATTTACACCCTGCGGCCGGATATGAAAAACCGCAGCGCCGGCTATACCGTCCGGTATAAAAACGGCTTCGGAACCCGATACGGCGCCCCGATAACCTTTTCAATGCCGGATGAGATTAAACTCAACCCCGAAGGAGAGCCGGGCATAATCTTTTGGGATGACCGATTCATGCGCTACTTTGAAAGCTACCGCCGTTTCGTCTACAATGTAAACCGCCGTCCTTCCGGCAGATATTTAAGCTCCGACGACGGCGCCGAGGGCGGCGCTTTCATGATTTTAGCCGACTCGCCTCCGCTTACCGAGCTTTTGCCGCCGGAACCGGCAGACAGTGACGATAAATAAAGTTAAAAATAAGGAGATTCGATTGCGGCGGATAATTCCGCCCTCTCTTTATAAAAACATGAAAATTAACGGATATACAATAGAAACCGATCCGGATTTTCCGATCGAAGAGCGGTTCAACCTTATCGTGCCGCTAAATTACATCCTCGGCGAAGACAGGCGCCTCAAAATATACTGTTATGAAAGCACCCTTGATTTAGCGGAGGAATTCGCCGAAAAATGGGCGGACAACTGCTTTGACAACGCCTGTTTTGATTGGATTTACGCCCGTTTTGAGCCGCGCATCTCCTCATGGGGTTATGAAACGGACCCCAGACGCAAGTATATCTGGCTTTATAATTTTGAACTGACCGACGAGGCGGATATCGACCTGTCGCTCATCCGCGGTGATTCGCGGATGCTTGTTAACTCCCGTGAAGTCAAAAACAAGACCACCTTTGATTTGGATATGCTCTCGCTTGAGCGTCTTCGCTATTCGGCGTCGGTTTTGGACGGCGCCGTTGTTTCGGTTGCCGCAGAGAATATGCGTTTTGATGAAAGAACCACCGAGATAGGCTGCGAGACGCACCCGCAATACCGCGGCAGAGGGCTCGCGGCGTCGAATATAGCTCTCCTCTCAAGAGAGCTGCTTTTGACAAACGACACCGTTCAATACAACTGCACCTGCAAAAACGAAAAGAGCCGCACCCTCGCCGAGAAGGTCGGTTTTTCTCAGGTCGGACGCTCTTACTACCTGACATGTTACTTAAAATAAGGATGAAAAATGGCATTTGACGCCGGAATGATGTCCGCTGTCGTATATGAGATGAATCTTGAGGCGGCGGACGCCAAAATCGAAAGAGTGCTGCAGCCGTCAAAGGATTTGATTGTGCTGCAGCTTCACAGCGGACGCGCGACAAAGCGGCTGATGATATCCGCCTCTTCAAACAACCCGCGGATAAATATAACCGAACTGACCTTTGAAAACCCGACAGAGCCGCCGATGTTCTGTATGCTGCTTAGAAAGCATTTAGTCGGGGCGAGGATAAGCGAAGTGAGGCAGTTCGGGTTTGAGCGCGCGCTTGAGATTGTCGTCGACGGTTACGACGAGTTGGGATATCCCTCGAAGAAATATATTATCGTTGAGATAATGGGCAAATACTCAAATCTTATCCTCTGCGACGGCGATTACAAGATTATCGCGCCGCTGCGGATAGTCGAAATGTCGATAAACCAGAAACGGCCGATTCTGCCGGGCATGGGGTACGAGCTTCCGCCGCCGCAGGACAAGCTGGACCCGCTCAAAGCCGAGCGCGCCGAATTTATAAGGCTGTACGAAAACACCGAACTTCCGCCGGACAAGTTCATTCAAACGAAGTATTTGGGATTCAGTCAGCTTGTCGCGCGTGAGATCGCTTTCAGAGCCGGCGGCAGGTCGCCTGCGGCGCTCTGGGAGGCGTTTGACTATGCCGTCGGGATTATAAAGACCAAGTCTTATACCCCGACGCTTATCCGCCGAAAAGAGCTTAAAGACGGCGTTGTGATACCGGGAAAGCCGCTTGATTACTGCTATCTTCCGATAAGTCAGTACGGCGGTTCCGCCATTGTCGAGACTCTGCCGGATTTCGGAACGCTGCTCGATACATTTTTTGAAGAAAAGGAGAAAACCGAGCGGCTGCAGCAGCGCGCCGCCGATATCTTCCGTCTCTTGACTAACGCGGAAACGCGCTTAAAGAAAAAAACCGCCCTTCAGCGCAGGGATATCGCCGATTGCGCCGAAAAGGAAAAATACCGCCGATACGGCGATCTCATTATCTCAAATATCTACCGGATTGAGCGCGGAATGACCTCCGCAACGCTTACCGACTGGTCGGAAGACCCGCCCGTCGATGTCTCCGTCCCGCTTGACGCCCGCCTTTCCCCCGCCGCCAACGCGCAGCGGTGGTACAAGAGATACGCGAAGGCGAAAACGGCTGAGGTTGAGCTGGCAAAGCAGATCGAGATATCCGAGCGGGAGCTTGAATATATCCACACTGTTTTCGACGCGCTTTCCCGCGCCGAGACCGACAGTGACATCACCGACATCCGCCGCGAGCTTTACGAAAGCGGTTACGCTTCAAAGATGAAAAACTATGTCGCGACAAAGCCGCAGAAGCCGAAGCCGATGCTGTTCGAGACTACCGGCGGATACGAAGTGCTGATCGGCAAGAACAACGCCCAGAACGATTATATTACCACCCGACTGGCCGAGCCGGATGACATTTGGTTCCATGTCAAAAATTCCCCCGGCTCGCATGTCGTTATCCGCACAGGCGGCGATACTCCCCCCGACGAAGACCTGACCGAGTGCGCCGTCCTCGCCGCTTATTTTTCAAAGGAGCGGGAGGGGGAGAACGTCGAGGTTGATTATACCGAGATAAGGTATGTGAAGAAGCCGAACGGCTCGAAACCGGGGTATGTGACTTACAAGAGGAATAAGACTGCGATAGTGACGCCGGATGCGGAGCTGGCGAAGAGATTGAGGAAGAATTGATATCGGACAGGCGCGGGGTTTCCCGCGCCTGTGTTTTATTTTGATAATGAAAAAAGCCGTCCCGCTTCAAAAGCGGGACGGCGGGTTTTTAAGGTTCAGGCGGAGTAGGAATCGGTATTACCTTAGGGGTATAGTATTTGCTTGAAGAAACAAGCATTAGTACAATATAGTTGTCATTTTCGGAGTAGTAATCACTCAAATTAATTGAAAATGGAGTATTCTTATTAAGATTGTAAATTCCTTTTTTTTGCGCTCCTATGTGATACTGCAAATAGGCGGCAGAACTGCTCGGTGCAGTGGAAGATGTTGAAATGTAGTAATAAAGCGATCCTGCAACTTCAGGTGTCACTATAAGGTAATGACCGCCTTCAATCAAAGCCACAACATATGTAAATCCATTGCCGGAAGGGGTAGTTCCCCCGCCGCCGCGGGCGACTCTGACGGGCGTGTAAGTATTGACACCGTCAGTAAGCACAAACCAGACATAGCTATAATTTGAGGTGATATTAACAGTAATGGTTCTCGCATTCTTGTTGACAGTTACAGGGGTACCGGAAACCATTATCCCCTGACCGGTTAAATTGGCATTGTTGGAATGAACGTAATAAAGCGTACCATTGATGGCGGAGCGGAAAGAAATTTTGTCTTCATAACTGTCGCCAGTTGCCGTGGTGACTATAGTCGGAGATGTGGTGAAACCGTCGGTATTGTAGCCCCCGCCGCTACGCTGAACCGTGACCGGGGTATATCTGTAGTTATTGGCGTCAATAAGCATGAATACAACATAGCTGGCGGAACTGCCTAAAACATTGACATTGTAGCTCGATTGCATGTTGGCGTTGACGGGTATCGCACCGGTAATAGAGTTATACTGAGCCGCATTATAGTTAGATTCGAAAGTGGTTGAGTTGATAAATCCGGGATTCGTATTGCTGTAGTAGAAATAAACATTACCGGTAACGTTGGTTGTCATGCGTATGTTGTCCTGAGTGCCGGAAGTAGTTATAACAGGTCCTGTTTTAATACCGGTGCCTGTGCCTGTTGCGGTTCTTGCAACCAAAACAGGGACATAACGGTTATTGCTTGAATCTACCAGCATGAAAGCGACGTAGTTGTAATTCTGAACATTATTTCTCAATCCGCCGTTAACGGTATTATTTACATTAAATACGCCGCAATATGTTGAACCGGAACTATTCATATATGAGTTATATGTCGCCATGAAGGTATCGGAATTCAGAACTGTCGCGGAGTTGGTGTAATAATAGTAAACAGTTCCGTTAATTAATGAATAAGCCGATAAGGTATCATTCACACCACCGACGGTAACGTTTGGCATGGCGGTAAAACCGGAGCCGGTGACGTTGCCGGGGTCGCCTCTCTTGACGGTATAGGGGGAATAATAGGTGGTAGTCGTCCCGCTGCCTGTCAGCATGAAGGTTACATATTGATATCCGCTGCTGTTTGCGTTGGCAGAGAGAGCAACGGTAGTGGTGTTGACTGCATTGTTGGCGGCAACGGAAATTACACCCTTATATCCCGTCGGAGTTTTATCGTAATTTGTGTTGAAGGTGTTGTAGTCGTTCGGCGCGGTCGGGGAGTTAGTATAGTAGTAATGAACTACACCGGCATAAGACGGCGTAAATGATACTGTATCATAGCCGCCTATCTGGTTGATGCTTACAGTAGGATTCACCGAGAAGCCGTAGCTGCCTGTGTTGGTATTCAGACGGGGAAGAATGGCGGGGGTCAGTATTTTGCCGCTGGTGTCCTGAATTGCAATAACAATATGCGTATAGCTGTTGGCATAGCCTGCCTCGGCAGTTTTGACATTGTTATAAGCCTGGCCGGCGGTAAGCTGCGTGGTTGCGCCCTTCGCGCTGGTGACGGCGCCATTATATCCGGTCAGGAAGTTAGAGGCGTCAATACCGGATGATGTCTTTGAATAATACCAATATACAATACCGTTTATTGCGGGGGTAAAGCTGATGAAGTCGCCTTGATTGTTTACGGTAATTGTCGGAGAAACCGTGAAGCCGGCGCCGCCGGTGCCGGTCTCCGAACGAGGAATCACGAGCGGAGGATAAGTGTTGCCATAATTATCTGAAAGCTGAAGCGCTATATAGCTGAGACCGGCGCTGTTTGCAGCAGCCGTTTCTATACGGGTTGACTTAGCAGTACTGCCGGAACCGGTCATATAGGTAAGATAAGTGGTGGTATTTTCACCGGCGGATACAGTGATGCTGTTGAAATAGGTATTGGGCATACCGTAGTAGCTGTTGAAAGTCTGCGTTGTCGGAGCCTGTGAGCTGTTCGTATAATAATAGCGCATAGTTCCGGCAACCTTCGGTGACACCTTAATTGTGTCATTGCCGTTATAAGACGACCATACCGGAGCCGCGGTGAAGCCGGAGGCGGAGTAATCGCCCTCGGAACCCGCATTGCGGGTGACGATGACCGGAGGATAGTTTTTCGCATTTGCGCCGCTGCCGCTTGCAAGCATGACCGCGACATACTGATACTGTGAAGAAGCGCCTCCGTTGTATACGGTGGTTTGGTTATACTCAGTTCCCGCGACTACCGGAATACCGGTTGAGGTCGGGTTTTTGATGCCGCTGCCGGCGGCGTTCCAGTTAGCTGTGAAGGTCTCCGGAGTCAAGGCAGCGTTGCTGGTGGTATAGTAATAAAACACATATCCGGCGACAGTTGTAGTGAAACTTAAATTGTCATATCCGGTCGATGCGTTGGTATTTACCGTAGGGCCTTTGGCGAATCCGGAGGCGGTATTGTCGGTTGCCGAACCGCTGCGGGAAAGGAGTATCGGGGTGAAATATTTTTGATTGGCATACAAGCTGATTACGACATATTCATACTGAACGGCTATCGATTTACCGAGAAGATTGAGCGAATACGATTTCACGTTTTCAAGGGAATGATAGCCCTTTACAGTTGAGTTCGCCTGGTTATAAGCACTGCTGAAATTGTCGGATGTCGGAGTGGTCGCGGTGTTTGTATAATAATAGAAGAGAACGCTCGTCTGATCCGGGGTAACGGTAAGGATATCCGTCGTACCGGTGGTGTCGAGGACGGCTTTGGTTCCCTTGGCAAGACCATTTGTTGAAACATCAGAGCCGGTAACCTGCGCGCCGTTGATGGTGGCGGTGAGATTTCCGCTTATGGTATAGTTTACCGGTATGATGTTGGAAACAAATCTTGCGCCTCTGATATCGACTTTCTGCAAAGAGCCGCTGCCGTCGACCAATGAGCCTTCGGCGTGCTCGCCGACTGTCATGTTGTTTATCCTGGTTCCGCCGCTCAAATAAAGCGATGCGGCGGAATCGAGGCGGATATCGTTGATGTTCGAGTTATTTGTAAGAGTAATGCCGGAGATGTGATCATCCGCGGACATAACAACAATGTTGTTCGCGGTTGTACTGTCGAGAACAAGTTTGGTTGTGCCGCGGAGGAAAAGCGTTCCGCGGATATTGCAGCCGGTGAAGGTTACGGTTCCGCTCGAAGCGCCCTCGGTTACATAAACCGAACCCTGAAGGTTGGCGTTGGACACGGTAATGTTGCCGGAAGTAACCGACGCGTTTGAAGGAGCGGCGGCGCCGTCGGTACCGCTGGAGCTTATGCGGTAGATGGTGCCTGCCGAGCGGTAAAGGATAGCGAGCGCTTCGGCCCGGGTAAGAGTCCTTGCCGGCTTAAATTCGCCGTCATCATAGCCCTTCAAAATTCCCGCGGCGACGCACTGAAGCACATAGTCGCGGTACTGGCTTGAAATGTCCATGTAGTCGGGGAAAGTCCCGGGAGCCGCTTTATTGTCGGGGCTCAGATTGAGATAGCGCGCGAGCAGAGCCGCGGCTTCCTCGCGGTTGAGCTGACCGTTCGGGTCGAGTTTTGCGCCGTAATCAAGAAGATAGCCCTGAGCGGCGGCCTGCTGGACGTAGGAATAGAACCAATCGTCGGAACTTACGTCGGAGTAGTTGATGGCGATGGTTTCGCGGAGGCCGAAGGTTGCGTCGAGCATCTTAATGAACTCAGCCCTGGTAACTGTGTTGTTCGGGCGGAAAGTTCCGTCGGGATAGCCGGAAAGTATTTCTTTCTCAACCATGTATTCGATATTAGATTTTGCCCAGTGGGACGCAGTGTCGCTGAAAGTGTCGTCGGCAAAAGACGAAACCGGAGCGAACACAAAGGCTCCCATGACCATCAGCGCGGCGAGCAGCCATGCGGTCGCGCGGGAGCGGATATTGCGCTGTTTCATATGAAATTCCTCCGTTTTATTATGTTAACTTGCAGTTTGAGGTGATACTTAAGGTTTAGACGCCGCATATCTGTTTTTTGTTTCATCGTTTCCGAAAATATATTAAGGAAAAAAGCCGATTTGCGGCAATATATAAGGGGTTACCTTATAATTATAGCAACATTTGAACAAAAAATCAAGTACCTAAAGACGGGTTTGTGTTAATATTACGGCGGGTTTATAAATTGTGCAAAAATACAAGCCGTCCGCCCTTATAAGACTGATAAATATATTTTACGAGTTTAAAAAAAGTTATTTGAAATCAGTCGTTTTTATTTCGAAATGTTTGGTCGGCGGCACTCCAAAGTAGGCTTTGAAGCTTTTACTGAAAGAATGAATGGAACCGTATTTGAGAATTTCGCCGGTTTCGGTTACCGAACGCCCTTCGGTCAGAAGGCCTAAAGCCTTTTCCATCTTCAGTCTTCGCAGATAACCGCTGATCGACTCGCCGAAAGCTTCGAGAAACACAGTCTCAAGCGAATTTTGGTTATAATGAAAGACGGCTCCGAGACCTCCGACCGACGCAAGATCGAGATAATATGTGTCGATATAGTCCCTTATGCGGAAAGCGAGCATTTTTCTGTTATTCGGCGGCGGAAGCTCATGTGTCGGCAGGTTTTGCATCGCGCGGAGATATTTTATTATAAGGCTGCTCAAAAGACCGCCTATCCTTACAAATTTAAACGGAAGGCTGCTCTGCATCTCGGCGCAAAGGTCAAAAAAGGTTTCCCTTCCATCCGGCATCGAGCAGAGGCGGGGTTTTGCGCGCAGCTCCTCAAGGCTTTTGAAAAGCGGCTCGTAGATTCCCCCCTCGTCTTCTCGCGCAAACGCGGTAAAGGCGTAGCGCATCGGCGCGTCAGCGCTGCTTTTGATATAATGCGCCTCGCCCGGGACCGAAAGGACGCAGTCGTTTGCTCTGACGTCGTATATTTCCTCTCCGGCGACAACCGTCCCTTTGCCGTCAAGGACAAAAGTAAATTCAAGATAGGTGTTTTCATGCCTTCCGATTTCGGCGCCGGGGTAGAACAAAAGTTCTCCCAGCTGGTGTAGGGCTATTCCTCCGCAGGGGATGGGATTGTGATACTGCTCGTTATAGTGGTATTCGCAGCCGATCACATACCCTTTTGATCCTTTTTTATATTTTTTGTTGAAGTCTTCCATAAATATCGTATGCCTCTGAGGGCAGTTATGAATATTCTTATTGTTATCTAAATATATTATATCTCATTTTCGGTTTTTATGCAATGTTAAAACAAGAAAAAGTTAAATATATGATATAGTTAAGACAAATACTTTCGAGGATAAGCATGTTAAAATAGTAAATAAAGAACAAAGCCATAATATATAAACGAATAACGGAGGTAATGCCATGAAACGCTTTATTGCGGCGCTTATCCTTTTATCGCTGATTTTGTCAGCCTGCGGCGCCGCCAAAACCGGACAAAGCCCGGAAAGCGTCGTCACAACCGAGGGCGAAGCCAATGAAGCTGCGACGCTTTATATCGACGATATCCCGGAAGACGCCGATTTCGGGGGCGCGGAGCTGCTCGTCCTGATAAGAGCTCTTTATGCGCCGTATGACCTTTTGGGGGAGAGCGGCGGAGACATCGTGCTTGACGCGATTTACAAAAGAAACGCAATGATCGAGGAGCGGCTCAATGTAACTTTAGTTCCGGTTGTAAAAGAGGAAGGTGACGCCGATATTGCGGAGCTTGTAAGGCAGTCGGTGCTTGCGGACAGCGACCCTTATCATATCTATCTCGCCCGCGGACCGGAGGGCGCGGCGCTGTCGCTCGAAGCGATGCTGCTCTCGGCGAAAGAGCTGCCGCACATCAATATCGACGCTCCGTGGTGGAACAAAAAATTCACCAAAAACATGGCGATAAACGAAAACGAGCTGTTTTATCTTGCCGGCGACGCCGTCCTTTCGGTATTCAAATGCAGCAACTGCGTTTTCTTCAACAAAGCGGACTTTGAGAACCGCTTCGGCGATTACGAAGAACAGATTTATCAGACGGTCTTCGACGGCAAATGGACATACGACAAATTCATGTCGTATGTTGAGCAGTCATATGAAGACATCAACGGAAACGGAACCACCGACGCCGAAGACCACTACGGCGCCGTTTACCTCGACTACGCGCAGGACTGGTACATCTCATCCGCCGGTGTCAACTTCATGTCGCGCGACGATGAGGGTTATCCCAAACTTGAGCTATACAACGACGACGCCGTGACACTCTGCGATTATCTGCAAAGGCTTTTCTCGGATAAAACGCTCGCATGGTGCTTTGTCGGCGAACAGCTTGACATGGGTAACTTCTTCAAGTCGCGCAATGCTCTCTTTCTGCCCGGAAGATTTACATATGTCGACGGCAATCTCAGGGATATGGAAGACCCTTACGGAATAATTCCCTATCCGAAGGTGAAAGAGAGCCTTGAATATATGTCGGCAAGCGGCCACAGCGGCAATTTCGTCACCGTTCCGATAAACAACCCAATCCCAGAAGCCACTTCCGCCGTAATTGAAGCGCTTACGGCCGAGGGATACAGTTCCGTATTCCCGATCTATTACGAGGAGTCGCTGAAAATAAAATATACCGACGGCGGCACCGACGCCAAGATGATTGACCTCATCCACGACTGCATCAACTTCTATGTGACAAGCAACGTCTTCATAGGCGGGGAGCGGATAGGAACGATGCTTCAGGAGGTTGTCATGGACAGCTCGAAGAACTACGCATCCTTCCATAAAGCGAATATAGACAAGAAAGAAGGGCTGCTGCTGAAGCTTATCGAGACTTACGAATACAATCATTCGGCTAAAGGGTGATTTTATATGCGGAAAACGGTGGAATACAACGACTTTTCGCGGTATATCAAAACAAGTCCGCTGCTGAAATCATCGTTTCTTTTGTCAGGCGAATCGGCGGGGGCGCTGGTAAGCCTGACAAAGCCGTCGATACGCGGGCTTTATGCCTTCGGAACTTTCGGAAGGCTGCACAACCTTTTGTATGATCTCGACTGCGTGGCGCTATACAGCGACCTTTACGGAATATACCCGTATTACCGGATAAAGGACAGATATTTTTATCCTTTCCGCTGCGGAGTTGACTGCCGCAGCAGCGGTTCTTTCGATGTCGAAAACGATATTTGCACGGAGACATCCGAAAAAAACGCCTCGGTCGGTTTCAGGGATATCCCGGCATATGAAAAAGACATGGAAAAACCCGGAGGACGCTTTCCCCGGCTCGAATTCCGGGCGGAAGATGAGGGACTGCGCATCTTCGCGGAATTTCCGCCGGAAGCGGAGGAATGTTTTATACATCTGCCGTGGTATCCGCTGTATGATTTATATGATATCGGAAACGGCGGAATGGATATTCAATACTACCGCCACGGCTTTTACCCGGGAGTCCGCGGGGAGGATTTCAGCGAAAATATCGGTGAGCGCGTTATCCTATCCGACTCGCTCAGCCGCCAGGCTTCCGCAGAGATAAACGCTCCCGGTTGTGTTTTGCGGATGAAAGCCTGTACAGTAAAAGAGATGGGATACGCGCTTTATCTTTCGACCGACGCAGTATCGAAAGATAAGGCGATGAATATTGAAATTAAGTTCAAAAGAAATTCCGTCACCTTTTCGGGAGAGCATTTCTATAACTGCGGCAATACCGCAAGAGTAACTCTGAGCTATCCCGACGGTCGAGAGGAGACAGGGAAATTTAGAGTGCCGGAAAAGCCGGGAGCGCATCATATCGACTTCGAAGACGGCTCGCGCTTCTGCTACTGCGCAGTTCCGAACAGCCGGGAGATGATTAAAAAAGCGGCAGACGCCTGCCTCAAGATTTTCTGGCGGGACGGAGGTCTTGCCGGCGCTCCCCCTTACGCTTTCGATCCGCTGCTTTTAAAACCCAAGCTTAGAAACGGCTTTCACTATTGCAGCCACGGCATGAGATCACTGTCAATTCTCTGCGCGGAAGGCGTTCTGTCGGGGGATGTTTCATATATCGACGCCGCTTTGCGCGCGGTTAAAAGCGTAGCCGCGCTTTCCTTTCGGGATACCGACGGGGCGATATTCACTCCGCTCAGCATGGACGACAAAGGCAGTGCCGGGGCTCATTCGGGGGCGAGCCGCCCGAGCGACACCGGAATAATCATACGGGGACTCTGCCAAGCCTGCAAGGGATATCTCAATTTCGGAATGGAAAAAAAAGCAAAGGAATGCGCCGTCCTCGCCCGCGACTACGCCAAAACCATCGAGCGGATGCAATGTCCCGACGGCAGCTTTTATGACAGATACGAGTATCCGACATTCAAGCCAACGGTTAACAATAAAGGGACGGTAAACAACTGGTGTCTTCAGCTCTGGCGGCTGATCCCGCTTTTGAAATATTTCGGCATGAATGACGACGCGGACAGGCTTTTAGTGCTGATTAAACGCTATATTGCTTATCAGACCGGCAAAAAGAACAGCATATTCTATGTATCCGGCGGCGGAGAAGATGCTTCCGATTTCGGGGACGCGCTCAACACGGATTCTACCCTCTTCACTATTCAGTATCTGTTGACAGGGGAAGAAAAGTGGAAGGAATATGCGGAGCAAGCGCTGAAAAAGGCGTGGCTTATGTCCTGTATGCGGGCAGATATGCCGCAGTTCTTTTCGGTATACGGCAACAGCGATCTCGGCACTTTCTACGACCAGCCGTACGGTTTGTTTTCCGCCGGCGGGATGCACGACCTCACCGCGGTCGAAGCAAATCTCTTCGCGGCGGAAGCGCTCGGAAGCAGGTTTGCGGCGGACAATGCCGACGCGCTGCGCAAAGTCAGGCTCGGCAGCTTCATCGCGGACAACGGCGGAATGTATATGGTGCTTCTGCAATGCCCGAACTACTTTTACAAAGACGAGCGACATTCGGAAATGCTTATGTACGGCGGCGTGGGCGTATATGCGTGGGCGGAAGCCGAACAGAACAGCGATGTCATAAGACATATAACGAAGAAGTATTCACCCATTCCTTAACCGCAAAGAAAGAGGAATTCATATGGGAATCAATCAGACAAACAATCTTCGGGAAGACAAAAAAATCCTGCGTTCTCTGGTAAGCGAACTTATCCCAATTGCCGAAATTCCGGAGAACAATACCGATAAAATCGAAAAATGGAAGAAGCATATCCGTCTTGAAGGAGAAAAACCGATGGTTTTCGTCTTTCCGGACGGTTCCTGGGATGAACTTCTTCCTTACGGGTCGCTTCGGTGCGCAAATCCGGCTGCCCGGACTCTGGAATATGAGCTGCGCAAGCGGCTGATTCGCCATAAATATATCCGTGACGACGTGCCGATAACGGCAGACGTTGAGGTGCCAAAAGCGATAAGAAACACTATGTGGGGAGTTGCGCCGAAGCAGGAGCGTGTTCCGGGACGCGGCGCATATCGGATGGTCAGCATCATCGAAAAACCCTCCGACTGGAAACAGCTTTCCGCGCCGGTGATAACTCACGACGAAAAACAGTCGGAGGCTGATTTCGACTTCATTCGGGACGCCGTGGGAGACCTTACGCCGGTGCAGCTTGTGGGAAGGAAGAAATTCAATTTCCATATGATGCACTGGTACTGCGACTACCGGGGACTCGACAATCTGCTGTATGATCTGTATGACGAACCGGAGATGGTTCACGATGTGATGCGCTTTTTCGCCGATGGTATCAAATCGATGCTGCGGCAGTATGAGGAGCAGAATCTGATTTCGCTGAACAACGATCGGACATTCCACTTCACCGGCGGCGTCGGGTATACAGACCTGCTGCCTCAGCCGGACTATGAGCCGGACAGGATACGTCTCTGCGACGTCTGGGGCGCAGCCGAAGCGCAGGAATTTGCTCAAATTTCTCCGGAGATGCATGAGGAATTCGTCCTGCAGTATGAACGGGAGATTCTCGAGCCCTTCGGACTCAACGGTTACGGCTGCTGCGACGACCTTTCCGAAAAGCTGGACGGAGTTCTGAAAATCCGCAATCTGCGCCGCGTCGCGGTTTGCCCCTGGGCGGATATCGCAAAATTCGTACCGGTTCTGGGGAAAAATTACATTATGACCTGGAAACCGATGCCGATGCCGCTGGCGGGAGATGAATTCGATACCGAACTCGTCCGCAAAGAGCTGGAAAACGGCATCCGCAAAGCGCGGGGCGGCGTTCTTGAACTGATTCTGCGGGATACGCACACCTGCCGAAATAAGCCGGAACGGTTTGGGCAATGGGTGGAAATCGCCCGCCGCGCCATTGACGAATGCTGGGAAGGATAAAGAAAATATTGCTAAGGGAAAAACGGAAGCCGTAAAAACCGCTTCCGTTTTTTCGATATGGTTTGGCGTTTTGCGTCAATCGATAATCCCGCAGCGGAATTTATATATAAGCACCCGCATTACCGCGCCGTCAAGCTGATATTGCGGAATTGTGCCGTTTTTTGCGGCTTCGACAAGCGCGTTATACGCCGTCATATAATCGCCGGAGATGGCGAGCATATCGTTGCCGGCGAGTATCGCGGCGACGGCGGCGGAGCGTCCGTCTGTGAATTTGGTTATCGCGCCCATGTTCATGTCGTCGGTCATGGCGAGACCGTCAAAGCCGAGTTCTTCCCGCAGCAGGCGGTGCGCCTCTTTCGAGAGCGTCGCGGGATAATCCGGATCGATTGAGTTGATTATTATATGCGTATACATAACTGCGCCCGCGCCGGCTTTTATCCCTGCCGCAAAAGGCAGGAAATCCGACTCGCGGAAACGCTCAATCGGCCGGTCGTCATAGGCGATGCCGAAGTGGGTATCTTTTGCCGAACCGTAACCGGGGAAATGCTTAAGAACCGAACCTAGACCCGCGCCTCGGCTCGTTTCGACGACGGCGCTGACATAGCCTGATACCGTCTCCGCGTCGCCGCCGGGGGAGCGGTCGTAGATGAAATCGTTTTTGTCCGCCGATATATCGCAGACCGGCGCGAGGTTGACGTTTACCCCGAGGGAAAGCAGCAGCTCGGCTTTTTCCTTTGCGTCGGCTTTGGCTCCGTCAAGCCCGCCGTTTGCAAGAACGGTTCTCGGCGAGCGGAAATAATCGTAGCGATAAGCCGAATAATAGCTGACGCGGCAGACGGTGCCGCCTTCCTCGTCGGCGGAGATTATCAGCGGTATCTTTGACGCCGCCTGCGCGGAATCGATAAACGAGCGGACGCTGTCCTTCGTGCCATATTTGAAGTCGGAGGCGAAAGTCACGATGCCGCCCATCGGGCAACTTTTCAGCGCTTCCGGAGCGGACGAAAGACCGGGGGACGCCATGATAAGCTGTCCCGCCTTTTCTTCGGACGTCATTGCTTTAAGAAGGGCATATGCTTTATCGCCGTATTCAACCCCGGCGATTGCGGCGGAGACGAGCTTGCCTTCATTATCATAACTGAGCGTCGCTTCGGCGCCGTACATCGGTCCGTATCCCGGCGCCGTTACCGCTGGATCGGAAAGCGTCAGCTCAATTTTGCCGTTATCGGTGAACACCGAAGCGGTATCCGCGGTCATGGCGCGGACAATGCCTTTGACGGTCGTCAGCGGCGGTTCTGTTTCGGCGGGTGTTTCGGTTTGAGGGAGCGTTTCCTCCATATAAGCCGTTACCGGCGGCGCGTAAGCAACTACATAGCTGTCGCAGCCGCAAAGCAACATTGACAGAAGAATCATAATCGCTATCAGAGAAAACGCGTGGATTTTATAATTACGAATCATGTTTAATTATGCCTTTATTATATATTTATGAAGTAAAAACAGGTTTGCCTGAAATACGGCGGGCAGTGATGCCGTTTGAACAATTATATCCGAATTCTTATGAAATGTCAATGTTTTTCATGTTTGCCTCTGAATATTCTTACCCTAAAGAGTTGTTTTGTCATGCTTTTCGAAATGAAATATTGCTCTTGATAAAAGAAATCGTGTTTTTCGACACCGCCTCGTTTGTTAATTTTTTGTAAATTTTACAAAATGCATTTACATTTAATTATATTAAGTGTATAATTTTGTTAACCGCATTGACAATAATTATTAATTCTAAGGAGGTAAACCAATGTTTAAACCACGCGCTGTATTTTTCATCGCAGCAGTGCTGATTGCGCTTTGCCTTACACAGGCGGTGCCTGCATTTGCTGCCGACATTCCTTTTGCCGAGTTTATCCCCGCATCAAGCTGCAAAATCGACGGATCGGCCGTCGCGCTTGCCGATGCGGAAGGCTCGATAAACGAAAAGGTGCTTTCTGCCGTTGAAAAAGCCGACAATGCAGACGGCGACGGATTCATCCTTACGCTCGACATTCCGGCCGAGGGGGATTACACTATCTGGGGACGCGTTTATTATCCGTCGCTTTCAAACAACTCAATGCACTATTCGGTTGACGGCGGCGAAGGACAGGTCTGGGATTTCCCGGACGAAGACGACGGCGCTCCCTGCTACAACAAATGGAGCTACATGTATCTGACTTTCCGCGAGAGCGGCGACTTCTCCGACACCGAACTTTACGGTGACTGGACAATCGAAAACAGTCAATGGAGACACTCGCCGAATACCCTGCACTTCACGGCGGGAAAACATGAGATTCGCTTTACCCCGCGCGAGGACGGATGGTTCCTTGACGAGTTCGTCGTGACAACCCTTTCGGTTCTCGAGTATGACCCGGCTTATTTTGAAGGGAACGACACCGTGCTTGATCCCTGCAAATTCTGCGGACCGAAATACCCTCACTATTGTCAGGATATCTACGCGCTGACCGGCGAGACCGCCAAGAATTATTTCTTCAACACTCTTTATAAGGTCGAAGAAGAGGCGCCGCCGCCTGTCGAAGCCGCGCCAGAAGAAGCGCCGCCGGTCGCCGAGGCAGCGCCTGTTGCCGCAGCGCCGGCTGCAAAACCCGTAGTTTCCGCTCAGACGGGAGATATTACGGCTATTGGCTTACTGATAGCCGCGGGAGCCGCCGCTGCTTTGCTGCGCAAAAAGAGATAGGATTTACGTTTAAACCGTTGTTGAAACAAGCGCCGCTCCGTCCGGGGCGGCGTTTTCTTATAATAAAAAACAACTTGAATAACATCAGGCAAGATGTCGTTGTTCTCCATACAGAAAGAACTATGATTTGACGCGCCGAAAATGTAAATTTTGTGTAACACCGCACAAAGCATCTTGATTTACACCCGCCGATTATGGTATAATAATAGTCGCCGCTTGCAAGCGGGCTTTTTAAGCTATGCATATGAGTTATGTATACTCCGCGAGGCAGCGAGTCTAAAGAAAAGAGAGGTGCTTTTCGTGTACGCAGTAATAGTAACAGGCGGAAAGCAGTACAAAGTTGCAGAAGGCGACATCATTTTCGTCGAAAAACTTGACGTCGAAGTCGAGTCCGAAATTATTTTTGATGAGGTTCTGGCGGTCGGAGAAGGCGAAAACATTAAAATCGGCGCGCCGACAGTCGACGGAGCCGTAGTAAAAGGCAAGGTTCTGAAAATCGGCAAGGGCAAGAAAATTCATGTTATGACCTATAAGCCGAAGAAGAATCAGAAAAGAAAGCTCGGTCATCGCCAGCCGTTCACCAAGATTCAGATCGAGTCCATCGCGGGCTGATTCAAGATGACAAAGATCACATTCTTTCGGCGCGGGAAAGTATATTACGGATTCCATGAGTCCGGGCATACCGGCTGGGGCGTGAGCGGCGACGATCTGCTCTGCGCAGCGCTCTCCGCAATGACGATGCTGATCATCAACACGATCGAGGTGTCTTATGCGTGCGACGTCGAATACAAAATCGACGAAAAAACCACCGACATCACGGTTAAAGTTCCCGGGGCTTATTCACACCCCGACGAGCGCAAGCGATACGCCGTATCAGGGCTGATTCAGGGCTATTTCCTGCAGCTCAACGATATGCTTGAAGATTATTACGATTATCTGGATGTAGACGAGGTAATCGAGCCGGGCGATGATGATTAATCCCCGTCTCAACCCGTCATTATAATGAAGCAGAGGTATAAAATGCTGAGATTAAGCTTACAGTTCTTTGCCCACAAGAAGGGCGTCGGCTCGACCAAGAACGGCCGCGACAGCAAATCCAAGCGCCTCGGCGTTAAAATCGCCGACGGTCAGCAGATTTCCGCCGGCAATATAATCATCCGCCAGCGCGGCACCCATATCCATCCCGGCAACAACGTCGGCATGGGAGTTGACCATACCCTGTTCGCCAAAATCGACGGACTGGTAAAGTTTGAACACATCTCCCGCACCCGCCGCCGCGTAAGCGTTTACGCTGCCGAAGCGAAAGCCGAATAAGATTGATTAAAAGAATGCCCTCCGGATTTTCCGGAGGGTTTTTCGTGTTTTTGCGGTTATTGCCGCTCGGCGAGATACAGCGATACCCGGTTCTGGATATTTGCTGCAGTCTGGCTTGCCGTGTTTCTGCCGTCATAAAAATATCCGACTTCTTCTTCGACTAATGCTTTTATTTCCGGCGGGGTCTTGGTGACGCCCTTTATGCCGCCGATGAATTCTTCGAGCTGCCGCGTCATTTCTTCGTCCATGAAAAGCTCGACTGTACCACGTCTTTTCTGCTCCGCTATCGTCGCTTCGTCGAGGAATTCGGCGGGAACTTCGAGAAATTCAACGCTGCCCGGCATGAAAAAATAATGCGTCGACCTTGCCGCTTCCGCCCATTTGAGGAAGGAAGCACGGCAGGACGGCAGATTTCTCATTCCCCGGTCGAAATTCACCTCAAAATCGTTTTCGAGCATGAATCTGACGAACTCCCACGCCCCCTCTTTTTGCTCGCTTGATGCCGAGATTGCCGCATATAATGATGGGACAAGCTCTGAAACTCCTTTTCCGCCGGCAGGAAATCCGACAATTTCGATTTGATTGTCAAGCCCGAACCGAACCCGCTCTTTCATATAATCGGAGATACATGTAAAATTCGCAGCCGAAAACAGCAGGCTGTCTCCGACATACGGTTCGGTCAGGTTGTCTCCGGCAGTCGAATATATGTCATCCGGCAGGCTGTAAAGATAATTGAGCACTTCTTCGAAACCGCCCGACGCAAAGTCGCAGGCTTTGTTTTCATAATCGATAAACTCGTCCAGTCCGCGGAGTATATACGACATGAAGAAGTGATCCCTTGTGAGTCCTTGTATTATTTCGCAATCTGATGTATTCAGCAGCCCAACGAATCCGGAAAGCGTCCATTCTCCCGCCGGAGCGTTTACCGTTTTACAGGTCAGGGTATTTACCTGAAATCCGGGGATAAGCACAAACAGCTTTCCGTCAAGCTCATACGGCGCTTTTACGCAGTCAAACAGCGAATCAAAGGAAAAGTTGTCACTTTCAAAGGAATAAAGATCGGCGAAAGCGCCCTTTTCGGCGTATTTCAGATAGTCGATGTCATTCGTAAGTATCAGCACATCGCCCAATTTCCCGCCCAAAAGATCGGCGTCGTAATCCGAAAGCAGCTTTGCGTTGCTATCCGGATCTTCGCCGGTTTTGTTCTCGGATGCATATTCACGCAGAACGGCATGGTATTTTTCCGATTTTTCGTTGAACGCTTCCGCTATCATCGGTATATATCTTGACCCGTTGTCCATATAGGATATGACAATTTCCGTTCTGTCGCCGGGAGCGGAGTTGACCGGCGATTCAGTTGTATCCGCCGGTTTTTCGGAGCAGGAAAAAAGAAGACCGGACAGGAGTGAAAGCATAATGCTGAGACAGACTGCTCTTTTGAGCTTCATAATATCAACCCATATAAAACAAAAATCAAACAAGGTGTTGTGTAATTTAATGATTGATAGTCAACTTATTATGCTGATTATATATCAATATTAAAATTATAAACACCTGATTTTGTGTCTTTTCCTTTAACTATGTAAAAACCGCGCCGACAGTATAAAACCGCCGGCGCAAGTAAGCATTGCAGGATTATTTATTCGGCAAGCGCAGCTCCCAAGGCTTTGCAGTCTTCGGCGGCTGCGTCATCAGGATATTCGCAGCAGATAACGCCGTCAGATACCAGATCGGCGCCGTCGGCGCGGCAGATATCCTCCCAGTTGCGCATCCACTCGCCGTCTCCCCAGCCGTATGAACCGAAGAGACCGATCTTTTTGCCTTTGAGCTTCGCTCGGCATGACTCAAAGAGCGGCTCGAAAACAGTCTCCTCAAGCACCTCGTCGCCCATAGAAGGGCAGCCGAAAGCTATCGCGTCAAAATCATCGATTTTGTCGGCGCTGAAGTTGTCAGCAGCAATAATCTCGCATTCAGCGCCCGCGCCTTTTGCGCCGTCGGCAACATAGTCGGCCATTGCCTCGGTATTGCCGGTGCCGCTCCAAAAAACAATCGCTATCTTTCCCATGAAATATTCCTTTCGTTAAGGTTTTTTGTGTTTTATATCGACAACGAGCCGCTCGAACGGTGCGTTCAAACTGTATGCCCGCTGATAGATATCAGTGCATTTTTTGTATAAGGCAAAAAGATATCCCGCCTTTTCCGGGTCGCCGTATACCTTCCAAAGACCGGATAACTTCGCCCCCGCCCCGCGGTTTTCGATAAAGCCGCGGACATCCTCCGGCGGATAACCGAGAAAAAGCCCTATCTCGTGAGGAAATTCCTTTCCCTCCCGAAGCCTTTTTGAAATTTCTGCAAGGCATTTTTCGGGCTTATCGGTCGGGTATCCCCTCTCTTCAAGCAGCGATTGGCTGCTCTCGTCTGAAAGATCGTCTTTTAGCCGCTGCGGACGATAGATATAGACGAGCGATCTTTTCTGCGATAGTTTCAGCGCAACGAGACGCAGCCCCTTTGAACGGTATTTTCGGTTGAAATACCGTATCTTCCGAAGCAAAGTTTCTCCGTTTGAGGGCGAAGTGAACAGATTTCCGGTTTTTATTCCGGCAAGGGTTGGCGAACACTGATTTATCAGCAACTGCTCTGACATTTCAGCTCTTACCGAAATTTTCTTCAAGTATCGTGCGGAGTGCGGTCATTGAGCCGCTGCGGCTGCGCGCAACCGTTATATCCCGCCCCTTGATCTCCGACTCGAGAGACCGAAGCATCTTGTGAGAGACCGTCCCGGTGAAAATCACGACAAGATTCGGATTTCCCACCCCTTTCATGCTTCCGCTCGTTTTGGTGAATACCTTTACCTTGCAGGAATAGGATTTGCACAGATCGGCGTATTGCCGCTCCATACATTCGTTCCCGCCGACTATTACAACGCTCATTATTTATATCCTCATATCTATGTAAATATCGTATCGAGTTAGACATCTCTAACTCACGGTCTTCAAAAAGCGGTTAGTCATTGCTAACCGCTCAAATGATATCATAAATCAAAGGAAAAGTCAATAATAATAAGCGCAGTTTTACAAATATTTCACATCATTTAAAACACGTTAACTATGGTTTGCCTCTGTTTATAAAGAGTTTCCCGGAAGTTTGAAGCTTTCGAGTATTATAAGCTCTTTTTTCGGGGTCAGCCATACCTCTCCCGCAGCTGACGGGATATACCAGCTCTCCCCCGCTTTGCACGGCTCGCCGTTTATTGCGCCTTCACCGCCGATTATCAACAGATGGGAAAATTCCCCGCCGGCTTTTATCGCAATCGGTTCCGTGAGCGGATCTATGAGGGCGTGCTTTACTACCGTAAATTCATTGCAGGAAGCGAGGACCGCCGATGTTTCCCTCTGTTCTTCCGGCAGCTCATAAGGGACGGAGAAACGCAGCGATTCAAGCTCTTCCTCCGAAAAGTTCTTCATTACCGAGAAAGCTTTATCGGTATGCAGCTCGCGGGGACGGCCGTCGATTCCGGGGCGGTCGTAGTCGTAAACACGGTAGGTAATGTTTGAGTTTTCCTGTATCTCGGCGATGAGTATATCATTACCGATAGCGTGCGTCAGTCCGGTCGGGATGAAGTAGCACTCTCCCGGCTTTACCGGCTGGCGTCGGAGGCAGCTTTCAAGCTCTCCGCGCTTGAGCGCAGCGCGGAGCTGCTCTTCGGTATAATCGCCGTTCTGACCGTAAATAAGCCAGGAATCGGGGGCGCAGTCTACAATATACCAAAACTCGGTTTTCGCGGGATGCACCTGTATCGAAAGCTTGTCTCCGGCGTCGATGTATTTTATCAGCAGCGGGAAATCTTCTTTTTTCGCCGATGAATCGCCTTCGCTTAGCGGCGCGCCGGTAAGCTTCCCCTGCGCAAGGGTGTTTTCCCCGTCATCGCGGACGGTAAGCGCCCAGCCCTCCGCCTGATGCGGGAGTCCCGAATCAAAGCCGAAAAGGGTTTTCATGCGGTCGCCGCCCCAGACCGCTTCTTTGTAAATATAATTCAAACGCACGGGATAGCTGATTGTCATGTCAGTACCTGCCTTTTTTAAAAATTCATTTTCGAACAATAATATTATAATCTCATTTTGTGACACAAGTATTTACTATCTGTTTCGCCGCTGTGATTTAGCGCCGCAGGGCAAAAATTAATATAATCCGCTTGAAAGAATAAGAATAAAAGTATATAATATTAATGATATATATTTAAAATGGAAAAATTCGCCGCTCGCCGCCGTTTGCAGTCGGCGGCGTTCAGATGAGCGCGAACAGGAGGAATACCTCAGATGCAGATAAATCGAACAAACAAGCGAGGGAAAGCGGATACGCCCGAAAGCCGGTATTGCGCCGCGGTTCGCAGATTGTTTGACGAAAAGATATACGGCGAGCTGAATGACCGACAAAGAGAGGCGGTTTATTGCGTAAACGGTCCGCTGCTTGTTTTAGCCGGCGCCGGTTCCGGTAAAACTACCGTGCTTGTCAACCGGATAAGCCATATCATCCGCTTCGGCGACCTTTATTACGCTTCAGCCGAAACACGGGCAGACGATGAGACCACAGAGCGGCTCTGCGCCGCCGCCGATTCGGATATTTCTCCCGAAGATGCGGCCGAGTTGCTTTCAGAATACGCCGTTATGCCCTGTCCGCCGTGGGCGATGCTTGCGATAACCTTTACAAACAAGGCGGCGAACGAGATGAAAGCCCGCCTTGAGCGTACTTTATCCGAAAAGGCGGAGGAAATCTGGGCGGGAACTTTCCATTCCGTCGGAGTCAGGATTCTCCGCCGTTACGGCGAGCGGGTCGGATATCAACCCCGTTTTTCAATCTACGACACCGACGACACAAAGCGGCTGATAACCGCCTGCACAAAGGATCTCAACATCGACGAGAAAAATTTTCCGGCAAAAAGCGTCATGACCGAGATAAGCCGCGCAAAGGACCGGCTGATGACGCCGGAAGCTTATGAAGAAGAAGCCGGCAAAGATTATAAGAAATTGCAAATATCCCGAATTTACGCCGAATATCAGCGGAGGATGAGGGAATCCAATGTCGTCGATTTTGACGACATAATCATGCAAACCGTCGTGCTGCTGCGGCGTGACGAAGACGCGAGGAGTTATTATCAGCGCCGCTTTAAGTATGTATCCGTCGACGAATATCAGGACACCAACCGCGCTCAGTTTGAGATGATCCGCCTGCTCTCCGATTATTACAAAAACCTGATGGTTGTCGGAGACGACGACCAGTCTATCTATAAATTCCGCGGAGCGACCATTGAAAATATCCTTAATTTCGACCGAGATCTTGAAAACGCCCGCGTCGTTAAATTAGAGCAGAACTACCGCTCGACCCAGAATATCCTCGACGCCGCCAACGCCGTTATCTGCAACAACGAGAACCGCAAAGGCAAGGAGCTTTGGACGGAAAACGGCGAGGGAGAAAAAATCCGCGTCAAAAAGGTGGAAACTCAGGGAGAGGAAGGGAGATTCATCGCCCTCCGCATAGAGGAGCTGATGAATAAAACACCCGGGCGGAAATATTCCGATTTCGCGGTGCTTTATCGGATGAACGCCCAGTCGAACAGCATCGAGCAGGCGCTCGGGCGCTCCGGCGTGCCTTATCGGGTTTTGGGCGGGCTGCGTTTCTACGAACGCAAGGAAATTAAGGACATTTTAGCTTATCTCTGCGTCGTTGCCAATCCTGCGGACAATCTGCGCCTCAAGCGGATTATAAACGAACCGAAACGCAAGATAGGCGAAACTACGGTGGCGGCGGTCGAGTCAATCGCAAGAACCGAAGGGTTGAGCATGTTCGACGTTATCTGTCGGGCAGACAAATATACCGCGATTCAAAGGGCGGCGCCAAAGCTTGCGGAATTTGCCGCGCTCATCGAGGCGCTCCGCGAAAAAAGCCGCGCAGAGACGCTTTCAAAATTGGTTGAGCTGGTAATAGATATGTCCGGCTACCGCGATATGCTTATGAATTCGGGGACGGACGCTATCGACCGGCTTCAGAATATTCAGGAGCTTATTACAAACGCGTTAGAGTTTGAGTCGACTCATGACCCGGAAGATTCGGGACTTGAAACTTTTCTTGAGGAAATCTCGCTTGTAACCGACATAGACAACTACGACGCCGAAGCCGACGCGGTTACCCTGATGACAATTCACTCCGCCAAGGGACTTGAATTTCCTGTGGTCTTCCTGCCCGGAATGGAAGAAGGAATTTTCCCGGGACTTCAGTCGGCGATGTATCCGGAGGAGCTGGAGGAGGAACGGCGGCTCGCTTATGTCGCGATAACGAGAGCAAAAGAGCGGCTTTTTATGATACACGCCCGCGAAAGGATGCTGTTCGGCCGCTCGCAATACAACCCCATCTCCCGCTTTGTCGGAGAGATGCCTGATGAAGTAGTGGAATCGGAAGCGGAAAAGCCGCCGCGACCGACAGCCGCAGCCGCTCGCCGAAAAAAGATGAGCCATGAAATGACGGCAAAGCCGGAGCTGATAATGAATCAGAAGAAAGGCAACGCCGATTACGACAGCTTCTCTGTCGGGGACAGGGTAAAACACCCGACCTTCGGTCTCGGTACCGTTCTTTCCGCCCGCGAGATGGGACGGGACGCGCTTTATGAGATCGCTTTCGACGACGCCGGAACGAAAAAGCTGATGGCGACTTATGCCCGCTTAAAGAGCGCGGATGAGGAATAAAAAACCGGCTCGGATTGAGCCGGCAAGGAGTCAGGCTTTTTTGCGCTTAAAGCCGCTGAAGCTGAGCTGAGAGAGAATAATACTTGCGAATATCAAAATACAGCCTATAATCTCCCTTGTGTTCATCCGCTCATGCAGTATTATAGCTCCGGAGACGGCGGAGAAAACCGATTCAAGGCTCATTACCATTGAGGCGACGGTCGGATCGCTGTGCTGCTGGCCGATTATCTGCAAGGTATATGCGACGGCTCCGGAAAGAATACCAGCGTACGCTATCGATCCCAAAGCCATCCGGATCATCGCAGGCTCGGGACGCTCGAAAATCAGCATCGGCACCGACGACATAACGGCTACCGTCCAGAATTGCAGGCAGGAAAGCATTATTCCGTTTATTCTGCCGGCAAAACGACCTACCAGCACTATATGCAAAGCGAATACCGCGGCGCAGGTGAGCAGCATCGCGTCGGAGGGAACAAGCGCGAAGTTTTCCCCCGCCTTTACGCAAAGCAGGTAAAGCCCGACGACGGCTATCGCGAGAGAGGCCAATATGCCGCGTCCCGTTTTTTGCCGGAAGAGCAGAAAATTTAAAATCGGAACTATAAGGATATATATAGAGGATAGGAAAGCCGACTTCCCGGCGGAACTGCCTTCAAGCCCCGACTGTTGAAAATTCATCGCTACAAAAAGCACCAAACCGCAGAGCAGACCGCTCAGCAGCACCGTCGACGGCGACTTATCCGCCGCGAACGCGCGTCTTGATAAGGACAGTCCCTCGGTGCGCTCGTTGTGAATTCTGAGGTTTACAAATATCGCAAGCGGGGTAAGACAAACCGCGCTCATAAGCGAGCGGAGGCAGTTGAAGGTAAAAGGGCCGACGCAGTCGGAGCCCTGTTTTTGCGCGATGAAAGTCGTTCCCCAGATAAAAGCGCAGAAGGTAAGCAAAATCGCGCTTTGCAGCCGGCGGGAAGTTGTCTTTTCCAAACGAAATCACTCCCTAAAAATAGTTTGACAAACGAATAAATTAAATTAGTTATCTAACAGTATTATATCACATATTGGTTAATAAGTCCAGATACACATGGTGAATTTTCTATGCGGAAGATAAAGCCGCTCCGAGAGAAGCCGCTTTTTGGGGATTATATAGTAATAGCCGCCGTGGTTTTGGCGGCAGCGCTGTCGTTTCTCCTGACGCTGCCCGGAAATAAAGCGGGAAATACGGTAAATATAACTTCTCCCGGCGGCGTCTCTGTCCGCAGCCTTTTTGAAGACGCCGAGTTTTGCGTTGAGGGAGCGGACGGCATAGTCATGACGGTCGTCATAGAGGACGGCTCTGTCTTCGCCGCCGACAGCGGATGCCCCGACCGGCTTTGCGTAAACAAAGGAAAGATAGACCGCCCCGGCGAGACAATAGTCTGTCTGCCGGGACATATCATAATAAGCATCGGCGGAGAAAAAGAGGGGGGAGATTATGACTGCGTCGCAGGATAAAGGAATATCTTCCACGGCAAAACTCAGCCGAACGGCGATGCTTTTGGGCGCGGCGCTGATGCTGTCATATCTCGAATCATTCGTTCCGCTCCCTCTGCCCCTTCCCGGATTCAAGTTGGGACTCGCCAATATTGCTCTTTTAGTCTGCTTTGAGCTTGTTTCCCCGACAGCCGCCCTCTTTCTTCAGATACTCAGAATCAGCATTTCCGCTCTTTTGTTCGGCTCGCCGGCTACCTTCTGGTTTTCGCTTGCGGGCGGTACGCTTTCGTATATTGTCGTCGCCGTTTTTTACGCTTTTTTAAGAAAACATGTCTCCGAACTCGGCATCTCGATTGCAAGCGCGGCTATGCACAACATAGGACAGCTTTTAGCGGCGGCTGTCATCTTTTCGAGCGCGGCGGTATTTGCTTATCTGCCCTGGCTGCTCTTTGCCTCGCTTATCTTCGGCTCATTTACCGGCATTATCTGCCGGGCGGTAAATAAAGCTGTTTATGAAGCGGAAAATCGGAGGAAGACCGGAATTGAAAAGCTTTAAATTGCAGGTTTCGGCGTTTCTGCTTGTATCGGTGCTGCTTTTTGCGGTTACCGGATGTTCCGGCAGATCGGACGGGGCCTTAAGCCGCAGTTTATTTGCCATGAATACCGTGATTGACATAAGCTCGGACGGAATAACCGAAACCGATCTCGACGAAGCGGCGGCGCTTATCCGCTCATGGGAGCTGATATTTGATTTTAAAAATTCGGAAAGCGAACTTTATCGCTGGAACGAATCGGCGGTCGGCGGCAAGGTTTCCCGCGAATTTTACTCTGTCGTAAAAACCGGACTTGAGATTTATGTCCTGTCAAGCGGAGTCTGCTCCGGCGGAGCTTGCGATATAACGATAGGCGCGCTTGTCGAATTGTGGGATATACCGAACAAAGGGGATTTTATCCCGGACGAATCGGAGATAAAAGCGGCGCTTGCTTTGAGCGGATTTGAAAATCTTACGATTTATGAAGCCAGCGGGGAATTTTTCGTTGAAAAATCGCTTCCCGAACTCAGGCTTTCCCTCGGCGGCATCGCAAAAGGATGGGCGCTTGAACAGACGGTGGAGTTTCTGAAATCCCGCGGCGGACAACATATAATGGTTAGCTTCGGCGGCAATATCGGAGTCGCGGGCGGCAAAAGCGACGGCTCGCCGTGGAAGATAGGAATTCGCTCTCCCCGCCCGGAAACCGGCGATGAAACAGTCGGCTGTTTTAAAATTACCGACGGATATATAGCGGTTTCCGGAGACTACGAGCGATATTTTGAGTCGGACGGCGTCCGATACTGTCATATATTTGACCCGCAGACCGGATATCCCGTCACGGACACTCAAAGCGCCGTAGTTTTCACCGAATCCGGCGCTATTGGCGACGCGCTCTCAACCGCTCTGTTTGTAATGAACAGCAGGGGAGAGACACCTGACTTGCTTTTAGGCGAACAGCCGGGGATTTTTAAGACCGCCTTTATAATCGACGATAGCGGACAGCGTCTTTTCGGAGACGAAGGATATTTTATAAAATATTAAAAGGATACATATGGCGAAAAGAATAACCGAAGCGGAAATCGCGCGGCAGTATGACTTTATGGACGAAGCCGCGGCAATAAACGCAGATTTAGCTGCCGGAGGACGCCGCCGCGCCTTCATCCGGACTTTCGGATGCCAGCAGAACGAGGCTGATTCCGAGATCCTTGCAGGAATGGTGAGCCGGATGGGCTACGACCTTTGCGACGGAGTTGCCGGAGCGGACCTCGTGCTTATAAATACCTGCGCGGTGCGGGAGCACGCCGAATCGCGGGCGCTTTCGCTTACCGGGCGGGTAAAAGCGGAAAAAAAGAAAAACCCGGATTTGATAATCGGCCTTTGCGGCTGCATGGTAACTCAGTCGCATATCTCCGAAGATATAAAAAAGAAATTCACTTATGTTGATATATTGTTCGGGACCTCCGAACTCTGGAGGTTTCCGGAGATACTTCTTGAGCGGCTGAAAACCGGAGAACGGGTGATTGAACCCGGTATCGGCAGCCGCGGTATCGTCGCCGAAGGGCTTCCTCAAATCCGCGCCGATAAATATAGGGTGTGGATAAACGTGATGTACGGATGCAATAATTTTTGCTCCTACTGCGTCGTGCCGTATGTCAGGGGGCGGGAGCGCAGCCGCCTGCGCGAAGATGTTCTCCGGGAACTTGAAGAAGCAGTAAAAGCCGGCGCGCGGGATATTACCCTTCTGGGTCAGAACGTAAACAGCTACGGACGCGGACTTTATGACGACTACGGATTTGCCGATCTGCTGCGAGACGCGGCGAAAATCGAGGGAGATTTCAAGCTTAGGTTTATGACAAGCCATCCTAAGGATCTTACCCCGGCGCTGATAGCTGAGTTAGGTTCCAATCCGAAACTTGCGCGAGCGCTGCATCTGCCGCTGCAGTCGGGCTCCGACAGGATTTTAAAGCGCATGAACCGAGGATACACAAGGGATACTTATCTTTCGCTCGTAAAGGCGGTAAGAGAGGTCGTTCCGGATATCGCGCTTACCACCGATATCATCGTCGGCTTCCCCGGCGAGACCGAGGAGGATTTTTCCGAGACGCTTGATATTCTGCGGCTTGCGCGGTTCGACAACATATACAGCTTCATTTACAGCAAAAGGCGCGGAACTAAGGCGGCGGATATGCCGCAAATTCCTTATCCCGTTAAAAGCGAGAGATATACCCGTCTTACCGATCTTCAAGCCGAGATAGAGCTTGAATTCAATCGGGGATTTGAGGGAAAGATCCTTGAGGTGTTGGTTGAAGGCAAGTCAAAGACCGACGACACCCGTCTGACCGGCAGGACGGACAGGGGAAAGGCGGTGCACTTCGAGGGTCCCGACTGCATTATCGGCAGCACGGCTCACGTCCGCATCGTCCGCAGCGAAACATACGCGCTTTACGGGGAACTCATCCCTTCCGATTAAAGTAATTAATATATTATATATTATAAAAAACATATGCGCCAAAGGCGCGGAAAGGCTTTTACACTATGGATATCATTAAAATGGCAGGAGAACTCGGAAAGCTGATAAAGCAGGACCCCCGCGTTGCGGCTTATGAGGCTGCCGACAAGAAATTCGACGAAGACAGAGAGCTTCAGCAGCTCGTGGCAGAATACAACACCATGCGCGCCGCGATAGCCGAGGAGCAGGACAAGGATCAGCCGGACGAAGACCTGATGAATACGATTTACGATCGTACCGAAGAAATTTATCAGCGGATAATGGACAATCCGACTTACACCGAATATGCCGCCGCAAAAGAGGCTCTTGACGAGCTGATGAGCGATGTAAACGAGGAAATCACATTTCAGATAACCGGCGAGCGCCCCTGCGCCCACGACTGCTCCGCCTGCGGCGGCTGCCGCTGACGGACGACAACGCTTGAAATCTGCCTTCTGACAGAGCTGTTTTTTCTCTGTCAGAGGGCTGTAATCATTGTAATAAAATATCAGAATACCGCGTAAATTCACTGTTTTGAGGTTTTTTATGGCCGTTACACCGATGATGCAGCAATATCTCGATATAAAGGCAGAATATACAGACTCGATACTTTTATTCCGGGTCGGCGACTTTTTCGAGATGTTCTACGACGACGCGAAGCTGGTTTCGGCAGAGCTTGAGCTTACCCTTACCGGAAAGGACTGCGGCGAGCCGGAGCGCGCTCCTATGTGCGGCGTTCCCTATCACGCCGCCGATACCTATATCAGCCGTCTGGTCGATAAAGGTTACAAGGTCGTCGTCTGCGATCAGGTCGAAGACCCGGCGCTTGCAAAAGGACTGGTAAAACGGGAAGTCACGCGGATAGTAACCCCCGGTACGGTGACCGATCCGGACGCGATGACAGGGAGCAAAAACAACTACCTCGCCGCAATATCGACCGACGGAGACGAATCTGCCGTAGCCTTTATCGATATATCGACCGGAGATATCTCGGCAATAAGCTTTACCGGCATGAGCCGTTCCGACAGCCGGACAAGGCTGATAAATGAGATCGACACCTACAAACCCGCGGAGGTGCTGCTTGATTTTACCGCGGAAGATGAGCCGGAGGTGGCAAAATACCTCAAAGACCGGCTCGGCGCGCTTGTCTGGGAAGGAGAACATATCCGCTTTGACCTTACAAAGTCATACGAAGCGGTAACGGCTGTCTTCGCCGATCAGCTTGACGAAAGCCGTAGGAATGACGCCGCGCTTATCTGCTCCGTCGGCGCTCTGCTCGACTATATCCGCGACACCCAGAAGCTGGATGTTTCATATCTGAAAAGTCTTAACGTTTATTCGGACGGCCGATTCATGCAGATTGACACATCGACCCGTCGCAACCTTGAGCTTACCGAAACGATGCGCACCCGGGAAAAGAAAGGCACGCTGCTTTGGGTTCTCGACCGAACCTCGACGTCGATGGGCGCAAGACTGCTCCGCAAGTGGGNGGAAATGCCGCTGATGAACGTAAACGAGATTAATCTCCGCCAGTCGGCAGTCGCCGAGCTTTATTCTTCCGCAGTGATGCGATCGGAGGTTGCGGCGGAGCTAAAATCGGTCCCGGATATTGAGCGGCTGATGTCTAAAGTCGTTTACGGCACCGCGACAGGTCGGGATTTAAGAGCGGTTGCGGCGGCTGCGACGGCGATACCGAAGCTGCGCAGACTTATATCCGGCTGCGCCTCTCAGGAGCTTCAAAGAATTTTTGAAGAGCTTGACGAACTTACCGACATATACGAGCTTATCGACTCGGCGATAGTCGAGGAGCCGCCTTTTCTTTTGCGGGAGGGCGGGGTGATAAAACCGGGATTCAATCAAGACCTTGACGCGCTTCGCGATATACGCAACGGCGGCAAGGAATTGATGGCCGGAATTGAAGAACGCGAACGGAAACGCACCGGCATCCCGAAACTTAAAGTCGGATATAACCGTGTTTTCGGATATTATATCGAGATATCGAAGTCTTATACCGACAAAGCGCCGGAGGATTATATCCGCAAGCAGACGCTTGTCGGCTCGGAAAGATATATAACTCAGGAATTGAAAGACGCCGAAAACACCGTCCTTACCGCCTCGGAGAAGATAGCCGCGCTTGAATACGAAGTTTTCTGCTCGGTCCGGGAAAGAGTTGCGGCTGAAGTTAAGCGGGTACAGAGATCGGCGATGCTGCTTGCGCTGCTTGACGTATACTGCTCGCTCGCCGTCGTCGCTGCGGAGAATAATTATGTAAGACCTTATGTTACTTATGAGGAGCGGATTTCAATAAAAGACGGGCGGCATCCGGTGGTGGAAAAATTCGTCCCGGACAGCTATTTCGTCCCGAACGACACCGAACTTGACACCGGTCACAACCGCCTTTTGCTTATAACCGGTCCGAATATGGCGGGAAAATCGACTTATATGCGTCAAGTCGCGCTTATCACCATAATGGCGCAGATAGGCTCTTTTGTCCCCGCTGCGGACGCCGAGATAGGGATAGCCGACAAGATTTTTACCCGCGTCGGAGCGTCGGACGATCTCGCCGCCGGTCAGTCAACTTTCATGCTTGAGATGATGGAAGTCGCAAATATCCTGAAAACCGCAACGAAGCGCTCGCTTATAATATACGACGAGATCGGACGCGGCACTTCTACTTTCGACGGTCTGGCAATCGCTCGCGCCGTCGCCGAATACACTTTAAGCCGGAAATTGGGCGCGCGGACACTGTTTGCGACGCATTATCATGAGCTTACCCGACTGGAAGACGAATTCGAGGGTGTGGTAAATTACAACATCGCCGCAAGGAAAAAGGGAGATGATATCATCTTCCTGCGAAAGATAGTCCGCGGCGCTACCGACGACAGCTACGGAATCGAAGTCGCCGGTCTTGCCGGAGTTCCGGCGGAGATAATCAAACGGGCGAAGACGGTACTTACCGGTCTTGAAAACGGAGATATGCCAAAAGTTTCCGCTGCCGCCAAAAAGAAGCCGGAAACCGAAAATACGCTTAGCTTTGAAGATGTTTTGGCGCGGCAGATAGTCGAAAAACTGCGACTTACCGATATTAACACGATAAGCCCGATTGAGGCGATGAACCTGCTTTTTGAGTTGAAAAACGAGATATCGAAAGCGGGCGGGAAATGACGCCTCAACTGATTTTATATGCGATTTTTCGCGCAAATTGAATTATGTCCCATATTATCATTTTAGACAATTATGTCGCCAACCTTATAGCCGCCGGCGAGGTGGTCGACCGTCCCGCGTCCGCGATAAAGGAAATGCTGGAGAACAGCATCGACGCCGGCGCGACGTCGATTACCGCCGAGATTAAAAACGGCGGCACTACCTTTATGCGGGTGACCGACAACGGCTCCGGAATTGAAAGCGCGGATCTGCCTCTCGCGATCAAGCGGCACGCGACGTCAAAGATAAGGACGGAGGCGGATCTCAACTCTATCGCCACTTTGGGCTTCAGAGGAGAGGCGCTCGCCGCCATTTCTTCGGTTTCAAAGCTGCGGATAATGTCGAAGGTCAGGAAAAACAAATTCGGCGCGCAGCTTACCGTCGACAACGGCGAGATTGTATCCGTCGACACGATAGGCTGTCCGGACGGCACTACGATTATCTGCGAGGAGCTTTTTGCCGCCGTTCCTGCGCGCCGCAAGTTTCTCAAAAGCGACCGGGCGGAGACCGCCGCAGCCGCCGCCGTAGTCGAAAAGATAGCGCTGTCGCATCCTGAGATTTCGATAAAATTCATCACCGACGGCACGCTCCGATTCCAGACCGCAGGCGACGGCAAGCTTTACGACGCCATTTACGCCGTACTCGGGCGGGATTTTGCAAAGAAGCTTATCCCTGTCGATTATACGACGACGGGAATAACTGTCAGCGGTTTTGTCGGCGATCCGTCGACCAGCCGCGGCAACCGCAATCTGCAAAATTTCTTTATAAACGGCAGGTACGTCAAATGCCGTACCGCCGCCGCCGCGCTTGAAAACGCTTTCGACAGCTATATCCCGCATGAGCGTTTCCCCTCCTGCGTGCTGATGATAAACATGATGCCGGCGTTTGTCGATGTAAACGTTCATCCCGCTAAGTTGGAGGTCAAGTTTTCCGACGACCGTGCGATTTTCGACGCGGTTTACTGCGCGGTAAAGAACGCTTTGATCCGGGATATCGAACGTCCGGAGCTTAAATTCGCCGCGACCGCGAAAACGGCGGATGATGTCCGGATGAGGAACGCCTTCGTTCCGGTATACGACCGGGTAAACGACACCGACGGCGACCCGAAGCCCGTCGAACGGATAAGCCTTGAAGAGATCGACGAAGTCAAACCTGCCTCTGCGGCTCAGTCACCCTCCGCCGCGATAAAATCCGAAATAAAGACGGATGAATTCAGGACGGTCGCATACAGTTCCCGTGAATCAGGTGCTGCCAAACCCGCCGAACAGCCGCTTGATTTTCTTTCCGGCAGCGAGGATATTATAACCTCCGCCTCAATTCCGGCAGCTGATTTTAAATCTGCCGCAAAGATATCTTCTGCGCCGGAATTACAGACGGGTGAACAAGCCGCACCGATAAAGGCTGAAGAATCCCCATATACAAAACCGCCGTTTTTCAGAATTCTGGGAACTGCATTCAACTGCTATATCTTCGCCGAACTTTCCGACAGGGTGCTGGTTGTCGATCAGCACGCGGCGCATGAGCGGATAATTTTCGAGACGATGAAAGAGAATATGCGCTCGGCAAACCCTCCGTCACAGATAATGCTGCTGCCGATTCCGGTGCCGCTTACGACAGAAGAAGCCGCCGCGCTTGAAGCAAATCGGGACGAGATAATGTCGCTGGGTTTTTCCTGGAAAATCGATACGGCTGCCCACGCTGCCGAAATGCTGAGTTATCCCGCGCAGCTTGAAAGCGAGGCCGCGGCGGATATGCTTGCGTCGCTTGCGGCGGATATGCTCGGAGCTACCGGAAATACCGACACCGCGAGGGCGGAGTATTTTGACAAAGCGCTGTTTCAGGCGTCCTGCAAAGCGGCTGTAAAAGGCGGACGCGCCTATGACGAAATGGAGCTTTCGGCGATAGTCGAGCGGCTGCTCTGCGACCCGAAGATAAAAGTATGCCCGCACGGCCGTCCCGTCAGCTATGAGATGACCCGCCGGGCGATGGACCGGCAGTTCGGCCGCATCTGATTTCAAAATCATTTTTTTATCGCAAACTATTGTAAACGCCGCCGCTTTGTGTTATAATTATTTCGGTTCCAAATGCCATATAAATCATATATAAGAAAACTGCGGAGGAATTGCAATGAAAGAGAAAGCAAAAATCAGGATAGGAGTTATAGGCGGCTACCGCGGCAGCTCAATGATAAACTACTGTCGCAATGCAAGCGACGCCGAACTCGTCGCCATCTGCGACAAAAATCCCGAGGTACTCGACAACCAGAGAAAAGCCCTTGAAGGTCTCGACATAGCTTATTATGAGTCCTACGATGACTTTATCCGCCATGACGGTATGGACGCCGTCGTTCTTGCGAACTATGCGAACGAACATGCGCCTTTCGCTATTAAGGCGCTGAAGCAGGGACTGCATGTCTTTTCCGAAGTTCTGCCGGTACAAACGATGAAAGAAGCGGTCGAGCTTGTCGAAACCGTTGAGTCAACCGGACTTGTCTACGCTTACGGCGAAAACTACTGCTATATGCAGGCTCCGATGGAAATGCGCCGGCTTTACCGCGAGGGGGTAATCGGCGAATTTGAATACGGCGAGGGAGAATATATCCACAACTGCGCTCCCATCTGGCATTCGATTACCTACGGCGAGCCGGATCACTGGCGCAACAATATGTATTCCACCTTCTACTGCACCCATTCATTGGGACCGATAATCCACATCACCGGACTTCGCCCGGTAAGCGTTATCGGATTTGAAGGATTAAAGGCCGAACGCAGATTTAACCACGGCTCAAAGTCCGGACTTTTCGGAATCGAGATGGTAACCCTCGAAAACGGCGGAATCGTCAAGAGCATCCACGGCGGTCTTTATAAGAATTCCGTCTGGTACACCGTTTACGGCTCCAAGGGCAGAATGGAATGCGCGCGCGAGGACGCCCGCGCAGGTCACGTCGACCGGCTTTACGTAAACTACGACGATGTCGAGGAAGCTTACTGGACGGAAGGCAACAGCCATTTCAAGGATTACGTCCCGTCCGAACGGCTCAAGGAAAGCAGCGCAAACTTCGGCCACGGCGGCTCCGACTTCTATTCAATGTATAACTTTGTCAAAAAGATCAACGGCGACGAAGACGCCGACACAATAGACGTCTACGAAGCTCTCGATATGTTCCTGCCGGGACATTTCGCCTATCAGTCAATACTTGACGGCGGAGCATCAAAGCTGATTCCCGACCTCCGCGACAAGTCAATCAGGGACAAATGGAGAAACGACACCGCCTGCACAATTCCGTCGGTCGCCGGAGATATGCTTCTTCCGACTTCGGTAAACGGCACTCCGGATATCCCCGCTTCTGTCTATGAAAAGGTTGCCCGTCGCTGGGAAGAAGAAAAGGCAGCGAGGAAGCGCGGATAATAACCACATTTCGGGCAAGATAATACAAACAACTCAAAAAATACCGCCGCGACAATAATCTGTCGCGGCGGTATATGATTTACCGATACGCAACGGTAAATCAGACGGGTTGTTTTTCCTCTTCGGCGGTTTTTTCGGAGTTATCTTCGTCAGCTTCTTCACCGCTTTCCTCTTTCGGGGGTGCGCCCTCCGGAATCGTTCCGTCGGGGATGGTGCCATCCATATTTAACCGATTTTCCGAATGCGGGTCGACTGCCGGGCTTATAATTCCGGCTTTTTTCAAAAAATATACGACGACAGCGGCGGCGGCTGTTACCACGAACAAAAGAGCAACGACAATTATCAGAGTGTTTTCCATATCTATATCCTTTCTTTAAGTCTCTAATCCTCTATTGCCTCGCAATCGACGGCGATGCTATATTCATACCGGATATGGCTGTAAATATCCGACTTTATTTGACAAAACAGACTTGTTATAATTATACTTCAATATAATAACCTCATTGTTATCTATTTTTTAAATAAAAACGACATTTTATTCGATGTTTTTTGGGCACTTTTTACATATTACACAATATCGAGATACTATAATTCGGAATTATTGCCTATTGAAAAAAACTCAAAGGAAATGTATAATATAAGTAGCACCATATTAACTGAATTAAAGGAGTATATCTATGAAAAAACTTGCATTGGCAATGGCAGCTCTGCTTGCGCTGTCAATTCTTGCGATTCCGGTAATTGCTGCCGCAGACGGCGCTTCTCTGGGCGATGTTCCGCAGTCTTACGCGGATATCGTTGTAGACGCCGTTAAAGATGACATCTATGATTCCGGACTTAAACTCGATATCAGTCGTCCGCTCTCTGAAGGTCAGGACGAAACCGGCACCTCCGGTACCGGTTGGCTGCTTTATAAAGACGGCTGGCTCTATGAGTATATAGAAGTCACCGACCCGCAGCTTTTCCCTCCGGACCCTGACAAACAGACCGGCACCCCCTGGGAAACCGAGTCCGTCGAAGTTTTCATCAATATCACCAACAGCGACGAGTCGACCGATGTTATGCAGTATCGTATCGACGTTTCCGGCTGGCCGTGCGTTTATGACCAGAACGGTCTTGCCGATTACGGTCCTGATGCCGTCGGCGATCAGTTCAAGTATGCCGCCAAGGAAGTCAGCGGCGGTTATATCCTTGAATTCGGAATTCCGCTGAATGTAGCCGAAGGCACAAAGGTCGGATTCCAGAACCAGATCAACGACCGCTATGACGACGATATGAGCCAGGTTCAGTGGATGACCCCGTCTTCTCTCAACTCCATGTCCTGGACCGCCGAGCTTTACGACTATATCGTAATCGGCGCAATGCTCACTCCTCCGGTTGAAGAAGCTCCCGCCGAAGAAGCTCCTGCCGAGGAAGCTCCCGCTGCCGAACCTGCTCCGGTTGCCGAAGCCGCTCCCGCTGCACCCGCCGCTGCCGTTCAGACATCCGATATCGCTTCGGTAGCGATTATCGCCGCTGTCGCTGCGCTCGGCTGCGCAGTTGTAATAAAGAAGCGCAAATAATAAATAACCGATTTCCTTTCGCTCCCGGAGTAATTGCTTCGGGAGCGAAAATATTTCGGTACCGTAAAGGTATTAAAACCGGAGTGCCAATATAATGAAAAAAACTCTGATGTCATTTGTCGTTTTACTGTTGATATTTTTACTTTTAAGCTGCGATGCTCAAGTCGAAGAAATGATTGAAACCGACGACCTGACAGCGGCAGACGCTCCGGCAGCGGCAGATGAACGGACAATAACGGACGCCCCCATCGTCGATTCAATTTCCGATACCGATTTCAATGATTCTTTTATCTATTTGACCGGCGCCTTGTCATATATCATCGATACCGATAAATTGCCGGAATGGGACGCCGCTCTTCAGGAAACTTGGAAATCAAGTGACGGCGACCCGTATCTGCGCGGCAATATATATGAATTCATCAGGTTCTTTGAGATACCGCGCGAAAAATTCGAAGAGCTGTATTATTCGACAAACTTATACTATACATATGATTACAATTTCGATCTTTTATACGGCGATGATGTCGAAAAGGTATACGAATATTACAGAAAAGAAAATGAAGATCTGTTAAAAAGAAACACCGAGTTTAAAATAAAGCAATGTATAAAGGAACATATCGGGATTGAGAAATTCAACGACTGGCTTTCCGCCGAAAAACCGGTAAAATACGAATATCTCTATGATACTTCATGGAGTATCCCGGAGGCAATATATACGTTCGAAATACCGAGAGGAGCCGTTGAAGGGATAATTTTTCAATGTTCGTTCGATGAAGAAAACCTTCCGATATATGAGGTTCATGAAGACGGAACCGAAGTCATGGATGCCGGTTTTTCGCCGCTTATCTATGAATACGACCTTGACAGGATTTATGACAGCTCCGACGAAATTAAGGAACTTATAAATTCAGGTATCGAGGGATATAAAATTGACGAGTTGATCCGCAAATAAGTAAAACGGAGTTATTCAGCCCGTTGTATTGCCGTAAGGCAGCCTCTCTTAACCGAGAGGTTGTTTTTATTTGGGTTTGAATTTCAGCTTGTCTCTTTAACAGATAGTAAAAATCAGGTATATGTTAAAGTGAAGAGCCGATTTTGATGTTTCATTGCCGAGCTTCGGAAACGGTATATATCGATAACGAATAAATTGCGACTTATCCGAAAATAATTTTGTGGCTTTATATTATGGTTATTTGGTCGCTACCTCTTGCATTTTTGCGGTTTTTGCGATATAATATAAGCGTCGATACATAAGTTCCCGCCGCAAGAGACAACGCCGGGAATTTAATCATTAACGGACGTCTTTAAAAATGAGTGAACTTATAAAAATAAACCATCTCGGCAAGATATTCAAGACCGCCTCCGGCGACATAGTAGCGCTGGAAGACATAAATCTGTCTATACGCGAGGGCGAGATATTCGGCATCATCGGGCTTTCCGGCGCCGGAAAGTCTACCCTTGTTCGGTGTATCAATTTCCTTGAGCGGCTGACATCCGGCACCGTCTTCTTCGACGGAAAAGAACTGAATTCGCTTTCGGAAAAGGAGCTGCGCCTTGTCCGCCGCCGGATGGGAATGATTTTCCAGCAATTCAATCTTTTGGCCCAGCGCTCCGCCCTTGATAACGTAACTTTCCCGCTTGAAATTTCCGGAGTTTCACGCGACAAGGCAAAAGAGAAAGCGATGTCTCTGCTTGATGTTGTAGGTCTTGCCGACCGCGCGTCGAGTTATCCTTCCCAGCTTTCGGGAGGGCAGAAGCAGCGCGTCGCAATCGCCCGCTCCCTTGCCTGCGACCCGAAGGTGCTGCTCTGCGACGAGGCGACATCCGCGCTCGACCCGACGACCACCCGCCAGATACTCGACCTGATAGCGAAAATAAACCGCGAAATGGGAATCACCGTAGTGATTATCACTCACGAGATGAAGGTCATAGAGCAAATCTGCGACAGAGTCGCGATAATCGATCGCAGCCGAATCGCCGAGCTGGGAGACGTTTCCGAGATTTTCACCCGACCGAAATCGGATATAGCCCGTCAGCTTATCTTCCCCGGCGGAAGGCTGCCGGACAACTTTGAAGGATCATCAAGGATACGAATTATTTTTGACGGAAAATCCAGCTTTGAACCGGTTATTGCAAACATGGTGCTTGAGTGTTCGGCTCCGGTAAATATCATGTTCGCCGACACCCGCGACATCGGCGGAAAAGCGGTGGGGCAGATGGTGCTGCAGCTTCCCGAATCGGAACAGGAACGCAAGCGTATTCTGGCCTGGCTCGACTTAAATAAGGTCAACTGGAACTATGAAGAGGATGGAGGAGAGGAGACGACATGAAAGAAGCTTTCACGGCTCAGATGTTCGGCGTTTACGGCTTCGGACTGCTCGAGACGCTTTATATGGTGATTGTATCCACCTTCATCTCATATATTATCGGCCTTCCGATAGGCGTGCTGCTCGTCTGCACCGACAAGAACGGAATTACTCCGGTTCCCTGGCTGAACGCCTCCGTCGGCTTTGTGGTCAACATTATGAGGTCAATTCCCTTCATCATACTTTTAGTGCTGGTTTCTCCCGTGACGAGGGCTATCACCGGCACGACGATAGGTTCGACCGCTACCATAGTCCCGCTTGTCTTCTCGGCAGCTCCGTATATCTCCCGCGTCGTCGAGCAATCGCTCAAAGAGGTGGATGACGGAGTGATTGAGGCGGCCACATCGATGGGGGCTTCCCCCATGCAGATTATAACAAAGGTGCTGCTGCCCGAGTCAAAACCCTCCCTTATTTTAGGCGCCGCTCTCGCCACGATAACGATAATCGGCTATACGGCGATGGCGGGCTTTGTCGGCGGAGGCGGACTCGGCACAATAGCGGTAAACTACGGCTATTACCGTTATCGCACCGGAATAATGATCGTAACCGTAGTAATAATAGTGGCTCTGGTCCAGGCGTTTCAGGAGCTCGGACTTTATCTCAGCTCCCGCTTCGACCGCAGGAAATAATACCCGCCGACGGCGGATAATATAATTTTTTAAAAAAGTTTTCAGGAGGATATTTAAATGAAACGCATTATTTCACTTATTATCGCATCGCTTCTTTCTGCGGCGCTGATTCTTTCTGCTGCCGGCTGCGGCGGCTCCGACGACAAGACAATAATCATCGGCGCGTCGGTTACCCCCCACGCGGAGATACTCCGCGAAGCGGCCAAAGTCCTCGAGGCTGACGGCTACACCCTCGATATCCGAGAGTTCACCGATTATGTCCAGCCGAACACCGCGCTTGAAGACGGCACGCTCAACGCCAACTACTTCCAGCACTCGCCTTATCTTGACAACTTCAACGAAGAGAACGGCACTCATCTGGTCGCTGTCGCAAAAATCCACTACGAGCCTTTCGGAATCTATGCCGGCAAGACCGCCTCGCTCGAAGCGCTCGCCGACGGCGCCACGATAGCAATTCCCAACGACGGCACAAACGAAGCCCGCGCTCTCAAGCTGCTCGAAGTTCTCGGCTTTATCACCCTTAAGCCGGACGCCGGTTTTACCGCGACTGTGCTTGATATCGCCGAAAACCCGAAGAATCTCGTAATACAAGAGATCGAAGCAGCTCAGCTTGCCCGCTCCCTCCAGGACGTCGACCTTGCGGTAATCAACGGCAACTACGCCCTCCAGGCCGGTCTTAACGCAGCAACCGACGCTCTCGCCGTCGAAGATCCCGGCTCCGAGTCGGCTAAGACCTACGCTAACGTACTCGTCGTAAAGGAAGGTCATGAAAACGACGCCTCGATCAAAGCGCTGGCGGAAGCTCTCCAGTCAGACGCCGTCCGCGACTTTATCTACAACACCTATAACGGCGCAGTCCTGCCGATGTTCTGAGAATAACGCAAAATTTTGTCAGGGAACCGAATTTTATCGGTTCCCTGATTTTCTTTGCAGTTTTAAAGATTTGCCGGGGAGCGGGTAAACCGGCTGAGACTATTCGCCGTTCTTCTCGTTTTCGTTCCCGCCCTCTTTAATTTTGTTTTTGAAATCTATCGTCGCCATTATCGCCGCAATTAACCAGAAAACTCCTGAGACGACATGGAGTATCCTTGTAACGAGGCTGTACATCCCGCCGGCCACCACAACAATTATGACTACAGTCCAGAAGATTGCCGACGCCCAGTAAAACATGAGGATAAGCAGCGCTTTTTTATTTTCTTTCATAACAATTCACCAATAAACACAACAAAACAAGTCAGCACAACTTAACGAATCCGAAGCCGCAGAATACCGAAGCGAGCCTTATAAGCTCGGGATCCGCGCTCCAGCTCAGCACAAGATGATGACTGCCTCCGTTTTCGCTGAATGAAGACAACATTGTGTTCAGAGGAAGGTGCGGTTTAAACCAGCCGCGGACGGAATCGCCGGCTCGGCAGTTGCCCGGAACATCCAGCATCTCTCCTCCGACGAATATCAGATTAAACCGGTCGAAGTCCTGAGGAGCGAGGGAGATAAGACCGGCGTGACCGGCTTTAAGCGCTCCTGTCATAGCTATCGTTTCAAGTCCGTAGTAAAGCGGGTCGCGCTTCACCGTTATTGACGGCTGTCCGGAAAGGCAGCGGGGATTTACGCCCGCCCGGCTGGAAAGATAGACAGACCCGCCCTTCCATTCGGGGCAGAACATGCTGACAGGCGTCGTCGCGGAGTAGGCGGTCGAAAGAGCCGCCGAAAGAGCCGCCGACATTGCGTCGCCGTCCGCCGCAGCTCCGTATCCTTCGCCCATAAGCTTTGATATCGCAAATTGCGGGACATGGTCAAACATATTGTTTTTCGGCAGCGGGGTGAAATTCATCGTCACAGAGCCGAGTGAGCGGTCGCAAAGCCATCGCCGAAGCGAAATATAGTATCTCTCGGCGCGGAGAAGGGCGTCACGCGGGGCTTTGCCGGCAAAGAAAATCTCGCGGTCGGCGTCTGCCATCGCGGTGACATTCGCGTCGGCTTCGCTGGTAAAACCGTAGCTCAGCGGATCGCGGGTCATGTCGAATTTTACGACATCAATACCCAAAAGATCCTTCATCTTGCCGCCGCCGAGCTGAATATCTCCCATACCGCGGAAAGGCTCGCCTATCATCCCCACTCTTGCCGACTTAAGGCGTCTGGATATAGCGGCTGCGGTTATCGTCCGCACAACATCCGGCAGAAATTCCGGCGAATCCGGATGCCCGGAGACCGCCGCGAAGTTTTTCCCGGAGCGGCGGAGCATGGCGGCTAAATCCTGAGCGCCTAAAAGCCCCTGATTGTAGTCGATCTCGGACGCGCCGGAGGTAAAACCAAATGAATCCGGCGTAGTGAGCAGAAGCAGCACCGGCAGCGCGGTTCTTGACAGCGAATACACCGCCTCCATTGAGGGCGAGTATGAAAGGTTCAATACCGCGACGCAGTCGACATTTTCCGTTTCAAACAGGGCGATGGCGTCGTCTACCTCTTCTTTGACCCGGCAGACCGGAACATTTACCGGCGTAGCTCCTGCAGCCTCGAGAAGAGAGGCAAGGAGCGCATGATAGGCTTCGGCGCCTATTCTTCTGTCCGGCATGAGTTCGTCATACATCTTGAAATAAAGCGGCAGGAGACCCACGCGCAAAGATCCGGACCTTACCGATTCGTTCATCATGCTCACTCCTTTATCTCTTATCGTTACGGCTTATTTTATAACCGGCTTAAAACTTTATATCCTTTTTACATTTATATTATAACACTTTGCCGGGACTATGTCAATAGATATAACATCCCGTTTCTGATATAAGTCTGTTTTAAAACAAAGAAATTTCACATTTCGACAAGTCATATGATTGAATTATTAACAGGCGTATGATATAATGTTTATCAACAAATCAATAATTTTAAGGGAGCTTTGTAACAATGATAATTGAGTACATGGATTATCTTGCCAAGTGCGATCCGGAGATCGGCGCCGCGGTAAAAGATGAATATCTTCGCGAACAAAACGGACTTGAGCTTATTGCGTCCGAGAACAGCGTTTCGGCTGCGGTGCTTGCCGCGGCCGGCTCGGTACTGACGAATAAATACGCCGAGGGTTACCCCGGCAAGCGCTACTACGGCGGCTGCGTAAACGTCGACGTCGTCGAAACCCTCGCAATCGAGCGCGCAAAGAAGCTTTTCTCAGCCGGTTTTGCCAATGTTCAGCCGCACAGCGGCGCGCAGGCCAACACCGCGGTTTATTTTGCCTTCCTCAAACCCGGAGATACGGTTATGGGAATGGATCTTTCCTGCGGCGGCCATCTGACGCACGGCTCCCCTGTCAATATGTCGGGCAAATATTACAATTTCGTCCCCTACGGCGTAAATGACGACGGCTTCATTGATTATGACGAAGTCGAGCGCATCGCCGCCGAATGCAAACCGAAGATGATCGTCGCAGGCGCCTCCGCCTATCCGCGGATAATTGATTTTGCCCGCTTTGCCGAAATTGCGAAAAAACACGGCGCGATGTTTATGGTAGACATGGCGCATATCGCCGGACTCGTCGCCGCCGGTCTCCATCCCACCCCGATAGGCGTCGCCGACGTTGTAACGACAACAACTCATAAGACGCTGCGCGGTCCCCGCGGCGGTCTGATTCTTACAAACAACGAAGATTACGCCAAAGCGGTAAATAAAGCCATCTTTCCGGGAATCCAGGGCGGACCGCTGATGCATATCATCGCCGCGAAAGCGGTCTGCTTCGGAGAGGCGCTTCGGGATGATTTCAAAGTTTATCAGAAGCAGATAGTCAAGAACGCCGCCGCCCTCGCCGACGGACTTGTCAAAGAAGGACTGGCGCTTGTTTCCGGCGGAACCGACAATCACCTTATGCTTGTCGACCTGCGCGGACGCGAACTTACCGGAAAAGACCTCGAGCAGCGGCTTGAAGAAGTCGGAATCACCGTCAATAAAAACACCGTTCCGAATGAGCCGCGCTCGCCGTTCATCACCTCCGGTATTCGCATCGGAACCCCCGCCGTAACCACTCGCGGCCTTGTCGAAGAAGACATGAAGGTTCTCGCCCGTCTGATCAGCCTCATCGCCTTTGATTTCGAAGGCTCAAAGGAGAAGGTAAGGCTCGAAGTCGCAAAGCTCTGCGAGAAGTATCCGCTTTATAAGAACAACTGAATAATTTGAGATAAGAAACGGAAATACCGCCCGCGACGTGATGCGGGCGGGGTTTTTTATATGTCGAGGATTTGCATGGGAGTTGAATATTCAGCAACATCCGAGTTTTACCTTTGATTTTTTATTCATTATTCCATTGACATAAGCCTTTAAATCTGATATAATATCCACAAGAAAGTTGCGCCCGCAATTAATTTTGCTGCGGGATATTAATAAAAAAAGGAGTGCGGGATGTGATTTCCCCGCGGATAACGATATGGTCTATACTTCTCTTATGAAATTCATCAGCCGGATATCGCGCTGCTCGGATCAGTACCGAGCCGACCGGCTTTCCGAGACTGAGCTTACCTCCAGCCAGTATGTATATATACTTAACGTCTGCCGCAATCCCGGCATTTCTCAGGACGGGATTGCCAAAAAAATATTTGTAAACAAATCAAATGTCGCAAGACAGCTTGCCGCCCTCGAGGCGTCCGGATACGTGACCCGGATAACCGCCGTCACCGACCGCCGGGGGATCGAAGTTTACCCTACCGAGAAAGCGAAAGAAATACTGCCGTTTGTCCGCGGGATGCTCCGCGACTGGGACTCTTATCTTACCCAAGGGTTCACCGACGAGGAAAAGGAAACGGTCGCCCGTCTTCTGGGGATTATGCATGAACGCGCCGCAGACTATATGGAAAACCGCTGCTGCGAGCCGGATTCGGGGGAAAAAGCCTGATGAAGATGGTTTTGCGGTATCTTAAACCGATGGCGTGGAGGATGACCGGCGGACTTATGATAAAACTGCTCGGCACCTTCATGGACCTTGCGATACCGTGGATACTCTCATATATTCTTGACAGCGTAGTTCCGACAGGCAGCCGCCCTCTCATCTGGATTTGGGGCGGCTTGATGGTCGTTTGCGCCGTCATCGCCATGGCGGGCAATGTTATCGCCAACCGGTTTGCTTCTAAAGTAGCGCGGGACGCGACCGTCCGCATCCGGCATGACGCATTCGTCAAAATCTCGACGCTTTCGGCGTCTCAGATAGACAATCTGACAATACCCTCTCTGATCTCCCGCCTCTCCTCCGATTCTTACAACGTCCATCATATGATAGGCATGGCGCAGCGCCTCGGGGTAAGGGCGCCTATTCTGCTGATCGGCGGGATAACGATAACTCTGACGATGGACAGGGCTTTGACGCTTGTTTTGCTGTTTATCCTGCCGCTGCTCGGCGTTGTCGTCTGGATAGTGTCAAGCCGCGGTATCCCGCTTTACACAAAGGTGCAGGAAGCGCAGGACATCCTCGTCCGGAAAGTTCAGGAGTTTATGGGCGGCGTCCGCGTGATAAAAGCCCTCTCGAAAACCGATTACGAGAGGAACCGCTATGACGAGATAAACCGCGAAGTGGTAAACCGCGATTTCAAAGCCGGGGTTGTGATGAGCATTACAAACTCGGTGATGAACCTCTTTTTGAACTGCGGTCTTGCCGCTGTCATATTGGTAGGCGCATACAGGGTCAACGCGGGGGTAACGCAGCCGGGAACACTTATCGCCTTTCTTTCGTATTTCACTATTATTCTCAACGCCATGATGGGCATTACCCGACTTTTTACCAACCTTTCGAGAGGCGTAGCTTCCGCCAACCGCATTGATGAAATACTCGCGCTCGGTCCGGAGCTGGCGATAGGCGAGAAAAACCATAAAGATACCGAGGCTCATATCAGTTTTGAAGACGTCAGCTTCTCATACAAGGGTATTTCCGACAATCTTGCCGATATAAGCTTTGAATTGAAAAAAGGCGAAACACTCGGCATTATCGGTCCGACCGGTTCGGGAAAAACGACGATAATCAACCTGCTGATGCGGTTTTACGACCCCGGGACGGGAGTGATACGCATCGACGGCGACGACATAAAATCGCTTGATTCGGGGCAGCTTCACGGCAGATTCGGCGTTGTATTCCAAAATGATTTTTTGTTTGAAGATACCATCAGAACAAATATCGATTTCGGACGGAATTGTTCCGACGAAGATATCCGCCTTGCAGCCGAAACGGCGCAGGCGGCGGAATTTATTGAGGAATATCCGGACGGATATGAACATCTGCTGACGGTTAAAGGCTCGAACCTTTCCGGAGGTCAGAAACAGCGGCTGCTTATCGCCCGGGCTCTTGCAGGTAAACCCGACATTCTGATTCTTGACGACTCAAGCTCGGCGCTTGACTACGCGACCGACTCGGCGCTCCGCCGCGCAATTCATGAGCATTACGGCGGGACTACGTCAATTATCATCGCGCAAAGGGTCAGCTCGATCATGAACGCCGATTTGATCCTCGTCCTTGACGACGGCAGGATTATCGGAAAGGGAACGCATGAAGAGCTTATGCGAAGCTGTCAGGATTATATCGATATTGCAAATACCCAGATGGAAGCGATGGCTCTCGGAGCGGAGGCGAAAAGATGAACCGCAGAGGCACTTCAACGGCGGGAATATACACCGCCACGATGAATCAAGGCGCCCGCCCGCCTAAGCGCAAGCTTTTTAAACGGCTTGTAAAATACCTTTTGAACGCGAAATGGCTGATGCTTATCGCTCTTATCCTGAATCTTTTGTCGACGCTTTTAACCCTTATCGGCCCCGGACTTTCCGGCGCGGCAATCGACGCGATGACCGGCGGAAAAGGAAATGTGGATTTTCCGACGGTTTTTCGCTATGCCGGTCTGATGGTGCTGTTTTATGCGGCAAGCGCGGCGATAGGCTACGCGGTGCGTCTTATCATGATAAAAATATCCCGCAGAGTCGTTTACACCCTGCGGCGGGATCTGTTTGACCGTCTTACAAAGCTGCCTGTCGGATTCTTCGATCTGCACCAGACCGGCGATATTATCTCGATAATCTCCTACGACGTCGATACGATAAACGCTTCTTTGGGCTCAGATCTGCTTCAGATTTTAACCTCTGTCGTGACGGTGGTGGGTTCGCTTGTTATGATGCTGCGCATCTGCCCGCAGCTTGTCATTGTATTTGCCGTCACGGTGCCGCTCTCGGTATTGTTCACGAGATACAGGGCTCGCGTTGTCCGTCCGCTCTTTCACAAACGCTCTGTCTTGTTGGGCGAACTGAACGGTTACACCGAGGAATCGATTGGCGGAGTCAAGACGACGAAGGCTTACAACCGCGAAAGCTACATGACCGGCCGTTACGACGAAAAAAACCAAGCCGCGGCAGAAGCCTATTATACCGCGGAATATTACGGCTC
>JGI24712J26585_10000177_pt1 | contig 52762 bp, 54 predicted proteins | sample BioPla3DNA2_FD_26585 | JGI IMG/M metagenome (IMG submission 26585) | reverse complement strand
CCTTAAGGAAACTAAGACATCCAAGCAGAAGCAAAAAACTAAAAGATTATTTGGAATAGAAGTTGAGTGGAATCAACTTCTTTTTCATATGGTTAAATTTATTAATTAAAGGAGAGACATATGGAGTTATCAAAACGTTTATACACCATTGCACAGCAAGTGCCTAAAGGTGCTGTTGTCGCAGACATAGGGACAGATCATGGGTATATCCCTATTTATTTATATAAAGAAAACATTATAAAAAAGGCTATAGCAACCGACATCAATAAAGGTCCTCTTCAACGGGCAGAACAAAATATCAAAGCTCATCATGCAGAAAAAGCAATAGAAACCAGGTTAGGAAACGGATTGGAGCCCATTCAGCCTAATGAAACAGATACCCTTATTCTGGCAGGAATGGGAGGAATGTTGATTATTGATATTTTAAACAATTGCCCTGATCTTGTAAAGGGAGTAAATAGAATTATTCTTCAGCCCCAATTGGATCAAAAAGAAATAAGACAATACCTGCACAAAATCCATTTTAAAATTATAAACGAAGAAATTATTTATGAAGATAATAAATACTACTGGATTATTACAGCAGAACCCGGAAATGAAGAATATAACGATAAAAAATACTATCTATTTGGTAAAAAACTTTTGGAAGAAAGAAATCCCATTTTAATGAAGTATATTGAAGAAAAACTCATACAATTAAGAAATATATTAGAAAAGTTAAAGGAAACTTCTACTCAAAATACTCTTAGACGTATAAATGAAATAGAACAAGAGATTAAGCTGTTTGAGGAGGCGTGGGAATGTCTTTAACATGCAAAAGAATAATCGAAGAATTAAACAAATTGGCTCCGGAGTATTTAGCAGAAGAATGGGATAATGTAGGATTAATGCTTGGTGATATGGAGCAAGAGGTGCGGCGAATTCTGATCGCTTTAGACGCCATACCAGAGGTTATTAAGGAAGCCATCGAAGAAAAAGTGGATTTAATTATTACCCATCATCCTTTTATTTTTAAACCGATCAAACATATTCGCAAAGATCATGTTCTAGGAAAAAGCATATATGACCTGATACAAAATAATATTGCCTTATATTCAGCCCATACCAATTTGGACATTGCATTTGGAGGAACAAATGATGTACTCGCTCAAATCCTGGAATTGGAGAATATAACGGTTCTATCGGAATTAGATTTAAAAAGCCGAAATAGTGAAGAAAAATACGGCATGGGTAGAATTGGGACTGTAAAAAGAAGCTATACTCTGGATGAATTTGCAAGGTTTGTTCAAGGCAAACTGAAACTGCCAAACATAAGAATAGTTGGAGAATCGAATCATATAATTAATAAAGTTGCATTGACGACGGGAAGCGGTGTATCCTATCTTCAGGATGCTGTCAATAAAAAAGCAGATGTATTTATAACGGGAGATGTTAAATTCCACGATGCCCAAAGAGCACTTCAACTGGGTATTGCTCTGATCGATGCCGGTCATTACGGAACAGAAAATATCATCGTACCTATTCTTAAAGAATATTTGGAAAAACTTAAGGAGCCGGAGCATTCACTGGAAATCTTAACTTCTAAAGTAAACGGTGAGCCTTTTAGAATTAATATCTAAATAGCGGGAGGGGAAATATGATGGATCAAACGAGGGACCCAAGCAATATACACGTTACTTTTCCTAATGGAGAAATAAAAACATATCAAAGAGGAATTAAACTCCAGGAAATCGCTCAAGATGTGCAGGATCGTTACCCAGCTACTATTGTAGCTGTCAAAATTAATAATAAGATAAAAGAGTTAAGAAATGAACTTAAGGAAGATTGCGATATCGAATTCATTGATTTGACGACCACTGACGGGATGAGGATTTACCAAAGAAGTGTATCTTTTTTACTTGTGTATGCAGTAAAAGAATTAATGAAAGACGGGAATGTGATGATTCATCATTCCATGGGCCCGGGGTTCTATTGTGAATTATCAGGAGCACCAGATTTATCCGAAGAACTTTTAGCCGAAATTGAAAAGAAGATGAAAGCAACGGTGGATCAAGATCTACCCTTTGAAAAAATGTCCATTCCTCTGGAAGAAGCGATGAAAATCTTTGAGCGAAATGGTATGGACGATAAGAGAAATTTATTTAAATACAGAAGATCTTCAATGGTAAATTTGTATCAGTTGGGATGGCTCAAAAATTATTTTTACGGGTATATGGTGCCTAGTACGGGATACCTTAAATATTTTAAATTGATTTATCATCCTCCTGGATTTATATTACAATTTCCTACTAAAAAAGAACCAACAAAAGTTCCGGAATTCCATCCATTAAAAAAGCTTTCTCAAATTTTCCTGGAATATGAAAGATGGGGCAGCATTTTAAGAGTGGACACGGTTGGAGCATTAAATGATATAATAGCCGATCAGGAAATCGGAGGACTGATTAGAATTTCAGAAGCTCTCCATGAAAAGAAAATTGCTCAAATCGCTGATAAAATTGCAGAAAAAAGGGATACTATAGGAATTGTTTTAATAGCAGGACCTTCTTCATCTGGGAAAACCACTTTTGCCCAAAGGCTTGCGATACAACTCCGTGTAAATGGTATGCGCCCCCATGCCCTTTCAATAGATGATTATTTTGTAGATCGAGAACATACCCCTAGAGATGAAAACGGTGAATATGATTTTGAGGCTTTAGAAGCCATAGATATAGAAAAATTTAACCAGGATTTATCAAAGCTTTTAAAGGGGGAAATCGTTGAAATACCATCTTTTAATTTTAAAAATGGAAAAAGAGAATACAAGGGCAGAAAAATAAAAATGGATACCAATGATGTCCTTGTTATTGAAGGCATCCATGGATTAAATGAAAAATTAACAGCAGATATTCCAAAAGAGAATAAATTTAAAATTTATATCAGTGCACTGACGCAGCTTAATCTGGATGACCATAATAGAATACCAACAACAGACGTAAGGCTCTTAAGAAGGATCGTCAGGGATAACCTATACCGTGGAACCGATGCAGAGAGAACCATTGAGTTATGGCCTTCTGTAAGAAGAGGAGAAGAAAAAAATATATTCCCATTTCAAGAAGAAGCGGATGTTATGTTTAATTCGGCATTGATTTATGAATTAGCAGTGTTAAAACAATATGCGGAACCACTGTTATTTAAAATAGATCCCAAGTCTAAATGCTATTCGGAAGCTAAACGACTATTTAAGTTCTTGGATTATTTCTTAGGGGTAAGCAGTGAAGCCGTACCACAGAACTCGATTATAAGAGAATTTATCGGAGGAAGCTGTTTTCATTAGAAAAAATTTCATTTGACCATATCTGGTCATTATGATAATATATTAAAGCTAAATAAATAAAGTGAGTAAGTCAGACGGTCGCGAGTACAGTACCGAAAGGTCGTACTTGAGGAAAGTCCGAGCTCCGTAGGGCAGGGTGCTGGGTAATACCCAGTGGAGGCGACTCTAAGGAAAGTGCAACAGAAATAAACCGCCAGTTTTACTGGTAAGGATGGAAAGGTGAGGTAAGAGCTCACCGCTCCTTAGGTGACTAAGGAGGCTCTGTAAACCCCACCCGGAGCAAAACCGTATAGGGGAACATATGTGGTTGCCCGCCACGTTCCCGGGTAGGTTGCTTGAGCGTATAGGTAACTATACGTCGAGATAGATGACCGTTTAATACAGAACTCGGCTTATAGATTTGCTCACTTTAAAATGTGATAAACACTGGCTTTTATGCTGGTGTTTTTTGTTTTTTAAATTGTTTTTTAAAAGCTAATTTAGACCCAAAAATCTAATACATTCTTGTATATTTTTAGAATTATGATATAATAGTAAAAATTTAAAGAAGATTGAGGAGGGGAAAAATGAAATTATCTCAAATATACTCATCTGATACTAGACGGATCTCTTTTGAAGTTTTTCCGCCTAAGCCTGATATTCCTATAGATACAGTTTTTGATACTATTTCGGGACTCAAAAAATTGAATCCTTCTTATATTAGCGTTACATACGGAGCTGGGGGCTCCAGCAGGGGAAGAACAGTCGAAATTGCATCAAAAATAAAAAACGAATACGGTCTGGAAGCTATGGCTCATTTGACCTGCGCAGGACACACAAAGGCGGATATAGATTATATTTTAGAAGATTTAAAACAAAAAGGGATTGAAAATATACTAGCCCTTAGAGGAGATCCACCGATCAATCAGCCGGATTTTGATTATAATAAAAATGATTTTCGCTATGCGGTAGAGTTAATCGAGTACATAAAAAGCAAAGGTGACTTCTCTATAGCAGCTGCAGCATATCCTGAAGGACATAAAGACAGTAAAAGTATTACCAAAGATTGGTGTTATTTAAAAGAGAAAGTCGATGCAGGGGTTGATGTCTTAATCACCCAATTATTCTTTGACAATCGAATTTTCTATCACTTTATGGAAGATATTACTAAGCTGGGCATTCATTGTCCGGTAATCCCCGGCATCATGCCAATTTTTAACAGCAAACAAATTAAGAGAATTATATCCTTATGCGGTTCTTCTATGCCGGGAGAGTTGTTAATAATGCTGGATAAATATGGAGATTCTCAAGAGGATTTAAGAAAAGCAGGCATAGACTATGCAATCCGTCAGATTCAAGATCTTTTAGATCATGGTGTTTTGGGGATTCATTTAGAACCTATGAATCGTCCAGCCTTGGCAGAAGAAATTATTAAGGGATTGAATTACAAATTTAATTAAGCGAATAGATTATTTTCTGTAGTATATACTAAAGATGAAATTAATTTAAAGGAGTGTATACTATGGAATTACAACAATTCGAACAATTAAAAAAGCGCTTTCAAATGGGAAATGTAGATGAAAAGATAGATATTTACGTTACCACTGAAGGATTAACTCAAGAACAGTATAAACAACTTTTAAGACTATTTCCTTTAGAACATCTCTCTAAACTGGAAAGTGCTCTGCAATAAGTCACGGTTATATCGTGACTTTGTTTTTTATCTTTGTTATAATATATTAAGAATTAGTCAAAAATTAATAATTGAGGATTTATTATGTGAAAGAGGAGTACTTATGATTTTCTCAAAAAACTATTATGTGGGCGAGACAGTAAGGAATAAAAGACGAGTTATTAGAAGACTTAGTCGCAACCGCCCATACAAAAATATTTATTGTATTTGTCTTGGAAATTCACCGAAACATTTAATGTATATCATGGAAAGCAGAGAAATGTTTAAACCCATTTATTCTCATAATGAATATAAAGTGATTGGTATTGCAAACGGAAAGTACGAAGCTTATGAAGTAACTCGGCTTATCATTGAATCCGTTTATAAAGAATATGGGGATCCTGTTAAAATAAAAGAATTTTTTGCGTTGGAGTAGGAGCATTTAATGATGTCTATACTGTCGGTTTTGTTGTTAATTTTAAAATACACCGGAATAATCCTGGGGATTATACTATTGCAAGTGCTTAGTATTCTGGCTATTATTTTATTTGTACCTGTGAGATATTCCTTTTACTTGTCAGGCAATAAGGATATAGACATGGATCTTAAAGTATCGTGGTTTAGAAAGCTTCTTTTTTATCACTATGTAGTTCAAAACTCTAAGAAAACCACTAAAGGTCTTTATTTCTTCGGAAAAAGTTTATTAAAGGAAGAAAAAGTAGAAGAGGAAGAACCACAAAGTAATACGGCTCAAGAGGTATTGACAGATATAGAGGAGAAAATAGAAGAAGATCCATTTCCTGAAGTCAAAGAAAAGGAAAGTACATACATAAAACATTCAGACCAAGATGCATCCCATAACATAGAGCATAAATCAAAGAAGATCATTGAACACCATAAAAAAGAAGCTCCGGCGATTAAAAGCATAAAAAGAAAAGCTAAGGATTTGGGTGAAGAACTGGAGGAACAGGTAGAAGAGAAGGACAGTTTTGGTATAAAGGATTTGCTTAAGTATCCTAATAAAGCAGAGATTTTATCCTATACATATGAATTTTTAAAAAAACTGATTCTTCATATTAAGCCTAGAAAATTTTATTGTGAAGTGGAGTTTGGTCTGGAGGACCCTTCCCATACTGGATATGTTTTAGCTGGAATAGGAATAATGCAGCCTTATTTCGGAAATAGTGTAACTATCAAAGCAAATTTTGATAAAAAGCTTTTTTTGGGAGAAATCAGCGGCAGAGGCAGATTCTCTATAGGCATAATTATTAAATACATTATTGAATACCTGTTGAAAAAACCCATAAAGCAAATAGTAAGGCTTTATTTTAAAAAACGAAAGGAAGATAAAAATGGAATCGAATTTGAAGAATAGTTTTGAATCCTTATTTGGTCAATTGGAAAACTTTATATCTACTAAAACCGTTGTAGGGGAACCTATTCATATTGAAGATGCTATCCTTCTTCCATTGGTAGATGTGACTTTTGGAGTTGGAGCAGGAGCGTCCGGAGGTAAAAATGAAAAAGGAGAGGATAAAGATTCGGGAGTAGGGGGATTAGGCGCCAGAATTACTCCCAGTGCCATGCTGCTTATTAAAGACGGAACAGCTCAGCTTATTAATGTTAAAAATCAAGACAGTATTAATAAACTCATTGATATGATTCCCGGACTTTTATCAAAGTTTAATTTTGGAAGTAAAAAAGACAAAGAAAAAGATCGATCAGAAGAGAGTTCATCAGACTATGAAATATAAAAACGGATTGCACAGGGCAATCCGTTTTTATATGGATTATACATTAAAGCGGAATAAAATAATATCTCCGTCTTGAACCACGTATTCTTTACCTTCTAATCTTACTAACCCTTTTTCTTTTGCAGCAGTATAAGAACCGCATTCCATCAAATCATTGTAAGAAACAACTTCAGCTCGAATAAATCCTCTTTCAAAGTCGCTATGGATTTTTCCTGCTGCCTGAGGGGCTTTTGTGCCTTTAACAATGGTCCAGGCACGAACTTCTTTAGGCCCTGCGGTTAAATAACTGATAAGACCAAGCAATTTATAGCTCGCCGCAATGAGTTTTTCCAATCCGGTATCATGGATTCCCAGGTCTTCCAGGAACATTTTCTTTTCATCTTCGTCCAATTCTGCAATTTCCTCTTCGATTTTTGCACAGATTACAAAGACTTCAGAACCCTCATTCTTTGCATACTCCATAACTGTTTTTACATATTCATTATTTTCGCCGTTGGTAACTAAATCATCTTCAGTAACATTCGCTGCATATAAAACAGGCTTGTAGGTTAAAAGATTTAATGAAGCTACAAACTCTTTTTCTTCCTCAGATGTAAATTCAATGCTTCTTGCACATTTTCCGTCTTCCAATTCTTTTTTTAATTTTTCCAGGATTTGCAATTCGTTTTGAAGAGCCTTATCAGCTTTAGCTGCTTTTTGAGTTTTTTGTATTCTTCTATCTAATATTTCAAGATCTGAAAATACAAGCTCAAGATTAATTGTTTCAATATCACGAATAGGGTTTACAGATCCTTCTACATGAACAATATTTGTATCTTCAAAGCATCTTACCACATGGACAATTGCGTCTACTTCACGAATATGGGACAAGAACTTATTGCCTAGACCTTCTCCCTGGCTAGCTCCTTTAACAAGACCTGCAATATCCACGAACTCAATAACAGCAGGGGTTACTTTTTCTGCGTGATACATTTCATCCAAACGGGTTAACCTTTCATCGGGAACAGGTACAATACCTACATTAGGATCGATTGTGCAGAAAGGATAGTTGGCTGATTCTGCTCCTCCCTTTGTAAGAGAATTAAAAAGTGTGCTCTTTCCTACATTTGGAAGGCCAACGATACCAAGTTTCATACAATATTTCTTCCTCTCTTTTTCTATTCAAAACATCTTTCACAGTAATTACAAGTCTATATTATAACGAATCCTCTGAATTTAATCAATCCTATAAAGAAAATGCACAATGAAATCATTGTGCACCTAATCTCTTGATACGAAATATCCTAAAATGAATCCTTGAATGAAAGTAAAAAGGAATATACCTATTGCAAATAAAATATAGGTTTGTTTTTTGTCATTTGCAATGAAAACCCCTTTACTTGGAGCTTGTTCAATTTCTTTTTGTGCAACACGATAATGACGTTTTCTAGATTCAGAGCGCATGGCAATTCCTCCTATCAATATTAATAATTTTTAGATACTTGTGATTATTTTACCATAGCTTTTCCATTAATAAAAGAAATTAATCTTATTATTTTATTAAAAAAAGTTTTTATTCGTATGCTGAATTAATATGTAATGAAATCTGTGGTGAAATGAACATTCTTTTCTACGTTAAAAATTTTTGTTTTTTCAAACACTAATACTGGAGGTGGAAATATGTCGAAAAGTAAATATTTTATTTTTTTGATCTGTATCTTTATTTTAACTGGATGTAGTGAAAATAATACAATCAATACGAGATCCTTAGAAAATAGGATTGAAAATATAAATGAAGATCAATACAGTCCAAATAAAATAGAGACAAGAGGTTTAATGGAAGAATTTAAAAGAACCACTCCTTACAATATCCCGGAACAAGTTGAAAAAAACACTATCTGGGATATTAAGTATAGTAGTGAAAGAGCTAAAAATATTGCTGAAGTTATAAAGGCTCTTCCAAAGGTAGAAAAAGTCACTGTTATTGTTACAGGCAATACTGCTGTAGTAGGAGCAGAGTTAGACTCTAATGTAAAGGATAAGGAAGAAGATGAAATAAAAAAATTAATTGAAGAAAAAACTTATTCAGCAGATGCTTCATTAAAAAATGCCTCCGTCACAGTATCCCCTGAAATCGTTAAAAGAATCAATTCTATAGCGCAAGATCTAAATAAGGGTAAACCTATAGAGGGATTAGCTGAAGAACTGGGCTCCATTATTAGAAGGATCACTCCTATTGTTTAGCTATGGCCAATGAATTTATTTTACATTTTAAAGAAAAATAATTATAATTAAATATGCATTGAATAAACTAAAGAAAAAGGGGAGTAAAGATGGATAAAATGCCTGAGGTGTGGTTTCCACATTTAAACATTAAAATTTACGAATTGAATTCAGTTGCTTTTAACATTTTCGGTTTTCCTGTATATTGGTATGGTGTCATTATAGGTTCGGCAGTGATTTGCGGACTTCTTCTTGCACTTAGGGAAGCAAAGAGAACGGATCAAAACCCCGAAGATTATATAGATTTCTTATTATATGCTTTGATTGCAGCACTCATAGGAGCAAGATTGTATTATGTTATTTTTTCCTGGGAAAGCTACAAGGATAATCTTTTAAAAGTTTTCGCCTTTAGAGAAGGCGGCTTGGCCATATATGGAGGTGTTTTGGCGGCAATTTTAGTTGCTTGGATTTTTACGAAGAAAAGAAAATTATCCTTTGGTTTACTAGCAGATACTGCTGCCCCTAGTTTAATATTAGGTCAGTCTATTGGACGCTGGGGTAATTTCTTTAATCAAGAGGCTTTCGGAAGATATACGAATTCGACTTTTGCAATGCGTCTTATGAGAGAGAATGTTGGACAACGGCTCACAGAAGATATTTTGAACAATATAAGTATTTATAATGGTATAGAATATATACAGGTACATCCCACTTTTTTATATGAATCCCTGTGGAACTTTGGAATATTCCTTTTTCTTTTATGGTACAGAAGAAGAAAAAGATTTACAGGAGAAGTTTTTTTATTGTATTTGATTGGTTATGGCTGCGGAAGGGTATGGATAGAAGGTCTAAGGGCGGATCAGCTTATCATAGGTAATACAGGGATTGCCGTTTCTCAATTATTGTCCGGAATATTAATTGTATGTGCAATTGCATTTCTGATTTATAAAAGAAAAAATACAAAAGAAATATAGAAATGGGAAAAATGTGTAAAAATATGTTGATTTATCATTGAAAACGTATTATAATAATCATACAAAAAGAGAGATAAAAAAAGAGATAAATTTATTAGATAATGGGGATTTTTTTAAAAATGAGGTGAAAAAATGAATAATATTTACGGGGAGATTGATCATCTACGAGAAAAGCTAAATCAATTGATCGTAGAAGAAGAAGACTTTCAAGAAATTTACAAGCTTAGTACTGAGTTGGACAGGCTCATCTTGCTTTACTATGACTATAACGTTTATAGTTCACAGTGTGTAGGTTCGTAAATTAATAAAGATGTACTATTTAGAGATAGGTAATAACTCCTATCTCTTTTTATTTTCTTGAAAATACTTGAAAAAATGAGTTTAACATATTACAATACTAGGTAGAAAGTGGTTGTAAGTGGAGGAAAGTGGTGCGTTAAGTGCCTAAGGTGGGATACATATGTTTATGGGGGAATACCAACACACAATTGATGCTAAAGGACGTCTAATTGTTCCCGCGAAATTTAGAGAAGAGCTGGGAGACGTCTTTGTTATAACAAAAGGATTGGATAACTGCCTTTTTGTGTATCCCTATTCAGAATGGAAAATATTTGAAGAAAAGTTAAAAACTCTTCCTCTCACAAGTGGAAATGCCAGAAAATTTGTTAGATTTTTCTTAGCGGGAGCTGTGGAATGTTCCGTGGACAAGCAAGGCAGGATACTTATCCCTGGTAATTTGAGAACATATAGCGGATTGGATAAGGATGTTATATTGATTGGTGTTTCGAATAGAGTAGAAATATGGAGTAAAGATAATTGGGAAGCATATAATAACGATGAGCAATTTGATGCTAATATTTTAGCAGAAAATATGCAAGATTTGGGAATATAAATCAATGGGGTGAAAAGATGAATTTTCATCATGTGTCGGTTCTTCTTAATGAATGTATAGATGGATTAGAGATTCAGCCTGATGGTATTTATGTGGATGGAACAATGGGCGGTGGCGGACATTCCGAAGCCATTTGCAATAAATTAGGTAAAAATGGATTATTAATTGGAATAGATCAAGATATTAATGCGATCAAAGCTTCTGAAGAGAGACTGAAGGCTAAATACCAGAATGTCATGGTAGTTAATGATAACTTTTCTAATATAAAAATTATATTGGAAAGCTTAAATATTAACGCTATCAATGGAATGCTTTTGGATTTAGGTGTTTCTTCTCATCAGTTGGATGAGCCTGACAGAGGCTTTTCCTATATGCATAATGCAGATTTAGACATGAGAATGAATCAAAGTGCATCCTTTACGGCCAAGGAAGTTGTAAATACTTATAGTGAAAATGATTTAGTAAGAATCATTAAAGACTACGGAGAAGAAAGATGGGCGAAAAGGATTGCACATTTTATTGTGGAAGAGCGAAAGAGGGGGCCGATTACCACTACATACGAATTGGTAGATATTATTAAAAAGGCGATACCAGCAGGTGCCAGAAAAGATGGCCCTCATCCTGCCAAGAGAACCTTTCAGGCAATTCGTATTGAAGTGAATGGTGAACTCGAAATATTAAGGCAATCTATTTTGGATATTGTGGATGTATTGGATAGTAAAGGAAGACTTTGCATCATTACTTTTCATTCTTTAGAAGACAGAATAGTAAAACAAACTTTTAAAGAGTTGGAGAATCCATGTACTTGCCCGCCAGAATTTCCAGTATGTGTATGCGGGAAAAAGAGAAAAGCAAAAGTCATTACCAAAAAGCCTATTTTACCAACAAATGAAGAGTTAGAAGCTAACCCTAGATCAAGGAGTGCTAAGCTTAGAATTTTGGAGAAACTATAATTTTGGGGGAATAAAAATGCGAAGGAAGTATGTTTCACATAAGAAATTTACAAAAAATGAGCTTTATAATGAACAGGTTTTTATAACCGGAGCAGTGGCTCCTAAACTTAGTACTGAACTTCACGAGATCTTAGCAGAAGATGAGTTAAAACATGTTTTAAAAAAGCAAAAAGAAGAGAAGTCTAATAAAGTTGTATTATACAAATTAAAGCTTGTTGGAAATGTTTTCTTAATTTTTATTGGATGTTTATTTCTTATGGGACAGTATGCTTCTATTACATTTAATCAAAAAGAAATTAAAAATTTGAAATCACAATTGAAAGAAATTCAAAATACCAATGCAACTCTTAAATCAGAGATTGCAGAAAGTATTGATCTTACATTTATAAAGCAAAAGGCGATGGGAAAATTAGGCATGGTTGAACCGGCTCCACACCAAATAGTATATATTGATATACCTAAGGTAAGTTATACGGCATATTATCAGCCTTCTATGAACGAACCAATTCAGCCTGCTGAAGAAGATGTTGTAGCTGCTAGCGTCTTTGATTTTTTTAATTGGAAAGAGTGAAATAATGAATGAATTAGTGGTTCAACAGGTCAAACGAAGATATTTTTTGGTGTTATTATTCTTCACATTTTCAATTCTTTTTTTAATGTATAGAATCGGATATATTAAATATGTGGACGGAGCAGAATATGAAGAAAAAGCCGTACTCCAAAGGCTTAACACGGAGCAGATTATTTATCCCAATAGAGGCTCTATAGTAGATAGAAATTATCATGATTTAGCGTTAAGTACCATAGTATTTAATGTTATATTAGATCCTAATGTTTTACTTGAACAAATTTCAGAAAATGAGAAAAACAGAACGATAGAAACCTTAAGCAAATTCTTGTCTATTTCGGATAAAGATATAAACGATGCAATTTCAAAAAATCCTAATTCTAGATATGAAGTGGTAAAGAAACATATTAAAGCGGATCTGGCACAGAAAATTAAAAATGAAGGATTAAAGGGTGTATGGCTGGAAGAAGATTCTATTAGAAGTTATCTGAAAAATGAATTTGCGGCTCATATTATTGGATTTGTAAATAAGGATAACAAAGCGCAATACGGCATAGAACAGCATTACAATGAGTGGCTTACAGGCGTCCCCGGAAGGGTATTTCCAATGTTAAAAGAAGGAAAATATATTATGGAAGAAAATATTCCTGCAAAGCCTGGAAACACAATTGTGCTGACTATAGATGAGACCATTCAGCATTTTGCAGAATTGGCATTGCAGAATGCCGTAAAGGAACATAATCCCAAAAATGCTTCAGTAATTGCCATGGACCCAAATACTGGTGAAATACTGGCAATGGCTGCGTATCCAACTTTTAATCCTAATCAATACAATGATTTAAGTGAATTTATTGATAAGAATATATGGAATAGTTTATCCAATGAAGAAAAAGTAGAAAAACTGAATTCTGTGTGGAAAAATTACAATGTCAGCAATACATATGAACCTGGTTCTACATTTAAACCGCTTTTAGTAGCGGCAGCTTTAGAGGAAAATGTTATTTCTTTAGAAGATCACTTCTACTGCGGAGGGCATAAAAGTGTCTATGGTCAAGTGATCAAATGTTGGAAAACCAGTGGACATGGGGATCAGACCATAGAAGAGGCCTTGGCTAATTCCTGTAATGTTGCCATGATGGATATTGTAGAAAAAATGGGACCGAAAGCCTTTTATCAATATCAAAAATTATTTGGTTTTGGAGAAGCAACAGGTATAGACCTTCCGGGAGAAGCAGAAGGTATTCTTCACAGATTAGAGAATTTAAATCCGGTGGAATTAGCTACTAGTTCTTTTGGACAATCCTTTAACGTTACACCTCTGCAGATTTTAACAGGATTTGCTTCTGTTATAAATGGTGGAAATTTAATGAAACCTTATATTGTAAAGCAAATCGTTTCTCAAGATGGAAATGAAATCAAAGAGTTTACCCCCATTGTACGAAGAAAAGTGATTTCAAAAGAGAGCTCGCAGATCGTGAGAAACCAGTTGGAGTCTGTTGTAAGAGATGGTACAGGAAAAAAGGCAAGGGTAGAAGGCTATAGAATCGGTGGAAAAACAGGAACAGCTGAAAAGTTACCTAGAGGAGAGGGAAAATATGCTCTTTCTTTTATCGGTTTTGCTCCTGTTGAAAATCCTAAAATTATCGTACTTGTACTTTTAGATGAGACGGAGTACTATTCTGAAGGCAGCGGAGCTGCAGCCCCTGTAGCCAAAGAATTATTTGAAAATATTCTTCCATATATAGGCGTAGAGCCTTCTGATAAGCAAGATGAAAACGAGAATTCGGATGTTGAGTTGCCGGATTACAAAGGCTTACAACTTTTAGAAGCAGATATGGACCTTACCATAAAAGGTCTGAATTATGAGGTGATTGGTGTAGGAAATCTGATCATGGATCAATTTCCTAAGGCAGGTACAAAGGTACCTCACGATATGAAAATTAAATTATACGTTTCGGAAGAACAGAATGAATAATACCCCCATTATTGCAATAGAATGATACTAAACAGTTTACGCAATAATGGGGGAATAATATGGATAAACCTACTGTAAAGATAAAAAGAAAATTGTTATTTTTTTTGGTTGTATTTACAATAGGTATTGTCGGTTTGATGTTTAGAATTGCGTATTTACAAATTGCTCAGGGGGATTTTTTACAAGAATTGGCTTATGAACAGCATACAAGAGATCGTTTAATATCCCCTCAAAGAGGGACGATTTATGATAGAAATGGAGTAGCATTGGCGAAAAGTGCGACAGTCACAACAATTGGCGTTATTCATGCGCAAATTGAAGATGCGGAGCAGGTTGCACGAGTCCTTTCTGAGAAATTAAATTTAGACTATGAAACGGTAAAAAAGAAAGTAGACAAGGTTGTGGCCCTAGAAAGGATTCAGTCAAAGGTGGATAAGGAAGTAGCTGATGAAATACGTAAAATGAATCTTCCAGGGGTAAAAATAGATGAAGATTCAAAAAGGTATTATCCATATAGTAATTTAGCGAGTCATGTCATTGGATTTGTAGGTAAAGACAATCAGGGCATTATTGGTCTGGAAGTAAAATATGATGAGTACTTGAGGGGAACTCCTGGGAAAATTTTAACGGAAACTGACGGCAAAGGCAGAAAACTAAAAAATAGCCCGGAAAGAAGAATAGAACCTATTCCGGGAAATCATTTAGTAACAACCATTGATTTAACCATTCAGCAATACGCGGAACAAGCCTTAGATAAAGCCATTAAAGCAAAAGATGCAAAGCGTGGCAGTATTATCGTAATGAATCCTCAGACTGGCGAAATATATGCTATGGCAAATAAGCCTGATTACGACTTGAATCAACCCTTTAAAATCAATAATCCCGAGTTAGAACAAATATGGAGTACACTGAATACAGAAGAACAATATAAAGAACTCAATAAAATGTGGAGAAATTTTGCTATTAATGATACATATGAACCCGGTTCGACATTTAAAATCATGACTTCGGCAATGGGATTAGAAGAAATGGTTGTTAATGCGAATTCGCCATTTAACTGTAATGGATATCATACCGTTGCAGGAAGAATGATCAAATGTTGGAGATATCCTAGAGCCCATGGTTCTCAAACTTTTACTCAAGGAGTTCAAAACTCTTGCAATCCTGTATTTATGCAAGTCGCTGAACGCATAGGGGTAAAAAAGTTTTATCAATACATGAAGTTATTTGGATTTAGTGAAAAGACAGGAATCGATGTTCCAGGAGAAGCTGTAGGAATTATGCACAACCTAAAAGACATTGGCCCTGTAGAATTGGCTACCATGTCATTTGGTCAGTCCTTTCAAATTACACCGCTGCAGCTTCTTAGAGCAGCAGCTGCAGTAGTAAACGGTGGAACTTTAATCACACCTCATTTTGGATCTAAAGTTATTAACGATGAGGGAGAAGTAGTCAAGGAATTTGAATATAAAGATGGAAAGCAAATTATATCTCAAGAAACCTCTGATACTATGAAAAAAATATTAGAAAGTGTTGTGGCACAAGGAACTGGAAATAAAGCATATATTCCAGGATATAGGATTGGAGGAAAGACTGCTACATCAGAAAAACTTCCCAGAAGCGCTAAAAAATATATAGCGTCTTTTTTGGCTTTTGCCCCTTCAGAGAATCCACAGGTAATGGCTTTAGTCATTATCGATGAGCCGCAAGGCATTTATTACGGAGGAACTGTAGCAGGGCCGGTTATGAAAGAGATTCTTGACAATATTCTTCCATATTTAAAGATTGAGCCTAAATATACAGAAGTAGAATTAAAAATGGATGAAGTTGAAAAAGTTCGTGTGCCAAATTTAATCAGTAAAAACACTGATGAAGCTATTAAAGAGCTAAAAAAGATCAATTTAGGCTTTGAATTGATTGGAAATGGGAAAACTGTAAAAGATCAATTTCCGCTTTCTGGTGAAGAAGTCAATCCTAAATCTAAAGTAATCCTATATACAAATCCATGATCACTATAGTTTTAAAATCAATATATTTTATTTTTTAAAGTGATGTGAGTGAATTCAATGCATTAATGTGATATAATAAATCGAAAAAATTCCAACGAAGCAGGAGGAAAAATATGAGACTGTGTGATTTGTTAAATACTATTCAATATACAGTAATACAGGGCAGCGAGGAACTTGAAATAGATAACATTGCCTATGATTCACGGCAAGTAAACAGCAACACACTATTTATTTGTATTGAAGGATTTAAGGTGGATGGTCATAATTTTGCGTTGGATGCGATTAAAAAAGGGGCAACGGCCCTTCTTGTTCAAAAAGAAATTAATGATATCCCAAGTCATATTACAGTTATTCGTGTAGACAATACAAGAGAAAAGATGCCTTACATAGCGTCGGCCTTTTATAACCATCCTGTAAAGCATATGAAATTAATAGGGGTAACAGGTACAAATGGAAAAACTACAACTACCTTTTTAATTGGTAAAATTTTAGAGCAATATAATAAAAAAATTGGATTAATCGGAACGATTGAAAATCGTATCGGTGGCAAAGCAGTTGAAGCAAGTAGAACAACTCCTGAATCCTTAGATTTACAAGCATTATTTGCGCAAATGTTAAAAGAGGAAGTAAGCCATGTTGTTATGGAGGTTTCATCCCACGCATTAGATTTAAATCGTGTGGATGCATGTGATTTTGAAATAGGAGTATTTACAAATCTAACCCTGGATCATCTAGATTTTCATAAAACTATGGAAAACTATAGGGATGCTAAAGCAAAGCTCTTTAGAAAATGTAAATATGGCATTATTAATATAGACGACCCCCATGGAAAAGAGATTATAAAACAGGCTGAATGTAAAGTGATTACCTTTGGAATTGAAAACGATGCTGATTTTAAGGCTTATAATATTATGATGAGTTCTAAAGGCATAGAGTTTAGTGTAACTTTGGAAGGTCAGGAAATTCGTTTCCATCTTAATACTATTGGCAGATTTAATGTTTATAATGCTCTAGGCGCCATTGCAGCAGGATACTATCTCAATATACCGATAGAAGTCATTAAGAGTGCGCTTGAAGTTATGGAAGGTGTTCCGGGACGTGTACAAAGAGTTGAGAGCATTCGAGGATTTAGTGTTATTGTAGATTATGCCCATGCACCTGATGGATTAGAGAATGTACTAAAAACCATAAAAGAATTTGCAGAAGGCAGAATTATAACCGTATTTGGATGTGGCGGCGACAGAGATCACAGCAAGCGACCGATTATGGGAGAAATTGCCGGAAGATATTCGGACTTTTGCATTATTACTTCCGATAATCCAAGGTCTGAAGAACCGGAAGACATTATTGCTGAAATTGAAGTAGGAATGCAAAAAACAAATTGTCCTTATGAAAAAGTGGTAGATAGAAAAGAAGGCATTCAGAGGGCAATTGAAGTTGCAAATACAAAAGATATCGTTCTTATTGCAGGCAAAGGTCATGAAACATATCAGATCATAAAAGACAGAGTTATTCATTTTGATGATGTAGAAGTGGTTAAGTCCATTCTTCAGGGGGATTATATTCATGGAACCATTGAAAATAAATGAAATTGTTTTTGCTGTAAAAGGCACGCTTATTCAAAATGAAAATATGCAGGATAAAAATGAAGTCATAATTACCGGAATATCTACAGATTCTCGAAGGATATCCTTTGGGGATCTGTTCATTCCGCTTACTGGTGAAAATTTTGACGGACATCATTTTATTCCACAGGCGTTTGAAAAAGGGGCAAAAGCTTGCCTTTCCGAAAGACGAGATGCTTTACCACCAGAGGGTAAATTTATAATACAAGTAGAAAATTCTAAACAAGCTCTTATGGATTTAGCAGCTTACTACAGATCACTTTTTGCCATACCTGTTGTTGCTGTTACTGGAAGTGTGGGGAAGACAAGTACAAAGGACATGATTGCTTCAGTATTAAGTCAGCATTATAAGGTATTAAAAACTCAAGGGAATTATAACAATGAAATTGGAGTTCCTTTGACAATCTTTCAGCTCAATAAAGAGCATGAAGTAGCAGTTATTGAAATGGGCATGAACCATTTTGGAGAAATTCATAATTTAAGCAAGATAGCAAAACCTAATATTGCAGTAATAACCAATATAGGTGTATCCCATATAGAAAATTTAGGTAGTCAAGAAGGAATTTTACAGGCTAAAAGTGAAATATTTGATTATTTAAAAGAAGATGGAGTTGCTGTTTTGAATGGTGATGACTATTTTCTTAAGACTTTAATAGGAAAAATTCCTTTTGAAATTGTATATTTTGGTTTGGAGACATATCACCAGGTATATGCAAAAAATATTCAGTCACAAGGGGTAGATGGAACGGAAGCAGATTTTGTTTTAGGTGAGCAGGAAGTTCATATACAAATTCCTTCTCCCGGTAAGCATATGGTTTATAATGCTCTTTGTGCTGCGACCATTGGTCTAAAATTAAATTTAACGCTGGAAGAAATTAAAAATGGAATTCTTACATATCAGGCATCTAAAATGAGAATGGACATATTTAGAACGAAGAAGAATGTTCAGATCATTAATGATGTTTATAATGCCAGCCCTCAGTCCATGAAGGCTGCTCTTGACGTGCTGAATGAGATTTCCAATGGAAGAAGAATTGCAATTTTGGGCGATATGTTAGAAATGGGGTCTTATTCGGAACACGCTCATAAAGAAGTGGGAGAATATGCAGCACAAAATAAGATCGATGATCTATTTTGTGTTGGTACTGAAGCGAAGCATATTGCTCAGGGAGCAATCCACGGGGGTATGGATGAAAGCAGAGTCAGGACATTTTTAAGTCAAGAAGCACTTTGGGATGCATTAGAGCATTTTATAGCTCCAGAAGATACTATACTTGTTAAGGCATCAAGAGGAATACATCTGGAAAAAACAGTAGAAAAGATAAAAGAGGTGGAATAGTAGCATGTATAATGCAGCAATTTATGCCGCACTCATTGCATTTTTAATTAATCTTATATTAAGTCCAATTCTAATTCCTTTTTTAAGCCGATTAAAATTTGGACAGTTTGTAAGGGACGATGGTCCTAAAAGTCATTTGAAAAAAGCTGGGACCCCCACTATGGGCGGAATCATCATCCTCATAAGTATTATTTTGACTTCTTTGTTGTTCTTAAAAGACAATATGGATGGAATGGCAGTATTATTTGTTACAGTAGGATTTGGTATCATTGGATTTGTAGATGACTTTATTAAAGTTGTTATGAAACGTTCTCTGGGATTAAGAGCGTATCAGAAAATCATTGCTCAACTCATTATCACTGGATTTTTTGGATATTACCTATTGAACTCCACCAACATTGGAACTAAAATTATTGTTCCTTTTTCTGGAGGAATGGAGATAGATCTGGGATTATGGTTTATTCCTTTCTTGATTTTTGCTATGTTAGGCACAGTCAATGCAGTTAATTTGACCGATGGCCTTGATGGATTAGCATCCAGCGTAACCGTACTCACAGCAACATTTTTTACTATTGTAAGCTGGGGAGAAAATAGCAGTATACTTCCTATTGGGGCGGCTGTAGTCGGAAGTTTATTAGGATTTTTACTTTTTAATTCCCATCCTGCTAAAGTGTTTATGGGTGATACCGGTTCTTTGGCCTTGGGAGGTTTTGTTGTATCTACAGCTTTTATTTTAAAAATGCCTTTATTTATCATTATTGTAGGTTTTATATATGTTGTTGAAGCACTTTCTGTAATACTTCAGGTTGGTTATTTTAAGATGACCCATAAAAGAATTTTTAAAATGGCACCGATTCATCATCATTTTGAATTGTCCGGATGGACCGAAACAAAAGTAGTATCCGTTTTTTGTATTGTTACGGCAGTGATGTGTTTAATCGGACTATTAGGGGTCTAATAATATTTTAATCTTAAAAGTGGAGGACTTAAAATATGGAATGGCAGAAGAAAAATATATTGATTATAGGTATGGCCAGGAGCGGAATCAGTTCGGCCAAATTATGTTCCCGATTAGGTGCAAATGTAAAACTTCAAGATATGAAGACGAGAGAAGAGCTCATAGCGAATATGGCAGAAGAAATTAATTTACTGGAAGGAATGGGTATACAGCTTATATTGGGAGAAGATCCGGAGCCAATCATAGACACGCAGGATTTAATAATTTTGAGTCCCGGTGTACCAACAGATTTAGGATTTATCCAGAAGGCAAAACGAATGAACATACCCGTTTGGTCTGAAATAGAATTGGGGTATGTTTTATGTTCTTGCCCTATTGTTGCAATTACAGGTACAAATGGCAAGACTACAACAACTACTTTGGTAGGAGAAATAATGAAAGCCTATAATCCTAATACCCATGTTGTAGGTAATATCGGAACGCCTTTTACAGAGAGGGTAGAGCAAATAAAACAAACAGATATTGTTGTGGCAGAAATCAGCAGTTTCCAGTTGGAAACCATACATACTTTTAAGCCTAAAGTAAGTGCAATATTAAATATTACTCCCGACCACTTAAATAGACATAAAACCTATGAAAATTATATATCTGCCAAAGAGAGAATTTTTGAAAATCAAGACAGCAGCGATTTTTGCATTTTAAATGAAGATGATGAGATCTGTAGAAAAATGAAAGAAAAAGTGCGGGCTCAAATTGTGTCCTTTAGCAGAAAAAAAGAATTGGATGAAGGCGTGTTTGTTAAGGGAGACGAAATATATGTCAAATGGAACGAAATAAATGCTGGCATTTGTAAAACCAGTGACCTGCAGATTTTAGGAGATCATAATGTCGAAAATGCCTTGGCAGCGACAGCCATTACGATTTGTATGGGTGTTCCTGCTGAAGTAATTAAAAAAATTCTTATTAGTTTTAAAGGGGTAGAGCATAGAATAGAATATGTTGATACGGTAGAGGGCGTACAATACTTTAATGATTCTAAGGCTACTAATGTTGATGCCGCAATCATTGGAATCAAGGCAATGAAAAGACCGATTGTATTGATTGGCGGAGGAATGGATAAAGGCGCGGATTTTACAGAATGGGTTAATATGTTTCCTGATAGAGTAAAACATCTCGTTTTAATTGGAGAAACTACTGATCAAATTATTCAAACTGCCCATGAAAAAGGTTTCTTTAATATTAGTAAAGCCTCATCCTTAAATGAAGCTGTAACTTTAGCAAAAAATATTGCAGTGAGTGGAGATTGTGTTTTGCTTTCTCCAGCATGTGCCAGCTGGGATATGTTTAAGAGTTATGAAGAAAGAGGAGACTTGTTTAAACAAGCGGTTTATGCTTTGAAAGGGTGAAATAAATGGAATCTACAGTATCCCGAAAACACCAGGAACGATTAAAGGGAACTAAAGCAAATAAAATAAAAGTCATAAGAACCCAATGCGATTTCACCATTTTATTTACTGTAGGATTATTGGTATTATTTGGCCTAGTGATGATTTTTAGTTCTAGTTATTATTATGCATTAAATCATTTTAATGATATGTACCATTTTTTAAAAAGGCAGGCTCTCTGGTCCTTAATTGGTTTTGCGGCTATGATTTTTATGATGAATTATGATTATAAGAATATAAAATTATTAGCCGTTCCTGGGTACATCGTATCACAAATTTTGCTTGTACTCGTATTATTTATTGGTAAGGAAGTAAATGGATCAAAGAGATGGCTTTTTGGATTTCAGCCTTCAGAGTTAGCAAAGCTTACGATCATTTTCTTTATGGCTTTAATAATATCTTATAATAGAAACAAACTAAAGAAATTCACAGGACTATTGTTCTATTTGATTTTTGTAGCCATTCCAGTCGTTTTAATTGCTATACAAAACTTAAGTACTGCAATTGTTGTTATGTTTATAGGAACTGCCATGCTTTTTGTTGCCAGCCCTAAGATTTGGCACTTTTTCGTCTTGGCACTGCCGGCGATAGCTGGAGGGGGTGCTGCGGTAATGCTTCCGCAGTTTGCCTACAGATTAGATCGTATTCAAATTTGGAAGAATCCGTGGATCGACCCTACCGGTAAAGGCTATCAGCCTATACAATCCCTATATGCGGTAGGCTCGGGAGGATTATTTGGATTAGGACTGGGTGAAAGCAGGCAAAAACTTGGATTCATTCCGGAGGCTCATAATGATATTATCTTTGCTATTGTATGTGAAGAATTAGGATTAGTAGGAGCAGTAGCTTTATTAACATTATTTTTAATATTGATTTGGAGAGGTATAAAAGTAGCTTTAAATGCTCCTGATTTATTTTCGTCCTTAGTAGCGTCAGGGATAGTTTGTATGATCGGGATTCAAGTATTAATTAATGTGGCAGTTATAACAAAAACCATTCCTACAACCGGGATGCCTTTACCTTTTATCAGTTATGGAGGATCTTCCTTGCTGTTTACTATGGTTGCAATGGGGATTTTACTCAATATATCAAGGTATTCTAAATTGAATAAACTATAAATTAAAGTACTCCTGAAGCTTAATGGGATTGCTCATATAGGTCAGTCACAACTTCCATTATTATGCATACTATAGTTATATATAGGCTTACCTGACAGTTTCAGGAGGTGTCTTTCTTTATGGGCAAATTTTATATAGATGGAGGAACGCGGCTGGAAGGAACGTTACGTGTTCAGGGAGGGAAAAATGCAGTTCTTCCAATATTAGCCGCAACAGTATTGAATGGGAATATAAGCTATATTCATGATTGTCCTCAAATATTAGATGTACTTACTATGATTAGTATTCTTGAAAGAATCGGGTGCAATGTAAAATGGGAAGGCAAAACCCTTATTGTTGATTCATCTACTGTTTCCTCCTATGAAGTACCTGAAGACTTAGTAAGAGAAATGCGCTCTTCGATTATTTTATTAGGTTCGGTGCTTGGAAGATATAAGAAAGTGATTATATCTTATCCCGGAGGCTGTCCTTTGGGCCCTAGACCGATTGATTTGCATTTGAAGGCGTTAAAACAACTTGGGGTTCACATAAAAGAGGAACATGGCTTTATTATTTGCGAAGCTTCAAAATTAACCGGCGCAAAAATTCATTTAGACTTTCCCAGCGTAGGAGCTACAGAAAATATTATGCTGGCAGCAGCTCTGGCTGAAGGAACAACAGTCATTTATAATGCGGCTAAAGAGCCAGAAATTAAAGATTTGCAGGATTTCTTAAATGGTATGGGTGCCAAGATATCGGGAGCTTCGACCGATGTCATTTATATTGAAGGAGTAAAAAAATTAGATCAGGTAGAACATAAGGTAATTCCGGATAGAATTGTTGCTGGCACTTACCTTGCAGCGGCAGCAATTACCGGTGGGAAAATAGAACTTACCAATGTTGAGTCTAATCATATTCAGGCAGTAACATCAAAATTGAGAGAAGTGGGTTGCATTATCACTGAGAAAGAAAACAGCCTTTTTTTAAGGGCTCCAAAACAACTAAGAAGTGTGGATATTGTCCGTACTCAACCATATCCCGGATTTCCGACAGATATGCAGGCACAGATGATGGCTTTATTAACGATTGCTTCAGGCACGAGTATCATTACGGAAACAGTATTTGAATCCAGATATAAGCATGCAGAAGAGCTCATGAGAATGGGTGCGGATATCACTTTAGAGGGACGTACTGCCATCGTTAAAGGTGTAAATGAACTGACGGGAACCACAGTTCATGCTAAAGATTTAAGAGGGGGAGCAGCCTTAATCATGGCAGGATTAGTTGCGCAGGGAAGTACAATTGTTGAAGGGACTAAGCACATTGAAAGAGGATATGAAGAAATTGATAAAGACCTTCAACTATTAGGCGCAAGTATCCGAAAAATTGATTAGGATAAAATGAATTGAAAAACGAAGGTGAAATAAATGGGAAGAATTATACCAATCAATAATGTTCAAAGGCAATCGAAATTTACTAAGATTTTAATAATTGTTATTTTAATTGTTGTGTTTTTCTTGCTATTTTTTACTTCTCCGCTTTTTTCGGTTCAAAAAATTGTGGTAAGAGGCAATGATCATTATTCAGAGGAACAAATCATTGAAAAAATAAATTTTAGCTTAAATCAAAACATATTCTTGCTCCAAAAACAAAAAGCAGAGAAACTACTTTGCCAAGATCCTTATATAGAATCTGCAAGTATAGAAATACAATGGCCCAATCAAATTAATATTTTAATTGATGAAAGAAAAGTGGTGGGATATGTTCCTTATGTAGGGACATATCTTTATATAGATAAAGATGGACGAGTATTAGAGACCTCATCTGCTTATACGGAGAATCTTCCTATTGTTCATGGTTTAGAATTTGACCATTTTGAAATTGGACAAGTTATTCCAGTTAAGAATAAAAGTTCTTTAAATGTAGTGGCTGTAATGGCACAGATGATGTTAAAATACAATTTGCTTGAAGATATCATAAAAATTGATGTAAGTGATCCATCGGATACTCATATATATGTGAAGAAATTAGATGTATCTATGGGAAATGTTGAAGAGTTTGATAAAAAAATACAATGGATGATTCAGATCATGAATGTGTACGATATGGGTAAGGTGGATTTGAAAAATATTGACAAAGGTCGAGCAGTTTTTTCTCCGCTTACTTAAGAAGTTTTAATTTGGAATAATTTATTATTGAATAATATAGAAAAACCAATTATTATATAGTTAACTAAAATATCCACTCAAGATAAATTTACATAGAAAATAATTGGTATTTAGTGTATAATTAAAATTATGGAATGATTAGCGAAGGGGGATTAGGTGTGCTGGAATTTGACATGACACAAGAACATGTGGCGCAAATAAAAGTAATTGGCGTAGGCGGTGGAGGAAATAATGCCGTTGATCGTATGATAGAAGAGGATCTAAAGGGTGTAGAATTTATTACTGTAAATACCGATCGTCAGGCATTAAGCCGTTCAAAAGCTACGGTAAAAATTCAAATTGGTGAAAAAATAACTCGAGGATTAGGTGCAGGTGCAAATCCAGATATCGGTACCAAATCGGCAGAGGAGAGCAGAGAAGAAATTATAGAAGCAATAAAAGGTGCCGATATGGTATTTGTTACAGCCGGTATGGGTGGAGGAACTGGTACTGGAGCGGCTCCTGTAATAGCAAATATTGCAAAACAGGAAGGTATTTTAACTGTTGGTGTTGTTACAAAACCTTTTGGTTTTGAAGGTCGTAAAAGAATGTTAAATGCAGAAAAAGGTATTGCAGAATTAAAGCAAAATGTGGATACTTTAATCATTATTCCTAATGATAAGCTATTACATATCATTGATAAGAAAACAACTATGATAGAAGCTTTCAAAAAGGCTGATGAAGTATTACGTCAAGGGGTTCAAGGTATTTCTGATTTAATTTCTAATCCTGGTATTATTAATCTGGACTTTGCAGACGTAAGAACCATTATGTCTGATAAGGGAATAGCACATATGGGAATTGGACGAGCTTCCGGTGAAAATAAAACGGAAGTTGCCGCTAAGGCAGCTATTCATAGTCCATTATTAGATACCAGCATTGATGGTGCGAAAGGTGTCTTAATCAACATAAGTGGTGGATCTAATCTTGGTTTGCTTGAAGCAAATGAAGCAGCAAACCTTATTCGTGAAGCGGTTGACCCTGAAGCAGAAATCATTTTTGGAACAACCATTAATGATGATTTAGGCGATGAAGTAATCGTAACAGTAATTGCTACAGGTTTTGAAAGTAATTTAGGAAGTACTATTAAAGCTCCTAAGAAAGAAGAAACAATCATACAGCCTCAAAAAGAAATCATTACTGCTTCTCCTATTTCTTCAGAAAAAGTGGATGAGCCTAGCTTCATTGATATTCCTATATTTTTGCAAAGAAGAAGAAGATAATATAAGAATACGTTAGGTTGATCTTGTAAAATAGTAACCTGTGATTTTAAAGCAGTTAAAATAATTTTTCGTTATATAAAAGGTATAACATTATGTTATATCTTTTTTTTATGCAATCAGACGATTTTACAAAAAATGGAATAGTTATTATGTATAATAGTAATATGCATCTTAAAGAAAGAATATAAATGAATAGAGTAGTGTTATAAATGGGGGAATTATACGATGGAACAACCATTTCAAATAGAAATATACGCGGACATTGTGTTTTTTCTTAATTTTGTGATGGACTATTTTATTTTATGGATCGTAAGTAAAATAATTAAGAAAAATGTTTCCTCAAAAAGACTTTTTTTAGGAGCATTTCTAGGAGCCCTGCTTTATTGCCTGATGATTTTTATTCCTATATTTAGAACGACCTATAATTTAATAGGTATAATTGGACTGCCGATGATTCCCCTAATGATTACCTATAGGCCTAATTCTTTTAAAAACCTGATTAAGGTGTTTATATTGTTTCATGGAACTGCTTTTGCTCTTGGAGGAGCTGGGATCGCGTTATTCTATTATTTAAATATCGGAAAAGTTATTCAGGATGCACTTCAGTTTAAAATAGAAAATTTCCCTATAGTATTATTATTCGTTTCTAGCGTTTTATCATATTTTTTTATAAAAACAATATGGTCTTGGATTCGCAAATATACTACAAAAGAAGGTAATTTATATCATATTAAGATTTACTTTGAGGGACAGCAGATTGATGCCAGTGCCCTTCTGGATACGGGAAATTCATTATATGATCCTTTTAGTCAAAGTCCTGTTATTGTTGTAGAATTTTCTTCAGTGAAAGCATTTTTACCCGAAAGCATTCAAAAATTATTTTATGATAATAAAGAGAACGATCTAAATTTACTTACACAGTCAATTACACAAACTCCTATCAGAGCCAAGATAAGAATGATTCCTTTTTCCAGTTTAGGCATGCCGAATGGTATGCTTGTCGGTTTTAGACCGGATCAAGTTGAAGTTATAGAACAAGACAATACTTCTACAATATTAAAAGATGTGGTTATAGGAATATATAATCAAAGACTTTCAAAAGACAATAGGTATCAAGCCTTGCTTCATCCAGACATATTTCATAACATTGCATAAATGTAATTGATAGGGGGAGATAACGTGAAAGTAATTTATGAACTTAAACTCAAGATTTGTTTTTATTGGAATAAATTATTAAGGTTGCTTCATCTAAAAGATGAAGATTCAGTTTACTATATCGGAGGAAGCGAAATCTTACCGCCACCTTTGAACAAAGAAGAAGAAGACTCTCTCATTAACCAATTGGGAGGAGAACAGGACTTATACGTGAAATCTGTTTTAATTGAAAGAAATCTAAGACTAGTTGTATACATAGCCAGAAAGTTTGAAAATACTGGGATAGGTGTAGAAGACCTTATATCTATTGGAACTATAGGACTTATAAAAGCGATTAATACTTTTAAACCTGATAAAAAAATTAAATTAGCAACTTATGCTTCCCGCTGTATTGAAAATGAAATTCTTATGTATCTACGAAGAACGAATAAATTAAAGACGGAGATTTCTATAGATGAACCACTTAATGTAGACTGGGATGGGAATGAATTGTTATTATCGGATATCTTAGGAACAGATCCTGATATCATCTATAGAAGCATTGAAGATGAAGTTGATCGTGACTTATTAAGTAAAGCAATGGATAAGCTGTCCAATCGTGAAAAGGAGATTGTTGAGCTTAGATTCGGACTTACTGCAGAAGGAAAAGAAAAAACACAAAAAGAAGTTGCTGATTTACTGGGCATTTCACAGTCCTATATATCAAGATTAGAGAAAAAAATCATATATAGACTAAGAAAGGAAATAAATAGAATGCATTAAGCCAAATTCAACCAAATGTATAATTTAGTTCTCTCTGGCAATCATTTTTAGTAGGTAGAATTTTAACTATACTGGAGGGAACGGTATGGCAATTAACAAAGTAGAAATATGCGGTGTAAATACTTCAAAACTGCCTGTTCTTACTAACGAAGAAAAAGAAGAATTATTTAAGAGGATATTACAAGGAGATAAAGAAGCAAGGGAATCATATATTAAAGGTAATTTAAGATTAGTATTAAGTGTTATACAAAGATTTAATAATCGGGGAGAACATGTGGATGATTTGTTTCAGGTTGGATGTATAGGGTTAATTAAAGCAATTGATAATTTTGATGTCACACAAAATGTTCGTTTTTCAACCTATGCAGTGCCAATGATTATAGGAGAGATTAGGAGATATCTTAGAGACAATAATTCGATAAGAGTAAGCCGATCGCTCCGTGATACAGCATATAAGGCATTGCAGGTAAAAGAAAGATTAATGAATCAAAATTCCAAAGAACCAACAATTACAGAAATCGCTGAGGAATTAGGTATTCCAAAAGAGGATGTTGTATTTGCCTTAGATGCAATACAGGACCCTATATCCCTGTTTGAACCCGTTTATCATGATGGTGGCGACGCCTTATATATTATGGATCAAGTTAGTGATAATAAAAATCAAGATGAAATGTGGCTTGAAAATATTGCCCTGAATGAGGCGATGAAAAGGCTCAATGATCGAGAAAAACATATTCTCTCCCTACGTTTTTTTGAAGGTAAAACTCAGATGGAAGTTGCTGATGAGATTGGAATCTCTCAGGCTCAAGTTTCAAGACTAGAAAAAACTGCACTAAAACATATGAGAAAATATATATAATGCACTATTACCTCAGAACGCATCTAAGATGAGATATAATATCGTCTTGATGCGTTCTATTAAATTTGGAGCGTTCTTCATAATAATGTTTTGAATATAATGTAATATAGTATTTGTAGGGGGTATTCATTTTGGTTAGAATTTATGATATGAAACAAAAAGAAGTCATCAGCACGATAGATGGCTGTCGTTTGGGGTATATATGTGACATAGAAATTGATTTAAACGAAGGTAGAATCAAAAAGATTATTGTGCCTGGTCCTGGAAAAGTTTTGGGTTTTTTTGGAAAAGATATGGAGTATCAAATTCCTTGGAGTAAAATAAGAAAAATTGGAGAGGATATCATTTTAGTGGATGTTATTGGGGATGATGTTTTAACTGAATCGGATTACTAGAGGAAAACTAACTAGTAATAAATAACTAGATAAATATACCAAAAAATATTGACCAACAATATTTTGTGGATTATACTTTAATATGCACAAAATATTGTTTTATTTTTTTAAAATATAGAAGATTTTCATTTATAAGGCCTAATGATCCTTGTATATGGATAGGGCTTCTAACATGGTCTTGAAAGGGGCGATTGAATGAGATGTCCATTTTGCAATTGTGAAGATACCAAAGTAATCGATTCCAGGCCGTCAGAAGAGAACAATTCAATTAGAAGAAGAAGACAATGCGAAAATTGTGAAAAACGTTTTACTACATACGAGAAAGTTGAAACCATTCCTGTGATGGTCATAAAGAGAGATGGAACAAGAGAAGTATTTGACCGTAATAAAATTTTAAATGGCATAGTAAAGTCATGTAATAAGAGGGCGATTCCTCTTCAACAAATGGAAAGCATCGTAGATGACATTGAAAATATGCTCTTAAACACACTTCAAAAAGAAGTAAACAGTACACAGATTGGTGAATTAGTCATGAAAAAACTTAAAGAGATAGATGAAGTTGCTTATGTTAGGTTTGCCTCTGTGTATAGACAATTTAAGGATATCAATACTTTTATGGAAGAATTAACAAAGCTATTACAGGAAAAAAAGTGAAATAGGGGGATTTAGGGTGTTAATGCAGATCAAAAAACGAGATGGTAGAATTGTAGAATTTAATCAAGAAAAGATAGCAAGAGCTATTTATAAAGCAGCTATGGCTGTTGGAGGCCATGATTATTTAACAGCAAAAGAGTTAAGTAATGATGTTCTTGAATATCTTATACATATTTTACCCGAAAATGAACTTCCCGATGTTGAAACGATACAAGATTGTGTAGAAAAGATATTAATTGAAAAAGGCCATGCAAAAACAGCAAAATCATACATATTGTATAGGGCGACAAGGACAAAAATAAGGGAAAGTCAAACCAGACTTATGAAAACATACCATGGGATCACATATGCAGAAGCAGAAGAAAATGATTTAATGAGAGAAAACGCTAATGTAGATGGCAATACGGCTATGGGAGCAATGCTTAAATACGGCTCCGAAGGTGCAAAGGAATTTTATCATCTTCATGTTTTAAATCCTGAACATTCTAAAGCCCATCAATCAGGAAAAATACATATTCATGATTTGGACTTTCTAACTTTGACTATGACTTGCTGTCAAATAGATATCATTAAGCTCTTTAAAAATGGGTTTTCTACAGGACATGGCTACTTAAGAGAGCCACAGGATATCTTCAGTTATGCTGCTCTTGCAGCTATTGCAATTCAAAGTAACCAAAACGATATGCATGGAGGTCAGTCCATCCCTAATTTTGATTATGGATTAGCTCCCGGAGTATCAAAAACATACATAAAATTATATAAATCTAACTTAGGCAAAGCTCTAGAATTTTTATTAGACCTTTCTCCTGAAGAAGCCAAGGAAATAGCAATTAAAAGTATAGAAGAAACGATTAAGGAAACCGGTTTAAATCCTCAGTTAGAAATGAAATCTGAATATTTAGATGTAGAATTGGAAACGATTAAGAAACGATTTAATATAAAGGATGAATGTATAATAAGAAAAGCACAAGATTTTGCTTCAAAACATGCAGCAAAAGAAGTGGATGAAAAGACATTTCAGGCAATGGAAGGATTTATTCATAATCTTAATACAATGCATTCAAGGGCAGGGGCACAAGTTCCATTCAGCAGCATAAACTTTGGAACGGATACTTCACCAGAAGGACGAATGGTTTCAAAAAACTTTTTATTGGCAACTGAAAGAGGTCTAGGAAATGGTGAAACGCCGATATTCCCTATTTCTATTTTCAAGATCAAGAAAGGTATTTCTTTTGAAAAGGGAGATCCTAATTATGATTTGTTTAAATTAGCTTGCAGGGTAAGTGCAAAGCGGCTTTTTCCTAACTTTAGTTTTTTAGATGCACCATTTAATAAAATTTACTATGATAAATATGGCGTTGAGGGCGAAGTAGCTTATATGGGATGTCGAACAAGGGTTGTTGCAAATCATTATGATCCTAGTAAGGAAATTACTTATGGAAGAGGAAACTTAAGCTTTACATCAGTGAATTTACCTTACATTGCAATTACTTCAAAAGGAAATCTGGATGTCTTTTTTGAAAAACTGGATGAAACCATCGATTTAGTAAAAATGCAATTACTAGAGAGATTTGAAATACAAGCAAAGAAAAAAGTTAAGAACTTCCCATTTTTAATGGGACAAAAGATATGGATTGATTCTGAAAAATTGGATAGAAATGATGAAATCAGGGAAGTTATTAAGCATGGTACCTTAACCATGGGCTTTATTGGGTTAGCCGAAGCATTAAAAGCTTTGATCGGCAAACATCATGGTGAGTCTGATGAAGCACAAAAGTTAGGTTTAGAAATCGTTGGACATATGAGAAAGCGTATGGATGAAGCTTGTAAAGAATATGGTCTTAATTTCTCTCTGATTGCATCTCCTGCAGAAGGATTATCCGGAAGATTTACTGCAATTGATAAAAAGCGCTTTGGGATCATAGAAGGTGTGACAGACAGAGAATATTATACAAATTCTTTCCACATCCCCGTATATTATCCTATATCTGCATTTGATAAAATTAGATTAGAAGCACCATACCATGAACTATGCAATGGAGGACATATTACATATATTGAGTTAGATGGAGACCCTGTAAAGAACTTAGAGGCTTTTGAAACAATCGTCAGAGCTATGGCGGAAGCAGGAGTAGGTTACGGTTCAATCAATCATCCGGTAGACCGTGACCCCATATGCGGTTTTAGTGGTATTTTAGACAACGAATGCCCCAAATGCGGACGAAAAGATGGTGAAAATGGAGTCTGCTTTGAAAGAATCCGTCGTATTACAGGCTATCTGGTAGGAGACTTAAGCAGATGGAACGACGGCAAAAGAGCAGAAGAAAAAGACAGAGTAAAGCATAGCATTTAGGATTTTTACATTTGAGTTTGAAAGAGCTTACAGAATAGTTTGTAAGCTCTTTTTTCATGCCCAATATTTCCTGTCCAAACTTCTGTATTGTATCGCTTCGCTTAAATGATGCAGTCTAATATTTTCTTCTTCGTCCAAGTCTGCAATGGTCCTTGCTACTTTCAAGATTCTATGGTATGCCCTGGCGCTTAGATTTAGTTTTTCAAAAGCAGTTTTAAGTAAGTTCCTTTCGGCTTGTTCCAGAGCACAATATTTTTCAATCTGAGCAGCAGATAATTGGGAGTTAAACAAAATGGGTTCGTCTTTATATCGTTCCTGCTGAATTCTTTGTGCATTTAATACCCTTTTTTTAATACTGGAGGATGATTCGCTTTTTTCACTAACGTTTAAATCGGAATATTTAACAGGAGATGCCTCTACTTGAAGGTCTATTCGATCAAGCAAGGGACCAGAGACTTTTGAGAGATATTTTTTTACTTGCTCCGGCTGACAGTGGCATTTTTCCTCGTCTCCCAAATAACCACAAGGACAGGGATTCATCGAGCAGACCAGCATAAAACTGGCAGGGTATGTCAGAGTCGCATTGACCCTTGATATGGTAACTTCTCGATCTTCTAAAGGCTGTCTAAGAACTTCCAGCACATTTCTATTGAATTCTGTCAATTCGTCTAAGAAAAGTACTCCATAATGGGATAGACTAACTTCTCCAGGTCTAGGAATTCTTCCTCCTCCAATTAGAGCAGTGTTTGATACCGTATGATGGGGAGCACGGAAAGGCCTTGAGTTTATCAACGCTTTTTTATTGGGCAGAAGTCCTGTAACACTGTATATTTTGGTAATTTCGATACTTTCTTCAAAAGATAAGTCGGGAAGAATGGTAGGTAACCTTCTGGCCATCATGGTTTTACCAGAGCCTGGAGGGCCTATCATTAGTACATTATGAGAGCCTGCAGCAGAAATCTCTAAAGCTCTTTTAACATGAGACTGTCCTTTAACATCTGAAAAATCCAAATTTGTATTCACACAATTTGCCATTACTGCATTAATATCTATTGTAGTTTTAGAAAGAGGGGTTTCATTTCTTAAGTGCAGTATAGCTTCTTTTAAAGTATGTACACCTATTACCTCCATATTTTCTACTATGGCACCTTCTTCGGCATTTTCATAAGGCACAATGCACTGGGTAATTCCATTTTTAGAAGCTGAATATACCATAGGTAAAATACCATTAACAGGCTTGACGCTTCCATCCAGAGATAACTCGCCGACTAACATCGTTTTATTTAGAACCTCTTCTGGAATAGGTTCGTTGCAGCTCAGGATGCCTACAGCAATAGGTAAATCAAAAGCTGAGCCTTCCTTTCTAATATCAGCAGGTGCTAAGTTCACAGTAATTCTTTTTATGGGAAATAGAAATTCTGAATTTTTAATTGCAGCTCGAACCCGTTCTTTTGCTTCTCGGATCGAGGAATCTGGAAGACCTACTAAATCAAAACCGGGGAGACCTTCACTTAAATCCACTTCAACGTCAACAAGATACCCATTAATGCCGTAAAGAGCACAGCTTTTTATCTTACTAATCATTTTATTCTCCTTTCAAAGGATTTATCTTTAGTTGAATTATTCCACATTTTTACAAAAGATATAACTAATTTTGTAAATTGTATTGATATTTGTGGAAATAATGGTAAAATTGATATCGTTATATTTTTGAAAATTAAGAATATAGCTAGAATAAAAATATACAAATAGGAAAATATGAATAAGTAAAGAATATGAATGGGTGATAGTGTGAATGAAGAAATGAACAAAACCCTTTATTGGACTTGGATCACTACCATTAAAGGGCTAAAAAGAAGTAGAATTAAACAATTGCTAGAATATTATAAAACACCGGAAGAGATTTGGAGAGAAGATCTAGAGGCATTAAAAAGCCTCTTTAAATTAACAAATGAAGAACTTACTTTATTGAGGAACTCCAAAAATCCAAAGTTATTAAAAAAGTGGATATATGATTTAGAACAAATGGGTATATTTTATTACTCAATTAATCATCCCCTTTATCCGAGCCTCTTAAAGAATATTTCTGATCCGCCGCTTGGACTTTATGTTAAGGGAGATATGCCGTCGTTTGATCAAGGTTTTTTGGCGATGGTTGGAACTAGAAAATGCTCTGAATATGGGAGAAGAGCAGCAAAAAAATTAGCACAAGATCTTTCTCAAAAAGGTTTTGGAATTATTAGCGGATTAGCTGAGGGGATTGATACAGTAGCCCATAAAAGTACTCTTGAAGCTGGAGGACTTACGGTTGCAGTGGTTGCAAATGGACTTGATATATGTTATCCAAAATCTAATGCTAAATTAATGGAAGAAATTCAGGAAAAAGGCGTGTTAATATCGGAATATCCTCCAGGTACAAAACCTATTCCAGTTTTTTTCCCGACAAGAAATAGAATAATTAGTGGTCTAAGTCAAGGGGTTATTGTAATAGAAGCAGGAGAAAAGAGCGGTGCATTAATAACTGCAGACTTAGCTTTAGAGCAAGGAAAAGATGTTTTTGCTGTACCCGGAAGTATTTTTAGCAGCGCGAGTAAAGGTACTCACAGACTTATTCAACAAGGAGCAAAACTTGTGACGGATGTTGAAGATATTTTGTTTGAGATTAATAGTAATTTTATCAATAATAAAGCTAATGGAAATTTGCAATATGAAGCTAAAATAGTGAATAGACTTGCAATAGAAGAAAATATAGTATATGATTGTATAAGTTTTGAGCCTTCCCATATTGATGTATTATCTGTTAAAACTCATTATCCTATAAATCAACTTCAGGGAATACTTACTCTTTTGGAATTGAAAGGATTAATACAGCAACTGCCGGGTAAGAGATTTGTTCGAAATCAGTAATGGAGGGGTATTATGGCAAAATATTTAGTTATTGTAGAATCACCAGCTAAAGCAAAAACTATAAAGAAATTTTTGGGGAAATCCTATAAAGTAGAGGCTTCTATGGGGCATGTAAGAGACTTGCCGAAAAGTCAATTGGGTGTAGATATAGAAGATCATTTTGAACCTAAATATATTACGATTAGAGGCAAAGGTGAATTACTAAACAAATTAAGAAAAGAAGCTAAAAACTCGGATAAAGTATACCTGGCAACTGACCCGGATAGAGAAGGAGAAGCTATTTCTTGGCACTTATTTCATGCCTTAAAATTAGAAGATGGAAAAACAAGCAGAATAACATTTAATGAAATAACAAAAAATGCTGTAAAAAATTCTATTAAAGAAGCAAGAAAGATTGATATGAATCTTGTAGATGCTCAACAAGCCAGAAGAGTATTAGATAGAATTGTGGGGTATAGTATCAGTCCTCTTCTATGGAAAAAAATACGAAAAGGTCTTAGCGCCGGCAGAGTTCAATCTGTTGCTCTGCGATTAATTTGTGACAGAGAAGAAGAAATAGAGAATTTTATTCCTACGGAGTATTGGACTATTGAAGCAGAATTTATTAGTCCTTTAAATAAAAAATTTGAAGCTAAATTTTACGGATTAAGAAATAAAAAAGTTGAAATGAGTTCTAAAGAAGAAGTAGATGCAATTATTAAGGAAGTAAAAAATCAGCAATATATAGTAGAAGAAGTTAAAAGAGGTGTGCGCATTAAAAAACCAGTTGCTCCCTTTACTACGAGTACGCTTCAGCAAGAAGCTTCTAAATACTTAGGCTTTTCTACACAAAAAACGATGAGGATTGCTCAGCAATTATATGAAGGAATCGATTTGATTGGAGAAGGAACGGTCGGTCTTATTACTTATATCCGTACAGATTCCGTAAGAATTTCTAATGAGGCGCAACAGCAGGCGAAAGAGTACATTGAAAATACCTTTGGGAAAGACTATATAAACTTAAATCCCATAGAATATAAAGGAAAAGGAAAAACCCAAGATGCCCATGAAGCAATAAGACCTACAGACATCAATAAACATCCAAAAGATATCAAAGAATCATTGTCAAAAGATCAATTTAAACTATATGAATTGATCTGGCAGAGATTCACAGCTAGCCAAATGGCACCAGCGCAATATGATACATTTTCTGTTAAAGTCAGTGCAGGAGAGTATATTTTTACAACTTCCGGTTCTTCCCTTAGATTTGATGGTTTCCTGGCAGTATACAATAAAGAACAAGAAAATGAGGAAGCCGCTGATTTTGAAATAAAAGAAAAAGATATATTGAAGTTAAATACTTTAGACGGGAAACAACATTTTACACAGCCCCCTGCAAGATATTCAGAAGCTTCTTTAGTAAAAACTTTAGAAGAGAATGGGGTAGGAAGACCAAGTACTTATGCCCCTACAATTACTACTCTTTTAGCTAGGGGATATGTAGTAAAAGAAAATAGAGTTCTATATTCAACTGAATTGGGCGAGATTGTAAATGACATCATGAAGAATTATTTTAAAAGTATTGTGGATGTAGAATTTACAGCTCAAATGGAAGAGCAACTAGACGAAGTTGAGAGTGGAGAAATTCAATGGAAGGAAATCATTGAAAATTTCTATCCGGATTTCAAAAAAACATTGCAAATAGCAGAAGAAGAAATAGGTAATATTGACCTTGATGAGGTTACAGACGTTATTTGCGAAAACTGTGGAAGAAACATGGTTGTGAAATATGGCAGGTATGGTAAGTTCCTTGCATGTCCTGGATTTCCGGAATGTAAAAATACTAAGCCATTATATGAAGAAGCAGGAGTAAGCTGTCCAGAATGCAATGGAAAAGTGATCATCAAGAAAACTAAAAAAGGCAGTAAATACTATGGATGTGAAAATAATCCTGAATGTTCATTTATGTCATGGAATAAGCCATCCGGTGAAAAATGTCCTAAATGTAACAGTTACTTAGTTGAAAAAGGAAAGAAAAAACTGAGTATTGTTTGCAGCAATTCTGAGTGTGGATATATTCATAAAAGCGAATAAAATGTAATTTACATCTATTGCAGTAAAGGATTAAAAGTATTCTTTAGTTTACAGATAAGAAAAGTAAACTTTTTATTTAAAGTTTGTTAAAAGATATTGTTTTTTTGGAGAATAAGTGTTAATATATATTTGAAAGAAAAAAGTCATTATTTAGAAAAATTTAACAATAAAGTTGACTATGTCAGCTTTCTTTTTTTTGAAGATTAAAGATTGAGGTGAAATCATTAAAAAATACTTGTAATTGTATAAAGTAAGAATTTTGAGAACATAATATTAGACAAATAATACAAATGAATATTAAAAAATTAAAGGAGGAAAAAATATGTCAGTAGAGTTATTAGAAAAAACAAGAAAATTGAATCGATTATTGCAGCGATCTGGTTCGGATCCGGTTATATTTAACGATATATGCAAAATCCTGAGTGAGGTTTTATCTTCTAATACAATGATTGTTAGTAAAAAAGGTAAATTTTTAGGTGTATACTATACTGATCCTTCCAATGCTTTGTTTAATCCTGAGGAAGAAAAATTAGGAAGATTTATTGATGCACACTTCAATGAACAATTATTAAATATCGTAGAAACTAAAGACAATATACCATTATCAGAGTTTAACATTAAAGATATTGAAAAAGATATAGATAAATATAAAAGCACTATTATCCCTATTAGTGCTGGTGGAGAAAGACTAGGAACTCTTTTATTATATAAAGAAGAAGGAGAATATATTACCGAAGACTTAATCCTAGGGGAATATGGTGCCACTGTAGTTGGGTTAGAAATACTTCGTTCTCAGAGTGAAGAATCTGCTGAAGAAGTTAGAAAAGCTACAATTGTAAAATCTGCCATAGGTACTTTATCATATTCAGAATTAGAAGCAATCCTTCATATATTTGAAGAGTTAAATGGAGCAGAAGGACTTCTTGTTGCAAGTAAAATTGCAGATAGAGTAGGTATTACAAGATCTGTTATAGTTAATGCACTCCGAAAGTTTGAAAGTGCTGGGGTTATTGAATCCCGTTCTTTAGGTATGAAAGGAACATATATTAAAGTTTTAAATGATGTTCTTTTAGAAGAATTGGACAAACTTAGAAAATAAATAAAAATAAGTTCGTAAAAAGCGGCGTAAGCCGCTTTTTATGGTTTATAAATCAAACACTTCGTCCAAGCAATTGATAATTTTACATAAATTACAATTGCAATAGGTCTAATTATTTAAAACAATATGGTTGCCCTTTTACTATTTAATGTATATAATTAGAATAAAAGTCGATTTTATTAGAAAAATATTTATAATTTATAAAAATAAAAATTATAATTGGCATTATACCATATAAAGATAATAATTGCTAAAAATTTGTTGATTTACTTTAGATTTGGATTATTGTAAAATATATGTGTTGAAAAAAGGGGGAGAAGCTATGTTGTTTAATCGTTTATATAGTAATGCTAATGTTTTGGAAAAAGCATTAGATGCTTCATGGCTTAGAAATGAAGCGATTTCTAATAATATCGCAAATGCAGATACACCTGGATATAAAAGAAAAGATGTAGAATTTGAAAAATATTTGCAAGATGCTGTCGCATTTAATAAACCCGTGCATAAAATAAATATGAAAGATATTCAACCTAAAATTGTTACTGAAAACAGTTCTTTGCAAACAAGAATAGATGAAAATAATGTAGACATTGATATAGAAATGACTGAACTGGCAAAAAACAGTATTAAGTACAATACTTTAATTTCAATCGTGTCGAAGAAGTTTAAAGGAATTAACAATGTTCTAAATCTTAGATAGAAAGGAGTCATTGATATGTCTTTTTTTAATTCCATGAATATAAATGCAAGTGGACTTACTGCCCAAAGACTTCGTATGGATATTATTTCTCAGAACATCGCTAATATCAATACGACAAGGACAGAAAATGGACAGCCATATAGAAGAAAAACCGTATTATTTGAAGAAAGAAATACTAGTCCGTCTTTTGGCTCCATTCTTAANAATAGCATGGAGCAGCTTAATGGCTCCGGTGTAAGAGTGTCAAGAATTGCAGAAGACAATTCTGATTTTAAATTGGTTTATGAACCAGAGCATCCTGATGCAGATGAGAATGGATACGTTAGAATGCCAAATGTAAATATTATTGAAGAAATGGTAAATATGATATCGGCAAATAGATCTTATGAAGCAAACGTAACAGCTATGAATACTAACAAAAATATGGCATTAAAAGCATTAGAAATTGGACGTTAAATTTATCCATAGAAATTAGGGGGATATTCATGAAAATAGAATCAAAAGGTTGGTTTGATTCCATAAATAATATTGAAAGTTCTAGTCAAAACCAAGCAGTAAAAAAGGGAAAAGTTTTTGAGGATTTTTATAAAGCTGCCATGGGAATGATTGAGCAAACCAATACATTACAGAAAGAAGCAGATCAAATTGGATTAGATTTTGCTATGGGAAAAACCGACAATATCCATAATGTGATGATTGCTCAAGAAAAGGCTGGTATAGCCCTCCAGTTTACTGTGCAAGTTCATAATAAAGTATTGGAATCTTATAGAGAGATTATGAGAATACAGCTATAAAAAACTACTTTTCTTTATTGTCCGATATCTATAATTGCACAGAAATGAGGTGGATAAATGCAAGAGACACTTTCCCATATATCGCAGCAGATTACTGAATACTGGAGTAAATTTGATAAAAGTCAAAAAATCAGGTTAATACTTATAACTTTTTTTATTTTATTAACCTTGGGAATTGCAATATTTATTACCACAAGACCTAAGATGATTAGATTATTTAATGAAGAATTAACGAATGCTCAAGCAGCTGAAATTAAAGAGGTCTTGGATGGAGCGGGTATATATAATATAACAAATCAAGAAGGAACGGTTATTCAAGTAAAGAAAAAGGATTATGCTAAGGCTAAGATGACTTTGGCAAGTGAACAAATTCCTGATAAAGGTTTTACATTTGAAGATGCATTAGAAAATGGTATGGGTACTACTGAAACAGAAAAGAAAGCAAAGTTGAAAGAGGCAAAGCAGCAAGAACTTGAGGCGGATATCAGTGGAATCGAAGGAGTAAACAAGGCAGAAGTTCATTTGGTTATTCCAAATGATGATAACTTTTTCTTAGCCTCAACTAGAGAAGCAAGAGCCAGTGTTAAACTGGATTTAAAATCGCCTCTAAGCAATAAGCAGATTTTGGGAATTGCCCATTATGTGGCTGGAAGCGTAGAAAATTTAGATGTAAAAAACGTACGGGTTATTGATAATAAAGGGAATATACTCTATCTTGGCAGTGAAGAAACCACAGGAATAAATATGGATGAACAACAAGATAGAAAACAAGCTGCAGAAAAAGATATTGAAAGCAAAGTTATTTCTATATTAGGACCATTATTTGACGATGTTAGAGTTACTCCAAATCTAGTATTAAACTTTGATCAATATAAAGAAAAGCAAGAATTAGTTAGTTCTCCTATTGAAGGCGGAGATCGAGGAATTATATCTTATGAAAACTCTGCATCACGTAAAACTTCCAGTGGTACAGAGGGTGAAGAACCTGGGCTGGGTGCAAATGATGTTGAGGCACCAGCCTACGAAATGGGAGATCAGAACAGTTATCAAGCTAAAGAAGATCAAAAAGAGATTAAATATGAATTAGATAAGAAATACACAGAATTAGAAAAAAGCGTTGGAACCATTGTTTCTGAACAATCTTATTTATCTGTAGTCGTATTAAGAGATAAAGTATATGAGCAAGAGAAAAAGGAAAAAGAAGCAAGAACAGGTAAAGAAGACGAATTGCAGGAAGACGAGACTTGGGAAGAATACAAATATCGTATAAAGTCAAGAGCAGCTATGATTGACATTAATAACGAATACCCGGAGTTACAGAACTTAGTTGCGAAGGCAGCAGGAATAAGTGTCGACAACCTAGAAATTGTGGGGTATGAGGTTCCTGTATTTATAGATAAAGAGATTCAAAAAAGGCCTTATAGCGAATATATTATGCTAGGCATTTTATTTGTATTAATTGCATTATTAGCATTTGCGTTAATTAAGAAAACTGATCCTCATGAAATAACTGAAATAGAACCTGAATTATCTGTAGAAGAAATGCTTGAAAATGCACAGACTAAACAAGAAGAGATTAATCCTATTGAATTTAATGAGGACTCAGAAATTAGGAAGCAAATTGATAAATTTGTCGATGAAAAACCTGAAGCAGTGGCTAGTCTATTGCGCAACTGGCTAAGTGAAGAATGGGAGTGAACATAAATGGCAGTTGTGAGGGAGGAATATTCAGGTAAGGAAAAAGCCGCTATGCTGCTTATTGCGTTAGGACCTGAAAAATCTGCACAAATATTTAAGCATCTTAAAGAAGAAGAAATAGAGCAACTGACTTTAGAAATCGCTAATATTCGAACAGTGTCTTCGCAAATGAAGGAAAAGGTACTGGAAGAATTCTATCAAATCTGTTTAGCACAGCAGTACATTGCTGAAGGGGGAATTACCTATGCTAAACAAATCTTAGAAAAAGCTTTGGGAAGCGAAAAAGCTTTAGAAGTTCTAAACAAGCTTACTGTTTCTCTACAAGTCAGACCATTCGACTTTGTTCGCAAGACAGATGCTTCACAGTTATTGAACTTTATTCAAAATGAACATCCTCAGGCGATTGCATTAATCCTTGCTTATTTAAGACCAAGTCAGGCGGCTACCGTACTTGCATCTCTTCCTCAAGAGAAGCAAGCGGATGTAGCAAGAAGAATTGCACTTATGGACAGGACTTCACCTGATATTATAAAAGAAGTTGAAAGAGTATTAGAGAAAAAACTATCTTCATTAGTAACAGAAGATTACACTGCAGTTGGTGGAGTAGATGCAATAGTAGAGATTATCAACTCTGTTGATAGAGGTACTGAAAAGCATATCATGGAAACTCTTGAAGTTGAAGATACCGAACTGGCAGAAGAAATTAAGAAGAAAATGTTTGTATTTGAAGATATTATTACCTTGGACAACAGATCCATTCAAAGAATTCTTAGAGAAGTTGATAATAACGACTTAGCAATAGCTTTAAAAGGCTCTGGAGAAGAAGTGCAAAATGTAATTTTTGCTAACTTATCCAAACGACTTGCTACAATGATCAAAGAAGATATGGAATATATGGGTCCTGTTCGCTTAAGAGATGTAGAAGATTCTCAACAAAAAATTGTTAATATCATTAGAAAACTAGAAGATGTTGGAGAAATCGTTATTTCCAGAGGTGGAGGTGACGAAATAATTGTCTAATATCATAAAAAGTCCTAGCGTTAAAATTAATCGTGAAAAGACGGTATATATTGATATTAATGAAAAGTTGGTTGAAGAGATTATACTAGAAGAAGACGATAATACTGCAGAGGTCATTAAAGAAAATATTATTTTAAAAGCCCAGCAAGATGCTCATAGAATGATTCAAGAAGCAGAAAAAATGGCCGCCCAAATCTTGGAGCAGGCCAAAAAAGATGCCATGTTTGCAAGAATGAAGATTGAAGAAGAAGGTAGGCAGCAAGGGTATCAAGAAGGTTTTCGCCAGGGCTCAGAAGAAAGTAAAAAGCTCTTGAAACAAGCAAAACTAGAATTGGAAAACGCTATACAAGAAAAAAATAAAATGCTTCAAGAAATTGAGCCTAAGGTTGTAGATTTAATTATATCTATTTCTAAAAAGGTTTTAGATCATGCTTTTACTACTAATAAACAGTCAATTATATATTTAATAAAAAAAGGCTTATCAGAGATTAAAGATAATAATGAGAAGATTATAATTAAAATTTCTGAAATGGATTACACTTCTCTAATGGAATCCAAAGAGAATATTCTAAACAGTTTAGGGTTCAGTGGTAAAATTGATCTGGTACAAGATTCGTCTTTACAGAGCGGTGATTGCATCATTGAAACTCAATTTGGAAATATTGATTGCAGCTTAGGAACTCAGTTTGAAGGATTGAAACAAGAATTACTGTTGATTTTGGACAGTAAATGACATATAGAATGGGTGAGGGTTTGAACAGAATTAACATTGAAAAATATGAAAAAGTATTGGATAAAAACTATATTCGATATCAGGGCAGGGTATCTCAAGTTGTTGGATTGACGATTGAGTCCATTGGACCTATTTCAAATGTTGGAGATATGTGTTTTATTCAATCACAAAATGGTGAAAATTCTGTAATGTCAGAGGTTGTAGGATTTAAGGATAACAGAATATTGCTAATGCCTTTAGGGGATATGGCAGGAATTGGTCCAGGAAGTATCGTAGAGGCATCAAAATCTGCATTAAGTGTTCCTGTTGGACCACAACTACTTGGCAGAGTTCTCAATGGGCTAGGATATCAAATGGATGAACGAGAGCCAATTAGTTGTGACATACAATATCCGATTCAAAACCAGCCTCCGGACCCTCTTAAACGGAAACGTATAAAAGATATACTACCGCTAGGTGTTAAAGTCATTGATGGGCTCTTAACCGTAGGTAAAGGCCAAAGACTTGGTATTTTTGCGGGCAGCGGCGTCGGGAAAAGCACACTGTTAGGTATGATTGCAAGAAATACTAAAGCGGATATCAATGTTATTGCTTTAATAGGTGAACGAGGAAGAGAAGTAAGAGAGTTCATTGAAAAAGACCTTAAAGAAGATGGCCTTAAACGTTCTGTTGTTGTTGTGGCTACATCCGATCAGCCTGCTTTAGTTCGCCTAAAAGCGGCCCAAACAGCTACGGCAATTGCTGAATACTTTAGGGATGAAGGAAATGATGTGTTGCTTTTAATGGATTCACTCACACGTTTTTCAATGGCTCAGAGAGAAGTAGGGTTGGCTGTAGGGGAACCACCGGTTACCAGAGGATATACGCCTTCTGTTTTTGCGGCTATGCCTAAGCTTTTGGAAAGAGCGGGTAATTCTGATAAAGGTTCAATTACAGGATTATATACGGTTTTAGTTGATGGGGACGATATGACAGAACCGGTCACCGATACAGCTCGAGGCATTTTAGATGGACATATTGTATTATCAAGAAAAATAGCCAATAAAAATCAATATCCTGCTATAGACGTATTACAAAGCATATCCCGTGTAATGAGTGATATTGTAAGTCCCAGTCATAAGGAAATGGCTTTTACTATAAAAAAATTGTTAGCAGTATATAGAGAGGCAGAAGATTTAATTAATATTGGTGCTTATGTTAAAGGAAGCAATGAAGAAATCGATGAGGCGGTAGCAAAGTATAAAGCAATTCTTTCATTCTTAACGCAGAGGGTGGAAGAAAAATATGAACTAGAGGAAGTTTTAGAAGAAATGAATAAAATTGTTTCTAGTTAAAATTAATTTAGAAGGAGCAATTTATGGGGCGATTTCAATTTCGAATGGAAAATATTTTAAGCCTAAGACAGAAATTGGAGGATAAGAAGAAGCAAGAATACGGAGATGCAAATAGGAAGCTCCAAATTGAAAATCAAAAGAAGCAGCGGTTACTCGATGAATCAGCGTATGTTTCCAAAGATTTATGCGACAAAATGAAAGAAGAAATCATACCCTCACAAATTATTTCTTATAATCAATACCTTAAGGTATTAAAAAGAAAAACAGTTGAACAAGATCAAGTAGTACGGAAGGCAGCATCCTTTGCCGAAAAAAAGCGCGAAGAATTATTAGATGCAGTCAAACAAAGGAAAATGCTAGAATCTTTAAAAGAAAAGCGATGGACTGAATATAAAGAAGAGGAAAATAGAGAAGAACAAAAGATNATTGACGAAATTGTCAGCTTTAAATCTCAAAGCCGNTAATGGACGGAGGCTAGAAAAATGGCAAAATTATCTACGAAGACTAAAGAGGAAAAAAATGACGAGATTGAAATTCATAAGAAAAAGAAAAGTAAAAAGCCATTCATTATTACTTCCATTATTCTGTTAGTCACCATAGGGATAGGGGCTGTAATTCGTTTTAACATTGGAAATTTAACAGAAAAATATTTAAGAGCGTATTTGGAGAAGATTCCAATTGTAAATAATGTGCTCCTCCCTAAAAAAGCAAATAAAGATCAATATGCAGAGTATTCAAAAGAGCAGCTTATTCAGAGTATAGAAGAACTTCAAAAAGAGTTAGAAGAAAAGCAGCAGTTATTAGACATGGATAAAGATACAATAGAAAAACTCGAAAGTGAAATTGCTAGATTAAAAGAAATTGAGGCAGCACAAATTCAATTTAAAGAAGACAAAAGACAATTTGATGAGATGATCGCCACACAAAATCCGGCTGATTTTATAAAATTTTACAAGGAAATGTATCCCGATACAGCAGCAGAAATATATGAAAGATTAGTTGGAGAAGCAAAGCTGGTGCAGGATGCAAAGAAATATGCTGAACCATTTCAAACTATGGATCCTGAAAATGCTGCAAAGGTTTTTGAAGAAATGGTAAGCACTGACATTGATTTGGTTGTTCTTATCCTTCAAAATATAGATAGTGAACAACGAGCTGATATCCTGGGAGAGATGAATCCCACAGATGCAGCAAAAATCGTTAAAACTATGGCACCTTAAAAGAAAGGAGGGAGAGGTATGAATATTCAGTTGCCTGCCTTGGAGTTTGCAGTTGGGAAAATCCAGAACAATCAAGAAGTAAAAAGAAAAGAATTCTTTAATGAGAATCAAGATAGCTTTGATAGTGTTTTAAAGAATACTCAAAAAAGCAAAGAAAATTATGAAGCTGTGCAGTCAAAAACTGCAATTTCTCGAAACCAAAAAAGTAATAAAAGTTCACATCAAGAAATTAAGAATGAGCACGCAGAGGATTCCCAATTACAATCTGTAAGTGAAGAGCAAGAGATTCCCAATGAAGACGAAATTATTGAGGCATTGGAAGAAAAAACCGGGATGACTAAAGAACAGATTCAATCAGTATTAGAGGCATTAGGAATTACTGTGTATGATTTGTTTCTGACTCAAAATTTACAGCAGTTTATTCAACAAATTCATAGTGTTGAAGATCCAATGGAATTGCTTTCTATTCCCAATATCAATCAAACCTATAAAGACATTCTGAGCTTATTTGAAGAGTTGAAAGAAAGTTTTCCTATTCTACAAGATATAGCTGAGAACAGTGAATTATTAAAAAGTACAATTACTGACTCTGAGAAGATCATGGATTTAGCTTCACCTGACGAAAATCAGCTCCAAGAACATGAACTACAAAACATGACATCTGTTGGAAATAGTGTTGCTTTAGAAAAGAACTCTCAATTAGAGGATGATTTTTCACAGAAGAATTCAGAAAAGCAATCTCAAAATGAAAACATTCCTGTGGTTGAAATCGAGAAAGAAGAAACACCTTCTGCAGATCTTTTAACTGACGATGAACTGCAAGAGATTAATGATATAGGGGTGAGCAGCTCAGAATTTACTGAGTACATTGAAGTTAGTGACAGTCAAGTCATTATTCAGCACAATGCAATATCTGAGGGTCAGATTATAGAAAGTACACAGAGCCAACTAAATTCTCGACCAGTTGATGCAGAGCAGCTTATTAAACAAATGGTAGACCATATAAAGGTCAACATAAAAGAAGACTCAACAGAAATGAATCTTCAGCTTAAACCAGACCATTTAGGAAATCTATCCTTAAAAATTGTAACTGAGAGAGGCATTATCACAGCTCAATTTGTTGCTGAAAGTCAGGCAGTAAAAGAAATCATCGAAGCAAACTTCAATCAATTAAAAGATGTACTTCAAGAACAAGGTTTGCTCATCGAAAACTTAGAGGTTTCAGTAAAACAAGATTTTCAAGAGCAGCAATCCAATTTTATGGAAAGAAATTCATCTAAATCGAGCAAACGAATAAGAGAAATCCTCTCTAATTTGACTGAGGATTCAGCAGAAAATTATAATGTCGAATACAATAATCCTTATAGACGTTCTGAGAGTGAGATTGATTTTTCAGCATAATATTAGGAGGTGAAATAATGGCAAGTGTAAACTATATTAGTGCAACAGATTCAAAGATTCAATATGAAAAACCCTCTGCTGCACCTAAGAACGAAATGGACAAAGACGCTTTTTTACAGCTTTTAGTTACACAATTAAGATATCAAGATCCTTTAAATCCTACGGACGATAAAGAATTTTTAGCACAGATGGCGCAGTTTACTACTTTAGAACAAATGCAGAATATGAATCGTAGCTTTGAAGCTACTAAGGCATTTTCTTTATTAGGGAAAGAAGTACAGGCAACCATTGTTAATGAGCAAACATCTGAGGTAGAAATTGTTCAAGGTAAAGTTGAGTTTGTTAAAATGAAAAACGGCAAGGCATATCTTGTTGTAGACAATAAGGAAGTTCCTGCTGACGATGTAGAAATCGTAACAGATTCTGCAATTTTAGGACTTGATAATCAGCCAACAAATGCCTTTGAGCTCATTGGAAAGGTTGTACAATTTGCAAGACAAAATCCAGTAACTAAGGAAACTGAATATATTGAAGGAAAAGTGCAGCACATTAATATGAAAAATGGCAAGCCGTATGTAGTGATTGGATCTGAAGAAGGATTAATTGAGGCTTCTCTAGATAAAATAGAGGGAATTGTTGAAAAGGATTCTCTTGTAGGAAAGCATATAATCGGCTCCTTCTTTAATAGTGAAACGCAAGAATATGAAAAGATAGAAGGACAAGTAGACTATATTTTCATAAGAGGAAATAAGACCTATGCCGTAGTGAATGGCAAAGAAATGACTCTTGAAGATATTGAAAAGGTATTTAGGAATTGACGCTAGGGGGGTGATTTAATGAAAATTACTCAAAACCTAATGACCCATCCTATATCTAAAAACGAGCAAATAACCCGTATTAGACAAATCAATCCCAATAATGATGGAACTGTGAATCAGTTCGATAAAATACTAAAAGAGAAAATGGCTTTTAGTGAGCAAGTAAAATTCTCTAAGCATGCAGCCATGAGGCTAAATTCTAGACAAATAGAATTAAGTGATGAACAAATAAAAAAATTGCAAATAGGGATTGAAAAAGCTGAGGAGAAAGGAATCAGAGATTCTCTTGTATTAATCGATAAAATTGCTTTAGTGGTCAATGTTAGAAGTCGTACTGTAGTAACCGCAATTGATTCTAATGGAGATAAAGAAGCTGTTTTTACAAATATTGATGGCGCTGTTATTGTATAGCTGGACCTTTAAGAGGAGGCTTTCATCTTGGACTGATTGAAAAGATGACGATAGCGCATCAATACAACTAATCTTAAGGAGGTCAAACGATCATGATGAGATCAATGTTTTCCGGAATTTCCGGATTAAGAATTCACCAAACAAAGATGGATGTTATTGGGAATAATATTGCCAATGTAAATACTACTGCTTTTAAAGCAAGTCGTGTTACTTTTAATGAAGTTTTTAGCCAAACTCTTCAAGGAGCCAGCGGAGCAAGCGCACAGACGGGAAGAGGCGGAAGAAATCCAATGCAGGTTGGGTTAGGAGCTAATATTGCTTCCGTGGATACACTTATGACAACTGGTGCCGCTCAAAGAACGGATAATCCTTTTGATTTAATGATCAATGGAGATGGATTCTTTGTAGTAGGAGATGAAAGCGGAACATATTTCACAAGAGCCGGTGCCTTTCGTAAGGATGACGAAGGAAATTTAGTTATTCCTAATGGTATGAAAGTCTACGGATGGAATACAGTTGAAACGGATTCAAATACGGGAGTGCAAACGGTTGTGAGGGCCAATGTTGGACCATTGAAATTGGATAGCCCAGAAAATTTGACAGCAAGTCCAGCAGCAACAACTAAGATAAGGCTTAATGGGAATATCAATCAAATAGATGGTCAAAGTACTAATGGAATATCCGTTCAAGTACAATTTTATGATAGCTTAGGTAATCTATTTAACGGTATTTTAAAGGCTACGTATGATCCTACTGCCAAACCACCGACATGGTCTTTTGTTGGGACTGCGAAAGATGATGATGGAAACGAACAACTTGATGTTATGGAAATTATTAGCGCTGATGGGTCATATGTAGGTACGGTTGAGATAGATACAGGAAGGATGCAATTTGATACTTCAGGGAAATTGGCGCTTGATTCTGATGGAAAGCCAGTTCTACTTCAAAATGTGGTAATAAAAAGGGACTCAGCAACTCTTTACAAAGCTAATGATGATACAAAGACAGTGATCAATCTAAATTCAACCATAAGTAGTATCGAAGTTAGTCTTGAGGATTTAACACAATTTACTTCTAAAACCAACATTGATCCAATTCGAGTAGATGGTCGTGAACCTGGTGAACTTACAGGATACAACATTGGTTCAGATGGAATTATTATTGGGCAATACAGTAATGGTCAGCAGAAGATGTTAGGTCAAGTAGTTATTGCAAACTTTAGGAATCCTGCCGGACTTCAAAAGGTTGGAGACAATCTCTTTGCAACAACTCCTAACTCAGGGGATTTTGACGGCATAGGAGAGGAACCTGATCTTCAAGGAGGAGTTCTGGAGATGTCCAATGTAGATCTTGCTAAAGAATTTACAGAAATGATTACTACTCAGAGGGGATTCCAAGCTAACTCACGAATAATTACTTCTTCAGATGAAATGCTTCAAGAGTTAGTTAATTTAAAACGTTAAAATAAAGTTCACACACTTTAAGTGATCATAACTTAAAGTGTGTGGAAATTTATTATGCCTTTTTACAAGGAAATTTTAAATTTAAGCTACAAAAGGCGGGATAAATCAATATGATTAAGGTAACGAGGTTGAACGATACACAGATTGTTATTAATGCAGAATTAATCGAATTTGTAGAAGAAACTCCTGATACGGTAATAACTATGACAACAGGACGCAAAATTGTTGTAAAAGAAACAGTTGATGAGGTTATCGACATAGTGATACAATATAAACAAAAAATTTACAGTCGAATAGATCATCTAGCAGAGTGAGGTGGAATTCTTGGACATTTCAACCATAGCAGGGCTTATAAGCGGAATAGTGTTTATTGTAGTATCAATTATGATGAATGGAAGATTAGGTTTATTCTTTGATGCGCCTTCTGTTATGATTACAATTGGAGGTACATTCGCATCCGTTTTAATCTCCTATCCTTTAAATAAATTTTTTAATTCATTAAAATCAGCACGTTTAATTTTTCAAACTAAGGAATTTAATACTGGAAATGTTATTCAAAGAATTATTGATTTAGCAAATATTGCTAGAAAAGAAGGACTGCTCGCGCTTGAAGAGGCAGCTCAGTCCATGGAAGATAAATTTTTGCAAAAAGGAATATTATTAATCGTAGACGGTACTGACCCTGAATTAGTTAGAAATATATTAGAGACAGAATTAGCTTTTATTGAAGGACGACATAAGGAAGTCCAAGGGTTTTGGGAGACTGTTGCGAGTCTAGGTCCTGCATGGGGGATGATAGGAACATTAATTGGTCTTATCAATATGCTAGACCAATTGAACGATCCCTCTGCTATTGGTCCAGCAATGGCAGTTGCATTGGTAACAACTTTTTACGGTTCAATTGTTGCGAACTTCTTTGCTAACCCCGTTGCTAATAAACTAAAAATTAGAAGCAGTGAAGAAGTTTTATTAAAAGAAGTTATGATTGAGGGGCTCCTTTCCATTCAAGCTGGAGAGAATCCAAGAATCATTGAAGAAAAATTAAAAGCATTCTTATCACCAACCTTACGTGATACTGTTAAAGAAAATAGTGAAGGTGAAACAAAGGCGGGTGAATAAAATGGCAAGGAGAAAACCAGAAGAAGAAGTAAAACAGGGCGCTCCGGAGTGGATGAATACCTATGGAGACATGGTTACTTTGCTACTTACTTTTTTTATTCTTCTTTTTTCGATGTCAACTGTAGATATTGCGAAGTTTAGAGCTTTTATCAATTCGATGGAAGGTTCTATTGGAATATTGCCGGGAGGTTCGACTATAGGTGACGGCAGTGAAATAGGAAATGGTATCAATCAATTGCCTGACTTAGAAAAACTCCTTTCAGAGACTACTGAAAAAATGAATTTGAAAAGCCTTGAAGAACTGAAAAAGATGCATTCAGATTTAGAAAACTATATTCAAGAAAATAATTTGACGGAAAAGGTAGATGCTAAACTAGGTGACTATTATGTGACATTAACTTTTAAAGATGGTGTCCTTTTTGATACAGGTAAAGCGAATCTAAAACCTGAAGCTATTGAGGTATTAGATAAGTTAGGAATCCAACTCTCAAAATATCCTAACAATAGGATTCGATTTGAAGGCCATACAGATAATGTACCAATTCGCACAGCTCAATTTCCGAGCAATTGGGAATTATCAGCAGCAAGAGCTATTGCAGTTGCAAAATATTATATTGATGAATTATCATTTAATCCTAAACAGTTTTCAACGGAAGGTTTTGGAGAGTATTCCCCTATAGCCGATAATTCTACTGCAGAGGGGAGAGCAAAAAACAGAAGAGTAGAAATAAAGATTTTGAGCGAATATGCTTCATATGCAGTTCTTAACCAGTAATGCTTTAAAGGGGGAAATACAATGGAAAAAAATAAAATATTTATCTTTGCTACTATCGGTGTTTTATTTGCAGCTGTAATTGCTGTTTCTGTTGCGCTTTTTTTTACTCTGAATTCATTAAAATCGATTGCTGATACAAGTCAACAGAGTGCATCGATTGCAGAAGAGAAAAAAGTAAATCCGAAAGATATAACTATTTTTTCTATTAGTGAGCCAATAACTGCTAACTTAATTGATGATAAAGGTAAGGATGAAAAGCATATTCTTCGTTTATCAGTAGGGTTAGCTTTAGATAGTACTAAGAAAGATTATAAAGCCTTAAATGAAGATTTAAGCGGAAAAATGGAGGTTTTAAGACACGTTATCATCAGCGTCATTCGAAATAAAACATATGAAGAGATGCAAGAGCCCAATGTTCAAGAGTTGATGGGCAAAGAAATATTAAATAAGATTAAAACAGAATTTCAAACGGAAACAATAGTAGATATTTATTTTGGTGAGTTTTTTGTTCAATAGCTTTGAAATATTCTAGATCTATTATGGGAGGTGGTTAAATGGGTGAAGTTCTATCACAAAATGAAATAGACGAGCTGTTAAAAGCTTTAAATACAGGAGAGTTAGATGTTACAAATATTCAAACCACTGACCGGGAAAAACATATAAAAAACTATGATTTTGCCAGACCTTCGAAGTTTGCGAAGGAACAATTAAGAACTTTAGAAATTATTTTTGATAATTACTCTCGAATTGTATCAACGTATTTATCCGGTTATTTACGCACTCCAACGCAAATAGATGTTATTAATGCAGAAGCCGTAACTTATTACGAATTTA
>JGI24712J26585_10000170_pt1 | contig 53689 bp, 36 predicted proteins | sample BioPla3DNA2_FD_26585 | JGI IMG/M metagenome (IMG submission 26585) | reverse complement strand
TGTTACCCCACCGGTTGCATTCACGGTAGCCGTACCATCACTGCCACCGTCACAAGAAACGTCAGTAAAGTTGATAATTTCTGCAAATAGTGGAGTAGGTTGATCTATGTCAAATGCCAAGTGGAAAGTACACCCGTGCGCGTCAGTAATGATTACATTATGATTAACTGGTTCCAGATTATTTAATGTATGAGTATCTCCGATTATACTGATTGAGGCACCACCATTTACACTCATAGTATATGGAGTTTCACCACCGGACACAGTAATAGTAGCTTTACCATCATTATCTCCGTTACATACCACATCAGTAGTAGTTACTATAGCATATAAATTACTATTGTTGTTGTATATTGAGAAAGAAACCTCGGCAGGACACTCGCCTTCAGTGTAAGCAGTGTAGTAACCGGCCTGTAATCCGCTGAATGTAGCGGGGGAATCTTGGATTATACTACCCAATCTGATTTGATCACCATTTGAAGAGGTTAGTGTCACGGAGCCATGAGCACCGTTACATTCAGTATTAGTGATGTTATCAACAGTAAGGGTAACTGCTGTAGGGTTGGTTAGTACGTAGTCATCACTGGTAACTGTACATCCATTTGCGTCAGTAATAGTTACAGAGTATGTACCTGCGGGCACACCGCTGATATTTTGTGTAGCCATACCGTTAGACCATACAAAATAGTAAGGCGCTGTGCCTCCGTTAACAGTAATATTAATCCTTCCATTGTCATGATCATGACAGGTTGGATGAGTCAATTCCGGTGTGGTTCCAATAGCCAATGCAACAGTTGGTTGATTGATTGTCACTGTAGCAGTTTGAGTACAATTATTTGCATCGGTTACGGTTACAGTGTAATCTCCTGAAGCTAAATCTGTTGCAGTTCTATTATTTAAGCCATTATTATGACTCCAGCTATATGTATAAGGTAAAGTACCTCCCGTAGCATAAACTGTTGCCGATCCGGTAGATTCACCATAACAAGACACAGGAACGATACAAGAAGGACAAACAAAGTCAGCAACCAAAGGATCCGGATTGATTAATGTGAAATGCACAAAATAAGTACAACCCAAATTGTCAGTAACCAATACATTGTAGTTTCCTGCAGATAAATCAGAGAAATCTCCTGTTGAATTGGTTGTAACATTGTTCAATGTATAAGTATAAGGAGCAGTACCTCCGGAAGCAGCAATTGTAGCTGAGCCGGTGCCACCATGGCAAGCGATCTCAGTAATTGTAACTGTGGCAGCTAAATCGGAGTTTTCATTGATGATATTAAATCCTTCATAAGTATCACATTCTCCGGAAGTTTGTGCAATATAGTAACCCGCATATAAGTTGCTGAAAGTAGCAGGAGAAGATTTGTAAGTAGTCCCACCATCAATGGAGATTGATGCACCATTAGAGCTGGTGATTGTCACCTCACCTACATTACTGTTACATTGTGTGTTTTGATTGATAACAATGGTTAAAGTGTGTGCACAGTTGGAAACAGGAGTAGGAATATTATCGTTGCCTGGGTTCCCATCTCCATCCGGATCCGGATCTGAACCATCTTGTGAGGGGTCCTCAATGATTCTGTCGTCATAAGGGTTTTTACCGGAAACCTCAACTTGGTTTGTGTAAGAACCAGATATTAATCTTAACTCTAAAACAATATTAGTAGAGGCACCTACCTCTAAGCGGTTATCAGTACCGCTATTGTTGAGAAGATTAATGTCTGAATTTCCATTAAAGTCGGTGTTCACATCAAAAGAGGTGCTGTACAATTCTACTACCTCAAAGTTACCGGCACCAAAATGGGCAACAAGATCCTCCTCAACTTGAATATTAACCAATGGAGTATTGCCATAGTTTTGAACCCGAATATTGAATTTAGCATTGAATGTACCATCATGGTTATTTTCAGTACTTACCAGTTGTTTAGCAACTCCAATAACAGGATTACAATTCAATACATTTACAGTTAAATAGAAAAGAGGAGGTTCACAGAAAGTAGGACTTGGTCCTATAGGTTGAACTTGATAAACAACTACACCATTAGGCAGGATTCCGTCGTTAGTAAGAACATCTGTGATAGTGGTTCCTGAACCATTGCTATAACCTAATACAGTTCCTTCAGTATTGGTAGCGGTCCAGGTATAAGTGGTTCCGGCTACATCAGAAACAAATGTATAATTGAGTTGATCTCCTGAACAGATTGTTACATTGGAAGGAGAGTTAACCATGGGGATAGGATCGACAGTAATGGTAAAACTTTCAGATTCTCCTTGACAAGAGATGCCGCCGTTAGCATAGGTTGGTGTAACAGTAATTGTTGCAGTTACAGGTTCAATTCCAGTATTATAAACCTGGAAGGAGCTAATAACATCACCGGTTCCTGAAGCATCTAATCCAATGGAAGGATTGTTATTAATCCAGCTGTAGGTGGTTGTTCCATCCGTATTGGCAGTAGTGAATGTAATTGGAGTTGTAAATTCACCATGACACCATCTTTGATGTTCTACTGTATTTACCTTTCCTCTTGGATTAACATAAAGGGTAAAGTTTTCAGGATTACCACTACAGTTTTTGTCATTGTATATGAAGGTTGGAGTAACAGTAAAAACAGAATTGATCTGATTGTTTTCTATGTTGGTAGCGGTAAACGAAATATTTCCACTTCCCGGTGTAGCTAAACCAATAGTGGTATTGGTGTGTTCCCATGCATAAGTAGTAGTTCCACCGGTTGAAGTTGTGCTAAAGTTTACCACAGCATGATCAGCGTCACAAACGGTTAAGTCGGAAATAGGATTCACTTGTCCCAATGGATTAACAAAGATGTTAAAATTCATGGGTTGACCTACACAGGTTACACTATTTGCTCCCTCGGAATAGTTATTAGTTGGTGTAACTTTAATGGTTCCATGTATAGGTGCAGAGTTTGCATTTTTAGCAGTAAAAGAAGGAATTTCTGTAATTCCACTGGAAACCAAACCGATATTGGTATTGGAATTGGTCCATGCATAAGTTACTGTACCATTGGCAATAGAAGTACTAAATGTTGTTATTGGTGTAACCTCATTATGACAATAAGTTATATTATTCAAAGGAGTTACTTTACCTCGAGGTGCAACAGTAACCGTAGCAGTAACTGCTGTTCCTGAACAATCTCCAATATAGGGAGTAATGATGTAGGTTACTACACCAATTTCATCTGAATTATTGGTTAACGTTTGAGAAATAGTATTACCTGTACCGCCGCTTGCACCGGAAACAGAACCTGAGACCGATGTGGTCCAGCTATATGTAACTGTAGCTCCGGTTATAGAGGTGGTCAAACCAATATTGAAAGTTTCTCCTGAACAAATCAAGGCAGCAGAAGGATGTGGTGTTACATTAGGAGTAGGGTAAACCGTAACATCAAAATGATGAGGATTCCCTTCACAAAAGCTTGGGGCGGGACCTGTAGGGGTAATAGTATAGCGTACAACACCCGGACTGGTTCCGGTGTTGGTAAGGACTTGATTAATAATGGTACAATCAGTTGTACAATCACTAAATCCGGTAATGTTTCCTTCTGTTGGTGTTGTAAGTTCAGTAGCAGTCCAGGTAAATGTAGTACCTGTAGTAGAGGAAGTTAGAGTGCGGTTTACACTGGTTTGATTACAGATGGTAGCGCTGGTACCACTGGTGACAACAGGATTTGCACGCCAGGTAACTTTTGCGCTAGCGGATGTTGTTGAACAACCGGAATTGGGTTGAGTGATGATAACCCGATAATACTGAGTAGTGATCGTACTTCCCGTAGGGGTATAAACAGGAGTGGTATAAGAAGTATTGGTAGCTCCTGATATGGGATACCAACTGCTTCCATTTGAACTTCTCTGCCATTGATAGCTTAATGCAACATTAAGATCTCCTACTGCATCAACGCTCAAAGTATGGGTTTCACCGGCACAAAGGTCAGCACCTACAGGTTGTGTATTGATAATAGGGTCATCCCAAACAACCAATGCTCTTGAATTAGAAGTGGCAGGATCACAACCCAAAGCTGAAGAGGTGATATATAGACGATAAAAATGGGTGTCAAGAGGAGTAGTAGTAGTGGATATATATAATCTGCTGTAAGTTGAATAAGAACTGGTTGAATAAGATATGCCTGTTGGAACTCCATATGTTATGTCGTTCCATATAGGATTATTACTATCACCACTATTATATTGCCAACGATAAGTGTATGTGCTGGAAACACCTCCTGAAACATATCCATNGAAGTAAGAATNACCTCCTTTACAAACATCNNCAGGAGTTACAGTTTGGCTTACAGTTGGATCCGCATAAACCCGAATGGTAGTACATCCGGATTCTGCAGTTACACACTCTTTCGCATCTTTAACCAATACACGATAATAATAGTTTCCTGCAATATCAAGAACCGGAGTTTGATAAGTTTTTGATGTGGCTCCGGTAATGTCACTCCAAGGTCCGTTACAGTTTCCACTACTTTGTTGCCATTGGTAAGTATAAGTTCCGGTACCGGTACCACCTGTTGGATTGGCAGTTAGTGTTGGCTGAGCACCCACACAAACATTTGTGTAATTGGATGTAGGAGCAGGAACAGTAATGGGTGGATCAACATCTACAGAAAGATCCTGACTCTTTGGAGCACAAACTCCATGGGAAACAGTCCAGGTGAATACATAATTTCCCGCCTGGGTAATGTTAACCAAAGTAGAAGTATTGTTAGGAGTAGCTATTGTAGCTCCGGAAGGACCCGATTTTTGTGTCCAAACACCGGTTCCGATGGCAGGTTCTGTGGCATATATTGTAAATCTGTCTGTGAAACAGGTGTCAATAGGAACTCTTACAACAGGATCGCTGGGTTTAGACCAGGTTTTAATAATTTTTTCGTCATATGACTGACATATTCCATTGGCTACAGTCCATCTTAATCTGTACTCATTGGGAGAACCCGGTACTAAACCGGAAACAGTAGCATTATACGCATTAGCATTCGGAGTAAAAGTAGGAGTTCCCTCATAGGTACCTTCAATCGTCCATTCACCAACCATGTAATTGGTTGGAGGATAAGGTCCTGTATAGCTACTAGGATAAGTAAACCCGTTCAATGGAAGAGAGGTTAACAGACACTCTTCCACGTTGGCACCTGTGGCAGCCATGGGTGGATCTTCATAAATGTTAACTGCTTGTACAACCGATTTGGGTTCACAAGTTCCATTGGTAATAGTATAAGTGAATTCATAAGAATCAGTTGTAAGTCCATAAACAGGGGTTGATAATGCGGTTGGATTAGCAATAATGGTTGGTGTAGGACCGGCAGTTTGCGTCCAAATACCTGTTCCAACCTGAGGCGATGGGTCAACTGTAGCTTCAAGAGTCAAATTAAAAAACTGACAACGATCAATAGAAGCTGAAGCTACAGACGGAGTCGAAGGCTCATCATAGATAATAATCTCAACAATATCCTCTGATTCACAATAGTCAGCCCTGGTAGTCCATTTTAATTTGTATGTGCCATGCTTTGTATTGTCAAAATTAACAACAGTATTATGAGCATTGATGCCTGAAACAAATACAGGATCAGTAGCATCAGCAGGTTTTTCTACTACACTCCATGTTCCGGTTTGGTCAGCAGGTACCTCATTAGCACTTAAAGTATGGGTAAACTCATTACAAAAAGTTTGATCAGGACCAGCCTCTGCAGGGAGAGGTAATTTATAAACTGTAACAACCATTGAGTCACGTGTAGGATCACAAACTGGTCCATTTGTGATTTTCCATTCAAACTTATAAGTTGCATGGCTACCATCTGATTTGGGACCTAAACCGGTGACCGTACTATTATATACCATAGGTGTTGTGATCGTGGGCTCAGGCGCAGTAGCGTCATCTTTGGATACTAAACTCCACATACCCACTCCGATTTCAGGGCTATTCCCTGCCAGAGTGATTTCTGTAGCACAGATTAATTCTTGATCTGCACCCGCATTGGCTATTGAAGGTGGAGCATAGTTTTGAATTCTTACCTGGTCAGCATTGGAACAATCTCCATTGGAAATTCTCCATTCAAAAACATACAAACCGGGCACTGCTCCATTATATACAGCATTAGGACTGGTAGCATCATCAAAAGAACCACCGGCAGGACCAAATAGTTTGGACCATCTTCCGGTTCCAGATGTAGGCTCATTCCCATTCATTTGGAAAGTGATTTCATTACATAAATCCTGGTCTGCACCTGCAGCAGCAACAGTGGGTTCCTCCTCAATGGTTATTACGACTTCATCATACGAATCACAAGATATCCCCTCTACCGTTGCTGTAATAGTATAACGGAAAGTATAATCACCCACTAAACTCAGACCCTCTGCTTTTGCTCTATTGCCGGTCACAGGAGTAACTGTTACCTCTGCACCACTAGGACCACTAATATAACTCCATACTCCGGTACATCTTGGATTGGCTTGAAGTGAAACTGTTTGAATTGCTTCACAGTAACTACGGTCACTACCTGCATTAGCTTGAGGTACTACTACAATAGTTATTGTGTCCTGTTTGGGCTCGCAACGTGCCGAAGAGGAGTTAACCCATGCCAATTTGTATGTTCCCATAATTAAACCGGAAAGAGTGGCATTGGGATCAGACATGTCTGAAATAGGGGGTAGATTAGGACCTGAAATGAAAGTCCATCTTGCACCGGGTTGCGGTACTGCAGCCAACTGAACTGAATTTTGCTGACAAAGTGCAAAGTCGGGTCCCGCATCAACAGTTTCATTTACGGGAGAAGCTGTAACTACAACATCTTGATGATTAACACAGGCTCCATTGGATACTGTCCACCTGATAACATAATCAAAGTGATAGATCAAATTAGTTAGCTCTAATTGAGTGTTTGTCGGATCATTGATTGCCACATAAGGACCTGCAATCTGGCTCCAGTGTCCGGGATAAGGGTTGGGATCATCTGCAACCAAAACTACTTCTCTGTCTCCACACAGATCAACATTGGGAATTGGAACAAACGCGGGTGGTTGACCTACTGTAATCATTACACGATCTTTCGTTGGTACACAAGCTTCATCACCCATAATTTCCCATTCAAAAACATAATCTCCCTCTATCAAACCGGTAACTTCAGTGTTGTGATGTGTGACACTGACAATGTTGGGTGTATTGGGACCCGAAATAAATCTCCACATTCCCATTCCTGCTCCGGGGTCATTCCCATTCAAAGTAGCTGTCGTATCGGCACCTACCGGAACTGGAATACATTCATCGTCACCAGCGTCTGCTGCAATGGGGCCCGGATGATTTGAAACATTGATAATTGCATCATCATGAGCAATTCCGCACCCATTTTCAATGGTCCATCTAAAAATATAACTCCCTTGAGGTAAAGGATCAACTATGGCATTAGGATCATGAATGTCTGAAAAAACTGCTGTAGTGACCAAAACAGGAGGTGTTTCATTAGTATATACACTCCATGTTCCCTCATCAAGTACAGAATTAGGAGCTGTAGCAGCAAGTTGAATTGGGGTATTCAAACATACATCCTGATCATCTCCGGCATTTTGGACTTCAGGAATTGTAGGAGCTACCAATACCGTTGTTTCGGAAGATTTACTCAAACAGGCAGGTCCTCCTGATATGGTATATCTAAAACGATATAAACCGGGTGAAAGATTGGAAATAGCTAAATTTTGAACACATGGATTTCCCATATCTACTGTTTCCGGACCTGAAACCTGGGTCCATGTAGATAAATATTGAACCATGGGATTTCCTGTCTCAGGATCAAATGAGCAAGGTGCATTTCCTGCCAAAATGGTTGATTCGGCATTACAAGCCAATACTTGCTTTGTACCTGCGTTGGCTTCTACGGGAATCTCGGAAGCAATAACATGTACCTGATCATATACATCAGAACAATAATCTCCCAATGCGGTATGCCTTCTCAATTCTACTAAATAGTCTCCCTGAAGCGTGAAGCCGCTTATTGTACCGGGAGAATTTCCTATACTCATCCAGGAAGTAGGATAAGAAAATGGGAGTGAAGGTGTAATCAAACTGCTGGGTCCCGAAATAATTCTATATTGCGTGATCCCTGATCCATCAGCATCATACACTACCCGTGCGTTACTTGAACCACAAGGTAAAATGATAGGACCTTCTTCTACATCCAATGTTGGTGGATTAGGAAGAAAAATAACCTTTACAGTAGAATGACTATAACAGTTATTCCCGAGATGTTCAATGAAATATCTGAATTCGTAAGTTCCTTCGGGAGTTAGATTGTTCACTTCAGTGACTGAAGAGGTGGGATTCACAATATTCGCATTTGCTCCCGGAGGTTGACTCACGATAGTCCATCGTGAGGTTTCTCCCAGATAACCCGGTTCATTGGCCTCTAAAAAGACCGCACTAACACCAGGGTCACAAACCTTGATTTCAGATTCTGTAGAAACAGCCTGGGTTATATCCGCAGTAGCATGAGGAACGTTGATAACAACATCATCAAAACCATTATAACAAGGACCTACAACAGTCCAACGAAGGACATAAGTTCCCTCTATTAAACCACTTACTTTAGCGTTGTTGGAATGGATATTTGAAAAAGAGGGTAGGTTGGGACCTGAAATAACAGACCAGGTTCCTTGTTGACCACCTTGTCCACATCCTCCGTTAGAAGCAATAAGTTGGGCAGAGGTTGTTGTAGAGTAACAGTGGTTGGGCATTTGCGCAACATCAGCTGTGATAGGTTCAGTACCACCATAATTGACGATAGTAATTGGCGTACTCATGTTTGAACATGTTCTATCATCATGGATACACTCAATCAACCATTGAACTTGACTGACACCACAGGCACCTTCATGTAAAGTGAAGGTTGTGTTGGGGCTGTTATAGTTCTCAATATCAACTCCGGCACCATTACCACCAACAATAACCCATCTCCCTGTTTCCCCCGGTGCCGGCGGTGTTCCGGATAAGGATCCGACCGATTCGGGACAACCACTAAAGTTGGGAGAAGTAACATTGGCCGGACTAATAGTACGAACCTCTTTTACAACATCCTGAAAGGTTAATGTTCCGTCCGAACAAATTGTTGATATACGGAATGTATAGGACATTCCCGGAAGAAATCCGATCACTTCAGTTGTTAACTCATTGGGGTCAACAATATGAACTGTTGGTCCCGCAATTTGACTCCATGTTGTAACTTGTCCCGGTTCCCCTGCAGTTAAACCTCCCCGCAGAAACATTCTTTCATTGGCGCAAATGACATCCTTAACACCAGCATTCACGCTACAAAATTGCGCTTTCGTTTCCTGGACACTAAAAATGGTCACCAGGAAGAAAACAAAGATGAAAAACTTTGAAAAACAGTTGTTTTTTTTCATAAATATCACTTTTTATTATTTTTTTTACATTTTATGCATTACAAAAAAAATAGTTTTCCTTAGGTAAAAAGACATTTATAGCCATTATACCATATAAAAAACAAATCCGCGAAAATAGAGAAATTATTTTAGAATAAAAAATAAATATGACGAATTGAATTGGTCAGAACCATTTTAAGTTGTCTCTTTTCTTTTATTAACCTTAAAGTCAATGAGATAGAAAGATGTTACAATTTAGTTAAGTTTTAATTACGATTTCTGAATTTAAAATTTAGAATTTAGAATTAATTAGAGTGATAGTCCAAAACGTAATTCGTAATCAATCATGCATATCTAAAGAGGTGAATGTTACCGAGTGGGGAAATTATAATGCCAAAAAGGGGACATTTGTGCTGCCCCCCTTTTATTTTTATTTCAAAAAGAAAAAAAGAAATCTATCAAAGTCGAAAGTCTGAAGACGAAATATGCTGAGTTTTTAGATTTTGTGCTCAAACTTTTAACACATTATTATAAATATGGTCTAAGTTTTTGTATACCAGAATGTTAAATCCCCTCCTTTGGAGGGGGCAGGGGGAGGTCAATTCGTAATTCGTAATTATTCACCAATCTCCAGTTTCTCTCTAATAGATTGTCTGTATGAGATTCCTACCGGTACGGTTCTGGTACATAAAGTGACCTCTTTGTTATCGCAGGAAATAACCCGATTTTCATTTACAATAAAGGAGCGATGTACCCTCATGAATTGCGAAGAGGGAAGCATATCCATTACTTTCTGCGTTGAAAGTGATACAATAGCTACTTTCTTTTCTCCACAGATTTTTACATAATTCCCTAAACTTTCTATAAAACAAATATGGTTCAAATTGATTGGGATCATGCACTTCCCAATTGGAAAATGCATGATTTGGGTACATTCTTCATCTTGGCGTTGATCATCGTTTTCCGATTTTAATTTCTCCAATGCGCGATTGATAGCCTTTTCAAAACGGGAGGCTTTAATTGGTTTTCTTACAAAATCGATTACACTGTAATCAAGAATGGAAGTAACTCGCATTATATTTGAAGCAGAATANAACATAGGATGGGTTTTATTTGCTGTGTATAAAAGTTGATAACCATCGAAATCAGGAAAACGAATACTTAATAAGACAAAATCAACATGACTCTCATTGAGAAACTTTACACCCTCTTTGGTACTGGAAAAAAATCCCACCAATTCAAATTCGGGATAATGAGACATCAATTTCTGAATCTCCAATTGCAAGGCTTTATCATCTTCAACCAATACTACTTTTAAAATATCATTTTCAGCATTCATTAGCCATACATTAATATATTATTATATACATTTATAAAAAGCGAAAAAAGGGTGGCTATAAAAAGCGAAAAAAGGGTGGCAGAAATATATAAAAAAAATGAGATTTGCCAAAAAAAACAAATATGGGGTTGATATTTAAAAAAGTCATACTTTTGCAGCCTGATAATGAAAACAATTTATTAAAAATAATATCATGAAAAAGACAACATTTATTTTATTGCTGTTATGGGGATTCAGTTTCTCTTTAATGGCTCAAGTTACGGACGCTGAAAAGGATTTGCGTACGCTCACAAAAGATACGGTAAGCGGTTGGAAAACCGGAGGTGTTTTTGCAATCACCGGATCTCAAACTTCGCTTTTTAATTGGGCTGCCGGAGGGGAAAACTCCGTTTCTCTCAATGGATTATTGAGTCTGTTTGCGAATTATAAAAAAGGAAAAGGTGCCTGGGATAACTCGTTGGATATCGGTTATGGAATGATGAAACAGGGTTTTGATAAAGAGGTTCCTTTTACCAAAACGGACGATAAAATTGACCTGCTCTCCAAATATGGCTATCGGGCATTCAGAAGTTGGTACTATGCTGCGTTGTTTAACTTTAAAACCCAGATGACTCCGGGATATGCCAAACCGGGTGACGAAAAGAAAATCTCCGATTTCTTTGCTCCGGCTTATACCATTCTCGCTTTGGGGATGGACTATAAACCCAATTCCTATTTCAGTGCATTTATTGCACCGGTGACTGCTAAATGGACCTTCGTTATGGATGATGAACTCTCTGCTATGGGCGCTTTTGGTGTAGAAAAAGGACAAAATGTAAAGAATGAATTTGGGGGATATGTGAGAGTGATTTTTAGCAAAAATGATTTTAAATCTGCTTTTTTGAGAAATATCTCTTTCACCACTAAGATTGACCTTTATTCCAATTATCTGAAAGAACCTGAAAAAATCGACGTAAACTGGGAAACCTTGATTGCAATGAAAGTGAATAAGTATATCACAATCAACTTGACCACACACTTAATCTACGACTACGATACAAAGTTTGAAAGCGAATTCAATCCGGAAGGAGTTGATAAAGTACAATTTAAAGAGATTTTTGGGGTAGGTTTTTCATATAAATTTTAACAATAAATTATTTAAAAGTTAGACAATATTTAATTAATTATTTTATAAATCATTAAAATTTAAAACTATGGGAATGCTTAAAGAATTTAAAGAGTTTGCCATGAAAGGCAACCTGGTAGATATGGCAGTTGCTTTTGTAATGGGTGCAGCTTTTGGAAAATTAGTCAGCTCCTTTATCGATGGCTTAGTGATGCCTTTGGTGGGATACCTGACTTCAGGCACCGATTTTAGTAATTTGGTACTCACCTTACCTAACTTTAGAGAAGGTGCAGAACCGGTTGTATTGACTTATGGAGCCTTTATTACCGTTTTGATCGACTTCCTCGTGGTTGCTTTTGTGATGTTCTTGGTAATCAGAGGAATGAACAGACTAAAGAGAAAAGAAGTAGCTCCTCCTCCTGCAGATCCAACACCCAGCGCTGAGGAAACACTACTTACTGAAATTCGCGATTTGTTGAAGAAAGAGCAATAAAAAGTCGAAAGTCGAAAGTCGGAAGGCGAAATAAATTTAGAATTTAGANTTTAGANTTTAGAATTTAGAATTAATTTTCAGAAGTTTATACTCAATATAGGTTCTTATATTTCTAATTTCTGATTTCTTATTTGGAAATTTAAATAAAAGGGGGGCAGACAAGGCCTCCCTTTTTGCAAATTTATTTCCCCACTCTGGAATATTTTGCCTTTTTGGATATGCAGGATTAATTGCGAATTACGAATTACGAATTACGATTCTTAAATTTAGAATTTAGAGTTTAGAATTTAGAATTTTAAATTTAGCGATAATTTTATTTAATCGCCTGATATTCAATTATATCAATTGCCACGTCCTTTAGGGCGTGGATTGAATGATTCCCCGTGCGATATCGGCCTTTAGGCCAAATTTATTATAATGTAAGCCTTAGAGGGTTAAATTAGGAAAATGCAATATAGTTCCCAATTAATTCTAAATTCTACCTTCAAATTTCTACCTTGTATAATGTCACCCCTTCGGGGTTCTATTGGTTCTTGGGGTCAACATTTTGCTATAATAATGTCACCCCTTCGGGGTTTGCTTTGCAGAATTTAATGTATTTAGGATTACATCTTAATCCTTCAAATACTTTCGCCTTTCGCCTTCCGCCTTTCATTCTGAAATCTGAAACAAAATTAACGAAAAATCGTACCTTTGCCAATTATTTCATTTGTTGTTATGATCCGTAAATTTTTATTATTTCTCTCATGGTTGGCTGTGCCAATAATTAGTTTCTCTCAGGATACCATCAGGGTGTTTCCCCTGGAAAAAAGAGTGGTGGTGACTGATCCTTCGCAAGGAGTCAAATCTCATAAAGGATGGGGCGTTTTCCCAAAATCGGAACAACCTGTCCGGAAAATCAACATGTATGTTCACTTCGCTTGTCCCGATTCCATGCGCTGTGCCGACTGGGATTATGCGGATCATATTGTACTGGAAAGGGTAGGGGGAGTCAATGGAGAGCTAAAAAACTGGGAGATCGGATCACTCATTACGCCCTACGGAGGTTTTTTCTCTAAAGATTGGCAGTTTACATGGCAGACCGATGTAACTGAGTTTGCCCTGATATTGAGGGATAGCTGTGAAATTAACTATATCCACTCCGGTTATGAACCCAATCATGATCGGGGTTGGCTGGTAACTATCGAGTTTGAGATAATCACTGGTAAACCGATTGCCCAGCCCATCTCTATTACACAAATCTATCACGATATTTATGAGTATGGAAACGATGAGAACCCGATAGAGGAACATTTGATTCCGGTTACTGTAAAAACCGATCCTCGTGCCGATTTTGGGCGTTTACGTACCATCCAGACGGGACACGGCATGGACCAGCCCGATAATTGTGCAGAGTTCTGCAAACGCTATCGTGAAATTTGGTTTAATCACGAGTTGGTACAGAAACGGGATCTTTGGAAAAAGTGTGGCGACAATCCGCTTTCTCCTCAGGCGGGAACCTGGCTATTTGATCGCGCCAATTGGTGTCCCGGCGATTTGGTTATGATTGAACGACTTGATCTGCCATTGAAAAAAGGTACCGATAACACCATCCAATTTAAGATGGAACCCTACAGCGCAACAGTGATCAATCACGGGGCGCAGCGGATCAGTGCCTATTTAATCCAATATGAAAAGCCTACATCTCGATATGATGTTGCAGTAGAGGATATTATGGTGCCTTCCACTAAAACACTGTATTCCAGAATCAATCCCGCTTCGATGCATCCTCAGATTATCATCCGAAATGTGGGGAGTGAACCGTTGCAAAAGGTGAAGATCATCTACGGCACTGTAGGTCAGAAAATGCAGGAGTTTCTCTGGAGGGGCAATCTTGGATTTGATCAGTTGGACACGGTGATTCTGCCGGGAATTATTGAAGCTACTGCTTTAGAAAATCAATTTGAGGTCAGGTTGGAAAAGCCGAATGACAAGAAGGATCAGTATGTTTTGGATAACCGCATGAGGAGTAGTTTCTCGGCGGCGCCGACCCATGCGTCCCCCCTTATTTTTTATTTCCAAACAAATCAAGAACCTGAACATAATTCATGGCGATTGCTTGATGTGAGCGGGAAAACGGTCTACGAAAAGAAGAGTAACGAGTTGAAAGCGCAGAAAGTATATACAGATACGCTGTATTTGGCTGATGGAAGTTATAATTTGATTTTTGAAGACTCGCAGGGTGATGGATTGGAATTTTGGTTCAATCGNAAGGGAGGAAAAGGAGAAGCGCGATTGTTGAGTGTTGATAATCAGTTGATTAAGGTTTTTGAGTCGGACTGTGGTTCGGGATGGCAATATCAGTTTAGCATCGGTCAGCAACCGGATGCAATAGATCCTGCAACAAAGGAGATTTCGATCTATCCGACCCGTACTTCGGAGTTTACCACACTTTCCTATTTCGCCAATACCCCTGGAGATATCCATGTCAGACTGCTCAGCGATCCGGGTGAAGAGTTGTTGGAGGAGCATTTTTATCCCGCTTTAAAGCAAGGTTACTTCAGATATGATTTGACCCGTTTTCCTTACGGGAGATTCTTTTTAACTGTCAGCCAAGGAGATCAGGAGTTAGTACGCCGCAGGGTACGGTTTGAAATGTCTTCCCCGAAGGAGTAAAATTTCGGATTTCTGGAAAATATCAATACAACACGGTTGTCGTAGAGACAGGGCATGCCCTGTCTCATAATTTAGGAATGGTTGGTCATTGTTTTAAATTGTAGAGACGCAATGCCTTGCGTCTCTAAGACAATATAACGATGGATTTCAAAAAAAACCGAAATCCGCCCTCCGAAATCTGAAATAAAGATAACCCCGAAGGGGTGACATTATTGTAAATAAAGAATTAAGGTAGTTAAATTTTAGTTTTTATTCAGGGATACTGATTACAGGAACATTGGGAGCATCCACACTGACCGGATTTCCGCATTGCATTGTTGGATTGAGCCAACCTCTTTTCTTTTTCCCTTTTGTGATTGACTCCACGTACATCCATTTCCCTTCACAATCCAAAATTACTACCCACTCTCCGGTCTTGAGTTTGGCGACTGTTTTTGAATTTTCATGCGGTTTATTATACAGAGGAACTTCATCATCAAAATCATAAGTATCAAAGTTGAAACGAAAGACCCACGATCCCAAAGTTCCTTTTTTTACATAATAAATAGTGTCACTACAATTATAACAAATCGGGTGGTACTCCTCATCAATAAACTTTATTCTAAAAAAATCACCTTGTTTACCGGTAATGCTCACAGCATGCCCATATTCAAAACAGGGAGGAATAATCCATACATCCGGGTGGTCAGGATCGGTTGTTTTTTTGTAAACCTCCAATTGAAAATATTTGGGATTAAACATGCCGCATTTACAGTCATGAACAAAGAATTTAGGATGTGTAAATGCCTTTAAATCGGGGAGGGGAACCAGGCTGTCCTGCGCTTGGTATGGCATCAGCAAATGAATAAACAGGATGAAAATTTTCATAATTTATTAATTTCTAAATATTAAAGTTTGAAAACTATTAATTTTGTTTCTATCAATTTTGCCGGATTATTAGGATCTTTAACTTTAACGTCCGAAATGGTTAAATTAGGATTTTTTAAATTTTCAATTTTACTCTTACTTTCTTCCGGGAATGAGTTGTATTTACCTGTTGGAATGACAGCAACGAGTTCAAAGCTGTTTCCTGCTGTATGTAAATAACTAAAAACCTTTCTTGGGTTTTGAATTTGCCACATTCCACGAATTCTCAAATTTGTTATTCCAAGTGGGTCAACTCGATTTACTCTGCCTAATTCGTTGGTTTCAGCAAGTTCTACATTGGGAATTTCATTTATTCCATCTATAATTTTTTGTTTGATAATTTGGTATGTTTCATGCTTCGCTGCATAAATACTGCCATAAACCATCCAGAGTGATTTTATGGATTCGTCCGTTGTATGGCCAACACAATAAATCAAGTCTTTCTCAGTCCAGTTTTCACATGTTCTACATTCTTGTGTTATCATAGTGCTGTTTGACAGAATGTTAGTTTTGGGATAAGAACTGTTTAAAGCCAAATCACTATTGGGACTTTGAGTTTTTTTTACTTCGATTGCATCACCTTGACTGATCATCATATCGGGTGGATGATTTTGATTTCCAAGCCAAGAAAATAGTTCGTTGTATTGCTTGATTTTTATTTGTTCATCTTTTTCAAGAATAGTATTTGCAAAAGCATCTTTTATGAACAGTTCCAGTGCTTCTCCAACATTATTTACCCTATTTCTGCCTGTGTAATGATTTTTAATTTTGACGATTGGATTGTTTGCAATGTTTACAATTGCTTCTAAAATATTTGTCATACTGCTAATGTTCCTTCTTTCTTGATTTGTACTTCTTTGAGTATTGTGTGTTCTTTTAGTTGTTGTAGAATTGTTTCAGCAAGATATTTAGCAAGATTTACAGGAACTGCATTTCCAATCATTTTATAACCTGCCGGAACGCTAGAATAGTAGAAAATAAAATCATCCGGAAAGGTTTGAATTCTCGCACATTCCCTGACACTTAATCGTCTGTATAAATGTTCTTTACCCGGAACAAAAATTCTTACATTTTGTTCAATAAATTTCATTTTAGGTGCTTGTGGATGAATAGGAGCATGCCTTCCACCAGCTTGAATAGTAAAGGATTGTTCATTCCAACTCCGAACTCTGTTTCGTGACATGTAAATTGTAGAAAAGTCTCCGGTCATATATTCGTGATTGGGGACAATACACTTGTTTCCATTGGTTTTGTTGTATGGTAGAGCAGGTAAAACATTATCTTTTAAATCGTAAATGGTTTCTTGAAGTGTTAATTTGGGGAAGTTTGGTTTTTGAAACTGATATTTAAATCCCAAATCTTTACGAATACCAACAAAGATTAAACGCTTTCTATCTTGAGGAACATGATAATCGGAAGCATTAAGCATTTTAACAGAAAGTTCATAGCCAATACCTGCATTTCTGAACATTTCTACAATATTTTTTAGTGCTTCCGTATGTTTTTCCAGAAGCATTCCGCTGACATTTTCCGCAAGAAAAAATTGGGGTTGTTTTGCTTCCAATATTCTGATAAAATCAAAAAATAATTGTCCTCTTTTATCTTCAATTCCTTTCATTGCTCCTGCTTCACTCCAACTTTGGCAAGGAGGACCACCAATGATTCCATCACAATCAGGTATTTCCTCCGCAGGGATGTCAACGATGCTTCTTTTGTCAAGAATTGTGTTCGGGTGATTTTTTTCGTAGGTTTCCCAAATTTCTTTGTCATATTCGTTTGCCCAAATTATGTTAAACCCCGCTTGTTGAAAACCGAGGTCAAGTCCGCCTGCTCCAGCAAAAAGAGATACTATATTCATGGTCGTGTGAGTTTTTGTAGTTTTTTATTGAACAATATTGTATATGTTATGACGAGCAAAGGTACATAAATTTTCGGTAAAATCGTTCCTTACCAATTATTTTTTTGGTTGACAAAAATTTTACAAAAAAAGGGACCCTCCCGGATCCCTTTTCGATGATAATATGTTTGTTATTTCAGACATTCAACAATTTTTTGGAATGTTCTTTCGATATCCATATCCAATCCAACAGAGAAGCGGATTAAACCTTCTGACATACCCATTTTCTTTTGGTATTCCTCTGGAATTTCTGATGAAGTTGATTTTCCGGAGTTGCTGAATAATGTTTTGAAGTAACCTAAGCTTACAGCTAAGTATCCTACGTCAGCATTTTGCATTTTCTCCATCACTTCGAAAGAGCGTTTTTCAGTATCTAAGTCGATAGCGATCATACCGCCAAAGCCGTATCCTTCGTTCATCATCTTTTTGAAGAGCTCATGACTGGGGTGCTCAGGCATACCGGGATAGTTGAACTTGAGCCCCATCTCTTTGAATTTTTCTGCCAGATACATCGCATTTTTACTATGTTGCATCATTCTGATGTGCAATGTGTGTAAGTTTTTAAGAATAGCTGAAGATAATTTGGGATCCAAAACCGGACCTAACAACATCGCTGTTCCGTCGTTTACGTCAATCAAGCTGTTGATAAAATCGTTAGTAGAGCAGATAGCACCTGCAACACAGTCGTTTTTACCGTTGATAAATTTGGTCATACTATATACCACCACATCAGCACCAAAATTGGCAGGAGTAAAAATAAGAGGTGTAAAAGTATTGTCAACCACTAATTTAGCACCATGTTCATGAGCGATTTTTGCTAAACCTTCGATATCCGCAATTTGTAAAAGAGGGTTGTTCATGGTTTCAGTGTACACCATCTTGGTGTTGGGGCGCATCGCATTCTTTACTGCGTCTAAGTCGGTTGCATCAACAAATGTAACCTCAATATTGAATTTTTGAAGGTAGTTCTTTAAAAATGCAAAAGTTCCACCATAAGTAGTCATACTGGACACGATATGGTCGCCTGTGCTACAAATTTGCAAAATTGTACAGGTGATAGCAGCCATTCCTGAACCGGTTACCCAACCGGCTTCTGTGTTTTCCATTGCAGCCAAGGCATCGGATAAGTATTTGTTACTTGGATTCCAGTGTCTTGAGTATAAAAAACATCCTTCAGTTTCACCATGAAAAGTGTCTGTCATGGCGTGTGCTTCCATAAAAGTAAAAGTAGCTGAATCACAAACAGAAGGATTCACACCACCAAATTCGCCAAATTGTCTTAAGTCTTGAATTGCACTTGCAGGATCAAATTTTTTCATAATTGAATTATTTTTTTAAATGTTTATTGATTAATAAATGATTTTTAAGTTTCCAATACAATCGACAAAGTTACGAATTTTTTTTGAATATTTTGCTCTTAAAAATCTGCCATTTTGCCAGTCGGTATAAAATAGAGATTCGGATCACTCCGAAACCATATACAGTACTGCGACTTAAGCTGATAGAGGAAGCTTCTTCAAAATATTTTGTTGGACAAGAAATCTCTCCAATATCGTATCCCAGGTACAAAATCTTAGCCAACATTTCATTGTCGAAGATAAAATCGTCAGAGAACTGTTGATAATGGGTTTTCTGAAGCACCTCTTTAGAGAAAGCCCTGAACCCGGTGTGGTATTCGGAGAGTTTCTGATTTAAAAGAATGTTTTGAAACAGTGTCAACGCTCTGTTGGAGATGTATTTAATGATCGGCATTCCTCCTTTGATTGCTCCTTTTCCCAAGATTCGGGAAGCACACACTACAGGATAAACTCCGTTGGCAATCATGTAACAGATGGAGTGGATCAGTTTTGGGGTGTATTGATAGTCGGGGTGTACCATTACGATGATGTCGCCACCTATTTCCAGCGCTTTATCGTAGCATGTTTTCTGATTTCCCCCATATCCTTTGTTTTGATCATGGATGATGAGGTGTTCAATACCCAATTTTTGGGCTACTTTGACTGTATCATCTTTGCTGCAATCATCGGTTAAGATAACATGGTCAACAATATCAAACGGAATTTCAGCATAGGTCTGCTCCAATGTCTTTTCGGCATTGTAAGCCGGCATCACCACTACAATTTTTTTACCATTAATCATACTCTAGAAAAGATAACCCATTTTGATATAAAAATTCGTCTTTTTTGCACCATCTTGTTCGTTCAGCGGCATTGCCCAATCCACGGAGAGAATAAAGTTCTCATTCATGGCGATTTTCAGTCCCATACCGGCAGAAAAGTGGGGTTGGTAAACCTTCTTGGGATCCCAGTCAAAATATTGTGACAGCGTGCTGATATCGAAATCAGGATCATGAGCAGCAATGTTCGCTCTGACCTGTTCTTCATCCATCGGATTGGGTTGAAGGACCATACCCATATCTGCAAAGGGGTTAAGTCCGATATAGAAGTGTTGTTTTCCTATGTCAAAATGGACAACCTGCCATCTGAGTTCCAGATTGGCATATCCAAATCCATTGGCTAATACTCTGTTTCGCATCACTCCACGGACTGAGTTTCCACCTCCAACTGCTTCATACAAAACGCGTTGTATCACTAAGGTGTTGAGGTAGTTATCCATATAGAAAGGCGAATCCCCCCAAAGTAGCAATTGAGCACCGGCGCGATAGGCTAAAATCAGGCGATTGGGAAATAAGGTGTGGTATTGTTGGAATACCGCATTCAATTTCAGATTGTTGTACTCTTTTTGCTCTCCAAAGGCGGCGCTGTAGGTTAAAAAGAGGTCGCTATAGATCCCCTTTGAGCTGTTCGATTGTCTGTCCCTACTATCGTAAATAACTCCTCCACGGAAGTATGGGTGTCCACCCCCCTTTATTTCTTTTTCAGAAAGAAGCCCCCACAAAATATACTTGTCATAAAGCTCATCAATATCAGGGAGTTGATTTTCAGGTTTTTGACCTTTGTTGAGATGTTCCAGATTTACTGGTGAGACGCGGTAATGAAGCAATCCTAAACCGGCTGCCCATTTAAAATTATCGCGAATGGTACCTTGCAGGTCTCCGGAAACACGGAACAGGTTCCGGTTAAACTTGTAAAAAGCCCTGGAACGATAATCCGGGTTGTTATCTAATTTGGAGTTGTGCCAAAGCGGATTATAGACGCTGGGATAGCCGTTATAGCCGTAAAAATCGCACATGGCATCAGGGAGGAACGAGAGGTCTACTGTCAAACGATGGTTGGGGATGAGGTATTTGGAATCGTAATTAAATCTGAAAAGTCCATATTTTTTAGTGGTATAAGCAATTTCAACAAAGAATGAGTGTAGGTAGTCGGGATATTGTGAGCCATCTCCGTAGTGAAACAGGTTGGTCAAAACACCGTACTGAAATCCCAGGTCGGCATCATAGGCAACACTGGGAAGTGCCCCCAGGTTCCAACCGGTTTTAATTTTCTTTTGCTCCGGTTGTGGTTCCGGCTCAGATTGGGAAAATCCGAACTGTGTTAACAGCAAAAATGTGACTAATAATCCGATTTTTATTTTCATAGGTCTCTGTTTTTTAAAGTTTGAGATATGTTTTACATCCACATTTTTAGCAGATAGTAGATGGTTACACCCAGGTATGTTCCCAGCGCGTACCCAGCCAGTCCGATGGCGACCCCACTGATCAATACTTTTCTATTACCCATGGCACTCACGATAGGCGGAATAAAAGGAGGGGAACAAAAGAGTCCTATTTCTGCAACTACGTAGAGGTCTCCGGTAACTTTGAAAATGCGGCACAATATAATGTGGATTGTCATTATCAGGAGCGTCATTGTGATGATGAAAAACAGGATATTAATCACTCCTGTATTAATTTCTGTAACATCGAATTTTGAAGCAGCAGCGACACAGAAGAGGAGAATGAAAAACATCCCTAATTCAAAGGTTTTGGGTATGTTTCTGATTCTTTTGGAAAAAGAAGCGATAATAGCAAGAGTAGTTATGGAGAGGATAATAACCAACTCATTAAGTTTTCCTACTGTGAGCATAGAGATACCCACACCAATAGCAAAAATGAGGATGGCAATCAGCAATCCCAACATCAATCTGGGGAAAACCCACTTATGGAACATCCGATCATATCTTTCAAAAGAGACTGATCCTATCATTTGTGAATTGGGATCAACAGAAGAGTATTGGTCATAGTAGGGGAGTAGTTTTCTAAAAAGTTTGTATCCTCCTCCGGTTATGAAAAGAATAAGGGGAAAAATAACCACCATTTGAAAAGTTATCGTGATGGTCATTACTTCTTCCGAAATCTTAAGTGCTTGTCCCACTGCGAAAAAATTCATGGTTCCACCTGCATAAATTCCGGTAAGGATGGCAGCCATACCCGGTAGGTCAGTAAATTGCTTATTTTTGAATATGAAAAAAGTAATGATTACCCCTGCAGCAACGGCAACTAAACCGGTAATGAGTGCAGTAACAGCTTTGGGAAGGGATTTAGTCCACAATTTAAAATCAGAACTAAAAAGCATTAACGGAATGGCAATCGGGATGGAAATATTCATCAATAGATCTTGAATTTTCCCTAAACTGACGGCATCTTGTTCTGTCAAAACGGGGGTTAGTGTGATAAAAAGTGCTGCCACTATACCAATTGCATAGGCAACAATTACAGTACCGATTTTCTTAACCAAACTTGTTTTTTGGTATAATAAAATGACGATAAATGGGGTACTTAAAAAGAGGATAGTTAATAATACAACAGTCATATTGATATATGATTTTAAACTGCAAATATATATAAAAATCGAAAAATAATCGAAAATAGGTCAATTTATCTCTATTTTTTTCCTATTTTTGCCCCTTCGAAGAGAGACTCAAGAAATAATTATTTGCTCATGATCTATTTTTTCAAGAAACAGTTTCTACTGTTGATCCTTTTTTTTGCCGTTTCTACACTGATGGCACAGGTTGACCGATCCGATAAAATTGTTTTTGGTGAGAGTGATACCTTATCTATCGTTGATGATAATGATGTTGAGTTAGGTGAAGATGAATGTGATGAGGATTATCAGGAAGTAGGTAAAGAGGAGTCAATGATCTATATCTATTTCGATTGGATGCCCGGGTATGGAACTTATAATAATTTTGACATTTTAACTACTCATTATAAACATGAAACTTCACTTGCAGCAGATACTTTGATTTTAGGGAATTATGTCCATCCTGCTCCTTACAAGGTGTATTCAAAGTATGGAAGACGTCGGAGAGGGATGCATTACGGTATAGATTTAAGTTATCCTACGGGAACTCCGGTGGTGGCTGCTTTTGATGGAATTGTAAGGATTTCAAAGAGTAGGGCGGGAGGCTATGGAGATTTGATTGTAATCAGACATGACAATAAATTGGAAACTTACTATGCGCATTTAAGCCGAAGGTTGGTCAATCCCGGACAGCTGGTTTCAGCCGGTGACACCATCGGTTTAGGCGGAAGTACCGGTAGATCTACAGGACCCCATTTGCATTTCGAAGTGCGATATATGGGTGTTCCTTTTAATCCGGAAAGAATTATCGATTGTAATGAGTTTAAACTTAAAGTAGATACTCTTTATACCTCAGGAAAGGAGATTAAGATAACATCTCCCGTTATGAATCCTCAAGCTAATGATACTCCTCCCAGCAAATTGTACATTACTGTGAAAAAGGGGCAAACATTGGGGCATATTGCGCGGAGATATCGGACTACAGTGTATAAATTGAAAAAACTAAACAGACTGAAGAGCGATTTTATTCGCGAGGGTCAACGATTGAGGGTGAGGTAACCACATTCCGACTATTTAAAATGGTATGAAAAGAATTGCATTTTTCGTTACTGTTTTTCTACTCCTTTTTTCAGCAAAGGCTCAGGATGATTATTACCACTTGGGCTTTTCCCGGGATTATTCCGTTAATATTTCAAGAGAGGATGGAACACTGCTGAAATATCCCTGGATTGGTGGGATTAACAGCATCTATTTTTCAACGATAGACCTTAATTTTGACGGTCATCAGGATTTGATTGGCTTTGAAAAGCATGGTGCGCGTTTGATTCCTTTGTTGTGGAACCCGGTTACTGAAGAGTACGATTATGCTCCGGAATATGTGCGCTTTTTCCCTGAATTGCACGATTGGGCTATCTTTAAGGATTATAATTTCGATGGAAAAGCAGATATATTTACTTATGGATTGGGGTCGATTCGCGTTTTTAAACAAACTTCAACGAATGATACGCTCCGATTTGAGTTGGTTGCCGATCCGTTAGAGTCCTTTTACTACAACGGTTTGGTTAACATCTTTTCCTCTCCTGATGATTATCTGGCTATTGCGGATATCGATCAGGACGGCGATTTGGATATCCTCAATTTTTGGGTTTTAGGGAAGTATGTGCACTGGCAAAGAAATATGTCGATGGAGCTGTATGGACATGCGGATTCGTTGAATTTTGTGCTGGAAGATGAGTGTTGGGGCGAGTTTAACGAGGCTGCAGACGATAATGTGATCACTCTTTTTTCTTACTGTGAACTCAAAGATTGGGATCCGATGGAGGATCATGACCGACATATAGGATCCTCAATGAAGATTATTGACTACAATGCAGATGGGTTACCTGACCTACTTATTGGTGATGTAGATTACCCGGATCTGATTCTTCTGATCAATGGAGGAACGTTGGATTCCGCTTTGATGGTCTCACAAACTACAGATTTTCCCAATGCAACTGATCCGATCTACCTTTTTTCGATGCCCGCAGTGAATTATATCGACCTGGATCGGGATGGTGTTCCCGAGATTCTGGTTTCTCCTTCCGACCCTTCGTTGAATAAGTCGCAAGACCACAATTCATTATGGCGATATGACTACAATCCTCAGTCAATGCAGTACGAGTTAACGACTACTTCCTGGTTGCAGGATGAGACGGTGGATGTGGGTAGTGCAGCCTATCCGGTGTTGTTTGATTGGGATCAGGATGGCTTGTTGGATCTGTTTGTTTCCAATTTTGGGAGTTATGATAGCTCTAACTACGTGAATGGGGTTCAGAAGTCCTATTACGCGTCACAAATTCATTATTACCGGAATATAGGAACAACGACTACACCTCATTTTCAGTTGGTTACGGATGATTTTGGGAATCTGCGCAGCTACAATTTGCAGTCTCTCTATCCTGCTTTTGGGGACATCGATGGGGATGGTGCTATAGATCTGCTCTGTGGTGCTCATGATGGTAAGATTATTTTTTTTAAAAATGAAAATATAGGGGGAGGCTTACCCGCTTATGCCCCCCCTGCCTTTAATTTTGGGAATATCTCTGTTACATCTCAAAGTACTCCGCAATTGTATGATATTGACCGGGATGGCGATTTAGACTTGCTGATTGGCAATAGACGCGGTAATATTGCCTATTATCGCAATGTGGGCAGTACGGGTACGGCGCAATTTGAGCTGGTTACTACCACTTTTGGAGATGTGGATGTCCGTAATGCGGAATTATCCTACTTTGGCTATGCAGCCCCTTGCTTTTTTGAATACCGGGATACAAAGCTTTTGGTTTGTGCCAATGAGCAAGGCGAACTGCTTTTCTACAAAGATATTGATGAAAATCTGGATGGAACCTTCACACGGGACTGGAACCTGGTCGAAACGATCGATAATGATCCATACTTGATTCAGGAGGGAATTCGTTGTGGTGTAGCTATTGCTGATTTGGATGGAGATGGCGTTCCGGATATGATAGTCGGCAATTGGGCAGGCGGTTTATCCTACTTCAAAGGCAGTGATCCAATTCAAGTATCGGTGCCGGTTGTTGAAGAGGAAATTATTCGATGTTATCCCAATCCAACCACCGATTTGCTACATATTGAGGTTGATGCGTCCTCTTTTCAATACCAAATCTACTCGATTATGGGAAATTTACTCGCTTCCGCTGAAGTCAATGACAGCACGGCGCACTATTCTTGCTCGCATCTCCCCGCAGGACTTTACATATTGAAAGTAGTTACAGGACAAAAGGTTTATTCCACGAAATTTGTGGTGGTGGAATAAACAATGTTTTCCATACCTTAACAAATGTAATGATACGATTTGAGCCGTAAATATACGAAAGTGATACGAAAGGCGGATTTCGGATTTAATAAATTTAGATTTTTTTAATTGTAAGCTGTTTTTAGGATATATAACTGCTGTTGTGCTAAAATGGTGTTGAAGGTAGTGACCTATACCGACTTGTTTGGCGTAATTCTATACCTCCGAATCAACAGGAAAAATAGAACAATCAGAATGATAAAATATAAATATCCGGAATATGGCACGATCTGTGACAGTAATTTGTATGGATAGTACAAGAAAAATAGGGTTCTTGAAATGAACAAAGCAGAAAAGAGTACCATACTTGAAACAATTCCTAAAACAATTTCCGTCCGTTTCATATTTTTTCTGAATAGGAAATAGTTCCGATTAATAAAGTGAAGATGACGATAGTAGGCAACAAAAGAAATCCGGCCAAAAATGATCCTCTGGCAGCAATATCCGAACTTTCACCGTTTTGAAAAGCCCAAATGTCGATAAAAATCAGGATTAGCACTGCAGAGAATGATAAAACTCCAAGGAAGTTAATCAAGAAGATTTTCAAAATATTATGCGTTGATAAATTGCTCATTATGTAGATAAATCAAGCGGTTTAAATCCGTATAAACTACAACATTTAATTACGCAACAAAAATACAACAAAAAGGATTAGGACCTAAAGAAGTCGAAAGTCGAAAGTCGGAAGGCGAAAGTAATTGAAAATTGAAAATTATTTATCATATCTTGCAGATATTCAAATAAATGCAAAATCATTCTACCTTCTACCCTCTACCTTCTACCTTATAAAACGTAATTCGTAATTAACCCTGCATATCTATAAAGGTCTAATATTCCAGAGTGGGGATATGGAATAACAAAAGAGGGACACCCTTTCTGCCCCCCAATTTTATTTTTTTCCAAAAATAAAAGAAAAATAAAATCCGGAATCAATTTACTTTTTTAGTCTGGAATCAAATTTAAAATTTCGTTTATCAATAAGCTTTACTCTGTGAAACTCTTTGTGCCTGCAATTCAGTACAAAAATATGAGCACTATGAATGATGCAACTGGGGACTTTAAGAGCAATTGTGTTCACATTTTTCACCCAATGTTCTCCTATTTCTGATAGAATGGTCGGAGCCGGATATAAAGTCCAATTGGATGGCAAGTCTTCAATTTGAATCGTAGTTATTGAGTCGTCAGGGATTTCCAGCGTTATAATATCAAGCTCCGGGACAATCGTGGGAGGAGTATGTACTATAGTTTCCAGTAAAGCGATCTCCTTGCTCTCTCCGGTATATAGCACGGGAGTTCCCTTTTTATTCCAACGACCTCCGTATGTTGCAGCACCGGTTCCGGATAAATCATCGGAGTACTTTTTGCCTGTAATTCTATAAACAATCATTAGCTGTACACTCCATGTTCAATTCTACCTAAAATATCTCTAACTTTTGAAATTCCACCCGGAATCTCGATCAACTCAATAGGTTTGAGACCTCCCAAAGCCAAATTGCTAAGATTTAACCATTTGAAAAAGTTCTCCTTATCTTCAAATACTTCAATGCCATACAAAAATAGGTCAGTAATCTCAAAAAGTTTTATCGAATAGTTTTTTTCCAGTTTCTTGCTCGATTTCATCCAACGATATAATGTTGGTGCTGAGATGTTTAACATTTCGGCTGTAAGGTCACGAGATAAACCAAAGTAAATTCTGAAATTCTTGACAATATTTGCATCGATCCCTTTTTCGGCAATGTGAATGAAATCAAAAGAGTTTTCTATTTCCCCTTTAACGTAATTTTTGCCAAGAATCTCTTTAAGTTTCTTGTAATGATCTGTAGTAATTTCCTTTTCTTGTATCATTTAATAAAATAATTTATCATTTAAACGCAAAAGTAATAAAAATATTTTACATAAAAGGAAATTTCAGAAAAAAAATTATAATAGAGTTTGGTGAGGTTATGATTATTTCAGGTGGTTTAGAATCAAAAGAACTAGGTTATATTTCCCCTGTCTAACGAAAAAACAGGATTATGTGCATTTTATTGATTATTAAAATATTATTATCTATTGTCAAATAGTTCTACCCACAAATTTTTATCTCTCTTTAATACTCCAAATTCAAGTAAAGATGGTCTGAATGTTTCATCAAAATAAATTGGTCTATTAAAACAGAATATTCCATCATTATCAAAACAATACCTTTCCATTTTTCTGTATATTTTACCTTGGGGAGACCAACCTCTATTTAATGTTCTTTTTTGTGGAAATATATTGAGTTCATTTCTATCTACTGCACCCCCAATAGAATGTGCAATAAAATGTCCTTTATCCCATAATTTGCCAAATACTTCTTCAGTTTTACCAATCCAACCTCTTAATCGGTCATCATCTCTTTTAGATTTTTGAGGTTTGGAAATCCCATATGCAGTCACTATTCTGGGTTCATAATAGATAGGGCTGTTAGCAAAATCATCTTCATCTATGGGACCAATGTCAAAAATATAATGAAAAGAATCGTGACTAACTACACATATGTTGCTTATCCTTGGGCTTAAGTTATTATAACTCCTTGTCCATAAAACTGGTAAAGTATCAAATAATTTTGATATAATTTCGTCATATTCCAATACTTTTATTTGGGATAATATTGTTTCATATTCTGAGTTTAAATTGAATTTATCCATTTTGATCTAATTGCAGCATCTAATTTGTGGAACAAAGATACAACAAAAAGGATTAGGATTTATAAGATTAGAGGATTTTAGGATTAAATAAAGTCGAAAGTCGGAAGGCGAAAGTTTTTAAATATAGAACTGAACTAACATGTTTCTATGTCATATTTCTAATTTTTTATTTATTTTTTGGAAATAAAAATAAAAGGGGGGCAGAACATATTTCGCATTCTTGTCAATTCTTTTCCCCACTCTCCATTTCATACCTTTTTTGAATATTCGTAATTCGTAATTGGATTCATTCCGCCCTCCGCCTTCCGCCTTCCGCCTTTTTTAGATTCCCCTCCTTTGGAGGGGCTAGGGGAGGTCTAATTCGTAATTAATTAAACAACCTTCTCATCACTTCCTCAATTTTGACTACCGGACACAGTTTGATCTTGTACTGATTTTGGTTAATCCCTTTCATGTTGTATTTGGAGAGGAAGATTCTGTTGAAGCCTAACTTTTCTGCTTCGCTGATTCTTTGCTCAATGCGGGAAACAGGTCTGATTTCGCCGCTTAGTCCTAACTCGCCGCAGAAACAGGTTTTAGCATCGATTTCGACATCTACCGCGGAGGAGAGAATCGCGGAGACTACCGCAAGGTTGATGCCCGGGTCCTCAATGTGAAATCCGCCGGCAATATTGAGGAATACATCCTTGGCACCGAGCTTGAAGTTGCACCGTTTTTCCAATACCGCCAACAACATATTCATTCGGCGCAGATCAAATCCGGCAGTGGAGCGTTGGGGTGTGCCATACACAGCGCTGCTCACTAACGCTTGTGTTTCAATCATCATGGGACGGTTGCCCTCCATAATGGCGGCGATGGCATTGCCACTAAATAGTTCATCCTTATTGGAAATCAGGATGTTGGAGGGATCGGCAATCTCTCTCAATCCACCGCTGTGCATCTCAAAAATGCCCAACTCCGAGGTGGCTCCATATCTATTTTTTAGTGCGCGGATAATACGATAGCCGTAATGTTGGTCGCCCTCAAATTGCAAAACTGTATCCACAATATGTTCCAGGATTTTAGGACCCGCGATATTGCCATCCTTAGTGATATGTCCGATCAGAAAGGTCGGAATTCCGGTGGTTTTACTGTAATGTTGAAACTCAGTCGCACACTCCTTGATTTGCGATATGGAACCGGCAGCAGAGTCAATGAGTCCGCTTTGCATCGTTTGGATGGAGTCGATAATCACCAATTGTGGATTGATCGTTTCGAGATGTTTGAAGATCTCCCCGGTGTCGGTTTCTGTTAGAATGTAACACTCGCTATTGCCCTGATCATTAATGCGTTCCGCTCTCATTTTGAGCTGCGATTCACTCTCTTCTCCTGAAACATACACAACTGGAAAGTTTGGGAGTGACAGGGCAACTTGCAATAATAGCGTCGATTTTCCAATTCCGGGTTCTCCACCTAACAAAACCAATGATCCGGGAACAATACCCCCTCCTAAAACACGGTCAAATTCTATACTTCCGGTGGTAACTCTGTTGAACTCCTGGATAGAGATCGATCCGATTTTTTTAGGAACCGACCGACTGATAAGCGTGCTCAGTTTTCCCTTTTTGGGCTGATCCCGATGCACCACTTCCTGCTCATAACTGTTCCAGGCACCGCAGGCAGGACACTTGCCAATCCAGGTGGAAGATTGATTACCACATTGAGTACAGTAGTAGAAAGAGGAGGATTTTGCCATAATTTCCGCTGTTTAGATTAAAAAGCAAAGATACACTTTTTTTTATGGAATATTGTGAAAAATAAATGTACTTTTGCAAGATGCAAATTTTTGTATCAACTTAAAAGACAAAAAGATGAAATTGGAGTTTTTGGGGGCATCAGGAGGCGAAGTAACAGGAAGTAAATTTTTAATCACAACAGTTGAAGGGAATAAGATTTTACTGGATTGTGGGATGTATCAAGGGAAAGGTTTGGAAACAGACAGTATGAACCGGGATTTAGGTTTTGATCCCAGGGAAATTGATGTTTTACTACTCTCTCACGCACATATTGACCACTCCGGTTTGATTCCTTACATCTATACACTGGGATTTAACGGGAAAATTTACTGTACTTCGGCAACACGTGACCTTTGTTCTATTATGTTGGCAGATTCCGGAAAGATTCAGGAAGCGGATATCTACCAGTTCAACAAAAAGAGAGCACGTCAGAACCTTCCTCCCGTAGAACCGATTTTCACAATGAAAGATGCTCACGAATCCATGAAACTCTTCTTTACATCACCTTACGATAAACCTTTCGATATTTTTCCTAATGTGAGTGTGGAATTCAAAGATACGGGTCACATTTTAGGTGGTTCCTCTATTGTGTTGAGAATTAGAGAGAACAATAAAGTGAAAACGCTTCTGTACACATCCGATGTGGGACGATACAATAAAAAGATTCTGAAAGACCCTACTTCCGATTTACCTCAGGCAGATTATATCATTTGCGAATCTACATACGGAAACAGGCTTCACTCCACCATTGAAGAGGCTGAAGAACAATTGATGTTGATTGTGAAAGATGCTTGTGCCAAGAGGAGAGGCAAGCTGATCATTCCTTCGTTTGCGATAGGAAGAAGTCAGGAGATTATTTACGCTTTACACAGACTACACAAGGAAAAGAATCTCCCGGATGTGGAGATCTTTGTGGACTCACCGTTGGCCGTGTCGGCAACAGATATTTACCGTTTGCACAGAGAGTGTTTTAACGATGAGATGAATGAGTTTATCGATGAGGTTTCCGATCCTTTTGGATTCAATAAGTTGCACTATATCAGAACGATTGAGGACTCCAAAAAGCTCAACATCTACAACAAACCTTGTGTGGTTATTTCGGCATCCGGGATGATGGAGGCCGGGCGGGTAAAACACCACCTGGCAAATAATATCAGCAATCCGCGAACAACTATTTTGTCGGTTGGTTATTGCGCCCCTACCACTTTGGGAGCACGCATTATGAGAGGCGACAAAACCGTTTCGATCTTTGGAAATAAGTATAAAGTGAAAGCACATCTGGAAAGTATCGATTCTTACTCAGGACATGCGGATTATCTGGAGTTGTTGCAATATTTGAGTGTGCAAAATCCTAAAAAGGTGAAGAAATTCTTTGTTGTACACGGGGATGATGAATCACGGGAAGGTTTTAAAGAGAAATTGGAAGAGACAGGCTTTAAAAAAGTGCTCCTTCCGTTTCATAAAGAGAGTGTTAAGTTGTAAAGATTATGGATTGTTTCGGGACCTTTTTTCAACTGTGTGATTATGGCGGAACTTACGATCCCTTTATCGGGGGCACCATCACGGGTGTACCTAAGGGGGTTGAAATAAGTATAGCAGAGTTACAAGCTGAAATGACCCGACGGGCTCCCTCCCCCCAAGATTTTTTTTCTACAAAAAGAGAAGAAAAAGATCAAATAGAGATAGAAAGCGGTATTGAGGAAGGAATTACAACGGGCGAAGAGATTCGTTTTAAGATTTATAATCGGGATGTACAGCCTAATCAGGCGCTGCTGCATGTACTGAAACCTTCGCATGCGTCTTATACTTATAAGATGAAATATGGGATTCAGGATAACAGCGGCATTGGCAGGGCTTCCGCTCGGCAGACGGCGTGCAGAGTGGTGGCAGGGGCGATTGCAAAGCAGGTGTTGAAGCCGTATGGTATTGAGTTTCAATCATCTGTAGATGAACGTACAACGGAAAAAATGCGGCAATTGGAAAAAGAGGGCTTGCAGGATGATACGATGGGGGCTGTAGTGAGAGGGGTGATCAGGAATTTGCCGCCCGGATTGGGAGAGCCGATATATGATAAACTGGATGCCAGGCTGGCGTACGCCATGTTGTCGATTAATGGAGCGAAGGGATTTGAGATTGGCGAAGGGTTTCATGCCGCGCAAATGCTTGGTTCTGAATATAATGATACGCAAAATCCGGACTTTTCGTTCAATTCAAATCATGATGGTGGAGTGCAGGCAGGCATCTCAAATGGACAGGATGTGTACTTTGCAGTAGCCTTCAAACCGATTCCAACCATTCAAAAAGAACAAAAAAGTATCGATTTTGATGGAAATATTGTAACCTTTTCGGGAAATAAACGAAATGATATATGTGTAGCTCCCCGCGTCTTGGTTGTGGTCGAGGCGATGGCAGCTATGGTTGTGCTTGATTTTTTATTGATTAAACAAAATAGAAAAAGATGAGAGAAGAACAGGTGGGTCAAAGAGTAATGTGGCAAAGTAGGGGAGGATCTGCTTTATGGGTGCTTTTGTGCTTCCTTCTTTTTGTTTTTATAACGCCTTCATTATCAGCACAAGAGGATCCGGAAGGCGACCCTTGTGAACAAAAATTGGATAAAAAGGTTCAAAAACAGATCAAAAAGGCAAAAGATCTGATGACCAAAGGGAATACCCAACGTCAAGGACTGGAGATTTATCGGGAATTGATGGAAGAGGATCCCACCATTTTGGAGGTGAACTACAGATATGCTCTCTTTTTTTACTCCAACTTGGCTCGGGTTGAATTTAATCAACCTGTTGATCACAAGGACTTTAAAGAAGCATTGAGTGCTTTCAAGAGATTGTATGATGTTTGTCCGCACTATAAACCGATGGCGAATCTGTTTGCTGCCCGGGTCGCTTTCTTTTCGGGACATTATGATGATGCGATTATCTTTGCGAAAGAGGTGGTTGATAATCCGGACCTTTTTTCTAATGATGCGCACCTGGATGAAGCGAAGTTTATCTTAAGAAAATCGAAATTTAACAAAGAGATCTTTGATCAACCCAGAGCTTTTGACCCTCAACCGGTGGCTCATATTTCTACACAACATGATGAGTATCTGGCATCCATTACGGCGGATGGAGAGATGATCTATTTTACGCGAAGAATGCCGATAGATAAGAAAAGTAGCCCTTTTGCAGGGTCTGTGAAAGAGGATCAGGAGTTCTTTTCTTGTGCAAAACGGAGAGCGGATGGCACTTTTAATGTTGGAGAACCACTGCCATGGCCTTTTAATGACTCAAAAGGAGAGGGAAGTCCGACACTGAACCTCACCAATGATATCCTCATTTTTGCCAGACTAACTGATGGCAATATTGGAGGAACCTATTATCCCAATTGGGATCTTTATATCTCCTATCTGATTGATGGTGAGTGGACTGAACCGGCGAATATGGGACCCAATATCAACAATCCCGATTCCTGGGAGTCGCAACCTTCATTGAGTTCCGACGGGAAAACTTTATATTTTGCGAGTGATCGTAGGGGAGGATATGGTGGTTCCGATATCTGGCGAGCTGAAAGAAATGCGGATGGCTCCTGGAATAAAGCAAAAAATCTGGGACCGGTTATCAATACCAAAGGGAACGAAAGATCGCCGTTTTTGCACTCCGATAGCAAAACGCTATACTTCTCTTCTGACGGCGTTGCAGTTGAAGTGGATGAAACCGGAAGAACATCGAAAAGAGTGGATGTTCCGGGATTGCACTTGGGAATTGGAGGACAAGATGTCTTTTATTCAAAAATGGATCCCAATACCGGAGAGTGGACCAAACCGATTAATCTGGGATATCCCATCAATACACCCCTGAATGAGGTGGACTTTTTCGTAAGTTTAGATGGTACAACAGCCTATTTTTCCTCCAATAATATGGAGTCACAGGATTGGAATGTGTATCAGTTTGAACTCTATGAAGAGGCGCGACCTAAGTCGGTTGTACTGATCAAGGGAGAGGTTGAGTCTGATGTGGATGATTATTCGGATATCACCGTGGAGATCAGAGATACAAGTCTTAACGTGGTAGCCTCGACTACCGTGAACGAGAACACTAAAAAATATGCTGTCGTAACTGAAATTGACACTTATGATCCTAAACCGATCATTGTGAATGTCAAAAAAGAGGGGTTTGCTTTTGATACCCGCGTTGTGGTTCCTGATTTGCCTAAGGGAAGAGTAATCAAAACAGAAGCAGAGGTAAAAAAAGTGGAGGTGGGCAAATCTTTCGACTTGCGCGATATCTATTTTGCTACCAATTCTTATCAGTTGGTGGAGCAATCAAAGAAGCTGATCATCCTGTTTGCAGAGTTTTTAAAGGAGAATCCCACCATAAAAGTTGAATTAGAGGGACATACCGATAATGTGGGTCGTGATAAAGATAATCAGATTTTGTCCGAGAACCGCGCCCGTGCAGTATATCAATTTCTGATAGCTCAGGGCATTGACGCCGCTCGACTTTCCTACAAAGGATATGGGGCTTCCAGACCGATTGCACCCAATACAACTGAGGAAGGAAAAGCGAAAAACAGAAGAACTGTTTTTATCGTTTTAGATATCTGATTTATTGCGATCTCCTCTGGAAAATACCAATTTATAGCCGATTTTTTCCATATCTTCAGCCAGCTGACTGATCCCTTCGGCGGTTTCTACACCGGTTGAGATTTTATTATCGTATAAAAGATATTTTTTTCTAACATTAAGGGGGGAGAGGTTAGGCATAATCACGTTGGCGCCTGCTAATACTGCTTGGCTTCTTCCCGACTCCTCAGCACTGCCGAGAGCCGTTGTGGCAGGGAGCAGCACAGACGGGATCAACAAACGGATCAACCCGATCATATACAGCGTGAGCTCTACAGTACCCGCTTTTTCATGAGCAAAAGGCGTGTCGTGATGAGGTAGAAAGGGCCCAATTCCAATCATATCAGGATCAAAATCAGTGATAAAGAGCATATCTTCAGCTAAATGCTCCGCTGTTTGTCCGGGAGAACCTACCATAAAGCCGGTTCCGGTCTCATATCCAATCTCTTTCAAGTAATTCAAACACTCCCTTCTTCTGGCGTGAGATAACGCTTTGGGATGGAGTGAATTATAATGTTCTTTTTTGGCTGTTTCATGGCGCAACAAATAACGATCCGCACCCGCATTGAAGAAGGCCAGGTAAGTATCATAATCCCGTTCTCCTACAGAAAGTGTGAGGGCATGCTCAGGGTAACGTTTCTTGATACTGGTGATGATATCCAGCATCTTGTCAGTAGTGAAATGCATATCCTCTCCACCCTGAAGTACAAAAGTCCTGAATCCGATCTGATCTCCCAGTTCGCAGCATTCCAGAATCTCCTCTTTGGTTAAGCGGTAACGTTCCACATTTCGGTTACCTACTCTGATTCCGCAGTAGAAACAGTTGTTTCGGCAATAGTTCGTAAATTCGATTAAACCCCGTATAAAGATCTCATTGCCATAATGTTTAGCTTGCTCCTGACGTGCTTTTTCAAACAGATATTCAGCCAACTCGGGAGTCCTATTTTCAATGATAGTAACCCACTCCTCTTTTGTCAGCCGGCGTTCCGAAGCTAATTTGTCAATAATCTCTCTCATGGTCTCTGTTTTAGACGATTTAACGCCCGATGGTACCTGGCAGCATTGTTTTGATGTTCCCGATCCGTTCTGGCAAAGTTGTGATAACCGGACAGATCATCCTTGGCACACATAAACAAATATTGATGTGATTGGTGATACAATACGGAATCTAAGGTCGATTTCTCAGGAATACGTAGCGGTCCGGGAGGTAATCCGAAGTGGAGGTAAGTATTGTATGGAGATTCAACTTCTAAGTCTCTGTGCAAGATTCTCTTAATGGAAAAATCTCCCAAAGCAAACTTTACAGTGGGATCCGCTTGCAGTTTCATCCCTTTTTGAAGTCGATTGATATACAACCCGGCAATCAATCCTTTCTCTTTCTCTCTGTGGTTCTCCTCTTCCACTATGGAAGCCAGGATAGATACTTCCTGAGGGGTCAGATTGAGTTCAGCGGCTCTTTCTTTCCGGGAAGGAGTCCAGAATTCGCTATATAAACTGTAAATGCGATCGAAAAACTCTTCCGCTTCCAGGTCGTAGAAAAACTCGTAAGTATCGGGAAGAAACAGGGTCAAAACGGTAAGTGTATCACAGCCGTAGTTTTGTAGAAAATCTTGATCCTGAAGTAGTTGCGCAAAATCCTGAACATCAAACAAAAATTTATCCCCAATTTTTTCGATTAACTGCTCTTTAGTCCGAACATTGTTAAAAGTAAAATTAATAGGATAATGTTGTCCTCTCCGCAGTTTGCGAACCATATCCAGGTTGGATTCTCCCTCTTCAAAATGGTATTTCCCCTTTTTGACATGTAGGTCATATTTAAGTAGGCGGGCTACAATGTTAAAGGTGTTGATGTTTTTGACTGCTCCCTTTTCGGTGATTTGCTTAACAACTCCCTGATAATCAGTATTTTTAGTAATATGGATAGGTTCAGAAAGTTGCTTTCCGTTGGGCGCAAAAAGGATTTGATAGAGCATAAAGAGTCCTAAAATTCCCAAAAGAAGCACTCCAACAACAATCCCAATCCATAACTTTCTATTGCTTTTTTTCTTTTTCATTGATCAATTGTAACAAATAAACGTTTTGAAATCCTTGAGCACTCCTAATCCAGTCTTTTTGTAGTCCTACAATTTGAAAACCATGTTTTTTGAACAGGTTGAGGCTAATCTCGTTATCCTCCTGAATATTACAGTAAACCTGATGAAGAAGCAAGGTGGAAAACAGATACTCCAAGGTAAGATCCAGCAGTTCATGGGCATATTGATTTCCCCTATAATCCTGATGGATTAAGATTCCCAAACCCGCTTTTTGATGAAAGGGGTCATACTCAAAAATATCCACAATGCCGATAGTTTGAGGTATTTGGTCTGCTTCTTCCGGTAGTAGATCTACCATCAAGCGAAGTTGACCGGTTTTGTTCAACTCCTCCATGGAGACTTCCACAAACATTTGCAGGGTATAGTGCGAAAAAGGTTTTTGTGTCTGACTGATTTTCCAGATTGCAGGATCATTCTCCCATCGGTAAAGCAGCTCTACATCAGTAGGTTCCAAAGCACGCAAACACAATTTCTCTCCACGAATAAACATAATCTTATTTCTTTTTGTCCGGAATGATGCGTTTGATGAGTCTTAGTTTGTGGGTGTATTTTTTTAACTCATAACTATGGATCCCATGTTGGTCTATCTGATCTATTCTAACAGATCCGGAAGCATGAAGTACTTTGCCTGGTCCATATATGATTCCGACATGGGTGATTTTTCCATCCTCATTATCAAAGAAAACCAAATCTCCTTCACGTGCTTCCCCAATAAAGTCAATAGAATCCCCAATTAGTGCCTGTTGGGATGCATCTCGGGGGAGTGTAATCCCAATGGTTTGAAAGCATACCTGTGTTAATCCGGAGCAATCGATTCCGGCGATGGTCTTACCGCCCCACATGTAGGGGGCTCTAACGAGAATGGAAGCGCTTTTTAAAAGCCTTTGATAAGGTGCCCCCGTCATTCTTTGCAATGGCGGATATGTCAATTGATAAGTAACTCCTCCTAAACGAAAGATGGGCTCTTTGCTTTTAGGGAACTGAGATCCTAAGAAAATCATGAAAGGAGCATCGGGTAAGCAATGGGTCATCCAATCGTGTCCGAATGAAACCACTTCTCTTGGAGAGTTCATATACTCTTGATAGCTCTTTTCAGAGAAAGGTTTATATAAATTCGCATCAATCCATCCCTCATAAGGATAGAAACAGGTGTTCACCCTGAGCCAATCCCCTTTTTGCTCCAGCACTTCATAAGGTTCTCCAAAAAGCATCTGATTCACCAGTTCTGCTCGGTGTGAAGGCTCCGCTCTCATGCAGATCAGAGACAAATTAACAATTCCATATAGACTCATAATCGAACTCTATTAAAAGGGTAAAGAGTCGTAAGACTCATCACTAAAGGTTCCTGATGCATCAGGAAGGGAATCTTCCGGATAGGAGGGAGTAGAAGCAGGTTGCGTGTAGCCCGGTGCTGCTGTTTCACCACCGGCACGTTCAATTCGCCATGCTCTCACATCAGTGTACCACTTACCGTTAAATTCACGCGATTCAACATTGATGGAGGCAGTGATCATATCTCCAATTTGAATCGGGTCTAAATCGTCAGCTTTATCTCCCCAAAGTTGAATACACACTTTTTTGGGGTATGCTTCCTGAGTTTCAATTACAAATTCTTGCTTTTTCCAAGCATTTCCGGTTTTCCCCACTCCGGATTGGAGGGGCAGTTTCATTAACAATTTTCCGCTAATTTCCATTCTTCAATTTTATAGTTTTGATGATTTATGGAAGAAATTATTTCTTTTTCTTACCAAAAACCGATACATGAATATATCTGTCGGGGTTCTCTTTAATGTCGATTAATAGTTTATTGAGATTTTCCGTAGTAAGAGCTAAGTTATTGTAAAGTTCTTCATTGTTGACCAATTTGCCGATATCTCCTTCCCCTTTTTGAATCTTTTCCACAATCAAAGAGAGTTGTTCTATGGTTTGATTCGCTTCGAGGATCACCTTGGCAAGATCCGCTTTGGCGATATCGTCGGAGATTTGATCAAAATTATCGATAATCGATTGGAGTTGAGGCGTTTCCTCATTCAATGTAGTTGTCAGCTGATTCAGGTTATCCACAATATGCCCAAATTTGGCTCTGTTTTGGCTCATCAATTGGTTCAATTCAGTGGTAGAATTTTCTAAATTTTCAAATATTATTTTCAATGAAGAGGAACCCTCTTTGGAGCTCACGATGCCTTTCAATTCCAATGCAATCGAGTCCACAGAGCTCATAATTGAACTGAGTTGTACCATCACATCACCCAGTCCGTCCGTAAACGCCGGAATCAGGAAAGATTGTAAGGTATCTTTATTTTTTGCCAGTTGTTTCGCTTCACCCAGCCGTAAGTGAATCACCAATCCCCCCAGCATATCTTTAGTACTCAACTCAAAGTGGGAATCCTTAGGGATATCCATATCTTCATTAATGGCAATGGCAGCACAAACCCGTGCGGGCGAATCGGAAGTCAATGAAACCGTCATCACTTTTCCGATTTTGAATCCGTTGTACATCACCGGTGTTCCCTGAGGCAATCCGGCAGCATCATCAAAAATGGCATACAGCTTTCTATTCCCGCCAAACATCTCAGCCCCTTTGAGGAAATTCGCTCCGGCATAGAAGATTATGATCGCCGCAATAGCCATTATAGCCACCATAATCGCCTTTCTATTCTTCTGAAAAATAGCGCGCATTCCTCTTTTATTTTCCTTTTGTTCTTCCATTGAACCACGAATAATTTAACCGACAAAGATATAGAAAAATTTCGGATTTCGGATTTCGGAATAAAAATCCCCTTAATTATTTGTTATTTTTTTTATTTTGAAAAAAGAATAATCAGGGGGCAGATCATATATCCCTTTATTGTTGTATTTTTACCCCGCTCTGGAATATTATGCCTTTTAGGACGTGAGTTAAATTACGAATTACGTTTTACAAGGTAGAAGGTAGAGGGTAGAATGATTTTGCATTTATTTGAATATCAGCAAGATATGATAAGTAATTTTCGATTCTCAATTTTCAATTTTCAATTTACGACCCCGTAATTCGTAATTAACACCCCATGTCAAAAAAGGTATTATTTTCCAGAGTGGGGAAACGAAATGACCTAAAAGGGATGCTTTATCTGCCCCCCTGATTTTTTTTATTTCAAAAAAGAAGAAAAAAATTAAAAGTCGAAAGTCGAAAGTCGAAATGAAAATCCAATTGGGAATTACGGGGTTTAAATTAAAATTGAACGCGGCTGTAAAGACGCAATGCTTTGCGTCTCTGACATAAAACGTGGTTTTGCCATTTCGAAATCCGAAATCATTCCGCCTTCCGCCTTCAAAAAAGGGCTTTGCAAAATTGTCGGGGGAGGGTGTCGAAAAATTTTATATTTTTACAGGTTCATTTAAAGAGAAATTATGAGAGCGGTGAGATTATTATTTTTTGTGTTAACTGTTTCGTTATTAATTACTTCGTGTACTAAAACAAAACATGAATATTATCCTAATGGGCTGCTGAAGTCGGAAANGCAGTATCGAAATGGAAAAGAACATGGGATTACCAAGTACTTTAATAAGAATTATGGAACGGTGATTATGGAGGCTTATATGGTTCGTGGTCAGAAACATGGCTCATTTAAGCGTTTCTATTTTAATGGCAATATTGAGTATGAAGCCAATTATAACTATGATGTTTTAGACGGCATTGAGAGAAATTATACCCAGCAGGGACAAATGATATCGGAAACGACATATAAAAATGGAGTTAAAGAGGGTCCACACAGTACCTGGTATGAAAATGGAGTGCTGCTTTCAAAAGGTGCTTACAAAAATGACTTGCAGGAAGGGGAGTGGCTCTTTTATGATGAAAGGGGCTTTTTGATGGGTGAAGCGCATTTTACCGAAGGAAGTGGCGAGCTGATTGCCTACGATCATAACGGCGTGAAAGCCAGAGTTACAACCTATTTCAAAGGGGTTAAAGAGGGACCGGAAACCTACTATAATCCGGATGGAACTGTGGAAAAAGTGGTTCAGTTTCATGAAGATCGGATAGTAAGCACTACCGAAACTTCAGAAGAGTAATATATGAGATTGAGATTGTTGCTGATAGGGTCTCTGTTGCTCCTTTCTTTGGGAGCTGTTGCACAAAAAAAGATTGTGTACCGGGCAGATTGGGCATACCACGATGAAGAAAACTTCCCCGGTATTGAGAAGTTGGTAGGAAATGTAATTTTTAAACAAGATAATACAATCGGCTATTGCGATAGCGCTTATAATTATCCGCGAGATAACTATTTGATTGCATTTGGAAGTCCGGTAAAGATTCGAATTAATGACTCCCTGACACTTTATGGCGATCAGGTGGTGTATGAAGGAAACAGCAAGTTGAGCAATATCTCAGGTAATGTGATTCTGAAAGATAATCAATCTGCACTCTATACCAATATCCTTAAATATGATAGTGAGCGGGATGTGGGTTATTATCCGGTCTGGGGGAAAATGATCAACCAACAGGATACGCTGACCAGTGATCAGGGATATTACTATACTAAAACTAAAATGGTGCTGCTGAATGGAGATGTGAAGCTGGTTAACAACTCCTATACCATGCGATGTGATTCACTGCGTTATCATACTGAAGATGAGATCGTTTACTTTGTTTCCCGAACGGAATTGGTTTCGGAGCATAATAGAATTATCACCCATTCGGGATGGTATGACACGCATAATGACCAAACCAAGTTGGTGGATAGCGTCGAGTTTTACAACGATAATCAAAAATTGACCGGAGATACAATCTTTTACGACAAAAATATTGAATTTGGGATTGGAAGAGGAAATGTGGTGATGGTGGATACAGCGCAAGGCTATATCGTAAAAGGGGAGTATGTGGAGTATAATGAGATGGGTGGTCTTTCCTGGGTGACCGACCAGGCGATGCTGGTGTTGATTAACAAAGAGGATTCTTTGTTCGTCCACGGGGATACATTGCGGATGCTGATCGATACGTTGCAAAACCCGATTGAGATGCACGCCTTTAATAAGGTGAAGTTTTTTAGTGAAGACTTGCAGGGAGCCTGTGATTCTATGGCTTATATTGTGCCTGATTCCGTGTTGACGATGTACTATAATCCGGTAATCTGGTCAGGAGAAAATCAGCTGACAGCCGATACCATCCGTTTTACCATTCTGGATTCAATCCATACACGACTGGATCTGCTGAAGTCGGGATTTATCTTAACCGCTCTTTTCGATAATACGGAGTTTAATCAGATCAAAGGAGCATCGATAGTGGGGTATATCACTGATAATCAGCTGGAACGAGTCGATGTAATCAATAATGCCGAAGCGATCTACTATATCATGGATGAGGATACAGCGTTGATAGGTATCAATGTCTCCTTCACTACGGAGATGGTTTTGAAATTTCAAGATAATAAAATTGCTCAAATCCTCTTTTATGACTCTCCGGATGGGAAGATCTATGCAGATAAAGATTTGCCCTGGGATGATCGTTTTTTAAAGGATTTTCGCTTTTTGGATTTCTACCGACCTAAATCGATTGAGGATATTTTTAAAGACCCGATGCCCCGGGAGAAAGAGACTAAGAAGTTACCAGTTGACTCAAAGTAAAGTATAAATCATTAAAAACCAGATTGTAACTCACATTTCTTTCGATGTGATAGATCGCTTTATTGCACTCATCCAATATTTTCCCGGAGTTTTTCACGGTGACGTAGGATTGAAACGCTTCAAACTCCTTCAACTCCCTGGCAGTTGTAATGACCCCTTCCTTATTACCGACATTAAGCATCAGAATATTACGAAACGATTGTAACATATATTTGAGGAAACTTTTCGACCGCTCTCGTCCTTGATTACCCAACTCCCGAATCATTTCGGTCACCTCATTATATTTGATCTGATCACTCGCTCTTTTCTGTGCCAAAGCCACAACGCTGCTGAAAAATGTCAAAAAATAGCTTAAATTTTCATTCAAAAGGGCTTGATCCTGCACCAATGAACGGGCTCTTCGATAATCTCCCTCTGAAATATTTGCAATATCCTGAGCTCTTTGTTCAGAGATGTTGAAATCGATAATCAGTTGTTTGGCTATGGTTTCTTTATGGATAGGAGGGATCTTAACCAGTTGTGTTCTGGATAAAATCGTACTCAAAATCTTTTCGTATTCCTCTGTAATCAGGATAAACAGCGTGTTGGGTTCCGGTTCTTCCAATGTTTTTAACAGTTTGGGAGCTGCGGTGTGGTATAAACGATCGGCACACCACAAAATGAACACCTTATAGCCACCGCTATAGGAGCGGGTGCTGTTGTGTCTTAAGATATTGGAGCAGTCGCGATTGTTGATGGTGAGCTGCTTGTTGCCCGCTTCACAGTAGGCAATCCAGTTGTCGATGTCAATATGATAGTAGTTTTCCAATACAAACTCACGAAAAGGTGCTGCCAACAGTTCCGAATCAGGATCTTTACTGACAGTTTTGGTGGTCGTGTTCGGAAAGATCAGGTGCAGATCCGGGTGGGTGAGTTTTTCGTACATCAGACAGGAAGAACATTCACCGCAGGAGTCCGATTCTGAAGGGTTTTCACAGGAGAGGTATTGAGCATAAGCGATTGCTACAGCAAAAGCATGTGCTCCGGGAGAAGAAAGGAAAAGTTGCGCATGACTGATCCGCTTTTCTTGAACCATACCAATCAATTGCTGCTTTAAAGCCTCATCACACAATAGATCTTGGAATAACATAACTGTCCATATTTAAACAAACGACAAATATACGATTTTTTTTATTCACTCCGAAAAGTGATTTTACCTCGAAAACTTCTGCCCGGCATGGGATAGTTTCGGATAATCTCATATTGAGTACCGAGAATGTTAATCATTTCTATTTTAAACCCTATAAGGGGGGAGCGGGATTTGAGTTTCAAGGGGAACTCTTTTCCATAACTGATACTCTGTTCCTGATAGCCTCTTAAGTGATTTAGTGGGATGTTTTGAGCAGAGCTGTAACGATCTCCGGAGATCACTATGTTGTAGCTGAACTGCCCGATCTTGCAGATATACGAAAGCGAAATGCTGCCGTAATGAATGGGCGTGTAAGGCAATTGATGTCCGTAAGTTTTACTCTCAGGATCAGTCAGGTCGATTGCACTTTGGAGAGTATAAGATCCTGAAAGATAAAGTGTTGATTTGTTTCTAAACTGAAATTGATTCTGTAGTGTTAAATCGAAACCCTTGGCATGGACTATGCCATAATTTTGCATACTCCACACAAAAAGATTGCGCGTTGGAATGGCAACAATCTTATCTTCAATGATGTTGTAGTAGGCATCCAAAGTGATGTGGAAGGAGCCTCTGTCTTGATAGTAAGGGGTGTAATAAGTTACGCCGACATTCCATTGATGGGTATTCTCAGGATCCAAATTGAGATTGCCAAACTCTCTGTAATAGAGGTCATTGAAGGTTGGAAGTCGGTAGATATTTTTGTAAAATGTACGCAAGTGAAAATTTTGTTGTCTCCATGGTTGCCAGGATATTCCCAGTGCAGGTGAGAGTTTTTTGTAGGAAGGGTGATCTTCCTCCCTTTTAGTATGGTTATAAACGTAGGTATAAAGTAAGGTTCCGTTGAAATGAAACTGTCTGTAACGGTAGCTGGCATTGACCGAACTTAAACTGTTGAGTCGGATCGGATTGGGGAAGTTAAATGTGTTGGCAAACAGATTGTTATAAAACAGGTCTTCTGCTATAGTTATCTGCCAGGTTCGACTTTTGTATGTGCCTATTTGAGACAGATAGAACTCGTTTTGGGAGTATCGGTGATCCATCTTCCCCTCACTGCTTAGAAAAGTGGGATCTAAGTAGCGGGTATAGGCATGGTTGGCTTTCAATATGGAGCGGTATGCCCATCCTGATTTAAAGAAACGGGTGTATTGCGCTTGAAGAAACTGGGTAGCATCCCATAAACGTTCATCGGCAGTAGGATTGTACAAATTGTACAAGATTACTGCACCCGGAATTCCTCTTTCAGATTGATAATGAAAAAGATGAACTGAAAAAGAAGCGCTGTTGTCCTTTTTGTTCCACTGCATGGAGCCTTCAGTCTGGAAAGAAAAAAGGTCGCTGTTGTTTCTCCTTTCGATCGAGGTTGAATCTCCGATGTTGCCATATTTTAATTGAAAGGGATAATCTCCCCTTAGACTAATCAAGGATGCGGTAATTGCAGCGCTACCATTCCATTTTTTGGTTTTGGAGGGTGCAATCTTTTGCGACCACTGTAGCGTAGGATTAAAGAAGTAAAATGAACCGGTGTTCAAACCAAAGCGATAGGCACTGTTGCGATCTTTACTGAATTGATGCAGTACGGGATAAATGTTGAGCACAGCAGCGTAAGAGTGAATTCGTGCCGGTGCCAGGATCTGATCATATAAACCGTTGGTCAATGCAATTGACCTGATGAACTCCATGTCAAATTTGCCGATATCAACCTGTCCGCTCTGAATATCTGACCAGATCACACCATTGTAAACCACTCCGGTGTGCTGAGTTCCCATTCCGCGCACTGAAACGGTTTTCATTCCCCCGATACCGCCATAATCTTTTACTACGGTACCGGCCAAATGTTTGACAATTTCGCTGAGCTGAAAAGAGGAGATGATCTCCATTCTCTTTTTGGGGACATACTGCAAAGGTTGGATTGAAAAAACAGAGGAGGGAACTGCTTCACCCGTAACGACAAACTCATCCATTATTTCTCTGGGTACGGTATCTTTTTGAGCAAATGAAAAAAGTGAAATCAGCGATAATAGTATGAGAATATAGAAATGTTTCATAATGCAGTACTATTCGTTTTTGATCTTTTTTAACCAGTGCGGGTCATTGCTGTTTTGATATTGTTCCAACTGAGTAAATATCTCGTCAACATGATCAACAAAAGTGACCAATTGATGATGAAAATCTCTCAAAAATCCCTCCTGATTAAAATGATTTAGTAACTGAATCAGATGGTTGTAATATCCTCCGATATTCAGAACTACAATGGGTTTATGATGTAATCCCAACTGTGCATCAGTCAGTACTTCAAATAGTTCATCCAGGGTGCCGTATCCTCCGGGTAAAATCACAAAAGCATCGGCTAATTTTTCAAACTCCTGTTTGCGTTCACTCATGGATTCTACGACACGCATATCCTGGACAGTTTGATCTACGACACTTTGATTAGAAAAAAAATGGGGGGTGATGCCCACCACACGACCGCCCGCTTCGCGTGAAGCATCGGCAGCAGCTTTCATCAAGCCTAAAGCGGCACCGCCATAGTATAGCGTAATTCCTTTTTGAGCACACACACGACCAAACTCTTGAGCAGTCTGTACATAAATGAGCTCCTTTCCTTCAGATGATCCACAAAACAGAGCTATTGATTCGTACTTCATAATGGTTTATGTATTGGGTTGAAATACCCTGATACCTAAGGATATCAGAATATACATTAATATAATCACCGGGAAAGATCCTAATTGGAAAAGGATCAACAAGATGAGACTGAGAAATAAAAAGATGTAGCGGACCACGTTGTCTTTAAATTTGAAATTATTGAATTTCAAGGAGAACATTCGGATATTGGCTACCAGTAGGAGTGAGAACAGTAAAGCAAGACCCAATACAACCCAATAATTTCCCAGAAGGCTTAACTCATCTGCTGCGTACGGAATAAATCCCAAAAAGAAAGCATTAGCCGGCGTTGCCAATCCGATAAAAGCCTCTTTTTGACGTTCGTCGTGATTGAATTTGGCTAAACGAACTGCGGAAAGTACAGGTGTCAGAAAAATGATATACCGAAGGAAATAGATCCAGTCGGTTTGTAAATAGGGAGGTAAATTGAGAAAACAAGACTCACTCCAAACGAAGATGATCATGGCAGGAGCTACTCCAAAAGAGACCAGGTCAGCCAAAGAATCCAGATCAGGACCAATCACAGAGTGGGCGTTGAGTAAGCGCGCACTAAATCCATCCAGGAAGTCAAAAATGGCAGCCACAATCAATAAAAGTGACGCAATCTCAGTCTGATCCCGTAATGCCAGCAGTATGGCAACGGTTCCTGTAAGTAAGTTGAAACAGGTCAGGATGTTAGGAATCTGTCTTTTCATAAAAAATTTTTATGCAAAATTACACTATTTTTTGGAGCTTATCACGACTATTCAAAACAAATATAAATTTTAATTATTTTAACATTTTTTAGTATATTTGCCCCTTAATATATTTTGAATGAAGTTTGTTATAAAGCGCACAATTTTAGGTACTTACATGCTTTTCTTCGCTTTGGCTGCTGCTTTTGCTCAGAAATATACCATTTCGGGGATGATAACAGACCAATCCAGTGGAGAATCTATTATAAGCGCTGTTATAGTGGCAAAGGATACTGCTGCACCTTACCTGAAAAGTGGTGTGGTTTCCAATACTGCCGGCTTCTATTCCTTAACTGTTGATAAAAAATGGTACATTTTAACTGTCTCCTATATGGGTTATGCTGAGTTTGATACACTGATCTACCTGGATCGCAATATNAAATTGAATGTGGAGATGGCACTCACATCAATCAAAGGCAAAGAGGTGGAGGTAACGGCTAAAAGACCGGATCAAAATGTGCAGAGTGCGCAGGTGGGGAAAATGGAAATGAAGATCGAAGCTATCAAAACTTTGCCGGCGTTGATGGGAGAGGTGGATATCCTGAAGTCGATCCAGCTGCTACCGGGAATTCAATCCGGATCGGAGGGAAATACGGGCTTTTACGTGAGAGGAGGCAATGCAGACCAAAACCTGATTCTCCTNGATGATGCTCCTATCTATAATGCCGGGCACCTTTTTGGGTTTTTCTCCATCTTTAATGCAGATGCAGTGAAAGGAGTGGAGATTCATAAGTCAGGCATTCCCGCTCAATATGGAGGAAGACTCTCCTCTATNCTGGATGTGAAACAAAAAGAAGGAAANCTGAAACAGTATGAGATTGATGGCGGAATAGGATTGATTTTCTCCAGACTGACAGTACAAGGACCAATCAAAAAGAATAAAGCCTCTTTTATTGTAAATGCCAGAAGAACTTATATCGATGTGTTGATTCAACCCTTTTTACCAAAAGATTCTCCAATGAAAGGAGTGAAGTTCTACTTTTATGACCTGAATGGAAAAATGAATTGGATTATCAATGAGAAACATAGGATCTATGTGGGAGGTTATTATGGTAATGATTCTTATGGTTTTAAGTCTAAAAGGCAAGAAATGGGTGCGATCTTCAGATGGAGTAATGGTGCACTCTCTACCCGATGGAACTGGATTATCTCCCCCCAACTCTTTTTGAACACTTCATTGATATTGAGTGATTATGATTTTGGAATTTCACTGGATCAGGGAGAATCCCATTTTGGAGTTAATTCCGGAGTAAGAGATTATACGCTCAAAAGTGAACTCTCCTTTTTGCCTAACTCGGATCATTCCTTGAAAGGAGGAGTGCAGTACACCTTTCACGCTTTCAGACCTACTTTGTTTGAGGCCGATCAAATGGAAAATAGAATTAAAATACCCGACTCACCCCCTTTCTACGCCAATGAGCTTGCCTTCTATGTTCAGGAGGAGTGGAAAGCAACAGATTGGTTGACGCTGAATGGCGGATTGAGGTATACGCTTTTTCAACATGTGGGTCCATTTACCCGCTATATTTTCGATGATGAGCAAAAATTGACCGATTCCTTAGTTTATAAATTAGGAGAACCTATTTCCCTTTACAACTACTGGGAACCCAGAATAGCTTCCCGTTTTATGATCAACAAATCCACTTCAATCAAACTCTCTTATACACTCAATTATCAACCCTTACATCAGATTTCAATGGCTTCCATTACGCTGCCAACCGATGTTTGGGTGCCGGCAACGGAATTTATTAAACCTCAAAAAGGACACCACTTTTCGTTGGGATTATTTAAGAATTTCAAAGATAACACCATCGAAACCTATATCGACGGATATTACAAGTTGATGAGCAATCTGGCTGAGTATAAGGAGGGAATGGATGTAGCTGATATGATGCAAAATCAGGATCAATTCTATACTTTTGGAAGGGGAAAATCGTATGGAGTGGAGTTTTATGTTGCTAAAACGACAGGGAAATTGCACGGATTTATTGGCTATACACTTTCCTATACCAAGCGACAGTTTGATGACCTGAATAACGGAGAGTGGTTTTATGCCAAGTATGACCGCAGACATGATGTTTCGCTCAACCTGAACTATGAAGTGCTTCCACGCATTCTAACGCTTTCTTTAGTGTGGATTTATGCTTCCGGGAACAGCATGACAATTCCGGTGAGCTACTATTTCTACAATGGAACGCTGATTACGGAGTATAGTGATCGCAATGCCTACCGAATGCCGCCTTACCATCGTTTGGATATCTCCGTTAACTGGCAGTTTTTGAAAAGAAGAAAATATGAGTCCGGAATCAATTTTTCTATCTATAATCTTTATAATCGCAAAAATCCTTTCTATATTTACTTTGATCCCTCTATGACTACCGACCAACAGATTGCAACAAAGGCTTATAAAGTGAGCCTTTTCCCGATGATCCCATCAATAACCTGGAACTTTAAAATTAAACCATGAAAAATAGACTTAAGTTATTGATTTTCTTACTACTGCCTCTTTTCTACGCATGTGAAACAGAGATCGATGTTACTTTGCCAGAAAACAAAGAGGGAGTTGTAGTGGAGGGGTTTATTGAGCTGGGTGAGTACGCTGAAGTGAGTCTCTATAAGACACTGCCTTATCTATCTGAAATTCAGTTAAATAATCTGCTCGAGCAGGTTGTTATTCAGGATGCTTTGGTAATAATAAAAAAAGGGGGGTGGCAAACCGATACGCTACAGCTCGTTCAAAGCCCTCAAGCTCCTTTGCATTGGTTTTATCAAGGGTCTGTTCTGAAAGGAGAACCTAATACAGAGTACGAATTGCAAATCGAATGGAAAGGAAAAAAGTTTGTTGCCACGACTTCGATATTGGAACCCCGACAGCTGGATACAGTGCGAATTGATCCTTTAGAGGGAATCGAAATGGACTCCATAGGAAGGGTTTATGTTGCATGGAAAGATGATCCTGCAGTGAGAAACTACTCTTTCTTCAGACTAAAATTTGCCAATGAACTATACCGCGACCGAACCTGGCTCACTTGCTTCCCGGTGGCTATTGATGATATCACCTTTCCGACTGCTGATATGAATCTCAATCTTTATCGCTTTGGGGCTACGCGTTGGTTTATGCCAACCCATATTCAGGAACAGGATTACTTACAATATTTCCGACCCTATTGTCAGTACGGAGATACCATTTATGTAAAGGCATCAGCGATTGATGCAGCATCATTTCAATTTTTAAACAGCATGATGGTTCCGCTCTATTTTGGAGATAACCCACTCGGAAACCCACCGTTGATTCACTCCAACATCAGAAGTTTGACAGGAGATCCCTGTTTTGGATCCTGGATTGGAACCGCATCTACAGAGTATATGATAATTTTTGACCAATTATTACGTTAAGATAAATGAATAATAACTAAATTTTGAATTATGAGTAAATTATTATTAGGTAAAACCGCTATGGTTACAGGAAGCGGTAGAGGAATTGGAAAACAGATCGTGCTTACTTTTGCTGAGCAAGGTGCTAATGTTATTATTACCGACTTGAGAGAAAATGAAGAAATTCTTCAACTGGTGAAAGATGTTGAAGGAATGGGAGTAGAAGCTCTTTTCTTAGCATATGATGTTTCTAAACTGGATCAAACAGAGGAAGCCATCAACAAGGCGGTAGAACGTTTTGGAAGAATTGACATTTTGGTTAATAACGCCGGAATCACAAGAGATACCTTGTTAATGAGAATGAAAGAGGAAGATTGGGACATGGTGATGAATGTGAATGTAAAATCGATATTCAATCACACCAAGGCAATCCAACCGATAATGTTGAAACAACGTTTTGGTTCTATCATTAATATGGGTTCTGTTGTTGGAATTACAGGTAATGCCGGACAAGTGAACTACTCAGCTTCAAAGGCGGCAGTAATTGGATTAAGTAAATCAGTAGCTCGTGAGTTGGGAAGCCGCAACATCAGATGTAATGTGATTGCTCCCGGATTTATCGAAACTGAGATGACTCAGGTTTTATCTCAAGAGGTTAAAGATGCTTATTTCAAAACGATTTCGTTGAGAAGAGCGGGAACACCTCAGGATATTGCAAATACAGCACTCTATTTGGCATCCGATCTATCTAGTTATGTGACCGGACAAGTGATCGTTTGCGATGGAGGTATGTAAGAACAGATGGAAAATAGTTGTAGTGTGGGGCATGCTGTTAGCAGTGTGCCTCCGGCTACCTGTTTTTCTTTCTGCTCAATCACCTCAAGCTCCCGTAAAATTAGAATTTCCGGTTACTAAAACCGAAAAGTTTCATTACTCACTTCCATTGGGAGAGAGAGGTGTTTTGTTGGTTAAACAAATTAAATCGCCAATCAAGGATTCTACCTTATGGGATCTGACCTTTTATGATACCAATCTGGTTAAAATCAGAACGTTAAACTTTAGTTTGGCGCATCAGATGGTGCCGAAGTTGTCACACATAACAGCAGATCGTTTCTATATTTTGTTTGGGAACAATCAAAAGCGCTCTAATCAAAAGTGGGTGCTGATGCAGGGTGGTTACGATCAGGAATCGATTCAGGATGCATATCCGATTTTCAGAGAAGTGACACCGTTATTGCAAGATATTTACCAAATTTCGGTACTCGGGAATCAGTTAATACTTTTTGGAACTGATCAAAAAGAGTATGCTTGTCGCTTTGAAAGTATCCATACCGGAGAGGTTTCTCAAACTGTAGAATTGGGAGAAGAGCAACCGGAGTTCCTCTACACCGATGAAACAGCTGCAGAGCTCTATCTGTGCTCCCCCCTTTATTTTAAAAAACAAAAAACAAATAGATGGCAGTATCAAATGCAACTATTTGATGCTTATGGGAATATCAAAAAAACTGAACCTTTTCCACAGTTTGAAGAGTATCGGTACCAATCTGCCAGAATGATTAAAACGGCACCCCAAACCTATTTGATTATCGGGACTTACTATCAAGAGGTAAATCAAAAGGAATCACCCTATCACACAGGTGTTTACACTTTGGTTTATAAAGATGGAAGTATGGGATATCCCAACTTTTACAATTATAGATCTTTGCAGGTTGATTCTGTCAAATTGAAAAATGTGAATCTGAATTTACAGCTGGTGGTGAGTGATTTGTTTCATAATGAGGAGCAATATGGGTTGGTAACGGAGCTTTTTTATCCGGAATATCAGACTCATTACCAAAATACCTATATGCCGGGCGGCTACTATATGACTACGCCGGTTCAGATGTTTGTCGGTTTTCGTTTCTTGAATGCCTACGTGACTACTTTTGATGCTGAAGGGCACCTGTTGTGGGATCATCTGCTACCCATGACGAGTATGTTGACTCAAACCCTGGAGAGTAAAGTAAAACTCTATATTGATGAAGATAATAACGGCTATATTTATTATCTGTATGGGAATAAATTTACCTCTACACTGGTGTATAATCAGTATATTTTAGAGCCATTGTTGACTGAAACATGGGTTCCTTTTCGGAAAGGCTTTGTGCTGGATGCCAATAGTAAAATGGAGATACAGCCTTGGTATGGTAACACCTTTTTGCTTTCCGGAACTCAATTTTTACGCGATAAAATGAACCGTAGGAGAAATGAAAGAACTTTTTTTGTACTCAGCAGAATGGTTTATGAGTAGTAAGTATAGAATGAAAGTTGCTGAAAGTCAAATTATTATAAAGAGATTGTAAAAATAACTTTTTTATTTCACGAATTTCAAAAATTATTCGTAATTTTGCACCCTTGTTTTTCAGGCGGGGTAGCTCAGTTGGTTAGAGCGTCGGATTCATAACCCGGAGGTCACGAGTTCAACTCTCGTTCCCGCCACAACAAAAAAACGCTTCTTTAAATTTTTAGAGAAGCGTTTTTGTTAATATTACCTCAGTTATTCTCAATAATATTTATTTCTTCCTCTGTCAAATCGTAAAGTTGATAAACTAATTGGTCGATTTGGTTTTCNAGATCTGTCGTATNAGATGATGGGTTCTGTTTTTTTACTTCCAATACCATTTTTACCAAGTCTACTATTTTATTTTCAAATTTTTCTTCAACAAATTTCGGTAATGGAAAAGGATTTAAATAATTGGTTTTAAACCTCCTGGCGTCACCTTGTAAAGTATCCCCGGTTATTTTTAAAAACCACCACAATAGTTTTGAATTGGCTATTGCCAAAAGGTACTCGTAACTCTCTGTTGTGTCATCTTTCTTNACCCAACTATAAACTGTTGTTGGATGATAAAAATGATCTGTATTATAAACAACATTGGGGTGACTTGCACAAATTTCCATTGATGAAAGCTTAAGCTGTTCAAATTTATTGAGATTTTTTGGATATATGTATGTATGCCAATGTTCCATTTTTCCAGCCCTTCCACTTTCACGAGCTTTAAATATTGCTTCATGTTCAACAACATAACAGTAAGTTTTGGGAAAACGTTCTTTTATATCTT
>JGI24712J26585_10000169_pt1 | contig 53753 bp, 29 predicted proteins | sample BioPla3DNA2_FD_26585 | JGI IMG/M metagenome (IMG submission 26585) | reverse complement strand
CCCGCCGAAGTCCATATAAAAGCGGAGGGAGATTTCCCGCTTTATTATCGCTGGCAGTTTTTATGGCTGGGAAGCTGGACGGATGTACCCGAAGAAAACGCCCAATTTGCCGGTGTCGACACCCAGACGCTTTCCTGGAACAGAGACAGCAGCGGCAGTTTCAAATTCCGATGCGTGGTTGACGGACCGAATTCGGAACCGGTTATTTCCGACGAAGTCACGGTTGCCTTCAAGCTGCCGCTTCAGGATTACCAGATATACCAACCTAAAACTTTCAGGGGAAAATTTTACGAGGAAGCCTTTTTCAGTTTCGGTTTTCAAGGTATCACGGTCAACAGTCTCGAATGCATCTGGCAGCAGAAAGGCAGCGACGGAAAGTGGGTCGACATTCCCGGCACCGGTCCTACCGATACCTACATTAAACTCTATATCGATTCAACAACCTCCGGCTGCTGGTACCGCTGCACAGGAACGGTAAACGGGCATAAATTCACAACGATGCCGGCTCAGCTTCAAGGAACTCTTAAATTCAGACGCCAGGGGCTGAATCAGGCAACATTGAAAATCAAAACTAACGGCGAGCTGCACTGGATAGACATAAAAGATTATGTCGTTGGCGAAGGACTGACTTATGAATGGGAAGGACGCAAGCAAATAGTGCCCGAAAACCTTTATATCGTCGAAACCGAGTATCGCGTCGACAGACATGAGAAAGGCTTTGAGGATCAGATAATAAGGACGGAAGTCAACGGTTCCAAAGTGGGAATCAGCACTACCGCAAGGCGCGGTCGAATCAAAAAGAAAAATCCAGGACCCCTGGAGGGATATTATATTTTTTACAGCCTTAATTTATACACGGAATTATATTGCCGCGTTACCGACAGATACGGCGAGAAGCTGACGTTTACGGTTTATTTGGAATACATTGATCCATAACCAATAAAGCCGGGATGACCGGCGGCTGACCGCATCGGCCGCCGGCATCCCAAACTCAAAGTAAGACGCACACGACATTAAAACCACAAAGAAAGGAAAAGACAATGAAACCCATTAAGAGATTCATCGCCTTCACGCTTGCTGTTTTAATGCTCGCGGGGCTGCCGCAGGTTATCTTCGCGGCGCCGAAGGTGGGAGACGTGGTCGACTATGTCCTTCACACCGACATTGTCACCTATATTAACGGACTGCCGATACGCTCGTACAACATCAAGGGCTATACCGCCGTCATAGTTGAAGATCTTTCAAATTACGGCTTTTATGTCGTATGGGACGGTGGAAAAAGAACGCTTTCGGTGACACGGCTGGAAAGCGTTCCGATTGTCGGCGGATATACGCCGGAGAAGAACACAAAGCCTATCGGCTCAAAGGCGATGCCGGTGTATTTCACCGATATCGTTACCTATCTTGACAGCCAGGAGGTCGAAAGCTACAACGTCGGCGGGAGAACGATAATTTATGTCGACGATCTGGCGGAATTCTACGCGAAGGAATACGTCTGGGACCCGAAAGCCCGGACGCTTAGCCTGACGCTGAAAGGCGCGTCGTCGGGCGCCGCTCCGACGGATTCCGATTCGTCCGGCGGACCGGTCATTGAAAAGCAGCCGGAAGACTGCAACGTTAAAGAGGACGAATATGCGTCCTTTGAAGTGAAAGCATCCGGCGAAGGCCTTACATATCAATGGCAGCGGGACGAAAGATTATTTACATCAATCTTGGGAATACTGACAGGCGGTAAATCAGCCGAAAAACCGGCAAGCAAGGCTTATGGAGACATAAGAATCGCAGAACTTGACCGCTTCCGGGTATTTAACGAGATGCGCTCGCCCGGAAATACTGCCAAAGAGACAAAAGGCTTTGAAATTTTACCTATCGGAGATTTCTTCTCTATATGGAATACCTGGAATTGGGTTGATCTTTCCGACGGGGACGGGATTTCCGGCGCGAAAACATCAAAGCTAACCGTGTTGGCGGACCTCGACACCATCAACTCGGGAAGCTACCGCTGCGTCATAACGGACAGCGGCGGCAAGTCCGTTACATCCGATTATGCGTCAATCATTCCGATAAGCCCGGGAATTACTATCACTTCGCAGCCGCAGGATCAGACGAAGAAGGCGGGGGATTACGCAACTCTTTATGTCGAAGCGACCGGACTCGACCTTAAATATCAATGGCAGGAACTTGTCGCAAGCAGTAAAGTATACGAACTCGAGGACGGCAAATCATTCGCAGGATTGTCCTATGAATACGAAAATATTAAGGACGACGGCAAGTTCTCCGGCACAAAAACCAGTACTCTGACGGTCAAAGTCGATCCGCCTCCGCTGCGCGGCCTTGAATTCATGCCGGGCAGACGGCAAGAGTACATCTGTCTTATCACCGACCGCTACGGTATGACAATATCTTCTTCCCCTGCCAAAATCAACTCTTACAGGGAAATCAAGATAACCGAGCAGCCGAAAAATGTTGTGCAGAAGGAATTTGCTCCCGCCGAAATCAGTTTAAAAGCGGAGGGGGATTTCCCGCTTTCTTATCGCTGGCAGTTTTATTGGCTGGGAAACTGGGCGGATGTTCCAGAAGAAAACGCACAATTCGCAGGCGTCGACACCCCGACGCTTTCCTGGAACAGAGACAGCAGCGGCAATTTCAAATTCCGATGCGTAGTTGACGGACCGAATTCGGAACCGGTCATTTCCGGCGAAGTAACAATCACCTTCGACCTTCCGCCGAAAGATTACCAGATACGGCACCCTAAAACTTTCAGAGGCAAATTCCACGAAGACGCCTATTTCGATTTCGATTTTGTCGGACTGAAAGTCAACAGTCTCGAATGCGTGTGGCAACAGAAAGGCAGCGACGGGAAGTGGGTCGACCTTACCGGCAATAACTCCAAAAAGCTGGAAATCCATATCAATGAATCAACCTCCGGCTGCTGGTACCGCTGCACGGGAAAGGTAAACGGTCATAAATTTACAACGATGCCGGCTAAGCTCGAGGGCACGATTACATACAGACGTCAGGGGCTGACGGAAACAACAATGACAGTCAAAACGAACGGAAATTTACACTGGATAGACATGAGAGAATATGTCCGCGGCGAAGGACTGACTTATGAATGGCAAGGATACAATAATATAGTACCCGAAAACTGTTATGTCATTGAGCCGGAGTATCGCGTTGAGAAGTACGGCTCTGATGTTCATGTAATAAGAACAGAAGTCGACGGACCTAAATTAGGAATCAGCACGACCGGAACATGGGGACTTTATACCGTACATGTCGGAGGAACCGGCTGGCTGCAGGGACGGGATGAATTACGGTTTTATGATTTGTGTTTATACCAACATGCTTATTGCATCATTACCGATAACTACGGCCATAAGATTACATTCCATGTTACGATCAAATATGATTGGGTAGGGTGGGATAATCCGACAGAATGATAAAACGGCAAAAAACGGCGCCGCGGAATTTTCCCGCGGCGTCGTATTTGTTTTTGATACAGATTAATAATCGAAGCCTTCTAAAATCTTTTCGAGATTCTTTTCCGCCTTTTTTTCAAAAGCGGAGATAAATCTTGCGCCGATCGAAGTATATGAGCTCGCTTTAACAGCGTTGGTATAAGCGTTAACAGACGTGCCTCTCAGACCGTAGGCGTATGATATGTCATACGCGCGGCGGGTTATCATATCCCGCATCATATCGGCTGAGTTCTCATCGCGGGTGCCTTTGCCGATGACAGCTTTCTCGAAATATATATCAAGAACGTGGTCATATGTGTCGGCGGCGAGCGATTCGATTATTATGCCGGTTCTGTCGATATCTTCGGTAGAAATCGGGACTATAACGGCAAAGGGGTTCTGAACATAGACATACTGTCTGTCCTTCGCATAGTCAAACGTCGGATAGGAAATTACGCCGTAATCGTCTTCCTGGTCGCGAAGATTGCGGAAGTCGCCCATCAATCTTGAATAGAAGAGCGCTCTGCCTTCCTTAAACATAGATCTTGTCGCGTCGTCTCGGGCAAGCGCGGATATCGTCTTGTCGTTGAGCATTTTGTCTATCAGAGTGCCGATCGAGATGAGGCGCTCGGAATCGATATTGAATCTCATACTGTATTCGTCGTTTTCATTGATAATATCAACGAGCGGCTCGTTCGATGAATAAAGCATCGGCAGGTATTCGAATTCGCGGCCGACAAATCCGAGGCGGTCGTCTTTTACCGTGAATTTGCCGTCGCCGTTTAAGTCTGCCGCAACCGCGGTCATCATCGAAAACATCTTGTCCATCGTCCAATCTTTGTCTTTATAAAGCTGGAACGGGTCATCAAGGTTGAAGTCACGGATAAGCTCGCCGCTGAAGAAGAGAGTCGCCATCGACTCATAATGGTCAAAACCGATGTCAAGGTAACCGTGGTACATCTTGCCGGTAATCTTGAGGGTTTCCTGCGCGCCGATATCCCAATACGGCTTTGTCATATCAATGCATCCGAGGTCATTTATCGGCATCAGGTAGCCGCCTGCCACAAGGTCCATGACCTCTTCGCAAAGCACGTAAACGAAATCATAGTCGTTCGAACCGGATATAACAGAATTTTTGAGTTTGCTTGCGGCGGAATCGTTGACGCAGGACATTTTGATGTTGAATTTGTCTTCAACCCGACGGTTCCGCTCATAAATGGCGTCGTCGAGCGCATCGCCGGTCATCTCTTCAAAATCGAGGGCGGAGTGATACTCGATATTCAAACCGTTTGTCGCCATATGGAACTCATACCCGCCGTAATCGACAGCTTCGATTTCACTGGAATAGATTCTTTTCGTATTCCCTTCTGAAGTGGTTTCGGCGGCAGCAGCCGCATTATTCGCGCCGGGAGTATTTGTCTTTTCGTCCGAGGCGCTGCCGCAGGCAAAAATTACCCCGGCAATTAAAAGAGCTGCTGAAAGAAGTGAAAGAAGTCTAAGGGAAATTTTCATATAAAATACCTTTTTAATATAGCATTGCCTTAAAAAACGGACGGCCGGGTTATTCAAGTCCCTGCCGTCCGGCATCGCAGTCAATCCGGGCTATAGCGCGGATTCAGTCTTTACTTATCTGTGCTTTTTGATAATAACGGCTGCGCCGAGAGTAGCTACGAGAGCTACCATTGCGATGGAAACGATGTCGCCGGTCTGCGCGGCGGGAGCGGATTTTGCCGGAGCTGCTGCGGCAACCGGAGCTTCTGCTGCTGCGGGAGCTGCCTCTGCCGGAGCTTCTGCGGGAGCTGCTTCTGCGGGAGCCGCTTCAACAACTTCTTCCTCGACTTCTACTGCGGGAACAGGAAGGGGAGCTTTATAATCGTCTACAAACTCGATGTTGTCGATGGTGAACTTCTCGCCGCCCATGAGCATGTCGGAGTAGTCCCAGAAAAGGTATACGCCCTGAACGTCAGCCATATTGGCAGGGGTTCCTGCATCAAGCGCGTTCCAGTTGGTGTTGTCACGAATCCAGAAGTCAGCAACAGGGAATGCGAAATAGCCCTTGAATCCGAATACGTCGGAATCCTGAGCGTCGCCGAAGCAGCCGTCGCCGCCGTGGAACATCTCAACCCAATCGGAAGAGCCGTCCGCAAGGTAGTAGAAAGGCATGCCGTCGATGTCGCCTTCGTCGGTGGTGAAGAGCGAATAGGAGCTGTCAAATACGCCCCAGTTAGCCTTACGGAAGCCGACGTCGGTAAGATCCATCCAGACGCGGAGATAATTTGCGCCGGTGTAATCGGTTGTCAGACCAGCCTTCTTTGCGAAAAGATAAAGACCGACGTTTGACATACCGTCTTCATAGACTACCAGACCCTTGGAGCCGTCAACGCCTTTACCGGCTGTGATCTCGGCATACGCGGGGGTGTCTTCATGGAGATTACCGCCGTTCTATTCGCCGATCCAATAGTCGGCAGCGTCTTCGTCGTTATAGCAGGGGTTGCCGCCCGCAACNAACTCGCTCCACGAATCGAAATCGGTGAAGAGCGCCGCTGCGGAAGAGAGTGTCAGAGCCGCGACAAGAGCAGCGACTATGACGAGGGTTAATGTTTTCTTCATTGGTTTTTCCTCCAAAAACTGAAAATAATTTATTTGTGCAAATTGGTTGACTTTTATTTGCGCCTTTGATTCAGGCGGTAAATTCGTATACAAGCGGATTTTCGCAGGGAATGCCGTAGCAGTCGTAAGCCGTTATCGTCGCGGTATAGGTATTCCCTTCTTTTATTCCGGTAGCTGAAATTGATATAGTCTCCGGCATCGGCTCAAAATAGTATTCGGAAAATACCGAGTAGCTGAATGAGTATCCTTTGCCTTTAAGCTCAAGCTTGTACGAATAGACGCAATCGTCATCGCGCGCCTGAGGGAAGGTAATGGAGACGCGGCTGCCGTTCGCGGTGACTTTTGCGGTGATAACCGCGTTATCATCAAAATACGGCGGCGCGGAGTCAGTCCAGCGTTCGCGGGTATAAACGAAGGTGTCGGGATCAGACGGCGCTGTCAGATACCAGATCAGCTGCTCTTCCGGCTTGCCTTCGGTCTGGCGGGTAAAGAAGTTGCCGGTCAGGATATTGAAAGGCAAAATCCGAACGCGGTTGTTTTCGTCGGCTTCAATTATGAAGAACTGCGCCGCAAGTCCGGCTCTCGGGGGAACCGTGCCGTAGGACATTCCGGAATTCATCTCAAAATACGAGAGAGTGCCGGCGCCGAGTAAGGTGTATTTATCCTGATATATCGAACGCGGATTGTTTATCGCGCCGTGACTGTGACCGGAGAAGTTGACTATGTTCGGATAATCTTTGAATATCTCGTCGAGCTGGTCGGTGTACCATTCTTCGGAAACGTAAACCGTGTCTCTTATATGATGATGCTGGAAGACAAATATCGGCGCTTCCGGATTATCGGCGATTGCTTTATCAAGCTCTTCTCTGACCCAATCGTATTTTGACGAATAATCATTCGCCCCCGCCCCTTCCGGGCTTATTGTTATAAAATGGAAGCCGTTTATTATATTGTGCTGATCGGCGTCCTGCTGAATAACCCTCTCGAATATGCTCTGCGAACCGTTGAAAAACTCATGGTTGCCCATCGAACAAATGAATTGAGTTTCTTCGCGGATTGAACTTTCCACTGCGTTGCGGAAGCGGGTAAGCTGCTTTGCGGTGCCGTGATCGGTAACGTCTCCGGAGAAAACAACCGCATCTATGGATTTATACTCTTGAGAGTCGGCGTAAGCGTATGAATACCGGAACATATCGAGCAGCCGCTCTTTTTCGACGGTGTCCTGATCCTTTATATGAATGTCGGTGGCTGCGATAAAGCGAAGCGTCGGAACAAAGTCGGAAAAATCATCGCTTGCGGGCTGCGGCTTTTCGCCTGTTCTGGAAAAAGGAGTGTTTGACATGAGCTTTTCCCCGCCGCTGAGGTATTCGCCGGCAAAGGCTTTGGCTGCGCGCTTTGTCGCAGATTCCGTTTTCCCCGCGAGCACGATGGTGTTGTCTTCAAAAATCATTATTATATGATCGCTGTCTCCGAGAGCTTCCATCGCAGATGAATAATACGTCGCGTCCGACCCGTCGGGAGAAAGTTTTGTGTCGCCTACAAGCACTCTGACAGCGCCTTCTGCGTCTGCGCCGTACATCATATCGTCGTCGTTTGTAATCTTTACGTTTCCTCCGAACTGTTCGTTGAAAGCGCCCAAAAGTTCGACGGCGGTTTTAACGATGGCGTCCGAAGCGTAGTCGGATCTGATTATTACCGCGGATGCAAGGTCGATGTATGATTGCGGCTCTGAAATCTCAGTCTCTTGAGTTATTTGAGCCTCTGAGTTGCCGCAGCTGCATAAAACGGTGAGTAAATGTATAATTACTAATAGAAGAAGCTTTTTCTTATATTTCATAATAATAATACCGTCCAAATATATTTTCACACAGTAATATTATTATACCATGTAACTGTTTTTTGTCAATAGTTTTGAGAGAATATTTTAATAATATAATTACACGAATTTTACTTATAGTAATATTTCGCCCCGAGAGTGAACAAATTCTGAATTTCGACAATCGAAATTCTATAATTTAAAAGTATCGATTTTCTTAGAATCGTCCTCAAAACTTGTATTACAATTATACCACATAATCGAAAAAAGTCAATAGATTTGGCTTACATTTTGAATATCTATTACATGGATATTACATAACAGAAAAATCGCCATTGGTCTCTTTTCTTCGTTTTTACACATTTTTTTAAGCTCAGGCGCGCCGTTTCTTCTCCCGCCGAAGCTGAACAGCGCACAGCGCCGCGGAAGTGAAAAGCGCGATGCCGCAAACGATGAATAAGGCGTATAGCGAACAGTCGAACGGTGAAGTTTTTCGCGTTCCGGTTCTGAAATCGAGCTCCCCGACTGACATATCTGTCACCCGTCTGCCGCGGACAAGCAGGCGATGGGTGTTGATGCCGCAGGGGGTACAGGTATAGAGCGTTGCCAGCGCCTCGTCCTTTATGACGCGAAGTTCGCTTCCGTCCTCCGGCTCGGCAACCGTGATTTTATCAACTTCATAGGTTAGAGTTCTGTCGAGGACGGTAAGGGTGAATCGATCGCCAAGCTCAAGCCTGTCAAGGTCGGAGAAAAGTCTTGCCTTTACAAGACCGCTGTGCGCGGATATTACGCAATGCGTGCCCGACTCGCCGGTCGGAAGGCTGGTTCCCTGCCAGAAACCGGCTCCCGATTGGAGATATGCCTCGTCAAATCCCTGATAAACGGGAATATTCAACGAAAGCTTCGGTATTTCCACAACACCCATTATGCCGACTCCGAGAGGATCAAGCAGAGCGGAAAGCCGCTCAATTTCCCCTTCTTCAAAGATAAATTGATCTTTTTTATCACGCAAAAAGGCGTTGTATTCGTCCGCTTCGGCCCACTGCGCCGAAAAGTCAGGTTTATCGGCTGCGACTACGGTATTATATTCGGCTATCCGACGCGACATCGAAAAGCGGGTTATTGCGTCTCGCAGCGTCGGGTAGATAAGAAGCAACAAGCCTGCTGCAATCAACAGCGCGGGAATGGCGACTGCCGGAGTTATTTTGTGTTTCATTTTTTTATAAAGGAGTCGAAAGAGTGGCGGTATTATTATCCGCCGTGAATAGTGCGGTACCTGTTTTGTCAATTATAACATTTTTGTATAACAAATTCCATAGTCGCAGAGAAAAGTTCAGGTAAAATTTGGGTTGTTGTTTTGGTTTGTCGTGTGAGACAGATATCTAAACCAAAAAACTTCAGATTTACACAGTCCATCAAGGCATAATTCAAGCGTATAGGCAAACGAATAGCCGCCCCGGCCGCGGGGGGCGTAATTATTGATATCTGCCAAATTGTCTGCGGTAAACAGGATGCAGCCCCATTTCGCGCCCAAAAAAGCTGCGCTCGCTGCCAACTGCCGGCAGACCTGTATTTCAAACCGTTACCCAAAAGCGTTTTATCCCGCGGTCTTTTTCCTCTTCAAAAACCGTGGATTCGTAGACGCCGCCGTTGTTTAGGATCGTTTTTTCGCTGCCGGGATTTCCTTCATCACAGGAAATGAGTATTTTGTCAAGCCCGATTTCGGGACAATACAGAAGAGCGGCGCGCAGCATTGATGTGCCGTAACCTTTTCTTTGCTCCGACGGTCTTATAGAAAATCCGATATGTCCGGCATATTTTGCGAGGTATTCGCTAAGATAATGCCTTATCTGTATCATTCCGACGAGGCGGTCATCGGTTTTACGAATATACAAAAACTGCGTTGCCGCAACATAACCTGCGGGAACGGTTTCGGGGGATTTGTATTTCTCGCACTCGGAGATATAGTCTAAAGGGTTTTCGTATTTGCGGAGGGGACCGCAGCCGTTCATTGAACAGCCGGCATCGAGAAATTCCTGCCGATATTCTTTAATCTGCTCCGCATATGCATATGTCGGTTCTGTAAGAAAAAAATCTCCCGAATCGATTTTTATCATGTGGCATCTCCGTTTTTATATTGAATGACATTTGCTTTAATTTATTTTATTATAATAATTTATTTATTGATGTTCTACATATTTTTTGTAAACAGGCGATATTATTTGAATCTTACAGAAAAAGCCGCGCGGAGATGATTCTCCGCACGGCTTTCTGCTTATGTGAATTTATTTTTCAGGTAATTATAGTATGAGGTATTACTTCTTCCTCAATACATACTGGATCAGACGAGCCAGGATAGCTGCCGTATCCGCGCGGGTCGCTTTTTCCTTCGGTGCAAACGAGCCGTCTTCCTTCACCGTAAACAGATTCTCTGTCTGGCAGAAGATTGCTCCGTCGAATGCCCATCCGGAGATTGAACCGGAATCCGGATAATTCAGAGTTGTATCCATATAGGACGGAACTTTGTTTATAGCCTTTGCAAAGTTATAAACAATGGTTACCATCTGCTCACGGGTAATCGCGTCGCCGGGTCCGAATTGTCCGTCGCCGTAACCCTGAATGATTCCAAACGACGTAGCCCAATCGACATACTTTCCGTAATAGCTGTCGTAATCGCAGTCTGCGAACCTATGGTCTTGCGAATCCCGGATCTCGCCGTAGCTGCGTTCGTAGAGGCGTCCGAGGACGGTAACGAACATAGCGCGTGTTAGGGTTTCATTTGGACCAAAGGTTGTGGAGGTAATGCCGAGGAAGATTTCTCTCTGAGTTACAAAGTTGATATAGTCTTCACACCAATAGCCGGCTATGTCGGTAAAGGCTTTCGGGGATTCGCCATACAGAATCTTGCTTCCCTCCGGCGCTATATACTCGTCTTCGGTGATGAATCCGTCTTTATTGGCATCGTATGCGAATCCGAGATACACTCTGTTGCCTTCGGCGTTGATATAATACGGCACGCCCTCCTGCGGGGTGAATACTGCGTTAATTTCGGTATCGGAATAAACCTCATGCTCAGAGCCGTTTGTGATTTCAAGACCGTTTAACGTCAGGCTCTTCAGAACCATTCCGTCTTCCGGAACCGCATATATGCTCAGCTTGGAGCCGGATCTTACGGCGCTTCCGTTCTTAATCTCCTGACCGTTGCTTGTAACCACAATGCTGCCTTTTCCGCTTGCGCTGATCGCGATGGATTTTCCGCCTGCCGCGGGAGATGTCACAGGGTCTCTGGGAACATCAGCGGCTGCCGGTGCTTCGGGAATCTCGGGAGCGGGAGTGGTCACGATTACAGGCATTATGCTGGGAATCGCGGGACCCGGAATCGAAGGTCCGATAGGACCCTGAGGACCGGCGGGACCAGCGGGGCCGGCAGGACCTTCGGGACCGGCAGGGCCGGCAGGACCTTCGGGACCGGCGGGCGCAGTGCCGGCGTAGGTAAAGCTTGCGGTGATTACAACCGGAGACGAGCCGACGGTATACCATCCGCTGCTGTTAAGCGTTGCGCCGTTGACATATAAGTTTTCAAGCCTATAGTCTACATTCGGGATTGGGGTTACATTGAGCTGCGTTCCGACCGGCACATATTGTCCGTTTACAATGCCGTTTCCGTCAGGCATAACGGAAACCGAAATCGTTCCGCCCGTAGCTGCGAAGGTAACCGGTACTTCCGCGACTTCAAATTCGCAGTAGATTACGTTGTTTTTGTGTACGTTTACAATATAGCCGCTGGCGGGAACATGCGCCGTTCCTCCGGCTGTCAGAGTCTTGAGTCGGTAATGATCGAAGGGAGTGGGAACGATAATCAGCGTTGTTCCGACAGGTACTGCCGTACCGCTGTCTACCGTCTGACCAATACCGTCGCGCACAGTCAGTATGCCGTTTTCCGGGGTGTTATAGGTGACAACGCACATGGTCATGTCGAACACGGCGGAGATTACCGTATCAGCTGTCAATGCGCAGGTGTACGTGTCGGTAACGGAATCATATATAGGTGTGACTCCGGTGATGTTCTGTGTGTTCAGAACGGAGGTCTCATCAGGGGTAAACTTGATTGAAAGTTCGCTGTCGGCAGGCAGGTAATATGTTCCCGACAAATACGGGGTATAGTCTATGTCAGATGCCTCTTTGATGTCTACGGTACCGCCGCCGGTGCCGAGGGTATTGACTGTGACTTTGCGTTCGCTTATTGCGAAGGTTGCGGTAACCGATACTGTCTGAGCATCCATGGTAATTGTTCCGGACAGCGAGTTGTCATTGGGATCCGTCGGGAACAGCGCCGTAAGGTCTTCCGCATTCTTCGTCAGCGCCGAAACTTTGCAGTGCGCATCCGGAACAGCCTGAATGCTTATTTCAGCGTCCATGGGCAACTGTGATCCGTTAGTAAGCACAGTGTTTCCGTAAGTAGCGGTAAGTGTTCCGGGACCACTGCTTGTGAGATACAGAATGCACATCTCGGCAGTCGATGCTTCAAAGGGACTTGCCATATTTGTGAAGTCAAGCGCCTTATCAACATTGCTGATCGTTGCGATGCACTTGTTGCCTTCCATAGTTATACTCAGAGCTGCAGTCGAGCCTGCCGCCGCAAGAACGCTGTTTATCGAGCTTTCAAGTGTGGCGGGATTTATGATATAGCCGACAGCTGGGGCAAAGGTCAGTATTGCGGCGCCGCCTTCGGCAATCTCAACGGCGCTGTCAAGCAGGTCCGCATCGCCGCTGATTCCGTCGGGAACAAAGGCGACTTCGGTGGTTCCGGAAGTTTCCGTTGTGGGAGGTTCAGTGTTAGGATTGGTGACTACTGTAAACGTGGGATTCACGATTACCGAGAAGAGTTCCGAGACGTCTGTAAAGACTGCGTTGACTACAATGTTTTCGGTAAGCGCGTCAATCGAGTAGACATATTCTTTTGCTATGTCATCCCAGACGGGCGTAACCTGCGTGTCGTTTATCGTCAGTTTGCTGAGAATATGTTCTGCATCGGGTTTGGCGCTGAGGTTCACGGCAGAACCGCCGCGAATGCTTTCACTGTCGATAATTGCGCCGGCAAAGGTATCGTCGCCGATAGTCAGTGTGTAGGCGCCGCTGAGAGTTCCGCTGCCTTCAGTGGTCAGTGTTACGGTGTAGAAGTTGCGTCGGAAGGTAGCGCTTACCGTTGCAGGTCCGGTTATATCCATCAGTGTGATGGAATTGCCGTTCTCCTCATACTCCGCGCCGTTGACTATCCAGTCATAGAGATAGCAGCCGGTGTCGGGCAGGGCTAATAGAGTGAGGTTATCATGCTGAGGCACGGTAAATACGCGGCTGTCTGACATGGGAACCTCTATAAAGCCGCTCTGTACTTTACCGGAACCGTTTTGATAGCTGTTGGTATATACAGTTACCTGGTGAGTCGGGATGGCTTTGAAGTCAACCTTTATATCGAATGCGCTTGTAATATCATCTGCGGTGTATGTGGTCTTTCTTTCGCTTCCCTCGATAACTACATAATTGCCGAGACTGTTTTTAGCATACCATGAATCGACAATATATCCGATATCTGGGTTGGCGAATACCACTATATCATCCATTGCTTTAACGGTAGCGGAATAACTGACGCTTTGATCGCTGTTCGGCGTGCCGATTACCGGAACATTTTCGCCGTTTACCATCAGGCTCAGGGTTCCCTTCGGCGCGCCGCTGTCGGTGGGAGCCGCCATGAACTTAATCACGAGGTCAACCCCGACGAAGGAGACCGTTATATCATAGTCTTCGGAAACATCGGTAAGCGTCAGAGTCTCTGCGGTATAGGGAATGCCGAGAGGCAATTCATATATTTCGCCGTTCACCGTCCAGTAATCTACGCGGAAGTTTGCATCCGGAGTTGCGGTTAAGACAACTTCGCTGCCCTTTTCAACCCGATCTCCGGAAGGAAGAGTCACGTTGTCGCATCCAGCCGTGAGGACTCCGTTTTCGCCTGCAGCATAGGTTATTATATAGCTGCTGCTGTTGATATAGTTGGCCGTTATTACATAATGAGCCATCTTTTCAGTCGTAAAGCTCAGCGTATGGTTTTCCGCGTCTATGGTATAGTCGGGATTATCCATCACGCTTTCGCCGTTTACGAACCAGGTACGAACGATAAATTCCGGTTCAGGCTCCGCCGTTACAACAACGAGGTTGTTTTCGGGGACCCACAGGCCTTCCGCGGGGATAGCCGTCTGCGACACGCCGTAGACAGCGCCGGATATGTTGCCGTTTTCGGCGCCGGTATTGTCGTAGGAAACGTGCGCGTCGGTGGAAAGATGGATCGTTATGGTCTTTTCAAATGTGGTGTTGTCGACATTTATATAGGTAGCGGTCAATTTAAGGATTCCGCCGGTGCCGAATTCATTGGAATCGATGGTCAGCGCGCCTTCTGAAGTCAGATTAGTATCGCGTTTGCTTGCGCCCCACAGCGACCAGGTTACATCCGTTGAGGTGTTCGCATCGTCGAGCGTGACCAATGCGTTGAAATTCCATGTTTTATCCGTTCCGTCCAAGGTGTTATGATACAGGGTGTAGCTGCCGTCGCCGGACGGGGTTTCGCCTTCGCATGTGATTTCAATATCCGTTGCGGAAGGAGTAACTTTGACATATGCAAAAGCGCTTGCCAGTTCGTTTGTTTTTCCGGAATCGGAATATGAAGTTACCGTAATATTATACTGATCTCCGAGGTTCGCATCGGAAGGAATTTCAAGGGTGTAGGTACGCCCGGTTGCGTTCTGAATAATTTCGCCGCCGAGTTTCCACTCATACGCTGCCGGAACCGGTCCTGTCGGCGTAGCCGTAAAGGTAATGCTGCGGCCGCGGCTGCTGTTGATGTGTCCTTCGGGAGATAGTATCAGGTCTCCGGTGGTGGTTTCGACACTGGTGATTTTTAGGGGGATGTCAAAGGAATAGAAAGTATTGTCCGATTTGTCTTCGTCATAGCAGAAAACACGCAGAGTGTAGTCCCCCAATTCGAGTGTATCCAGCAAACGCGGGTACAGCCTAATTGAATTAGAAAAGGCCTGTCCGGTGGGTGGTATCCAATGGTAATCCTGATCCTCACCCAATATCAGTTCTCTGTCATTGCCCTTTGAATCAATCAGTTTCAAAAAACCGTAATTAATGTCGCCTTCTTCTGGTTTGTAGGGATCAAATATGTGTAATTGACCTGAAACAGCCGGTAATCTGTGGGGATAGACTATCACGAAGTCGACCCCCGAACCCTTGTCATAGGTCAGAGAAAGCGGTTCGGAATAACCGTCGGATGTTATCGAGTATACCTTTATGTAAGATCCGTAATTTGAGGGAGCATACTCAGGCGGCTTCACCAACAGTGTTTCGGCGCTGGCTGCCGTCTCGCCGGTATCGACAAGCCAGCCTTCGCCGTAAGCACACCGCCTTTCGGCGAGTATACTATCGCTATACATGATGCTGCAATAGTCTCCTCCCTGCACTCCGCCCAATGCAGATTGCCCTCCTTCGGTAAAGAGTGTCAGAGCCTTTACATTGAATAGTTCTACCGAATGAGCTATAAGAGCGGGATTGTTGCTGCCGGTGATTGCCGTCAGGGTGCCATTTCCGTCTTCACTATGGATTTCGACTTGATTGCCTTGCGTACCAATGACCGCTGTTAACGCAGTTCCCGAGTGATTCAACAGGTAGTTATCGCCTTCGAGATAAAGCGGGACATTGTGTATCTTAAGGCTCGGGTAGGTAAGAGATTTTAATGTCAGGCTTGCGACGTTTGAAGAAGTAGCTTCGATTAAACCTTTGGTTGAAGCGTCAATGTCCATGAGACCGCTTACGGTGTAGTCGAATTGCGCCCCGCTGGATACTATTGTTCCGTTATAACCGGTTTTTTCGACCTGTTCTTGTCCTTCTATTTCAAACCATGTTGCCTCTAACCATATGATGTCATGCGCCTCAAGCTTCGCAGTTGGCGTACCGTCTGCCGATGTATTAGCTACAGCGATAATCTGCCAGTTTGGCTTTGTTTCCCGATGATAGAGGTCATCCGAGTTGAGTTCTTTAAAATCTCCGGAGGACGAACCGGGCTGTTGATCGAGGTCTACATAGAAATATGTATTGTCAGTCCCCGCTGCAGACGGCAGATCATCTGAATAGACGGTATCTTCATCTGTTTGTACAAACAACTGGATATCGTTATCATCTACCTTTTTTGCAAGCGGGCTGATGCGTACATAGTTATACCTGTCAAAGAATTGAGTTTCACCCCACCACCAGCTATAGGAGCTGTCATAGCCGCCGGGTAAGGCTAAAGTATCGAAACGAGTGCCGAAATTGTTGTGGGTGTAGTTTTCCGAAAGTCTTGTGTAAGTGATATAGTCGTCTCCGTAATCAAGACAACGCGACATGTATCCGTCCGAATAGTACGCATGCCAATAAGCAGGCTGGGGGTACTCCCAAGACCTTTCATCGCGCAATATCACCACCGGACTGTAACTATCGACGACGCTTAACTCCATTACGCCGCCGTGGTTTTCCAAATTATTGCAGTATATTGCATGCCCGTCACCGCGAATTGCCACTTCACCGCTGAAAACCTTTATCAAGTAAGCCGACAAGCCGCCGCTATAATCTCCGCCTTCAGAAATCTGCAGCGTTGGTGATGTGTTTCCTTCAAAAGAACCTATCGTTACATCCCAGCCGACTTCCACCGCGTGACTGTTCATACCTTCGCAACCGGCCTCCACTTTGATTTTGGGGTTGCCCGTGATGAGAAGATCGTTGGGTACATACAGCGCGCTGCTGTTGGGGTGATCACCTTTGCTTACCAGCGACACCGCGCCGTTTCCGCGCAGGGTAAGGTTACGCGGCGCCGTGATCAGATCCGCGCTATTATCTACTTTATTATTGGTGAGATAGCTGTTTCCAACCATGGTAATGGTTGATTCAACGTTTTTAAGAGTAAGCAGGCTTGCCGCTACATCGGTAGTTATGGTAAGGTTGTTCAGCGTCAGGCTGCCTGCTTCTTCCGAAAGTACAACTCGCAGATTGGGGGCGTTTTCTATTATGTGTTCACCGCCGAGAACCAAACCGCCGCGGCTAATCGTTAATACCTGATTGTTGATGTTGTAGTTCCAGCCGGTTCCGGAAAGAGCACTGATATCCACACCGTTAACAGTCACACCAATTTGCTTAGAAGTTATTGTTATGACCTGGTTTTCGTTGATGTCGGAAATTGTATATACTTCGTCCGATCCCGGTGTCAGCAATACGCCGTTTGCGAATACCCGATCCAACAGCAGCATTCCGTTGCCGGAAAGCTTGAACTTGAAGTCGTTTCCTGCTGCAACATCGGGCAGATAGCCGCTCTCGGGCGATAAGGTGATACCGTTTATATCCGGACCGATTGTCGGCCAGGAGACTATATTGTATGTTGTGGGAGAGAAGATCGGTTTAAAGATAAAGTTAGACGTGATATTTGGAATGGTATATTTCAACGAGGTGGCGCGGTATTGCATGGCGGGATTGCCATCCTGCTGTACTTCCCAATAAGATACCGTCCATTTCTGTTTCGGCATGACCATGACGGTTAAGTCATCGGTATCATGGAGGTTTATTACGGTATCATTTCCGCTGAGCAACGCAGTCGCGCCGGCAGGCAGATCATAGCTGTATGACCCCTGACCGCCAATATCCTTCAGGATAACGCCATGCGTTTCTTTCTCGGTGAGATGTACCGTGAAGTCATCGTCCTCATCAAGCTCCGGAATTGTATACACTGTGCCTGAAGAGTAAATAGTGACGGCATCGCCTGTAAATTCAAGCGTACCTGTGACTGTCGCCGTAAAGTAGTATACTTTACCGCTTACGACATCGTTGTAGTAATAAGCCGTGCCTTTTGTCAAAGCTCCGCCGCTCGTTGTCTGAACTGCAAGATTATTGACCGTTTCGGTTGCCGTAAGTTTGGTCAGATTAGCTGTCCAGCCTTTCAGGTCGTAATATTCCGGATAGATAATCTCTGCCGTTACCGGCATTCCGCCCGGCACGTCGGTAAGAGTAAGGGTAGTAGATTCGAAATAATTGTAATAAAAGCTGTTTTGTTCGCTGCCGATCGTATACAGGATATGGGCTTCAAGGTCGTTTGCCGCATGGCCGTTTTCGTCCTTAATATCAAAGGAAAGAGTAACGTCGAAATTCGAGCGAATTGTATAGCCGGTAACAACGGTGTCGCGATCGATGGTAAAAGTATAGGTTCCCTCGTCGTAGTCGGCAGAACCCTGACTGCCGGTTGAAACATAGAGATATTCTGCGTCCCAGACGCAGCCTTTGCGCAGCTCCACGGTAACCACGGTGCCGCCCTTAATCTTTGCGCCGCTGTCCACATAGACCTTCTCGCTCGGCGCGGAAGAGCCTAACGCTTCCTTATAATACCAGGCTGTCAAGCCGTCGTTTCCGTTGAGATCGGAATATTTCAGTGTATAGAAATCGCGTTCGAAAGCCGCGAAGACAGAGCAGCTTATAGTCGGCATAACCAGCAGGAAGTCACTTTCGTTCTTTCCGCCGTCTTCGTTGTCATAAATAGTGCCGGCGCCGAGTTCGGTGTACCGCCACTCCTTAAAGTGGTAGCCTTCCTTTGCAGTTGCATGGAAATTAAAGATCGAGTTTGCAAGCACAACACTTCCGCTGGTAAGGTCAGAATCGTCGCATACTATAGTACCGCCGTCTGCATCTCCGGCTGTGCCGAAGCTCAAAGTGTTATGCTTGATGGAAAACTGAACTTCAATGGTAGTCGCCTCATTGAGAAGCACATATGCAAGAGAAGTGGTTTTTTTGTTCTGCGCTCTGCCGTTTATGTACCAGTCGTATACTTCATATCCGGTATCGGGCGTGGCGGTAAAGACCATGCGCGTACCGGTCTGGTATTCCACGGTCAGTTTACCGGGGGCATTTACCGTTTTACGGGTATATCCGTATTCCGGAGAGATTGAATAAAGCGTACCTACGGCTTGCCCTTCAAACGGGCGAACGCCGATTGAAACGATATTCGTCGCGCCCAGAATTGTGATCGAGCCGTCCTCGAAGGTAATGTTGTAGTTTGTAATATTTAATTCTTTGCAAACAATGGTATAATATCCGCAAATATTATCTACGGTATTATAGGTGAACTCTTCCCCCGCAGTATTGTAATACCGGGGATCGGTCACTGTGTTGGCAATATCGGGTTTTAATATATCGTTTGGCTTATCGCACTCAGCCCAGCTGCCGGAAACAATATCGAGTTCGCCAAGCTTCGGCTTTACGGCGTTTTGGCCTTCAGAGCCCTTTTGGTCGGGAAGCTGAAGGATGAGTTTCCGAGGCAGAATATTTACCGATAAATAGGCTGCCGGTATATCAGATGCGGTGCCTTCCATCTTCAGCAGATATATATCTGCCGGAGTGTTCTCGGCAAGTATGTATTTACCGCCGATATTTGTATAGGTAATGTACTGCGTGGCATCAATTTCGTAATACACCGCGTGCCCGTTCTCGATTCTTACCTTTCCGTTGCGGGATGCGGTGAAATACGAGGCGAAACCGTCGGCATCGGTATATCTGTAGGTTGTACCTTTATTTACCTGTACGTTCTCCCCCGGATACGGCGTTGTAGGCATGTAGTATAACAAAGATATGAAAGGATCTGCCGGGTGCATTTCGTGCGATTCGGCCTTTTCTTCAACTGAGGTTGTTATGCCGGCCGATTTTGAAACTTTGTAAAACACAAGTTCTGCTCCGTCACCGTAAACAATCGGCACCGGGCTGTCGATTGTGTAACCGTCGCTCATCTGTGACAGATAGAGCGTTTCCGCAGAGGCTGACCTAAAGATAAAGGAGCCGCTGTAATATGCGTATACGGTGTATAGGCCGGGGGGAAGCTGACCTTCAAGTACTTTGGTAGCTATGCCGGATGCGTCAAGCAGCGCAAAATGCGTATAAGTTTCGCCGGTTGCCGTTGAGGTCAGAGTGAAGGTGACCGTACCGCTGGGGATTGACGCGCTGTCAGGATGGGCATTCACTACCTTGGCGAACAACTCAACTCCGCCGAAGGGCACATCGCTGACCCGCAGAGAAGCGGATTCGATGAAAGCAGTGCGCTTGGCATGAGTAAGCGTAACCGGCGCCGTATAGGCTGATATCAGCTGTCCGGTGGCTTTTACCTGTACATTTGTGCGGCAGCGGTAATCGCCGACAACTTCAACTCCAGAATTGGCGAAGGTCAGGGTTATGCCGGTTTCATTGACCATGTCAACCCAGGCGCCTCTTTCCATCTTCTGCCACTGGTACTGTACCGTGGAGTAGTAGTTGTCCCTCGCCTCACCGCCGGGACCTCTTACATCCGCGGTAAGGTATGCGTTTTTGTCGGGATAGACAAGAAGTTTGCCATCATTATCGCCGTCCGACTCGACAACCAGCAGCGAAGGATAACCGTCCTCCGCCTTTGTACGAACGGTTAACAATCCGGAGGGCGACGAAAGCGGCGGAACGGGACGAAGCCTCTCCACCTGAATGGCATACTGATATTCGGTATACGGCGTCAGATTTTCATCTACAAAATAATATTCCTTATAAGGATTTCCTTCCTCATCATACTTTAAGGTATAATTCGGAGTGTCGGCTTCAATGACGGCAATTTCCTCTAAACCGCCGCCTACCGGGAAATCAAAGTATTTATAAATATAGAAGTAACGGAAGTCGTCGTCATAAGTCCAGGTCAGAACATTGCTTTCGCTTGTAGTGCGATCATAGTCCTGCTGGAAGTCGGTAGGAAGCAGGGGCGGCTGAGATACATCGTTTACAATGTAGCTGACGACCGGAATACTGCTGCCGTCGGGAAATTTATAGTTATAGGAGAACAGTTTCCAGGAGTAATAATAGCCGTAATCTCTGAATTCGAGCGGCATATTGGTTACCGTTCCCGAAAAGCTTGTTCCCTCAAGGTTGATTGTACTCCATCCGCCAGATGGGTTGAGTGAAAATTGGATACCCCCGGTCGTATCGACTTCCATTATGCCGAGAGGGCTTTGGACACCCATTCCTCCGCCAAACTTGAAGTCGAATGCGCAACCCATATTGTAGCTTTCGACAGTTTCTTCAGTTACGGTAATTGTCTGGGTGATAGCTCCGTTTCCGAAGCTGACGCCGGCGGGATAATCGTTCCACTCGGCAATTACATTATACGGACTCGAAGACGATGGATAGGACGAAGGATCGCCCGGTGTGGAAGTTATAGCCTTGCCCTTGATCTCAGGCAAAGCGTCATAGTTGCCCTGAATAGACTCGTAATAATCAAGAGTAAGGACCTGATAGCAGGGAGTAAAGGTGTTTGTAATGATATCTACCGTTTTGTTATATCCGCCTCTTCCGTCCGGCGTGTAAATATAGTAAACGTAATTTTCCGTCGGAATCGAGAAAAACGCAACGGCATCTTCATCCTGGCTGGTTTCAAAAGTAAGCTCGTATTCTACGCTCTTCGTTGTTTCCTTTTCCCATTCAAGAGTGTAGTTAAGACTGCCCTCTACCTCGAGCTTTCCGCCGGAGAGTTCATGTTCGTGTGAAACATAGAAGCCGACTTCAAGGTCCACCGCAACAAGATCACTCTCGCCTGAACCCACGATACGGCTGTAGGAAGTGGCGTTCTGCCAGGCGTAGTCGTAGTCGCAGATTACATCTACATCTTCATAGTAAGGCGCCGCCGCGATGATAGCCAGCACTTTCGGGTCGGAATAGGTAAGATAATGAATACCGCTGTATTCAATCAACACGGTATCAATATCAACGTCGACAAAAGCAAGCGCCGTAGTGTTCAATGTTTGAGAAGAGTTTATTGCGGGCGTTTGTCCTTCTGCCGGTTTCAGGGTATCCTGCGTTAAAGATACCTGAAGTTTACCATCTTCCTTTCCGCTGAGCACTTCATAGGCTACAAAATGATCAGTCCCATCCGTATCTTTCTTGGAACTTTCGCGGTAGAAGTTAGTTGCAAGAATACTGTATCCGTTTCCGTGTATGTCTCCGGAAACAGCGCCGTATTCGCAATACTCCGCTTTTACTTTGTTTGACCCGTCCAGTTTTTGCGGACCCCAGTTGGCATTAAGCGTGTTTTGTCCGTCATACTTGCTTTCGTCCAACGATGACTTAAGCGTGAGCAGTTTTCCTTCGCTGTTCTCATACAGATAACTGTCAAGGTACAGATATCTGTATTCTGCTCCTTCGGGATAGATTACGGCCGCGTTGGTACGCATAAACGGCTGGGAGAAGTAATATTCATCGAATCCGTTGTTGCTCTGCCAGCTTATTACTTTACCATCCTCAGTCTCTGTTTCAACATACTGCCCTTCTATCGGCTTATGTACGTCGCTCTGATCGGCACGAAGCATCATCAGATCCGGGTCATATATATAGGTTGTGATTGTGCGCCGGGTATTGCCCCGGTAAGGTTCGGTAGAATGATAACTGCTTTGATTAAGGTGTTGTATGTCACTGACAGGCTGACCGGTTGCAATAAGTTCCTTATAACCGTCGCCGTTAAGGTCGCCGGTTATAAGGCTTACGCGTACCTGCTCGCCGAGTTTATCCTCGTTTAAATCCAGAGGCGCGCTGGTCTGGAGCATATTGCTTTTTCCGCCCCACAAAACAACAGCTTTGCTCTTTTCGTGAGACCACAGGTCAAAATGGTAATATTCATCAATCCAGTTAAGGACCACCACGCTGCCGCTGGAGATTGCCAGATCGTCAACGCCGTCGCGGTTAAAGTCTCCGGTACAGAGAGAGACCATGTTGGGAACAATACCCGATCCGCTGATCGCATGGCTCCATACACGTCTCCAATTTGCCATGTCAAGCCAATCGTTCGGGCCGGATTGAGAAGTTTTTTGATACTTATAAATATCGACGCGAGCCTTCTTGTTTTCGACAACGTAAACAGCAATCTCGCTTGTGCCGTCTCCGTCAAAGTCACCCGCGGCAACCTGAAGGAAATTCTGCCAAGCGTAGTCCATTTTAACCGTCATCCATTTGTAACCGGAATCTTCAAATGAATCGCTTAATGTATCTCCTGGGGTTACTGCTCCGACCTTTTTGGTTCCGCTGAATGTTTCGGCTTTACCGTCGTAAACGCAAATAAACATTTCCGATTCGGAAGTCGAGTAACTTACATTGGTGTAACCAACATAAACCGCTTCGCCGTTGAGTCCGTCACCGTCAAAGTCTGCGCTTGCAACGGCAAACATCTGGAACGGGACGGCGCCGCCGCCGCTGGGCACGCCCGAGATTGACGTCGGCGAAACGGTATTATCGTTTTTTCCGTAGATTCTGGTTCCGCCCGAAGATGCCGTCAGAAGCTCAAACACCTGATTCCCGGGCAGCTTGTCGCGCCCGTAGGGGTTGTCGGTGGTTTCTTCGTCGTATCCTTCGGGTATTTCCGTGGTATCAAATCCCAAAGCGGTGAAAATATCGGAATCCTGTCCCTCAAATCCGCCTGCCAAGTTTGTAGCCGCAGATACCGGCAGCGTTATGGTCGACATAATGCTTAGTATCATGCTGAAAAGCAGCAGCAGACTAAGGAGCTTTCTTGAGCGTTTCCCTATCATTTTTCAATCCTCTTTTAAGTGTATTTTTTCGTTGTTGGTCGCGATAAATGTCATGTTTTCTTTGATTTACGGTGTGACTGCCGGTTTGTTGACTTATAATACGAAATTTCCTACTCTTGCCGGCGCATGCGTTTTAATATGCTTCTCCGAGCAACATTTTTATGATTTCCCGAAATCCGAGCTCCGCTACCACTAATGTGTCTTTGTACCAGCGAACAAAGTTTCCGTCGGTATCCGCGGTTGCGAAAATGCTTGGATTTGAGAGTACGCCGAAGCGATATGCATTAAATCTGGGTTTCATATCCAGGGCAACCGAGTTGCCGCTGTCGAAACTCACAAGGAGAACGCCGTCTTCCCGCGCTGTTACTTTTGAAATCGGAGCTTTCATTTTCACAACCTCCCAATAAAAATGCAGATTATGATTCATACTACATTCTATCACATAAAAGTCGGTTTGTAGCGTGACTATTTGTCACTATTTTTTCTGTTTTTGCGGGTTTTTACTGTTTTTCGGTTAATTTTCCTATAAAAAACACTCCGATACATATTCTGTATCGAAGTGTTTTTCGCGGATGACCGTCGCTTCTTAATTATATCTGTATTTTTTCGATAATATTATCAGTTGCGAGTTTTGTGATTTTTCAACAGCTTTTCAAGTTCGAGCCTTTTATTCTTTTTAGTACCGGCGATTCCCATCTTGTTATAAATGCGTGAAAGGTGATTACGGACGGTTCCCTCGGAAAGATGCAGCTTTCCCGCAATCTCAGCCGAAGTCATACGATGAGCGGCCAGAACTGCAATTTCAAGCTCTCTTTCAGACAGCCCGTAATCCGCATTATTTTCAAAATGCTCGTTGAGGATTTTTTTCTTGCCTTTCTGCAGTATTTCTGAAATTTCGAATATTTTATCGATATATTCCGAGTATTCCTTTTCTTCTCTCAGCTTTGAGAGCTGTTTTGCGATATATGGGGTGTTTTCTGCAAAAGGAATAATAAAATTGTCCGGCATACCCAAACTCAGAGCGATTCTCAGCTCTTCACACGCGTCCTTTGCCCTTCCTATTTTTTCGTAAGCGGCGGCAAGCTGAATATGCAGCCAGAGTATACACAAGACATTGCTGAATATCCCATAAATCTCCAAACACTCGTCTTTCCTTGCAATAACGGAGGTATACTCGCCCTTTGCCAAAAGCATCTGATTATAGTAAGTATGCAGAATCGGCATAGCGGGGAACATCATTACCGTCTCGGAGAGGGTGCCTTCCGCCAGCCACTCGGGTATATCCTGCGGGCGGTCAAGCGAAGATGCGATAACCATATGACAGATATCCAGAGTGCTTATCAGGTCAAACTGTTTTTCTTCAAGCAGCAGTTCTCTAATCCTTTTTATATTTTGTTCGATATTGTCGAATTTGCCTTGGACCAATCCCAAACGCATATTCAGAAATTCACTCGCCAGCATGATGCTGATCTGATTTTTTCTTTTCGCCGCCGACATTGCCATCTTATTTGAAATATCGGCGCTGCTGAATTCCCCGCGCTCAAAATGAAGCTCCGCCTCAAATACATATTCCGCGCCGCTGCCGTGCCCTTCGGTTACCTGATAATAATACGGCATGCAATCCTTCATTTCTTCATTTTCCGAATCGGCAAAACCGACAGCTCTGTGATAGAGCATCAGAATGGACGGGGAACCGAAAGTCCACGAGTCATCGGGGTCCAGGCTATATGTCGTCCTCCCGAGCAAAGCGCAGGCTCTTCTGTGGTATTCGCTCATCGCTGAGATGTTATTGAAGGCGATAAGACTCTCGGAAACTTCCGCATCGCCCAACAGATTGTTCTTTTCCTCATCCGAAAGCGAATCGTTTATTTCGAGAGATTTCAAAAGAAGAGATTTCAGGCGATAAAACTCTTCGATATTATTATAAGTGAACATCGAAACCATAGAGACCGTAAGAGCTGCGGGGTACCGAAGGAGTATTTCTTCCGGACAGTTGGCAATCCATGAGAAAAAATCATCCTGGTGTTCGAAATTCAAGCTGAAAGCTTTGTCCTCTTGAAGGCAGTACAAAATTTTTTCGAAATTTTCCGCCTTCGCGTAGGAAAAGTAGGCGGGAATATAGTCCTCCTGCTCCATATACCAATCGCCCAGGCGGGTATAGCTTTTTTGCTGATAATCCGTCGGTTTTTGTGAAAAATAGTGCCGCGCGCACTGCCGAAGCATATAGTGGTAGTGGTAAAGGTTGTCTGTTTTTTTGATAAATGCGTTGTTCTTAGAAAGAAAGTTCAAGTGTTTTGAGCTTTCGTCGTCGCTTTTTTCCCAGAGATAAGCAGCTTGTTCTTTGGTAAAATCATTGCTTATACTCATCAAAATCAAAAATTCTCTTTCCTCTTCACTCAGAGGTTCCAACAAAACTTCATTAATCAATGTTGAAATATCTGTGGAACTGGAAAGCCATTTCCTGTTTTTAATATACGATTTGAAGTTCAGATATATTATCGAAAACCAGCCCTCGCTTAAAGTCGCCAGTTCGTCGAGCTCTTCTTCCGATGCGTCGATTTCGCACCACTCCGCATAGTCGTATATCTCTTCTTTTTTTAACATTAAATCATAAGCGGAAACCTCGTAAAGCTGATGCCCGAGCCTCATTTTTTCCTCTTCGTTGAAAATTTGATTTCGCGACATGAGTACAATGTGAATATTTTCCGGCAGATTCTTTGCGAAAAACAAGACGAGCGACGTTATCACCTTTGACGGCAGGATATGAAGGTCGTCAATAATAAAATAAATATCCTTTTCATAATTCGATAAAGCGTCATGAAAGAGCTCCGAACATATGGCAAGCGACTGAACATCTTTCGGATAAGTAAGCGTCAGCAGTTGTTCGTAAAGATCGGGGAAATCTCTGAACATCCTGCAAAAACCGATCCAAAAATCGGTCACGGAATTTGTCATAACGATCTGCTTGAAAAACTGCGACGATTCGTTGTGTTTGGTTCTTCGCGTCGACCACCATTTGACGGCAGTCGTTTTCCCGTATCCCATCGGAGCGATTACCGTTGTAATCGGATAACCGCCGATTTCGGAAAGCTTCCTTTTCAGACGCTGTGTTATATATATATCATTTAAGCGTGTATTACCCATCTTAACAACCTCATATTATAATAATTACAGAGCAGTGTTCCGCAGAGTCCCTCTTAAAAACTGCAGATATCGCATTGTCCGCAAGATGCAAGCGGTGTGGTTTTCCGGAGATAATAATACGGAAATTCCTTCCATACGATAGTTCTTTAACAAAAGGATGAGGTTTTCCTCCGCTCCTCTCAGCCTTCAATGAACAAACACGACACTATAAGTATATTATATATTAAAATCCGTGGTTTTCTAAGAATCGGAAGTGAATTATTTTCGAATTTTTTCTACTTAAAGTTGGATAAATAAAGAATTTTCAATGCATTGACGGCGAGTGACGAGACTGATATTTTAAATCCGAACGGTAATAAATGTGCTACTGGCGAACAGAAGGAATATTGATAGAATTACACGACTCTCAAACACTTGTGAACGCTTTTGATTTAGTCAGATTGTTTTCTATCCCTATAGAATTACACGACTCTCAAACATAATCCGGCTCAATATTGCCAAAAGGTGCAGTTTTCTATCCCTATAGAATTACACGACTCTCAAACTTCGGTTTTTGGCGTAATGCGGACATAAAGGTTTTCTATCCCTATAGAATTACACGACTCTCAAACCTTATGAAGACGTTATCAGTAATACAATGAGTTTTCTATCCCTATAGAATTACACGACTCTCAAACGATGATCAACTATTGATACTGTACGATCAGGTTTTCTATCCCTATAGAATTACACGACTCTCAAACCAGTGCAGGGGGACAGCCCGCAGGACAGCGGTTTTCTATCCCTATAGAATTACACGACTCTCAAACGGCCGCCGCTTTGGGCGGCTTGTAGCAATAGTTTTCTATCCCTATAGAATTACACGACTCTCAAACAAGAGAGGGCATATAGAATGGCTACATGCGGTTTTCTATCCCTATAGAATTACACGACTCTCAAACCGCTATCTGGTTCGCGCCGCTGATGATGTTGTTTTCTATCCCTATAGAATTACACGACTCTCAAACTCGTGTAGTGCTTACCTTTTATCTTGCAACGTTTTCTATCCCTATAGAATTACACGACTCTCAAACGCATGGACATCGCAGTTAAAGAAGCCAATAGTTTTCTATCCCTATAGAATTACACGACTCTCAAACAACATGAGAACAGGTCCGTATGGAACGCAGTTTTCTATCCCTATAGAATTACACGACTCTCAAACTTATCGTAATAGCAATACGGCGATTACAAAGTTTTCTATCCCTATAGAATTACACGACTCTCAAACTCGTCATACCCGCGTAAAGTGTAGGCGCACGTTTTCTATCCCTATAGAATTACACGACTCTCAAACTATCGGGGAGGGGGAACCGCTGTCCCCTGTGTTTTCTATCCCTATAGAATTACACGACTCTCAAACATCGGACACATCGTCGCTGGATATTTCCGCGTTTTCTATCCCTATAGAATTACACGACTCTCAAACATATAGGTAATGAAGGAGCGGAAAACCTTCGTTTTCTATCCCTATAGAATTACACGACTCTCAAACAAGTTTGATGGTTCAACAAGCAAAATCGGAGTTTTCTATCCCTATAGAATTACACGACTCTCAAACATATATGCGTGGGAGTTTGCGATAAGGCGGTGTTTTCTATCCCTATAGAATTACACGACTCTCAAACATTTCTAACATGTTTTCCTCCATTTTTGTTGTTTTCTATCCCTATAGAATTACACGACTCTCAAACCAGTGCGGGACAGCCCGCGTCCGTACCTACGTTTTCTATCCCTATAGAATTACACGACTCTCAAACGGCAACAGCGAGATTATGCTATACGCCGACGTTTTCTATCCCTATAGAATTACACGACTCTCAAACGAACCACATACACAGAGGAGAAAAGATGATGTTTTCTATCCCTATAGAATTACACGACTCTCAAACTGTTGTTTGTGGAATTGAAACGACCGGGTGTTTTCTATCCCTATAGAATTACACGACTCTCAAACGGGACGGGGCTAAACCTGCGGCGGCGGGGAGTTTTCTATCCCTATAGAATTACACGACTCTCAAACGCTGTTGTCTATTGAGAAGCTCATGCGGTTGTTTTCTATCCCTATAGAATTACACGACTCTCAAACAAACACCTCCCTCGCTATCTGCGCAATTTGGTTTTCTATCCCTATAGAATTACACGACTCTCAAACAGCCACTGCCGCATACGCTGATGTATGCCTGTTTTCTATCCCTATAGAATTACACGACTCTCAAACTCCTCGGCAATGCCCAAACGGATAAAGTCTGTTTTCTATCCCTATAGAATTACACGACTCTCAAACAAGCCGGAGAAGATCTATTCCTTACCGGCGGTTTTCTATCCCTATAGAATTACACGACTCTCAAACGAATTAACGGCGGCTTGATCCGCGACGTTAGTTTTCTATCCCTATAGAATTACACGACTCTCAAACAGGTGACTTTAACGGATCGCGAGTGGAACGGTTTTCTATCCCTATAGAATTACACGACTCTCAAACATTCCGCGATATACAAGCAAAGGCTTGTTCGTTTTCTATCCCTATAGAATTACACGACTCTCAAACAAAATCGAACCTCATTTACCCATCAACTTTGTTTTCTATCCCTATAGAATTACACGACTCTCAAACCATTGCAGGGACAGCCCGACAGCACGGGCAGTTTTCTATCCCTATAGAATTACACGACTCTCAAACAAGCGACTCTGTAAAGTCGCTATACCAAAAGTTTTCTATCCCTATAGAATTACACGACTCTCAAACGCTATGCATGCGATATCGGCAACCGGTATGGTTTTCTATCCCTATAGAATTACACGACTCTCAAACTGATTTAGAAGTTATAAATAATAAAGAAAAGTTTTCTATCCCTATAGAATTACACGACTCTCAAACCTCAAATTTTGAGATAGGTTACGACGAAACCCCGTGTAATTCTACAGGCAAAACAATTGTTTGGCTATATTTCGCATAAATCGCTGTCAATCAACAGCCTTTTTGTTCCGGGAATAATTTTTCTCGCCGAGCTTTCAAGCATCAAGACCTTAAAACCATTATCCCCGATTGTTTTTACAAACAATTCCATTTCCGAGTCCGGAAAATAGCTTCTGATATTAATCGTAACAAACAGCTTTTCGGAATCAAGCGTTGTGATAATATTCATGCAGTCAACAACTGCCTCAAGCTGGGTTGAGTAATCGTTTATAAATGATATCGCGACGCTTTTTATCAACGCTCCTGCGTTCAGCCTGCCGCATTCTACATCAAACGGCATCGAAAAACAGAGAGCGGTTATATAGTTTTCGATATCCGCAAGAATCCTCGAGGTTTCCAGATAATGTTCCGCATCATTCGCGGTTTTCTCCAATCGGGAGACGGCTTTCGAAATTAAAGATTTTGAGTTCAGGTCAAAGGGCGCGAAAGATTCGAATATCTCTACGCGTTTTGAAAAAGGAACCGGGGTATTGTTTTCGGATACCACAATATTTCCTTTTTCTCCGTTTTGCTGATAATGCATATCTTCGACTATTTCTCGAAACAGCTGCTGGTTTTCTATCGTCAGACTGAAAACCTCACCGTCTTTTATCTCGATGAGACTGTTCAGATAGGGGCAGACAAGTTTCAAAGAATCACCAGCCTTTCATCCGAATTGATAACGTCGGTTTTGGATTCCCCGACTATATATTCCATACCGGCAAACTGTTTTTCGGTAATTACCAGAGACTGAACGATACCGCCCGGCGGCTTGTTCTTTCTTATGGTATTCTGAACGGAAATCTGCATCGTCTGATTCAAGAGCAGTCGGCAATACACCGATTCCTGCATCATCAAAAAACCGTTTTTTATCAGCATTTTTCTGAACTTCCGGTATTCGCGGCGATCTGCGGCAGTTTCTGTCGGAAGATCGAAAAAAACAATCATTCTCATAAATCGGTAACTCATATCTCTGCAAAGCGTATTAGTGAATCGTCACCGGCATTTACGGCGTCGATGACGCTTTTTACGTAAATTTTAATCGCGTTCAGCAGCGTTTGTTGTGTGTCGTTTATTAAAAATCGGGCGTTAAGCAAAGAAAGTATACTACGCTTTTCCTCCGATTCGAATTTTGTATGTTTCAGACTTATAACCTTTCTGTCAATCAGAACCCGAAAGGGTTCCATCAGATCACAGGAAAAATTATAGGGATTAAACATATTGTCATGACAGAGCCCGAGCTGCGTATTAATTCCATTGATGGTTACTTCACGGTTTATTGCGGACAGAATGATACCGTATCCGTAATTGAGCGCGGCGTTTATATGATTTTCGTTTCCCCTTGAAAAGTCTTTCCCGAACAGCGCGTTGAAGTAGACTTTTGCGGCGTGTCCCTCGCGATTGCTTTCATCATTGAACAACAGTTCATCAATATATGACGAAAGCAGTCGGGATTCATCTTCATGACCGAGTTCCGCCAGCAGACGCGACTGATTCTTTATCTTCTCGGCGACAATAGCCGTCCATATCAAGCCCTTCTGCTCATCCGTCCATTTTATCTGAGTCCGCAGCTTATGAGAACAGTCGTAGCTTCCGTGATAAGGCTGCAGCTCGGCGTAGGGAGACCTTTTCTCGTTGCAGAAGATGACCCGCGCTTTTTTGTTTGCCAACTCATTCAAAAGGCATCCCGTTATGGAGACGGCGGGATTTTCAATGACGACGACGGCAATCTCATCAATGAAAATCCTTTTTATCTCCTCGCCGCGAATCACCATGTAGCCCATATTTAAGTCGAGCTTGCAGCGCCGGGATATAACCACCGTTCTCCAGCTCATAGGAATTCTCTCAGGTTTCTTGATCTTTCTTCGCGAAGTCCCGAAGCAGATCTGTCGATAATCCTTATATCATTATATTTTTTCAGCCAGTTACTTACATTTGAGCTTAATGTCAATTTTCCCGTGCTCTTTACGCCGCCGACCAATGTCATGTCGCAAACTGCGGCGCGGTTAGTTTTAAACTGATCGACGAGTACCGAAAGGACGATTATTTGTTCTTTCATTGTAAGTGAAACGAACTTATCCCGAGTATCGTCAGTTGTTTTCATATAAGTACACGGCATTTTACCGAAAATAGGATTTGTCTGCATGCCGATTAATTTGTCAAATAACTCCAAGCTGCGTTCGGCATCTATCCCGTCATATTTTGGATGTATCGAATAATCTCCGTTTTCTTTAATCTTATTTGAAACATTCTCGATTTTTTTAATGTAAAGAATGTCGCTGCGGTCATAAAAAGCGGTTGTCAGAGACCTTAATACTATTTTTGCGCCGCCGCTGTCTTTTCCGGATATGCATACCTCGAAACCGTCGAGAGAAATGACAGTGTTTATTTTGATTTTTCTTTTTCCCAACGGATAGAATATGTCTGATATCTTGTCGCCCAGCTTCTCGCGTATATACTCAAAAGCAAAGTCATCGTCAGCCATGAATTTATCGGCAACCAGCAGATCGACGAATAAAAATGTCAGTTCCTTTTTCTTTTTGTTTGTATATCCTACCAAAACGAAGAATGAGGCGGTCGGTTTGTTATACCCGCCGTATTTTTCGGTATCCAACCCTTTCTTTCTCGGTATTAAATCGGGATTAGTGCCTGCTTTGACAGGCATCTGGTCAAAGAATCCGCCTTTCTGGCAAGTCTGATATTTTGTGAGATGAATGTGCGGATTCGCCATTACTTTATCAACCGTCGCAAGGTCGCGCTGCGGTTCCCATGCGCCCTTTACCTCTTTGCCGAACAGCACAGGGTAATTCATCGAATATCTGTCTGTGCTTACATTAAACCATTTGCTGGTGAATTTCTCGTGGTAAACATTGCCGACGACGATATTGAGGTAAGCGTCGTTCGCGTGGTGGGTGTCGTTTATCGAACGGCATTTCACAAGCTGCATATCTCGAATTTCATCGTTTGTTTTTTCGAGCTGATATACCTTATTTTTGATTTCCCCGTATTCATGGCGGAAATCGGAAACAAGACCGGCTTTTACAAAGACAATTTCGCTGTCCGGATATGACTGGCGAAGTATCTCGGTAACCGCTTTTGTCGACTGCCTGGTTTCGACCAGCTGACGGTTGATAAATCCGAGTTTTTCATCGTCGGTAAAACCGGTTGTTCTGACAAGGCGCTTGTATTTTTCCTCGGTTATAAGTTTGTTTTCCCGCAGCATTTCCCAGAATGGACGCATACGGCTGCGCCACTCGGCAGGGAGAGGGTATTTATCTTCTTTCTCGCTGTTTTCCTTAGAGTGAACAAGGACTTTGTTGTTAAGGATACTGTCGTCCTTGACATAAGACTGCGGCCAGATATGGTCGATATCATAATATTCCTCGTTGTTTATCGACGCAAGATCAATAGGCTCGCCGCAATACATACAGCGTCCCATCTGGAGATAATACAGGTAAAGTTTTTGGCTCTGAAGCCTGTTATCCGCATCATCGCCTAATTTTTCAAGTTCCTCAGTCAAGCGTTTGGAATCATCGTTTTTAATTTGCTTATAGAGCTCAATAAGCTGATCCTTTCTTGATACCGTTCTTTTATTCTTTTGTTCCGCAGTTGCGCCGCGAGCCATTTCAACGAATATTTTTTCCGGTGCCGATTTCATAACTTTTGTGATTTCGGTTACGATATCCATTGTGCGGATAACCGGACGCTTTACGGCGTTTGAAAGTCCGAATGATTCAAGCTTATCGGCAAAAGTCATGGGATTTGCCGCATAATACTCATTTCTGATATCCCGAATGACATCGGCAAAGGTGTATCTGTTCGGGTCGGCTATTATTTCCATTAAATTGTCGTTTGTATTCCAAAGGAAATGGATAATTGTTCCGGTTTCGCCGGTTGTCTTATTCGTCCCTTCAATCCTGTTGAGCAGTTTGTCTGACAGTCTGCCGAAATCAGAATATTTGAGTCTCGAAACATAATTGATGTCGCTGTCGCTTAAGTTCGAATAATTGCTCTTAAGCCATTTTTTATAGCGCTCGCGGTCTTCGGTATATGTCGAATGGGCAATGATCTTATCAACATCACCTTCAGTCAAAACTTTGCCGGAAAGAAGACGGTTAAAGTCAAAGTAAGGTTTCAAATTCGATTTAATATCTATATCAATGCCGGATAATAAATCTTTTTCATTTTTAGACATTATTCCGCCTGAAATCAGATAATCTCTGATTTTTTTTACTGTTACTTTCGACCTGCTGCTATTTTCGGGCGTCGGCTTGAATACCTCGTTATAAAGTCCCTGCTTTGTCTCAACGGAAATCGGTCTGCCGTTGATTTTTATATTATTGATCTCATTCAGCACATTGAATTTACAATACAGGAGCGACCATTTGGGAAGAACGTCTTCATCGGGCAGATAAGTGCATTGGTTCGTCATGCGGTTGATAAACTGCTGCTCGCTTGCGTCCCTGTCAATCAATTCATCAAAGTTCCATGGGTATATCTTCCCCTCTGCTTTGCGTTCTAACCAGGCGAAATTGCTGTGGCTGTTCAGCGGGCCGACATAATACGGTATTCGGAAATTGAATATCGATTTGATTTTTTCCTTTACGGATAATCCATCTTCATCGGCGCTGTTTAAAAAATCGTAGTGAACGGATGCTTTTTCGAGTATCAATTTCAGCTCATGATAATAAAGCTGATGAGGGATAACGCGGTTATCTGTATCAACTTGTTTCGGAAGGAATGTTCCGGATTCGATTTTTTCGTTTATTTCCTTCAGAACGGCAGAATCTTCCGGCCGCACCGATAATTTTGAAGTTATTTTCTTAACTTCTTTATGAAAATCTTCTTTTGATGTTTTTTTACAATTCGATTTGTTTGAGACAAAATGCCCTACATATGATGTGTAACTATTAGGCACATCTTCTCTGAAGAAAAATCTATATTTATCTTTACGATATTTCCTGATGATATACTTGAGTTTCGCAAGGTCGCTTTTGTGATCGTCATAAATTTTAATTTTTGCTTCGGAAACGGAATTAACGCCGGCTAATATCCGGCTGAGCAGTGCGCAATCATACATTGCTTTCAGACGAATAATCAACCCGCCGTTATCACCGAGCTGCGCAATTTTAGCGGCAATGGAATCATCTTCTTCGGAAAGCGAGATGCTTTCATTGATTTCCGAAACCGACTCGTCGGCAATAAATATTTTTTTAATTTGCACGCTTCCGCCGGCAAGTAAATCTACCATTGCGGATTTTGAGAATGGATATTCTTCGGGATCATCTTTAGGCTTTTTAACGCCGAAAAGTATTCTTGTCAAAGCGGATTTTTTATAGGTTGTATTGCCTTTCCCCGATAGAATATCAGTCATTTCCTTTATGACATTTCCGGAATCGTTCCAGGGCTTGTCAATTAAGTTGTTATTTAACCATGAAATAAAATCGTCGTATATTGGGTCAAATTCTGTCAGCTGCTCAATATTCTCGCCGTCAATAGGGCTAAGAAAATGACCTCTGTGCGCAACCAGCCATGCGCAAGCCATATATACAAGCCGTATATCCTTTTTTTCATCGGAAGTCATCAGATCATTAATTAAGTGATGAACTGTTGGATATTCATCATGATAGTGCTTATCGGTCCAATAAGGATCCTTATAGAAAATTGAAGATTTGTTACCCGGTTCGGTTTTATCTTCTTGCCACAGAGCGCTCTCCTTAAGGCGTACATAGAATTTGGAATCAATTTTGTTGATTTCATCCGCAAAGAGCTCCTGTAATAAGCGCACTCTCTGCTGACGGCGATCAAGTCTTCTTCTTGCTGTGCGAAAACTCCTGCGGTCGGCCATCTGCTCCGCAGCTTCAAAAAGATGAGTTCCCCACATCGGCTCGCCTTTGAATTTTATCAGGTTATAATCCGGAGTAGTTACGGCATATCCTATAGAATCGGTTCCGATATCCAGACCGAGATAATATTTTTTGTTTTTCACTTGACAATTCCCCTCTCGATGTGTTATAATACATTTGTAAGTTTCTATCCCTATAGACTTACACGACGAGTTCAAATAAAAATTTATTTAAATCGTCGGGTAAATTCCCGGCTGCACAGGCGTGCGTTACACCTTCATGTTTTGAAGGTGTTTTTTTATTTTCGCTGATATTTTAAACATCCTGCATCTATTATAAAACATAAATGAACGAAAATCAATAGTTATTTGATGTTTTTGCAATAATCAGCCGAATAATTGTAGAACCTTTTAACATCAGATTTCTTAAGAACAGCAATCCCTGTTATTTCCGAATTACTCTCTTACAAAAGTCTCATAAAGATATTTATAATTTTCAAAGGTGTTGTTTTTTAGACTTCGTTTGATTTACTTCTACAAATTACAATTATGAAATGTCATTAACACAGGAAAAACGAAAATTGATTATATAAAACGTATATTTTCTTTGCCGCAATTTAGAGAATAAATCATGACACATGATTATAATGAAATGCTATTTAATAAATATTCATACTCAAATGATAAAATTATCAATACTATTAAAACCAAAATGCCTTCGATTATAAATAAATCTGTTTTTGGAGCAAATTTGTTTTCATTAATAAATTATGGCGTTCCTGCTGTATATTTGGGTTGGCAGGTCTTAAATAAGTTAATTAGTATTGGCGATTTTTCCACGCTTCTCATTGGTACTGCAAATTTAAGCAGTTCAATTTTCTATATGGCGATTTTAGCCCCACAGCTGGCACAGCACTCAACAATTTAAGAGAAATATTGGATTACAAATCTTCAATGGAGGCGACAGAAAATTTAAAGGTTGTTCAGAAAGAAAAAAGTCATTCTATAAATAACATTGGATAATGTGTCGTTCAAATACAATTCCAGTACGGACGATATTCTGAAAAATATTTCTCTAACAATAAACAAAGGTGAAAAAATTGCGTTGGTTGGAAAAAACGGTGCGGGGAAATCGACTTTGGTAAAATTGATTTTAAGGCTGTATGACCCGCAAAGCGGCGCGTTGTATTTTGATGATGAAAATAACAAAAGTTTAGATGTGGATTCACTAAGAAATGAAATCGCTATCGTTTATCAGGATTTTCAATCTTTTGCTTTTTCCATCGGAGAGAATGTGCTTACAAGGGAGTTAAATGGCAGCAAAGATGAACTTGCCATATGGGAAACCTTAAAGAGCAGCGGTCTTTACTCCAAGATTGAAAACTTGCCGGACAAATAATATACGCCGCTAACAAATAAGTTTGAAGAAAATGGGATAAATCTTTCGGGCGGCGAGAGCCAAAAACTTGCCATTTCCAAAGCGATACTCAAGGACGCTGGTGTGATTATAATGGATGAGCCATCAAGCAGTTTAGACCCGCTATCCGAGCATGAAATGTATTTGCGTATGTTTAATATGTGTAAAGACAAGACGCTGATTCTTATTTCACACCGATTGTATTCCACGAAAATGGTGGATAAAATTTATTAGATGGAAAACGGTTCCATATTGGAATGTGGGAGCCATGAGGAATTAATTAAGCTAAACGGTAAATATGCGAATAGGTAGTAAATTAATGAAAGTTATCAATAATAACTTATATTTGCTTAAAATGGTTTATGTCAGTGATAAAAAAGAATATTGTTTATGATTTTTCTTTCCGCGAATTGCAATAGTATTAAAAATAGCAACGACTTGTAGTAGAACGATGCGGGATAACGGAGAGATGGCGAAAGCAGAAGGACGGAATCCCACATCGGGTGCCGCCGGTCAGGCGGCGCAGATTCGATCAAGTTAGGCGTCAAACAGCCCCCCTCCGAGGGGCTCGTTAAAATAAATCTCAGGCATAATATCTCTGCAATACCTGAGAAAAAGCGGTAAAAAACAGAGCCGGTTGCACAAAAGCAATGCAACCGGCTCTGTTTTTTCAGGGGGTGATACAGACCCCTCGCGTCATTATCCCTCGGTGAACTTCTTTATTGTTTTTTCTATTTCTTTTGCTATTTGTTTTTCCTTTTTTGCGTATTTCGATGCCATATCGCGGTCATATGTCATGGTCATGTAGATAAGATCGGATCCGATGCCGCCAAAATCATATATTTCACCGTTATCATATATACGCGATGTGAAAATTATGTCAAGCATATCCAGGCTCTCGTTATCGCGCGTAAGCTTTGTTGTCAGCATGACTTCGTAATATGTAGGCTGCAGTATGTATTTTGACTCGGCCGAAATCGCTTCGATGAAGATGCCGGTAAGTTCAAGGTCGGGCGCGCTTTTGGGAACTATAACGGTCGCTCCTACATAAGGGTTCACGGAATGATAATAGCGATTCTGTTTTTCGTCCAGCTTCGGTATGGGCAGAATCCCGAAATCCACGTCCATCGTGCGCAGGTTTTCGACATCAGCCATACGTATCCACATAAACAGGGCGCTGTTTGACTGGAACATACGCGTCATGCCGTTTGTGAAACCTTCCGGTTTGGGATCAAAAAACTTCATTACGTGGAAGCATATTTCCTCGTTGTACAGATAGTCATAGAGTTTATCAAGTATTATGGCGAACGATTCTTCCGTATTGAGGAACATTACTGGCAGGTCGTTTTCGTCCTTCGCCGCAATAATGCCGCCGCAGCCGTTATAAAAGCTTGACATGGTATCGCGCTGATAAAGCAGACCGTAACGGTCATTGTCATCGAATTTGCCGTCTCCGTTCACATCCGACGAGATATTTGCCGACATCCCGATAAGCTTATCAATCGTCCAGCTGCCCGATTTTACCAGAGCATAAGGATCCTCGAGATTATAATCGGTGTGCATCTGTTTGTTGAAGACCATCCCCGTGGTGGCGTCTTTGTCCATTATGGTGTAATCGGAGCATACACCGTATAATTTATTGGCAATTGACAGACATTCAACCGAACTCGAGTCATACCACGGCATATCCAGGTTTATATAAGGTACCGAAGTCAGCTCGACCAGGGCGCCGGAACCGGCAAGCGCCGCGAATGTTTTAAGAGCGACCGTCGCCAGGTCAATGCTGCCGTCGGCAGCTGCGTTGGCGCGGTTTATAGCGGCTTTCTGGTCAAGTTCCTTTTTTGACACTATCGTAAGGTTATATCGTTCCTGAATGATGCTGTTGCGTTGGAAAACGGCGTCGTTTATAATTTCGCCGGTTATCTCTTCTGCCCATATATCGCGCTGAGCCCAAATGGGAATGGAATAGTCGATATTTACTACGGTTACCGTCGCGCCTTCTGCGTCATAATCGGGCAGCTCGGGATAAACTCGGGTATCTTCCGGTTCGGTTTCTGCGGTCGTTTCACTTTCGTCTGCCGTAACCGTATTTGACGCTGTATCCGAACAGGATGCAAACGGTATCAGAAGGGATAGAACAAGCAACAGGCATAATAACTGTTTAATCATTTCTTTCTCTCCTCTCCTTTAATTATTTGCGAAACTGACAGTTGGCAAAGCTTTATTACCGAAACTCTGAAATTCTGCGTTTTATTATATCGGTTTAATAGCTGCCTATTTTTTTCACCTCGTTAATTATAGCTTTGAAATTGTCAAGACTTACGGTGTTCGGAATCGAGTGATCTGAAGAGAATATGTATCCCCCGTTTTCTTTCAATACCGGTACAATTCTGTCTATTTCGGAAAGAATCGCCTCTTTATCATCCCATAAAACAGCATTGATTCCTCCGTGCAGCGTCAGAATATTGCCATATTGCTTTTTCAAGGCAACGGGATCCATGCCTGCTTTCACTTCAAGAGGGTTCAGCGCGTCAATTCCGATTTCGACAAGATCCGGAATGCGAGACATGATATTACCGCATGAGTGAAGATGAGCGTATATTCCTTTGTTATGCGCCCAGTCGACAGCTCGCTTATGCACCGGTTTAAGCAGCTCGCGATACATTTCATTCGAGAAAAATGTTGTGTTCTTATAACCCATGTCATCGGGCCACGAAATACAGTCAAATCTGTATCCCGCATCCCAGATCCTGTCAAAGTGCGCGATGCACATATCAAGATATGTTTCAAAGATATCTCTGACCCATTCGGGTTCTTCATACATGGCGACAAGCAGCGTTTCTGTCCCCGCCATCCATGAATGCGCCACGTCAAATCCGAACCAGAATTCAGCCGATATCCATCTTCCGTCGGCAATCCACCGAGGATAATGCTTCTTCAGATATTCCCAGTTTATGCGGCTGTCGTCGACGGTCATGCGGCGTTTGGCGTCCAGCCACGCTTCCGATGTATTTACTTTAAAGTCGATAAATTCGGGAGAAGAATCTTCTTTTTTAAAGCTTTTCTGCGTCGCGCCCCATGCGGTTGTATAAATTACATAGTCATCGGTTTCTTCGATAATACGGTGTTCATATCTCGGCGTGATATCGCAGCCGATACCGGCTGTCTTGTCGATATCGAAATATTCGGTCCAGTCGATATTTTCCGGCATCCCTTCGCGGTGCCATCTTCTTAACGTACCTGCCCAGGGCGAATCCACTATCGGTATACGGTCTGCTTCTTTGTGCTGATACATTCGGGTAAATCTTTCTTTTGAGGTCATGTGTTTCTCTCCTTTGCAACAAAAAATCCGGTTGAACATCAACAATTGAATTAATAAAAGAAAAGGATCGCTTCAAAGAAAACATCTTTGCCTGCAAACAACATCCCGTATTCCGTTAAGCGTATATCAAAAACGGCTGCCTTCGGGATACATCACTTCAAAAGCCGATTTGTTTTCGGAAACGACGTAAAGACCCGACGGCAGCCCGTCCTTTTTTGCCGCGAATTTGCGGTTGTTTATCATTTCGGTACTAATGAAGCCGAACGGATAATTTCAAAATCATGCCCTGTTAACTGATAATTTGGAATAAACGAGATTTGGCATTGACACCACGCTTTTTCGGCAAGATTGTTTTCGGATTTCGTTTTTCAGTTTACATTGGCGGAAAAAGCATCGATGGTTTTCTCAAGCGCCTTTTTTGCATGCTTTTCGCGTTTGGCGTAAAAAGACGCGAATTCTTTCTGGGCAATGATATTGGTCTGAATCCCGGAAGCCAATGTTCCCCAGTCATACATACGCGCAAGGTCATATACGGTACTTTTAAGTATGATATCAAGCATTTCGGCTGATTCTTCGTCACGCAATCCTTTTCCGGTAATGGTGATGTCATAGTAAGCGGGCGTCACATAATAGTCCGACAGAATAGCCAGCGTCTGAAGCACGACGCCCGATACATCGGTATCTTTTACCGTAATCGGTACGGAAGCCGCAAATATATCGTAGGGTATGACATATGTGTAATATTTTTCCTGAACGTCATCATACTTGGGCATCGGAATGATGCCGAAATCATCTTCCATACTGCGGTACAGACGCACGCATGCCAAAACCTGACCGCATAACAAAGACCGGCCGGCAATAAAAGTTTGTCCCTGGTATTCGATGACCGTCATGTCATTTTTCGGAAACAACGCGCATATTTTATCATAAACAGCCGTAAATCTTTGATCCCCGACCGTTATGACCGGCATTCCGTTACTGTCTTTACCCGCAAGAGGCTCACCCCCGGCTATCATCAGCGCGTAATAATTGACATCATGCGTAGCAAGACCGTACTGGTCGACATCTGCGGTCATTTTTCCGTCGCCGTTTAAATCCTTTGTCGCGACCGTCATCATTTCGTGAGATTTATCAAAAGTCCATTTCCCGTCCCGTACAAGCTGATACGGATTTTCAAGCGCATAATCGTCGATCAGTGTTTTGTTGAACATATAACACCATATCGCTTCGTTTTTACCCAGCGATATATCCGAAACCCCGTAATAAAGCTTGCCCGCTATCGAAAAATAATCGTTTGCATTCTGATCCCAAGCCGGATTTGTCATATCGAGCGAGGAGATCTTTTTCAGATTGACAAACATATCATCCGCGGCAAGCGTCGCGCTCTCATTCATATTCGGCATAACAAAATCATACTGATCATCATCCGCCATTATCAGCGAACGTATGGTTGTACCCACAGAATCCACATGTTCCACTTCGAAGGTGATTCTCAGCTGAGCTTCGAGTTTTAAATTGCGGTTATAAATGGCGTCGTTGATTACCTCGCCGTTTAATTCTTCAGAACTGATTTCGGTCAGCTGCCACCATGAGTCATTGCGGGCCAGAGCGCGAACGGTTATGTCCTCAAGGTTTACTTTGGGAAGCGTATCCAGTATCGATATCGTTTCCGACGATGTTGTTTCGGCTGCCGTTTCTGCCGCCGGTGTTGCCGCCGGTTTTCCGCACGCGGTTATGAGGGCAAAAACGAAAATAACGGCAAGTATGAGTGATAATGATTTTTTGCTGAAATTAAACATGGCGCCCCCCTGTTTTTTCACGGTACTGTCAAAAACAAATCGACTCGTTGTAAAATTAAGTTACAATTATAAAAAAGTAGATCCATAGCGAAGATTTTGCGGCGGAATTGAGTTAACCGGACAACAATTCGAAAGGAAACATCATTATGGACAAAATAATTATATCGCAGAACATCGCAAATGTCAACACCTGAATTCGGAAGATCGATGCGGAAATATGTCCTTTGGTGTAACATATAATTGACAAACTCACAAAATCATAGTATAATAAAATATACATTTGAATCGCTCGCTTCAAATCACATGAATTTAAAGAAAGAAAGCAAATTATGAAAAAGCATTTTGCGTCTTTATCGTTTTATCTGAAAACCATATGGGAAAGTGAAAAGCGGATATTTGTCATCATCGCGGTGTCTGTCCTGCTCGGAACGTTCACTTCATATGTGGGCATATATTTTCTGAAATTTCTCCTCGATTTTCTCGAAAGCGGATCGTATTCGATTGCGATTGTCTGGACACTTTTCTGCCTTGCCGTAATGTATCTCTCGGACAATATTTCAAGTGCGCTGAGTCTTGCGCTTTCAAACGCCTATTACCGCATAAATACACGACTTCGCTCAAAGATATTGAATATCAGCACGTCGATCAGGTTTGAAGAGCTTGAGGACCCCGAAATGCTGAAAAATTTTGAGCTCGCAAATGAATGTCTGAATAAGAGCGTATTCTCGAATTACACGCAGATTCTGGTAAATACGGTGTCGGCTGTCTTTGTAATCAGCGGAACTATATACATCACGTTTGAAATCAAATGGTGGATGGCGCTGCTTGCACTCACCGTAACGGCTGTGAACACGGTGTGCAATGTTTTGCTGTCGAAAAACGAGATTGAGCGCTTCGATGAGGAAACGGCTGTCGGCAAGCAGCTCGAATACAGCAGATTCTGGCTCACCGATATCAGCCGCGCAAAAGAGGTGCGCGCGTATTCGCTTCAAAGATACATCGTCGGCAAGCTGCGCGAATACAACGACAAGCTATTTACAGTACTTCACAGCTTCACGAAAAAGCAGAAAAATCCGCATCTCATAATTGAAATAATCAATTCTGTCCAGCTGTTTGTCGTATACGCTTTCTGCGCCTATCGCATGGTGGCTGACGGGATGAGCGCCGGAGATTTCATGCTTTACTCGTCGGCGGTGTTCGCCTTCGGAAATTCGCTCGGCAATGTCACGAACAGCGTAATCAGCTTCTGGCACACGAGCAGTCTTATGACGAAGCTCACCGATGTTCTGAATATTGAGAAAAAGCTCAAAGAGAAAGTACTTTATAATAAGGAACTCCGGACTATCGAATTCAGAAATGTTTCATTTGCATACGCCGGCAGTGATAAAAACGCCCTTGAGGACGTCAGCTTCATTGTCTGCGCAAATGAAAAAATCTCGCTCATCGGCGAAAACGGCGCCGGAAAGAGTACGCTTGTCAAGCTGCTGCTCGGTCTGTACGTTCCGAAAAAAGGCGCGATTTACATAAACGGCGAGCCGATGGATACTGACAAGTATGACTATACTCCGATGTTCAGCGCAGTGTTCCAGGATTTTAAAATCTTCAGCTTTACAGTAGAAGAGAATATAAAGATGAGCGAAAATACATTAACTGAAGCAGAAAAAGCAAAAATCCGCGCTTTGACCTCATCAATGGGAATGCCGGAGCTTGATACAAATTCATTTATCACACAGATTTTCTCGGATGACGGCATAGAATTCTCGGGCGGCGAAACGCAGAAAATCGCGTTGATCCGGGTGCTATATAAGAATTCTCCGCTGATAATACTCGACGAGCCGACCTCCGCGCTGTCACCGCAAAGTGAATATGAGATATATCACAATTTCAATTCTCTGACAAACGGAAAAACCGTTTTCTTCATATCCCACAGACTTTCAAGCTGCCGGATTTGCGACAGGATCATACTCCTTCACAACGGAAAATTGGAAGCAATCGGAACACACGAGGAGCTGTTTGAATCAAACGAGCTGTATAATCGTATGTTCTCCGCTCAAGCGGAATTGTACGCCGAATGATATCTGATATAATGATATTTAACGAAGGAAGGAATCAGGACATATGGCTTTCTTGACTGAAATAAAGAAAATATTCAGGACCGCTTTTGACTTGTCAGGCATGTTTATTAAAAACTGTAAAAAGCTCCTGTTAATGGATGTTTTTCTCGGCGTCAGCCGCGAGATCATTCAGCTTATAATCACCATACTGCCGTCTGTTGTAATCTGGCTGTGTATGAACCGGAGTTATGGTGCCGCCATTACGGCAATCGCGGTTATGGTCATAGCTCTGACATTGCTGAAAACGCTTGTCGAATACATTCAGCGGGATCTTTCGGACGAGTCGCTGCACGCGACAAATTCGCTGTACTATTATCTCAACGGCAAAAATGCCAGACTTGATTTGAGTGACGCGGAAGACGGTTCGATGATTGACGAATATTACAATGTATTTGACAACATATATAACTTCAGTGACGTTCATTACAGCATATTCTGTGTGCTTCTCTCGAAGCTGCTGTCATTTGCGATAATGAGCGCGTTCATCATTGCTGTTGATCTGCGTCTGTACGCGATAGTACTGCTTCAAAATCTCATCGTTCTGATTATAAACGCAAAGAAGGACAAGCTCGATCACGAATTTGATGAGGAGATGTCAAAAAATACCAAGCGTGTAAAATACCTTTCGGAGCTTACGGACGACTTCGAAGCCGGACGCGATCTCAGAATATATAACGGAAACGCTATGGTTTCGGACAAATATTCGAATGAACTTCTAAACAGCAGAAAAATCGAGATGAGAAAGCAGCGCTGTGATTTTCTCATAGAGCTTGCGATAAGCCTGCTCGGGCTCGGCGAGCTGTTCCTTATATATTTGTTTGCGATAAACAAATATGCCGCCGGCGGGCTGCTGCTGGCAAGCTTCATTCTGTATGTCAGCGCTTCAAAGCAGATAGCCTCGTCAATATCCGAAATTGTATGGGTTGCGGGTGTTTTGCACACGGCGTCAATCTACTACGATGATTTTGACAAATACCTGAAAATCGAGGAGAAAATGCGAAATACAGGCGCTGATAAGCCGGTCGAAGGCGAATCTGAGCCGTTTATTGAATTCAGAAATGTTTCGTTCAAATACCCAAATCAGACCGATTATGCAATAAAGGATTTCAGCTGCAAAATCGATTATGGCGAGCATATAGCAATCGTCGGAGACAACGGCGCGGGGAAGTCTACCTTTGTGAAACTTCTTTTGAGACTATACGATCCAACCGACGGAGCTATATATTACAAGGGTAAAAACATAAAGGAATATGACTACGATTCATATCAGGAGATATTTGCGCCGGTATTTCAGGATTATGTCCTAAACGCTTTCTCGATCCGTGAAAATCTGATTTTCGATTATACTGAAAGAGAGGGACTGATCAAAGGGGCGCTTGAAAAAACCGGAATGTACGACAAGATTACGGAGATCGGTCTTGACCGAACGTATAGCCGGAGATTTTCCGAAGACGGCGTCGAGCTGTCGGGCGGGGAGGAGCAGCGTCTTGTCATCTCGCGCGCATACTGCAAGAATTCAAATGTGGTTGTGCTCGACGAGCCGACCGCGGCGATAGACCCGCTGTCAGAGCGCAAATTGTTCCAAGATGTGTTTGACGGCATCGGGAACACAACGAGCATAATGATTTCACATCGGATGTCCTGCTCTAAATTTTCCAGCCGGATATTTGTGATGGAGCGGGGAAAGCTCGCAGAGAATGGAACGCACAGCGAACTATTGAATCTGGGCGGGCTGTATGCCTCGATGTACCGCCGTCAAGCCGAGTATTATTCCTGAGAAAAGATGAATCTGAAAAGCAACGGTATAAATACAGATGAAAGAAAGTAAGGAATTGCGCTCAAAGAATCCGCATTTGCCGTTAAGCTCACTCAATGAACCGCGCAGCCATTAACCCGATAAAAGGTGAATTAGCTGCGCCATATATTTGCTGTAAAAGCAGCCCCGGAAGTTTTTTTCCGAGGCTGTATTATTATTTGAATTTAGGTTTTCTGTTGCGCGTTCTTTTTTCTTCGTATAAGTTCGCGCATGGATTATTGTAAGATTGTTGTATTGTTGTACGTTTAACTTCACACAAGTCGTTATAAGCCGGTGTTTACAAGCAAAATCGCATCTTTCAGTCCAGCGGCTTCATCGTCGGAAACAGCAGCACGTCTCTTATCGACTGATTGTTTGTCAGCAGCATTACCAGGCGGTCGATGCCGTAGCCGATGCCGCCGGTGGGGGGCATGCCGATTTCAAGGGCGTTGATGAAATCTTCGTCAATTTTGTTCGCTTCTTCGTCGCCGAGGCGCCGCAGCTCCTCCTGAGCTTCGAAACGGCGGCGCTGATCGATCGGGTCGTTAAGCTCTGAATAGGCGTTTGCCATCTCGCGGGAGGTGATGAAAAGCTCGAAGCGCTGCGTCAGACGGGGATCGTCCGGCTTCATCTTGGTAAGAGGGCTTATCTCAATCGGATGCTCTGTCACAAATGTCGGCTGGATCAGTTTCTCCTCGCAGAATGTCTCAAAGAATGCGCTCATTATATCGCCGCGCTTATGACGCGACAGGTATTCGACGCCATGCTTATCCGCCGCTGCTCTCGCTTGTTCGAGAGTGTCGATTTCGTTGAAATCAACTCCGGTATATTCCTTTATGCATTCGGTCATCGTTATCCGCTTGAACGGGCTGCCTAAATCTATCACATATTCGCCGTATTCTATATCGGTCGTGCCGCAAACTTCAAGCGCCACATGGCGGAACATGTTCTCGGTAAGCTCCATCATTCCGTGGAAATCGGTGTATGCCTGATACAGCTCCATCAGGGTAAACTCCGGGTTGTGGCGGGAATCCATGCCCTCGTTACGGAAGACGCGTCCGATTTCATATACCTTTTCCATTCCGCCGACGATAAGCCTTTTCAGATAAAGCTCAAGCGAAATACGGAGGTTTATATCGATATTCAGCGCGTTATAGTGAGTAACAAACGGACGGGCGTTGGCGCCGCCGGCATTTTCGACCAGCATCGGCGTTTCCACTTCAAGAAAGCCCAATGCGTTTAAATAGTTCCGGATCGACGCCAAAATTTTCGAGCGCTTCACAAAAGTCTCCAAAACTCCCTCGCCGGTTATCAGGTCGACATAACGCTGACGGTAGCGCAGGTCGGTGTTTGTCAGTCCGTGGAACTTCTCCGGCAGAGGCGCAAGCGCCTTCGAAAGAAGAATGATTTCCTTTGCATGAACGGAAATTTCACCTGTCCTTGTCTTGAAGACAAAGCCTTTGACGCCTACTATATCGCCGATATCCCATTTTTTGAAGTCGTTGTATACATCTTCTCCGACATCATCGCGACGAACATAAGCCTGTATGCGTCCCTCCAGATCCTGAAGCGTAAAGAAGCTTGCCTTACCCATAATCCGGCGGGTCAGCATACGTCCGGCAATCGAGACATCCTTGCCTTCATAGCCCTCAAAATCGCTTGTTATCTGAGCCGAATGCTCGGTCTGGTCGTACCTTACAATCTCGTAAGGGTCACGGCCTTCCGATTGCAGCGCCTTGAGCTTGGCTACCCTTACCGCGCGCTGATCTGTTTCGTTTATAGTATCGGAATCTCTCGCTGCAGCCGTGTTCTCTCTGTTTTCGTCCATCTCTTATCTTAAGTATCCTCGGGAGAAGGTTTCGTATAATTACTTTTTAAAGGAAAGGTCCTCCTCCCGGACACCTTAACCCCTTGCTTGTAAACTTATTATTTCGAAATTTCCAGCACTTTGAGCTTGATATTTCCTATCGGCGCGACTGCGGTCACAACGTCGCCGACTTTGGCGCCCAAAAGCGCGTGTCCGATGGGAGAATGGTCGGAAATCTCGCCTACATCGGGATTTGCCTGAGTTGTTCCGACTATCTTATATTCCCTGTCCTCGTCAAATCTCTCGTCGCGAACCTTTACTTTGACTCCCACCGAAACGGTGTTGGTACTTACTGCGCTGTCGTCGATGACGCGGACATTTTTCAACATCTCCTCAAGCTCGGCTATGCGGTTTTCGACCTTCGACTGCGTGTCTTTCGCCTCGTCATATTCGGAGTTTTCGGAAAGGTCTCCGAAACTTCTCGCTTCTTTGAGCGCTTCGGCAACTTCCTTGCGTTTATTTGTTCGAAGATCTTCAAGCTCTTCGTTGAGCTTTTTCAGACCTTCGTTCGTTATTGTAATTTGCTTTGCCATAATAAATGGTTCTCCTTAGTGTGCTTTTTATTATTTTTCAGGTCACCAGATGACAATTTCAAAACTCAACGGCTCGGCGCCGGAAAGGCGTTTTATCCGGATTATATCCCCGGATTTGATTCCTTCGATGGATGCGTCATCCGGCATATCGCCGTTCAGCGCAATTATGATATCCGCCGCCTGAAGACCGGCGTTATACGCAGTTCCACCGACATCTACCGCCGTTACGGCGTATTCGCCGTTATCCGAATGGCGTCTGGCTTCAAATCCGCAGCTTTTACAGCTGACATATATGAAATTTCCCTCACCGATTTCGCCGGCAAAGGAATTTTTACACGCCGAGCAATCGGAAGCGAACTCCTCGATAAGAGCGTCATAGCGTGAGGAAACCGTTTTTTCGGTTATAAGATATGTTGCTCCGACCGCAGCGCAGACAAGGAGCAGAGCAACCCATACCGGGACGCGGTGCATAAAATAACCCCCAGTTTATCTACTCGAATGAAGCCTTGTGTCTGATTTCGTGATTACGGCTGAACGACGTACCAGTCGTTCTGAGAATTCAGCGGATTTTGAGTAGCTCCGTTTACACGTATCTCAAAATGACAGTGATTGCCGGTGGATGTGCCGGTAGAACCGCCGCCCGCTATCTGCTGCCCCGCCGCCACAACGTCTCCGGCTGAAACCAAAAGCCGGCTGTTGTGGGCATAAAGAGTCGCAAGACCGCTGCCATGGTCGATAAGAACATAGTACCCGTAGCTGTAATGCCAGGCTGAAGTAACCACGACACCGCCCGCGGCGGCGTATATCGGATCGCCGTATCTGACCGGAATGTCGATGCCGCGATGGAAAGCGGTCCTCCCCCAGATGGTGCGGTAACCATATCCGGAGGATACCGTTCGGTTAGATGCATCCACCGGCCATAACAGCGTGCCGCCGGTGGCGCCGGTCTTTGAATAGTTCTTTTTGATTCCCGCTGCGGCAGCTGCCGCCGCTGCCGCCGCCGCAGCCTTCTGCTGGGCTTCGTATTGAGCGTTTAGCTGCTTTTGACGCTGGATAAGGATCTGCTCGATTTCGGCGTCAAGCTCTTCCTCTGCCTTTTCAAGCTCTTTGCGGCGGTTTTCGCTGTCGCTTACGACATAATAAAGGTTATTGATATAATTATTGGCTTCTTCAATTCGGCGGTCGAGCGCTTCTTTGTCGGCGACAAGAGCTTTTCTCTGCTCTTCCGCCTTAGCCTCGTCCTCTTCGATCTTCGCCTTTGCCTGACGAACCGCAGCTTCCTGCTCCTCCAGCTCGTCCATTACCTTTTTTTCATAATCGAGCATTGAGGCTATCCGCTCGGCAGAAATCAGAAAATCGGTAAAGCTCTTCGCTTCGAACAGCATCTCAAGATGCGACATCGAGCCGTCTTCGTACGCTATCCGCATCCTTGTTTTAAACAGTTGGTATTTTTCGGCGTTCTCCTCGACAAGGTTTTCAATCTCGGCTTCCGCGCGGAGAATTTCGTTTTGATATTCGACTATCAACTGTTCTTTGATGGCAATCTCGTCGCTTTTGTTCTGTATTTGCTCATCAAGCTGCTTTTTAAAGGCGATGGTGTCGGTGATATTGTCTTTGGCTGAGGCTATCTCTCTTTCGAGCCTGTCCTGGTCGGCTTTGTTCTTTTTAAGCTTATCCTCCAGCTTCTGAATAGCCGCCTGACTTGTGTCCAGCGCCGAAGCCGGAAGAAAGACCGCCCCCAGCAGCAATAAGGCGATCGCCGCCGATAAAAGTCTCGGCAAAATTCGGTGTTTTTTCATAAATGCAACAGTTATGCCTTCATATATCTCTGAAGCGAAATAAGCGACCCTATCGCTCCGCACAGAAATCCGATCACGGCAAACGATCCCACAAGCATCCACATCAGCTGCGAGAACGGCATTACCATAATAAATTTGATATCGGAACCTATAACCGATTCTATGTATCGGTATACATTCCAGTCAACGACAAAGGCGATAGCGGCAGAAATGAGTCCGATAAGGACTCCTTCAATTATAAAAGGCACCGAAATAAACCAGTTTGTTGCGCCGATATAGCGCATGATGCCGATTTCCTGCCTTCTCGAAAAAATCGCTATATTTATCGTGTTGATTATTACAAACAGCGATACCAGCAGCAGCAAAATGAGAAACCAAAGACTGACGAAAATCACCGTGTTTTTGAAATTTCGGATTCCGGCGGCTATGTCGCTGCGGTAGCTTATTTTATAAATACCGTCAATCTGGTTCAGATTGTATTGCAGAGTCGGTACCTGATCGACGTTGACATAAGTGACGACAAGCGAGGCGTTGTACGGGTTATCGTTTTCCAGCTTTGCGAAAAGCTCGGGATATTCGGAATACTTTTCCTTTTCCGAGTTATACGCGTCTTCCTTTGATATGTATTTAACATCGGAGACGTTGTCCATAGCGAGGATATTGTCGCGTATTGCGAGTATTTCCTCATCGGTGAGCTCCGGTTCAAGGAAGGTGACTATCTGATTGACGGAACCTATAAGCTCGAGATTAAAATTTATATTCGCGACAAGCGTCGAAAAAGCGCCGAGCACTATAAGACAGGAAGTAAGAACCGCTACGGAGGCAAGGCTCATAAAACCGTTTCGCCAAAGTCCTTTAAACCCTTCGGCTAAAAAATACCTGAAACTATATCCGCGCATTACTCAAACATCCCGCCTATCCGGTCGCCGATGATATGTCCTTCGCTTAACGTGATGACCCGCTTCTGGAAATAATCCACCAGCGCTTTTTCATGCGTTACCACCAGCACCGTCTTATTGTTGTTCTTGTTGATCTTTACAAGCAGATTCATAATTTCCATGCTCATCTGCGGATCTATGTTTCCCGTAGGCTCGTCCGCTATAATCACCTTGGGATTGTTTGCAAGCGCCCTTGCCAGAGCGACGCGCTGCTGCTCTCCGCCGGAAAGCTCGTCGGGAAAACGCTTAAGCTTGTCGGAAAGACCGACCACATCAAGAAGCGCCGGCACCCGTCTTCTTATATTCCTTGCCGGCTCGCCCACCACCTGCATCGCAAAGGCGACGTTTTCGTAAACGGTTTTGTTCGGGAAAAGCCGGAAGTCCTGGAAGACCATACCTATCTGACGCCGGTAATAGGGAACGACCCTGTCGGGCATATCGTTCAAATGCATTTCATTTACGACAAGCTGACCCGCCGTCACCTTTTCCTCGCGCAGCAGAAGCTTTGCTATCGTAGATTTTCCGGCTCCGGATGCGCCGACGATAAAAGCAAATTCGGCATCTCCGACGTAAAAGGAAACATTGTCGAGAGCGACGGTGCCGTTGGGATATACTTTTTTGACCTTGCTGAATTCTATCATTTCGGGATATACCGTAAAAAATCAGTATTTGACCGGTTTTGAGGTAAGATATTTCTTTACCATCAAAGCAACCTTAAAGGTAATGGCAGAGTCAAAATCGCGCAGGTCAAGTCCGGTAAGCTTCTTTATTTTTTCAAGCCGGTAAACCAGGGTGTTGCGGTGTACGAACAGCTTTCGGGATGTTTCCGAGACGTTTAAGTTGTTGTCAAAGAAACATTGTATCGTCATAAGCGTTTCGCGATCCAGCGCCTCAAGCGAGCCGCGCTTGAATACTTCCTGCAAAAACATCTCGCAGAGGGTTGTCGGAAGCTGATATATAAGCCTGCCGATACCTAAGTTTTCATAAGAAATAATATCTTTCTCGGTATCGAACACCTTGCCGACTTCAAGCGCTATCTGCGCCTCTTCAAAGGAACGGGCAAGATCCTTGATGTTGTCGACCGGAGTGCCGATGCCTATCGAAACTTTGGTATAAAATTCGGTTGACAAAGTATCGATTATCTGACGCGCGATCTTGAGAATATCGTCGGCGGTGTAATTCGATTTGAGTTCCTTTACCAGGACGATATCGCGCTCTCCCACCGAGATGACATAATCGCGGCTGCGGTCGGGGAAAAGATTCGCAACCATTTCATACGGTATGACATCATTCTTCCCGCTGAATTTAATAAGGTACAGCACCCTTGTTACGTCAGACGCAAAATGCAGCTCCTTTGATTTGATATAAATGTCGCTCGGAAGGATATTGTCAAGCACGACATTCTTAATAAAGGAGCTTTTGTCGTATTTTTCGTCATAGAGGTTGAGCATATTGCCTAAAGCTATCGAAAGAACCAGGCTGTCTTTCTCGGCCGCTCTGTCTTCTCCTTCGACAAACACGGCGTAATCGCTGTGTGTGCCGGAGCTGACCAGACGATAGGTAAAGCCGCCGCTTGAGTAGGCGTCGCTGCCATAGCTCATATCATCGCGTATTCCGGGGCGGGTTTCTCCCATTCTTGAAGGTTCGCTGCAGGATACTACCACGCCGTTTTCGTCTATGACACCGATCATTCGGTTAATCGCATCCTTCATCTGATGAATAATGCCCTGGAACAGTCTGTTGGACATAAGTGCCTCCTGTATACTTAATGAGTCTCTTCATCGTTCGCCGACAATTTCGGCGCCATCGAAACTGATATTTTTGCCAAAACCACCGTATAAAAAAGGAAAAACAAGGAAAAGCCTCATCTTCGCGTTCGCCTGCACCCGAAACGCACAAATAAAAACGCTGTTGAAGCTCACTTGACGGCGGTTTTCATTACATTGCCGAGACGGTTTCTCTGCTTCGGCCCGGATAAAAACCAATTATATGTATTATATACTATATTGTACACCGCTTTTTGTGAAATTTCAATAGCATTTTTTAACTTTTAAATAAATTTTAGCAGAATGTTTGCAGAGTTTTTATGATAATTGCCGTTATTTCGGCTGCCGGGCGCTCATCGACGGGGGGTGCGGCGTTATCACGAATCGTCAGGCTCTGAATTTTACCGTGTAAATTACGCCGAATATCAAATAAGCCGCTGAAATCACCGCCAGGACATATACCGTAAAGCCGCTGAAAAAGGAAACGGTCGCCGCGCCGACAAGCAGGAGCGCTGCCATAATATAAAACGGGACGGCCGACTCATTTTCTTTAAAAACCGGACGGATCCCGGAATCGGTTCTGATGCCGCCGTTCTTTTTCTTTATTATGACGGCCCAGACAGCGCCCGCTACCGGGATAAGCACCGCGATAACTTTCGCCGCAATCGCAAGAGCGGTGTAAAACGGGCTGTTTGACAGGCTTGCTCTCGCAGCCAGTAAAAATCCGAGTCCGACGGAGGTGAACACGGTCAGACAGAAAAAGGAAACCGGATAATATCTTGCCGCAAACGCTATTAAGGTTACGGCGGCAATAAAGCCGGCGGTTATATACGACGAGCCGACGAGNTTATAAGTCAAAAGAGCGGAAAGCGCGACCGC
>JGI24712J26585_10000168_pt1 | contig 53795 bp, 51 predicted proteins | sample BioPla3DNA2_FD_26585 | JGI IMG/M metagenome (IMG submission 26585) | reverse complement strand
CGAAACCAATTCTATTGTAACAAAAGGAGGTTTTTATGTCATACTCATCGCTAAAAGCTTTTCAGAACTACCTGCATAGCAGGTAGTATTCTTAAACACAAAAAACTAGGCTACTATATTTTGTAGCCTAGTTTCTTAGAGATTTCCGCTGCATAGTGTATTAACCATTTTGAAAACCTTTCAATTTTCCCGTCAGTCATTCTTGTAATAGGACCCGATATGCTAATAGCTGCGCAGGGTTTACCCGTATAATCAAAAATTGGAGCTCCTATACACCTAACCTCCAATTCATTTTCCTGTTCATCCATGGCAAATCCTTTTTGCTTAATAAGATTCAACTCATTTTTCATATCCTCTAAATTCGTAATAGTAAAAGACGTGTATTGCTGTATATCGCTTTTGTTCCAAATATCTTCTACTTCTTTTTCATGAAGCCATGCCATCATAGCTTTTCCTACAGCAGTACAATACATGGGACTTCTTCTTCCAATCCTTGAGTGCATTCTAATTGTTGTCTCGGATTCAACTTTGTCTATGTAGATAATGTCTGTATTTTCTCTTATAACTAAGTGGACAACTTCATTAGTCTTTTCCATTAACTCTTTTAAATATGGCTTAGCAATTTCTAAAATATCCATATTAGCAATTCGTTTGCTGCCTAACTCAAATAATTTTAATGTAATTTTATATTTATTGGTGATAGCGTCTTGTTCCACATATCCCTTTATAATCAATGTAGATAACAATCTGTGTACTGTGCTCTTATGGAGATCTAATTTCATGCTTAACTCTGCTAATCCTAATCCATCTTCATAATCTGATAATACTTCCAAGATTGATAGTGTCCTGTCTACAGACTGAACTACATCTTGCATCTTTATCTTCCTTTCTTAAATGCGTTCGCTTATGTTCATTTATTAAACCCTATAAAGTTGGAAAACACCCTTGATCACTCGAAAATCTGTATTAAAATTGTACTCTTTAAATTCAATTTACCAGCATAGTTTAACATACTTTTTAAATTTAGAAAATATAACAGTTTTTTATCTTCATAAAATCAACATATTTATTTTATATACTTTATAGAGAAGTTGAATTATAGATTTTTAGGGAGGAAATTTATGAGTATCCGAAAAGAGAAAATAAGGGTTTACGATATGACATGTGCGTCCTGTGAACATACAGTTGAAAGAAGTGTTAGAAAGTTAGATGGAATACTGAACATAAAAGCCCATTACAGTGAACAATTTGCTGAAGTAGAATATGATGATGCATTTTGTGATTTATCCCAAATAAAAGCTGCCATAAAAGCCGCAGGATACAGTACCGAAGATTCCAGCCCTTTTAAGTTTATAGGAATTTTAATCATCGCAGCCGCTGTCATTCTCCTTGGATTGAATACTGCTGGATTTGATATGGAGACTAAACTAGCCAATGCTTCATATGCCGTTCTTTTCATGGTTGGGATACTAACCTCCATTCATTGTGTCGGCATGTGCGGCGGAATCTTGCTTTCACAAAGTTTATCTCCATCTGGCGGTAATCAATTTGAGGCAATTAAACCAGCACTCATATACAATTTAGGAAGAGTGATTTCTTATACGATATTAGGTGGAGTCATCGGTGCACTCGGTTCGGTCCTATCCTTATCCATTATGGCAAAGGCGGCATTACAAATCTTTGCCGGACTATTCATGATTATAATGGGTCTTAATATGTTAGGTTTTACGGCATTCAGGAAGTTTCATATTCGATTGCCCCATTCCGTATGTAAGATTAAAAATAAGTCCACTTCTCCCTTGTTAGTAGGACTGTTAAACGGTTTTATGCCCTGCGGTCCTCTTCAAACAATGCAGCTTTATGCCCTTGGGACTGGCAGCGCCATAAATGGTGCCATCTCAATGTTTATTTTTTCTATAGGAACCGTTCCTCTTATGCTGATTTTTGGAGCATTGTCCGGTTTACTCAGCAAAAATTATACAAAGCAACTCCTTAAATTCAGCGGGGTCCTTATAATTGTCCTTGGCTTAATCATGGGCAACAGGGGTTTTGCCCTTGCAGGAATCAATATCAATCCTATGGCCGTATTGGCTAACAATAACAATGTATCCAATCCAAATGTTGAAAAAGCTATATTAAAAGACGGTATTCAAGTGATCAGGATGACTGCCGATAACAGAGGATATACGCCCAATGTATTTTATGTTCAAAAAGGAATCCCAGTTAAGTGGATTATTGATGGACAGCAGCTCAATTCCTGCAACAATGCAATTGTTGCAAGGGCATTGAATCTCCAAGCAAAAATCCAGAAGGGTGAAAATATCATAGAATTTACTCCCGGAAATGAAGACATTAATTTTAGCTGTTGGATGGGTATGATTAGAGGGGTAATAAAAGTTGTAGATAATCTGGATTCCGTAGACACTTCAAAGCCTGATCCTTCTCTGCCTCCAGCAAGTACGGGTCCCAGCTGCTGTGCTGTTCCCCTGGATGAAGACTCCGCCGCTTATAATAAACCCAGTATTTACGGAAACGATTTAACGAAAGTTCCTACAGATATCTTACTCAATAAGGCTGAAAGCTCAGAAGAATATCTAACTGCTAAATTTACCGGTATCGGCTATGAATTACAACCTTTAATTCTCGTTACAGGAAATGATCTAACAACCAAAATAACCTTTGACTTAAGTGCTTTTGATAATGCAGAAGAGGAATTCTTTATTATAGATGGAACTACTGGAGACATCATCACTTCATTCACTGGTATAAAGGGGCTCAAGGAAGTAGAATTTCCTGCTAATCAATCCGGTACTTACGGCATCATTAAAGGCTCTCAAATTTTAGGGCTCATCGATGTTGTTGACGATCTGGAGGCTACGAATTTAGAAGACATTCGAGAAAAATATTTTCAATAGCAAAAAAGAACTTTGATGTCAGCGCATCAAAGTTCTTTTTTATTGTTACATAGGAAATTCCTCTGAAGTTCCTTCGGATTTTTTATTTATTTTTTTCACTCTTTTTGTTGTTACTATTGTTGGATTTGTTTAAGTCACAGCAGTCTAATCTATTATTGCCAAAGGTTTTACTATTTTCCTCAGCTAAATTCTTTATAAATTTCTTTAATAATTTTATCATTATTTTTCGCTCCTATAAATTTAAGTTGAAACTTCGTTCCTAATCCTTCTTGACTTTCTACATCAATACTTGCAGAATGAAACTCTAAAATATTTTTTACAATGGTTAATCCAATACCGCTGCCCAGTGTCTGATGCCTGCTCTTGTCTCCTCTATAAAATCTTTCGAATACAAAAGGTAAATCTTCTTTCTTGATTCCAATTCCGGTATCTTCAATTTCCAGGATGATATAGTGATGCTCTCTATGCAAATCAATTACGACGTTTCCATCAGGACCTGTAAATTTCAAAGCATTGGCAATTAGATTTATGAAGACTTGTTTTAATTGATCTCTGTCTCCTGCTACTTTATAATCTTGATTGGGTTGTATGACACACTCAAATGTAATATTCTTATTCTCCGCTTCCATACGAAAATCATTGTATATAGACATTATAAGTTCATCCAAAGATAGAATTTCAAAGTTAAATTGGATACTCTCCGATTCAAATTGCTTTAAAAGCTCTAAATTATTTAATAATTTACCGAATCTCACGACTTCCTCATTTAAATGATTCAATCTTTCTTTAGAAATAGGAAGGATGCCGTCAATCATTGCCTCTAAATTATTCTGCAATACATTTAAAGGGGTTCTTATTTCATGGGAAATGTCTGAAACCAGTCGCTTTCTGAGCATATCTTGATACTTAAGCTTTTCAGCCAATATATTGGTGCTGCGTCTTAAATCTTCCAGTTCTTTAATATCGCTTTTGACATTAGACTTTATATTAAAATTGCCATTTGAGAGATTTACCGACATACTGGATACTTCTCTGATGGGGGCGGAAAATTGACCTGAAAAATAAAAACTGATACTAATAATGATGATTAAAGTCACAATTCCGCTAATAATAATACTTTTGTTGATAGAAAGCTTAAAATTCATATCTTCTTCAGACAATAGTATAGGACTGTACTGACCGATATCTATATATCCCACTATATTTCCATCAACTGCGATTTCAAAGGTTTTAGAGCGATATACCCCTCCTTCTGTCTCCAGCATATTATTAAGATGGGTTTTGTATCTGATATCCCCTGGATTCATTCCCCACACAAATTCTTTATGGGCATCCATAAGGGTTAAACAATAATTTCCCATATAGGCTTCATGAATTAATTCTACACCGGAATCTTTGTTCCATTTCCCTTCCCGTTTGTAGAGCTCCTGAAAATAGGTTACAATCCTTTCTTCCCTCTTATTCTGAATATTTAGCATATACTCGTTAAATTTATTATTGATCGTTATATTGACAAACAGCATGGTAAGGAGTACTGCTGTAATGGAACATAAAGCAAATAAAATGTTTAATCGTCTTCTTATGGTATGCAATTAATTTTCACCACCAAATTTATATCCTGCCTTGGTCACAGTGATAATATATTTAGGATTTTTAGTGTCTTTTTCAATCTTTTTCCGTATGTTTTTAATGTGTACGTCAATAGTCCTGTCATATCCGTCAAAATCCATACCGAACACTTTGTCAATCAGCCACTCCCTTGATAATACCTTCCCTTTATTGATCGCAAGTTCATACAAAATATTAAATTCGTTAGGTGTAAAGGGAACCTCTTGTCCATTTACTTTGACAATTCTCTGTTCATGACTAATGACTAAATTGCCTTGATCAAAAGATAAATCTGAACTTGTATTATTTGCCGATATTCTCCTAAATAAAGCATTTACCCTTGCCGTTAATTCTCTGGGACTGAAAGGTTTTACAAGATATTCATCCGCCCCTATCTGGAATCCCTCTATCCTGTCCTCCAAAGTCCCCTTGGCAGTAAGCATAAATATATGAACATCGGAAATTTCTCTTATTCTTTTGCAGACTTCCTCGCCGCTTATATCCGGAAGCATTAAATCAAGAATGACCAATTGAAAATTTGAGCTTTTAAACAATTCGATTCCTGATAATCCCTGATCGACACAGTACACTTTATATCCCTCTTTTTCCAGATAGAGCTTTAATACCTCTGACACTCTTTCGTCATCTTCAATGATTAAAATATTGTTCATAATGTATCGCCTCAAATAGATAGATTCTTACAACTTACCTGGTCTGTATACTATTATACTGATTATACCAAGTTTTTTTAAAGATAATATGAAGATTTGTCTAACTTTAAATATAATACTGTCATTTTCTATCTTTACTGCATATATTGAAATACATAGGACAGCATTTTATTGGAGCGCCCATTATGGAGGTGGCAAAGTGAGTAGGCACCATAAAACAAAAAACGAGTTAATTCAAGAACTTGAAAAAATGCAGATAGAAATTCAGGGATTAAAAAAAGCTTACGAGAATCTGCAAACATTAGCTAACGTAGCGCCTATTGGTCTTTGCGTTGTAGACGAAGAGGGGCTATATGAATATGTCAATGAATTTTACTGTAAATTATATGGATATGAACCTGAAGAATTACTAGGAAAACATTTTTCTATGATCATTCCTCCTGAAAATAAACCTATGTTAATTGAACAGCATAAAGAATTCATGAAGAACCGTGTCAATACAACAAAAGAATTTAAAGTCGTCAATAAAAAGCAAGAACAGTTTACAGTGCTCGTTACCTCCGTTTATTTTGCAGACTCCAATTCCCAGCCTAAAAAGGCATCGTATGTAATCGATATTACCGAGCAAAAAAAGATAGAGGATATTTTTCGATATCAAGCCTATCATGACGCCCTAACCGGGCTGCCTAACAGAAAATTTTTTATGGAAAATCTAAATGCCGCTCTTGAAAAATGCTCTGAAAACAATCATATGCTTGCCATTATGTTTCTGGATTTAGATAGATTTAAAAATATAAATGATGTATTAGGTCATTCAGCCGGAGATTTACTGCTTCAGTCCGTTGCAGAACGGTTAAGAAAATCCCTGGAGGAATCTTATATAATATCTCGTTTCGGCGGTGATGAATTCGTTATCTTGCTTCCTGAGGTATATTACATCGACAGTATTACAAAAACTGCTGAAAAAATTATTAAACTTTTTGATATCCCATTCTTTATTCACGGAAAAGAATTATTTATCTCTGCCAGCATGGGCATAGGTATTTTCCCTTGTGACGGCAGGGATCCGGAAACCCTGATTAAGAATGCGGATACAGCTATGTACAGGGCTAAGGCAGGTACTCGCGGTAATTATCAGCTATACTCCTCTTCAATAGATTTGTCTGCTTTTTCCAGTCTTACATTAGAAAATGATTTGTATCACGCCTTAGAGGAAAACCAGTTGGTATTATACTATCAGCCCCAAGTTAATATCTGTACAGGTGAAATCGTTGGTGCTGAAGCTTTAATACGCTGGCAGCATCCTGAACTGGGAATTCTATCCCCTGATAAATTTATTCCTCTGGCAGAAAGTAATGGATTAATCATTCCCATTGGAAAATGGGTTCTGGAAACTGCATGTATGCAAAATAAAAAATGGCAGGATTTAGGCTACCCTCCAATCCAAATTGCTGTGAATTTATCCGTACTCCAAATTCAGCAAAATGATTTTATAGATACCGTCACCAATATCCTAAGAACAAGTAAATTAAATCCAAGTGACTTAGAACTGGAAATTACAGAAAGCATTATTATGAGAAGCAACATTGAAGATTTGATGAAGCTTAATAAATTAAAGCAGCTGGGGATAAAAATTTCTATGGACGATTTCGGAGTGGGCTATTCTTCTCTAAGTAATCTTAAAAATTTGGATTTGCATCATCTAAAAATCGACCGTTCCTTTTTATACGATATCGATCTGAATTCTAATAACTGTGCCATATTTACGGCCATTCTGCTTCTTGCAAATAGCCTTAATTTAAATATTATTCCCGAAGGAATAGAAACGCAAAACCAATTTAAGTTTTTGAAACAAATTTTAAGCTTTGCCAGCAGCACCCTGCAGCTTAAAGTAAATGCCGAAAATTTGCAATCTCAAAGTAATACTCAAATAATTACTGAAAACCTATGTGCCAAAGTACAAGGCTATTTATTTAGTCCTCCGGTTCCTGCAGACCAGTTTGAAGAACTGCTTAAAAAAGGTAAGTTTGAAATCAATTAAATAAATTAATTATTGAAATAAGAAACTTGACATGACAAGTTTCTTATTTTTTGCATTAAGAATACTATGTTATTGAATTCAATGAAATACTTTGCCATGTCTAACATTGTAAAGGAGAGAATGAGTATGAAAGCCATATACATACCTTTAAATAAAGTTGAAACAGGTCAAACCTGCATCGTTCAAGATCTAAAAGCAACAGGAACTCAAAGAAGAAGAATGCTGGATTTAGGCTTTATCAAAGATACTGAAGTAAAAGTAATGCGCCGCAGCCCTTTGGGAGATCCTACGGCTTATTTGATTCGAGACACCATCATTGCTTTACGAAAAGAAGAAGCCTCAAAAATCCTTGTAAAAGTCAATAGTTGACAGGAGGTGTCCTTATGGGATTAACTTGCAGTTCCTGCAAAAAAAAATCCATTGTAGATTTATATCATGTTGAAAAAACATCCAGCAATCAAGTGATTGTTGCCCTGGCAGGAAATCCTAATACCGGTAAGAGCACCATATTTAACGAACTGACCGGGTTAAAGCAGCATACGGGAAATTGGCCCGGCAAAACCGTAACAAATGCAAAAGGATTCTACACAAGAAAGGACAAGGAATTTATTTTGGTCGATCTCCCGGGAACCTATTCTCTCTTTGCCAATTCTGTTGAGGAAGAAGTTGCAAGGGATTTTATATGCTTTGCGAAACCCGATGCCACTATTGTCGTTGTAGATGCTACCTGTCTGGAAAGAAACTTAAATCTGGCTCTTCAAGTCATGGAAATCACCGATAATGTTATTCTTTGCGTGAATCTTTTAGATGAAGCAGAGAAAAAACACATTCAAATAGATTTAAAAAAACTTTCAAACGAACTGGGCATCCCCGTAGTAGGAACGGTTGCAAGAAACCGAAAGGGCTTAGAAGTCCTGATGGATACTGTTTATAACGTATGCACCAAAAAAATTATTCCCAAACCAAAACCTATGATCTACCCTGAAGCTATTGAAACGGAACTCCAAAAAATTCTTTCAATGATTGAACCCTTGGTGCCAAGTGGCTTTAATCCCAGATGGATTGCCCTGAGATTGCTTGACGGGGATACGGATATTTTAGACAAAATCACCCATTACACTGATTGTAAGGGGGCATGTAACCATGCATGAAGAAAACAAAATAAGCTCCTCCGATATATTTAGGGATGATATCGTAACATCAATCTATAACCGGGCAAAGGAAATCTCAGAAGCTGTAGTCAACGCCCCCAAGCAGAAAACCTTAGACTGGAATAACAAGCTAGATGACATTTTAACCTCAAAATGGACCGGGTTCCCCATTATGCTTTTGATCCTTTGTTTTATTTTTTGGTTGACTATCGTAGGTGCTAATATTCCATCTGCCATGCTTTCCAGGATTTTATTTTGGATTGAAGACAAATTAACCGAAATCTTTATATTTTTTGATGCCCCTTCCTGGCTCCACGGTATTTTAGTTCTTGGTATGTACCGTACTGGCGCATGGGTAGTATCGGTTATGCTACCCCCTATGGCAATTTTCTTCCCCTGTTTTACCCTTTTAGAAGACTTTGGCTATTTGCCAAGAGTTGCTTTTAACTTGGATCGATTGTTTAAAAAAGCCGGAACCCATGGAAAACAGGCTCTTACCATGGCGATGGGGTTTGGCTGTAATGCAGCAGGGGTCGTTGCCTGTCGTATTATCGATTCCCCAAGAGAAAGACTGATTGCCACTCTAACAAATAATTTCGTGCCTTGCAACGGCAGATTCCCTACCCTTATTGCACTATCTATGATATTGATAGGCGCAACTGTTCATTCTCCTTTTGTGTCTTTTTTGACCTCCGGAATCGTTATTCTCCTTGTATTATCCGGGATAGCAGTTACTTTCATTGTGTCGTACATTTTATCTAAAACCATATTAAAAGGAACGCCCTCCACATTTAATTTAGAACTGCCTCCTTATAGAAGACCTCAAATTGGTAAGGTGATTGTAAGATCTATATTTGACAGAACTTTATTCGTTCTCGGCCGTGCGGTGAGTGTTGCCCTGCCTGCCGGTGCCATTACCTGGCTGGTGGCCAATATAATGATAGGAGATGCCAGTATTTTAAATCATATTTCTGGTTTCTTAGACCCTTTTGGAATAGCCATAGGATTGGACGGAGTGATTATTCTTGCTTTTATTCTTGGATTGCCTGCCAATGAAATTGTATTGCCCATTATTTTTATGAGTTATCTGTCAAAAGGCGCTATGATTGAACTCGATACCATTGAAGAAATGAGAAATGTTTTTATATCCAATGACTGGACCTGGCTTACTTGTTTAAATGTCATGCTGTTCTCATTGTTCCATTTTCCCTGCGGCACTACTCTATGGACAATAAGAAAAGAAACTCAGAGTTTAAAATGGACCGTGGCGTCATTTATAATTCCAACAATTGTTGCAATCATTGTATGTTTTAGTACCACCAGAATTGTCTATTGGTTCATATAATAAAACTCCTGCTAAAGCAAATGCACTTATGCAATAAATCTGGCTAAAAGAGATTTATTCATAAGTGCATTTTTATTACAGCATATCAAAAAAGCTCATTTGATTACTTTCCGGAATACCTTCCAAGCATCCGAACTTCCTCAGTAATTCTATGCCGGAATTTCCGATTTTAGCGCGCTTTCTTAAATCTTCTATGGAACTGAAAGCTTTTTCCTGGGCTGCATTGTATATGCTTTCAGCAGCAATATTTCCCATACCGGATATGCTGTTTAGAGGAGGTCTTAAGGCATCTCCTTCTACTAAAAATTTCGTAGCATGGGATTTATATAAATCAATCGGATGAAATTTGATGCCTCGCTCATACATTTCCAATACCAATTCCAAATCATCATACATGTCCTTATCTTTTGGAGCCGCTTGATTACCAAGTTCTTCGATTTCCTTCATTTTTGCTTTTACCTTTTCTTTGCCGAAAATCATGTATTCTGCATCAAATGCCTTTGCTCTTATGGTGAAATATGCTGCATAATAGGCTTTTGGCATATGCACTTTAAACCACGCGATTCTGAAAGCCATCATAACATATGCTGCTGCATGGGCTTTAGGGAACATGTATTTAATCTTTCTGCAGGAATCTATGTACCATTCAGGCACATTATTTTCCCTCATCATTGCTTCATATTCCGGCCATTTAGGATCTTTTAGGGCCTTTCCTTTACGCACTGTTTCCATAATCTTAAAGGCTGTGTTTGGAGGGAGACCTTTTTTGATCAGATAAATCATAATATCGTCTCTTGTACATACCGCTTCGCTTAGCGTCACGATACCCTGATCAATTAAGTCTTTTGCATTGCCAAGCCATACATCGGTACCGTGGGAAAGCCCTGATATACAAATTAAATCCGCAAATTGCTTGGGCATGGTATCCAGAAGCATTCCTCTTACGAACTTTGTACCAAATTCAGGAATTCCAAAGGTTCCTACCTTGGAATTAATCTGTTCCGGGGTTACCCCTAAGGCTTCGGTGGATGAAAAGATGGACATAGTTGCCTTATCATCCATAGGAATGGTCAGGGGGTCTACTCCGGTTATATCCTGAAGCATTCTTATCACTGTGGGATCGTCGTGCCCCAGTATATCCAGTTTCAACAGATTCTGGTCAATTGAGTGATAATCGAAATGGGTGGTGATAATGTCTGAATTCGGGTCATCGGCAGGATGCTGTATAGGACAAAACTCGAAGATTTCCCTTCCTTTCGGTACAACAATGATTCCCCCCGGGTGCTGTCCGGTGGTTCTTTTGATACCGGTACATCCTTTTGAAAGCCTGAGCATTTCAGCCTTATTGACCTTTTTATTTTTTTCTTCAAAATACTTTTTCACATAGCCGAAAGCCGTTTTTTCTGCTATGGTACCTATGGTTCCTGCTTTAAAGGTTGTCCCCTTTCCAAAGATGACTTCCGTATATTTATGAGCCCTTGCCTGATATTCTCCTGAGAAATTCAAGTCAATATCCGGCTCTTTGTCTCCGTTAAATCCTAAGAAGGTTTCAAAAGGAATGTCTATGCCATCCTTCGCCAATTTCTCTCCGCAAACGGGACATTCCTTGTCAGGAAGGTCAAAACCATTTTTATAGCCATAATCGGTAAAATCCGAATACTTACATTTTGGACATCTATAATGGGGAGGCAGGGCATTTACTTCCGTTATACCGGTCATATAGGCTACAAAAGAGGAACCGACAGAACCTCTCGAACCAACGAGATAACCGTCTTCATTAGACTTCCATACCAGCTTTTGTGCAATAATATACATAACTGAGAAACCATTTTTAATAATGGAATCCAATTCTTTATCTAGTCTTTTTTGTACGATTTCCGGCAACGGATCTCCATATAGTTCATGGGCCTTTCCATATGCAATGTCCTTAATGGTCTGTTCACAGCCGTCTATATGAGGAGGACATTTTTCAGGAGAAATAGGACTGATCTGCTCACACATATCCGCAATTTTATTCGTATTGGTAACCACTACTTCGTATGCCTTTTCAGCTCCCAGGTATGAAAACTCCTCCAGCATCTCTTCAGTGGTTCTTAAATATAAAGGTGCCTGCTCGTCTGCATCCTTAAATCCTTGTCCTGCTTCCAGTATGCGCCTGTAGATTTCATCCTCCGGATCTAAGAAATGTACGTCTCCTGTTGCCACTACGGGCTTATTGAGTTTTTCACCCAAAGCTATAATTTTTCTATTGATTTCTTTTAGAGTTTCTCTGCTCTCTACCTGCTCTTGTCTGATTAAATACTCATTATTTCCTAAGGGCTGAATTTCTAAATAATCATATTCCTGCGCAATGGCTTCTATTTCCTCATCAGATTTTCCCAGGAGAATCGCCTGATAGAGCTCTCCTTCACTGCATCCGCTGCCAAGAATTAAGCCTTCAGAATATTTTTTGTACATACTTTTTAATATACGGGGCTTTTTATGGAAATAATCCAAGTGTGAATAAGAAACTAGCTTATATAGATTTTTTAAGCCCGTATAATTTTTTGCCAAAATAATAGCATGATAAGTTTTAAGCTTCTTATATTCTTCTTTTTTAGTTTGTTCGTCAGAAGAATAAACTTTTTCTATATCCGCAAGAGTTTTTACTCCTTTTTCTTTTAACATGTCGAGCATGATTTTAAACACTTTAACCGTTGTATCCACATCATCCAAAGCTCTATGGGCAACCTCTACTTTGATCCCCAGATTTTTTGCAATTTTTCCGAGTTTATAGGTTTTAAAGTCCGGGAAAAGTTCATGGGCTAAGGTTAATGTATCTATATATGTAAAATCAAAGTCATATCCTAAAACCTTCGCATTATGTTTTAAAAATCTAATATCAAAGGAAGCATTATGGGCAACCAAAACACTGTCCTCTAGAAAATCCAGAATTTTAGGAAATACTTTGTCTATGGTTTCTGCATCCTTTACCATATCATCCGTAATACGGGTAACTTCCACTACTCTTGGTGGAATTGGTTTTTCAGGATTTACGAAGCAGCTGAATTGATCGATTACCTTGCCATCCTTTAGCTTCATAATACCTATTTCAGTGATTTTTTCGGTTTGCGGTGAAAAACCTGTGGTTTCTAAATCCAACACACAGTAGGTGGTATCAATGCTTTGTCCCTTATCATTCGTTACAGAAGGGGTTTTATCCGGTGCAAGATATGCCTCTACCCCATAAATCACTTTCATATCGGGATTGTCCCTTCCTAAAAGCTTATGAGCCTCGGGAAAGGCTTGTACGACTCCATGGTCTGTGATGGCAATGGATTTCATGCCCCAGCTCATTGCTCTTTTAATCAAATCGGATGCACTGGTCATACCATCCATTTGGCTCATTTGTGTATGCATATGCAGCTCTACCCGCTTCGTTTCTGCGTTATCCACTCTTTTAGCCTTTTTTAGACCTTCTGTTTCCACGATGGTATGGGCAACAAGTTCAATCTCGCCAGAAAAATTGCTGTATCCTGAATTTCCGGCAAGCCGAACCCCTTTTGCTTTTTTAAGTCTTGATAATACCTCTTCTCCTTGTTCAGGCTTGCAAAAGGCTTTACAAGTCATGGAACTGGAGCCGTCATATAAGTCAAAGGAAATGAGGATCTTTCCACTTTTTAGTTCCTTGGATTCTAAATTGAAAATTTCGCCCTCTATGGCTATTCGCCCTTCATCAGGGGTAATATCCACAATTTTTATAACCGGATCTTTAATTTTAGAATTTCTTCCTAAAATTAAGACTGGGTCCTCTTTTGTACCTGTGGACTCTGATGGCGTATTAGAAATATTATTGCTTGGGGGTGCAGCCATTTGTTCCTTAATGAGTTGAATTGTTTTAGCATGATGATCCTCTTTGATGCGTTTTAATTCTTCCTTGTTTACTTTATCAATAAATTCAATTTTGTATTCTTTGCCATATAAAGACTTAATCACCTTACTGATTTTTCTGTCATAACCCATGGAATGTAAAAAATGTGACAATGCAATGTTAAGATTAAATTTTATGGTATGCTCCACGACCTCAACAGCATAATTGTCTATAATAGCTTTCAAAACCGGATGTTCTTCTCCCATGGCAAGAATAATATTATCCAGTTGTTCCTTTAGAGGTTTTTTAGTTTCTCCGTCAATGTATCTTACAATAACCTTGGAATCGTTTAATTCAAATCTTTTTTGAATGAATTTATTAAAGTAATCGATTTCTCTTTTCCCAATATAATTGTAGGCATTGATTTTCATTTCCAATGCCTTCGTATCTTTTCGTATAACGACCTCTTCGAGGATGGCTGTATTGATATTTCCCTTGGACGGATAATCCCTAAAAATTTCATTTATTCTTTTCATGTCACTCTTACCCTCTTGCAACATATTTCTGTATCTTATTATTATACTCCATGTACTTATTATTTGTCATATAAATATTTATGAATAATGTTTTAAGATCATACAAGAGTCCTTGTGTAAAATTATTGTGGTTGTTCTGTAAATAAATATTCGTCCTTTTGTATTTTATAAAACTCATCGTATCTCTTTTGAATATCGGGATTTTCTTTCATAAAGTGAACAAATTTTTCTATTGATTGTATGGTTGAAAAGGATAAATAGTGTTCCATAGATTCAGCTTCTTTCTCAATATCTGAAGAGGTTTTGAGCACTGTTAAAAAGTCTTTTAAAAGCTGATTTCTCTGAACCAAAAACCTTCCTTCAAAAATACCTTTTTCTGTTAGCTTAATCGCTTCATAAGGCTGATAAATCACATAGCCTCTATTGCTTAATTTATGTAAAGCCTTGACTACTGAGGGCAGAGAAACATCTAAAATTTGTGCTATGTCTGACACACGAATTTCATCAATCTTTATAGACAATCTATACATCTCTTCTAAATAATCTTGTAAACTCGGGGATAACATCGTATGATCTTCTCCTATCTTTTTTGTTCACAACAAGTATATTCTAAAACTTCTTCATATATTACATTCTTTTATTTCTGCTGGAGACGAACTTTGTCCTATGCTACAAGAATAATGAAGTATATTGTAATTTCTTTAAAGATTATCTGCCATATCTTCAATTGACATAAGTAATGCCACATATTACAATAGATTAAGAGAGATATTAGAAAACGATTGGAGGACTTTTGATGTCTGATTTTGTGATCTTGTCTGACAGCTCCTGTGACCTGCCGGATTCTGTGGTCAATGAATATAATATAGAACTCATTCCCTTTTACGTATCCTTTGATCAAAATACGTATTATAAAGAGAGAGTTGAATTAACGATTAGAGATTTTTACAATACACTAAGGAAGAAAAATGTATTTCCTAAAACATCCCTTCCTTCTGTAAATGATTACATGAAAATTTTTACAAGTTATATTAGAGAAAATAAGGGCATTATATGTTTTTGTCTTACATCTAAATTCAGCGGCTCCTATCAAGCGGCTGTAAATGCAAAAAATATACTTCTGGAAGAATATCCGGATGCAAAAATTGAAGTCATTAATTCTATACAAGCTACTGCGGGGCAAGGACTGATTGTTCTCCAGGCAGCTAAGATGCAAAAAGCAGGATATTCTATGGAAGACACTGTAAGGAAAATCGAAATTTTAAAAGAAACTGCCAGAATTACCTTCTTTGTAGATACTCTGGAGTATTTAGAAAAAGGCGGACGTATCGGAAAAGTAAGCGCCCTAATTGGAGGAGTTCTGAATTTTAAACCTCTTATCGTGGTAAAAGAAGGAGAGCTCATACCCTATGGGAAAATCCGTGGAAGAAAGAAAGCTCTTAAAAAAATCATAGAAATGGCAGAAGAAATCATTCAGGATGATTTTGACAGTTACGAATTCTGTATTGCCCATGGAGATTGTATTGAAGAAGCCGATGTCCTTAAAAATATGCTTGAAGAAGAATGGAATCTCAAAATGGACCTTCCGTTTTTTGAAATCGGTACAACCATCGGAACCAATACCGGTCCCGATGCCATAGGAATTTGTTTTATTAAGAAATATGACCGTATATAAATTCAAAAAAGAGACTATCCGATGTCAGATCTGATATCAGATAGTCTCTTTCTATTATTTTGAATACCATTCAATGATCAATTGCGTATCAATTTGAATTGGAATGTCTTCAGGATTGGGTACAGAAATCAATGTTCCGCTGAAATTGTCTGTGTCTTTTGAGATATATGGAAGGCTTACGCCGTTATTTACTCTAAAATTATCTGCAAACATCTGTATTCCACGGGATTTTTCTTTTAATTCTATTCTATCACCGACAGATACAATATAAGAAGGAATATCTACCTTTTTGCCGTTTACGGTAATATGCCCGTGATTGACCATTTGTCTTGCCTGACGAAGTGTACTTCCAAATCCCATACGATAGACTAAATTGTCAAGCCTGCATTCCAATATTTGAACCAATGCATCTCCTGATACATCTTTACTCTTAATTGCTTTATCGACATACTTACTAAATTGTTTTTCTAATACGCCATAGTAAGCTTTTAATCTTTGTTTCTCTAAAAGCTGCATTCCATAGTAGGATAATTTTTTATCTGCTCTGCTTTGTCCTTTTCCTGCCCGTTCCATTGCTTTGGGATGCCCAACTACATTTAAGCCTAAGCGTCTGCAAAGCTTAAAACGGGGCTGTCTCATTCTTGCCATTTATTTTCCTCCATAAAAATTATCATATTTGCCGCGATAATTTTATGCCGGAATTATTATAACATAAAAAACGCAAAATGAGAATACTTTTTATTTGTAATTAGTTATCAAACACACTCTTTATTCCTTCTTCCAGCTGTAAAAAGGCTTTTTCAAGAATGACTCTCGGACAAGCAATATTAATCCTCTGAAAGCCCTCTCCTTCCCTGCCAAACATTGTACCCCCATCCAGCCATAGCTTCGCTTTGTTGACTATTAAGTCTTCCAGTTCTTCTTCACTTAAATTAAGGGCTCTGCAATCCAACCAAACCAGGTAAGTCCCTTCTGGTTCTACGATCTTAATCTGCGGTAATCTTTCGGCAAGAAAGTTCCTGATAAATTCTAAATTCCCTTCTAAATACTCTTTTAATTCTTCAAGCCATGGAGCACCGTGTTCATAAGCAGCCTGACAGGCAACAAGCCCCAAGGTGTTCAATTGACTGTATCCGGTTCGCTTCATTTCTTCTTTAAATTTCCTCCTAATATCTCTATTGGGTATAAAAATATTAGAAACCTGCAGCCCTGCAAGATTAAAGGTTTTGCTTGGGGCTGTACATATAATAGAGTTATTAAGGTATTCCGGTTTCAAGTCTGCAAAAACAAAATGCTTGATTCCTTTATAGGTAAAATCTCCGTGGATTTCATCGGATATAACCATCACATTATGTTTTATACAAAGATCTCCCACACGGGTTAACTCTTCATTTGTCCAAACTCTTCCAACAGGATTATGAGGACTGCATAGTATAAATATTTTTACTTTATGCTTTATAATCTTCTCTTCAAAGTCCTCAAAGTCCATATAATACTTTCCGTTTTTATAGATCAGGGGATTGTTAATCAGCTTACGCTGATTCGCAAGTATTAAATCAGAAAACGGATAGTATACCGGCTGCTGAATCATTACGGCATCCCCTTCATCCGTCAGGGCACGAATTGCTGTAGCAATGCCATAAACCACACCGGGGGTTTTTACAAGCCATTCCCTTTTTACACTCCAATTGAATCTGGTATTATACCAATTATAAACTGACCAAAAATACTCCTCTTTGGTATCGGAATAACCGAAAATCCCATGCTGTGCAGCTTTTACAAGGGCTTCAATGACGGGGGAAGGTGTCCTGAAATCCATATCTGCAACCCAAAGAGGAAGAATGTCTTCAGGTTTGCCTCTTTCTGCAGCAAAATCATATTTTATGGAATTGGTATTTTTTCTATCAATAATCTCATCAAAATTATAAGTCATATAAACCTCTCCAATCTAAGTACATCATAAACTTAAATCTATACTAACCTAAAGCTTGCCCCAAATCTAAAATAAGGTCGTTGATATTTTCAATTCCTACCGATATACGTAATAATCTTTCATCAATACCTTTGGCTTCCCGTTCTTCTTTTGGAACCTCCGCATGGGTTTGCAGCATTGGATAAGTGATTAAGGTTTCTACTCCTCCAAGGCTTTCCGCATAAAGCACTAATTTTACTTTGCTCAGTAATTGTACGGCTGTTTCCTCGGTATCTACTTTAAAAGAAATCATTGAACCAAAACCTCTTGCCTGCTTCTTGGATATTTCATAGCCTGGGTGAGTTGGCAAGCCTACATAATATACAGACTGAATCTTAGGATGATTACTTAGCCAATTTGCCAACAATATTGCATTTTCTTGCTGTTTTTCCATCCTGATAGCAAGGGTTTTGATTCCCCGAATCATAAGCCAGCTGTCAAATGGAGAGAGTCCTGCTCCTGTGGTTTTATGAATGAAACGTAATTTTTCCGAAAGTTCTTCCGTTCTCGTAACCAAAAAGCCTGAAAGAGTATCATTGTGTCCTGAAAGATATTTTGTGCCGCTATGAATGACAATATCCGCCCCCAATTGAATAGGATTTTGAAAATATGGGGTTAGAAAGGTATTATCCACAATCAAAAGAAGATTATTTTCCTTTGCGATTTTAGAAATCGCAGCAATGTCCGTTACCTGCATCATTGGATTCGTCGGTGTTTCTATATAAATCGCTTTAGTTTCTTTTTTAATATGTTTGATTACTTCAGAGCTATCGGAAGTATCTACAAAACTGAATGAAATGCCGTTTTTCATTGAAATATGATGAAAAAGTCTATGGGTGCCCCCATATAAATCATCTGAGACAATAAGATGGTCTCCAATTTTAAAAAGCTCCATTAAAGCAGTAACGGCAGCCATTCCAGTAGAAAAGGCAAGGGCATCTGCACCGTTTTCAAGTTTAGCCACAATTTTTTCAACCTGTTCTCTCGTTGGATTTTGAAGCCGGGAATAATCATACCCGGTACTTTCTCCAACGCCGGGATGTACAAAAGTGGCTGCCTGATAAATGGGTACGGTTATAGAGCCGGTACAGTGGGTATGATCCTCCGCTCCGTGAATACAAAGAGTAGAAATATCCATGATAACTCCTCCTATCTCATATAATTAAAACAAAAGCTGCAACTGCAACCATTATGCTTTTAGCAAAAATAATTCACAGTATTCCGATAAATTTTAATTATAATATAAGATTTTTTTCCGTCTGTCAAGCAATATTTTGCATAAGACAGCAACTACATTTGTGAAATAAGAAAATCTGGTTCTTGGCAAGCAATACAAACTTTCTTATCTTACAAGAAAGAGTTTCGCTTGCGAAACTCTCGCGCCGAGCGCGGTCGGCAAAGCCGACAAAATACAATACGCGCGAGTGTGCATTCTGCCCGGAGGGCTTTTATTGCATAGGAAATCCGGAGGAATTTCCTATGCAATAAAAAAAGTCTGCGGAAACCGCAGGCTTTTGTAATATTAATATTCTTTATTCAAATCTACTTTATTGATATAATCCTCTTTTCCTTCAATATAAGTTTTTAAATTATGTTCGAAAATAGGCACTGCTCGATTCATATACATATTGGATAAACCCGAAATATGAGGGGTAATAGATACATTTTTCATTGTCCACAAGGGACTGTCCTGAGGCAAAGGCTCTTTTTCAAATACATCAAGGGCTGCTCCTCTTATTATATGGTTTTGAAGCGCCTCAATGAGTGCCCCCTCATCCACTGTTGCTCCTCTTCCGATGTTAATAAAGTAAGCAGAATCTTTCATACTTGCAAACTGTTCTTTCCCTAATATTTTTTTGGTTTCATGGGTTAAAGGAAGGGTATCTACAACAAAATCTCCTTGAGATAAAGCTTTATTCAATTCACAGGTCGGGAAGATTTCATCAAAATAATCCACAGGTTTTCCACTGGTATTTACTCCTATGGTTTTCATATCGAAAGCCTTCGCCTTTCTTGCAATTTCTTTTCCAATGGTACCTGTTCCAAGAATCGTTATTGTTTTTCCGAATACTTCTTCAAAGTTCATCTTTCTTTTCCATATCTTATTTTTCTGCTGTTCGTAAAGTCTAAAGCCATCAATACGATCATTGAGAATAACAGCCATTACATACTCGGCAATAGGTATTCCATGAATTCCCGTAACATTGGTCAAAAGAATATTTCTCTCCTTTAATGTTTCAAAGGGAAGCATATCTATTCCCGTTGACATGCATTGAATCCATTTTAATTTTTTCATTTTTTCAATTAAATCTGCTGTCGTATCGAAACCAAAAGTGACAAAAATCTCTGCATCTTCTAAATGATCTCCTGCTTGCTCTATATCTTTATACATATAAAATTCAACACAGTCAAATTTTTTCTCTAAACGTTCTACATTGTTTTCTCCAATATTGAGAGATGATAGTATTTTCAATGATTATGCCTCCTTTGTAAATTATTGCTCGCCTTTTTTCCTATGAACTCTATTCTCAATAATTGAATTATAAAGCATAATAACTACTCTGTCTAATGCTTATACTTCTCTTTAATCGGCTTTGCAGCAAAAGCATATAATATAGCAATCAGTATAAAAGCTTCTGAAAATACAAAAGGTTCAATAGGGTAAACGGTATTAAATAACATACACAATCCATCAATGGTTGTCAGAATGTATCCTAAGATAAATAAAAGATATTGACTTCGGGGAAACTTATATTTATATGATCTAAATCCATAAAAACACATACATAAAACCATAAGCGTAAAAATTCCTTGAACCATACTCAACCAATGGTTCCAGGGTGAAATAAGCTGCAGCCTATAGCCAAAACCGTCATGCTTTATGATTTGAACCGGCTGTAAATATATGAGATTCAGATAAAAAAAGATAAATGGAGAAAATAAGAGCAAAACTACCCATTCTTTTATTCTTTCCCTAAATCTAGGAATGATATACCATAAAGCTAACACCGAAGGAATAGTTATACCTATGGATGAAGCATAATAAAAATAAGAGAAAAACTTTAAAATATCTATATTAGAACTAAGGGTAAAGACAATTAAAGCAATATACCTGAGTCCTGTAAATGTAAAAAGTATTAAGCAAATACTTCTCAAAATTCTGTTAGGATGGCCTTTAATTTGTATTATATTAAGAAGTACAATAATTAAAACTGAAAATAAAGGAATAAAAAATGTACTCATTCCATAATTCCCCCTCCTATATCCTTTCTACTATTTTATGTGTATAAAAATTAGTCAATGCAGGAAAGAATGAGAAAGTGGCAGCATTTATCAAAATATGGTATAATCCAAAATGTCTTTTGGGAAAAGCAACTAGAATATTATTGGAAAGAAGTAATATTATGATTAAGAACTATGCTTCAAAAAAGCTGAACACTGTGCATAATCTGCTTTCAAATACCCAAAAAAATGTGCTTGGGATTGCCTGGCCTGTGTTGGTGGAATTGCTTCTCGGCTCATTATTTGGAATGATAGATATGATTATGTTAGGCAGAATAGCAGATCCTGCTATAGCAGCCGCTTCCATCTCTGCCGTAGGCATGACCAATCAACCGCTTTTTATCGGCCTTTCCCTTGTGCAAGCATTGAATATTGGGGGAACTGCTATCATTGCTCGATATGTAGGAGCAAAACAAACCGATAAGATAGAAAACGTTCTTCAGCACATTATCCTTCTTACCTTGGTTTTACTGGCAATACCACTGTCTTTAGTGGGTATCTTTTTTGCCGATCCTATCCTTAGCTTTATGGGAGCACAAACGGATACCTTAACCGTTGGAAGAGGATATTTCAGAGTTGTTTCTATTGGATTTTTGTTTCAATCTTTTAATTTTGCAATATCTGCAGCCTTAAGGGGTGCAGGCAATACGAAAACCACTATGCGTATTAATTTAAGTGTTAATCTTATTAATGTCATAGGGAACGCCATTCTTATTTATGGACTTTTAGGCGTACCACCCCTTGGAGTAACAGGAGCAGGTATATCTACTGCATTCTCACAGTTTCTTGCCAGCATTATTTTAATCACATATCTCTTTCGAGGAAAAAGTATTATACAATTAACCTTTAAAGAACGTTTTAAGTTTGATAAAGATATTTTAGTCAATTTAATTAAAATCGGAGTTCCTGCCTCTTTAGAGCAGATGGCTCTTAGAATAGGTTTACTGCTGTTTGCAAAAATTGTGGCCGGGTTGGGAACGGTTGTTTTTGCAGCCCATCAAATATGTTTAAGCATTCTCGGACTGTCCTTTAACCCGGGTCAAGCTTTTGGTATTGCAACTTCATCCCTGGTAGGACAAGGACTTGGGGCAAAAGACCCGGAACGTGCCGAGGCTTATGCAAAAGAATCCAGACGAATTGGATCTTTGATTTCTTCTATTATGGCATTTCTATTCTTTGTTTTTAGTCCTCAGCTGATTTCTTTATACACCAGCGATCCTGAAATTATCCAAAAAGCTTCCGTTGCATTAAAAATTATAGCTTTGGTGCAGCCCTTTCAGTCTTCTCAACTTATACTGGCAGGGGGATTAAGAGGTGCCGGAGATACCTTCTGGCCTCTTATATCCACTTTTATCGGTGTTCTGGGTATTCGAGTCTTTCTGGCTTATGTATTGGTTAACTTTTTCAATCTGGGACTTCCCGGCGCCTGGATGGGGGTATTTGTAGATCAATTTGTTCGCTGGGGCATTATTTATATTCGATTTAGAAGTGGAAAATGGAAAACGGTTACCATCCGATAAGGATGATAACCGTTTATTTATTACATAAGAAGTTTCTCAGATTTCCCTATGTAAAAAAGATTTAATTAATTTAATCCGATAGCAGTCTTTTTTCGCCGGAAATTTCCTGTATAGGTTTGATATTCTGCGTTACTTCCATGACACCCAAAAATTCGCCTTTTTCATCTCTTACTGCAAAATATCTGATGAACACATATTTGTCACCCATTTTGATCCAAAAGTCTTCGTTATCCTTCTTACCGGTTTTTAAGTCTTCAACAATTTTTTCTACGATATGCACGCTGGCAGGAGGATGACAATTCTTTACTTCTCTGCCGATTACCGCTTTAGTTCTTGGGAATATTCTTTCTTTCCCCTGAGAGAAATATTTAACAAGTCCATCTTTATCTACAAAGGTTATGTCTAAAGGCAGCGTATTGAACATACCGTTAATTTCTTCAGGAGTAAGAATACCTGTTTCAAATTTTATATATCCGTTATTAGAGGGTTTTTCTCCTTCATTTTGAACCTTTTGTTCAACATTGACGCGAACCGGCTTCCATTTTGACTTTACATCTATAAACGTATAACCGATCTCCCTGCTTTCTTCTTCTATCTTTAGCCACTCATCCTCAGATAAGGTTTCCAAAACCATTGGGAAAAGTATATTTTCTTCCTTAAAAATCATCTCTTTCACTTTATTAATTGCATTATTAATCTTGTCAATTAGGACAGTTTTTTCTCCATTGTAATGAGCAAGCAGATTTTTTACTTCCTTAATCTCTTCTCTTATTTCATCGTCCACTCCCCACATTACTTTAGGCGGAGCAGTAATACCGTACTTTTCCATAAAGGGGAATAGGAGATTTTCTTTTCTTAAATAATGCTTGTCTATTTCCCATAGGGCATTAAAATCTTCCACAAGTTTTTCTATATTTTCCCCATTGTCGCTAGTTTGTACATCTTGTAAATGGGGCAGTATCTTGTCGTTGATTAATCTTTCAATTGCTCTGTTTTCAAGTTTAAAGGTATGTACTGGGTGTCCCGGTGTATCTTCTGGCTTGGTAGGCCTATGAATTTCTTCTATGGAACCTTTAAATACGGCTGCATGTACATCGCAAAGTCGTTGAATCTCCTCCACAGGCATACCTTCCATAATTAAGGCTTGCTCCATTTGTGCAATTTCCGTAGCATCGATGCCTTCAATAAGCTTTTCAAATCTCGGCTTCACTTCGTCAACGGTTTTTCCCTTATGTAGTTCTCCGATCAGCTCTTTTAAAACTTTTTGTCTGTACTCTCGATTATTAATCACTTCACTCATAAACTTTCCTCCTTACTCCTTAATAGTATATCCCTGCCTGATAAATTCTTCTTTAATCTGATCTAAAGGTATGCCTTTCATAGCGGCCCCTTTTGGTATCGTCATTACTCTTCCTGCAGTACTTAGCATTGCAGGATTAGAAATGGCGTCAAAACCTAAACTTTTCATAACATCAATGATTTCAGGGTTGTCCTCCCACAGCTCATATACTGTCTTGGAAAAATCTATCGTTTTCGCCATATCATCACCTCAAACAATCATAATGTATTTTCAACCATATAAGTAAAAAATATACTCACAAGTTAATGATAAAGGGTGAGCAATTGCTCCCCCTTGATTAGTCAAATCTCTTAAATAGTATATTATTCTCTAAATGGATATGCTCAAACAGATCGGCTTCCAAATCTTGTATCTGCTTATAAGCCAACTCGTAGGTAGCGCATCCGTCATCTGGCACAGCATAATCCTTTGTAATGTTTCTAAGCTCTTTAAGAATATCTCCGGCTCCATCATGCTCATCCTCAGTTTCTTTCATCACTTTCCTGATTTTATCCAGTAATTCTTCGGATGGCTCAATATCATACTGCTTTATAATTGGGAATAAAATCTCTTCTTCTTTAATAAAATGTTGTTCCAATTCTGTCTTTAATCCATGGAAAAGCTTATGAACCTGGAAAAGTTCCTCATGGTGAGAGCCGTGAACCCTTAAAATCTTTGTTGTCATTTCGCTTATACTTGGTAAAATCTGTTTAGCAAAGTTATGATGGGTATTCAGAATATAATCAATCAGTTCACTGGAAGATAAGGTTCTAAAATCAACCGCATTTTTAATCTTCTTTGTTTCTTCATATGCCGCATCAAGTTTTGCTAAAATTTCTTCTTCGTTTAAATTTTGCTCTTTGATTGCCTCCTGTAAAGGTCTATTGCCTCCACAGCAAAAATCTATTTGATACGCTTTAAAAACTTCACTGGCCTTTGGCATTATGGATACAATTTCTCCAAGCGTTTGAGAAGTGTTAAAAATACTCATTATGATTCCTCCATTCACATTATTATTTTCGTTTTTATTGTCACTAAGTAAGCGATCATCTTTGATGATTAAAGAATAACCCATATTTGAAAATAATACTGTGATTGGACTCATATTTTAATGATTTATTGAATCTTCTAATGCTTCTTTGTCAACAATAATAACCTTTTTATTGCCCACCATCTCTATAATGCCTTCGTCCTGTAAAAGACTCATCTTACGGCTTACAGTTTCTCTGGTTAATCCAATATAATTAGCGATTCCCTCACGACTTAATGGGAGTTCTACTAAAATTCCTTTAGAATGAGGCTTGCCATATTTGTTCGCAAACTCGAGAAGTACGGAACTGATTCTTGCCTCTACATTCTTTATACTCATACTTTCAACAGCATTCTCCAGGCGAATCAGTCGATTACACAGTTCTTCCATGACTTTATAACTAATTGCCGGATACTCTTTCAGGAGTATCTGAAAATCGTTTTTACTAATCATACATATATTGGTATCTTCTAAGGCTTCCACAGTATAGGTTGCTTTTTGATTTATAATTAAATTCTTTTCTCCAAAGAAATCTCCTTCGGAAAAAATATAGAGTATCTGCTCTTTTCCTTCGTATGTATGCCTGAATGCCTTTACTCGTCCTTTATTGATAATAACAAGACTTCCTAAACTGGAGCCCTCTAATACAATAATTTCACCCTTGGAATACTTTCTTCTTACAATCAAACTGACTACTTTTTCAATCTCTTCAGGATCTAATAAAGAAAATATGGGTACGTTTTTGGCACAAAGCTTATGCTGACAATGTTCACAGTTACATATATGCTTACTCACTTGATCCCTCCTCACAAATAAACAAAAATTTAGGGTCTTCCTTGATTTCTTTAAAAAAACGCCTTCTGTCAAAATAAATAACAGAAGGCTCATAGCAAAATATATCCGTCCATGATTAAAGTTTAAACTTGCTTAGATTCTCGTCCATATCTTTTGAGAGTGCATTTAATTCTTCTGCAGATTTCTTTAATTCTTCAAATATATTGAGTTGTAACTCAATGGTTGATGCCAGTTCTTCGCTGGCAGATGCCGTTTCTTCTGAAACGTGAGCTGTGGTTTCAATTGCTGTAATAGATTCTGTCTTTCCAGTTTCTATTTGTTTTATCGCTTCGTTTGTTGCATTAATTTTTAATATGATAGAATCCACTGCATTGGCAATTTTATTAAAGGAATCTTCCGTTTGATTAACAGACATGATTTGTTGCTGAGAAACGTTTTTCATGGATGTCATCGCTTCAATGGCCTGTTCCGAATCTCTTTGAATATTGTTCATCATACTGCTGATTTGTTCTGTAAATACTTTACTTTGATCCGCTAGTTTTCTTACTTCTTCTGCAACCACTGCAAATCCTTTTCCGGCATCCCCTGCTCTTGCCGCTTCGATCGCTGCGTTAAGTGCCAGAAGATTGGTTTGTTCTGCTATATTCTTGATGGATTCAATAAAGGAAGCAATATTATTTAAAGTTGATGTAAGATTTTCAACTGCTGTAAAAATCTTTTGTGAAGAAATATTATAGTCATCTGACTTCTCTCTTAAGGTCTTAACTGAATTGAGTCCATCCTTATTTAGAACATTCACATTTTCTGTTTCTTTAATAATAGAATTATAGCTATCGTATACGACTGAAATTTGGTTAGATAAATTTTCCATAATTTCAACACTGGCTTTAGCTTGTAATACTTGTTCAGAAGCACCTACCGCAATTTCATCTATCGTTTGTGATATTTCTTGAATAGAGGAAGTTGCTTCTTTTACCCTATCCGTCATATCAATAGAAGATTGGACGATGGATTTGGTTAAGCTATAAGTTCCCTGGATGATATGGCGAACTTGTTCCGTTACCGAGTTCATATGGTCTATGATTATTCTAAAAACTTTATTATTAACATCTTTATCCAGATTAATTGAAAAATTCCCCTGGCTTATATCACTGAGTAAATTAACCAGATCTTTTGCACTCCTTTTGATGCTATTAGAAAAAACAATGAAAAGAATACTTCCTAAAAGTACATTAGACACAATAGTAAGAATAAACACTAAGAAGAACTTATCGCTATGAGTAAGAGCTTGTAGAACAAAACTAAATATAATTCCCTCTAAAATGGATACAAGGACTAAAAGAAATATTGAACCGGCAAAGATTCTCTTAATTAAGCTAATCCCATCCCGAGTCTTTCCTTGATTTTTGCTGTCCATTTCTTCCATAAAAACCCCTCCCAATTTATTGTATAAATTATCTAGTTATTCATCATGCTTTTAAATAATTTTATCACATTCTTATAATTAATTCTAGTTATTTTAGATAATCAACTATAAAATAAAATGACCTTCTGCAAATTACTTTGCAGAAGGTTTTTCCTTTTATATTCCTTTATTTATTCTTACTTTCTAATTTATGAAGGTAACTCACAGCTTCTAAAGCGGCTACTGCCCCTTCTCCTACTGCCTTAGTGACTTGATACGGTCTTCCCGTACAGTCTCCTGCTGCAAAAACTCCGGGGAAATTCGTTTCTAATCTGCGATTGACTTTAATAGTTTTGTCTTCCATTTCCAAACCCTTTATTAATTGTGTCACCAGAATCGTCTCTTTAATTAAAAATACCCCATCAACTTTGATCTCTCTATCATCTATACGAATGCCCGATACAAAAGGGTCTCCTAATATTTCTTTAGGTTTGCCTTCTAATATTTCTACATTGGGATGAACATTCTTTATTTCTTTGTAAGTGGGAAGAAAGTATACCTTGCTGCAAATTTCCTGAAGGAAATTCACATCTTCCTCCGCTTCCTCAATTTCTCCAATGACCATAGTTGTTTTCCCGCGAAATAAAGGTCCGTCACAGGTTCCGCAGTAGCTTACGCCTTTTCCTAGAAGCTCTTTTTCTCCTGGAATATACTTAGCCTTAGGAATACCGGTCGCTATAATAACAGTTTTAGCTTCGTAAAATTCATTTTCAACATTCAAAGTATAGTAGTCTCCCATAGAAAAGATTTCCAATATCCTGCCTTCATGGAACTCCACTCCAAGGGTCTGTGCATGCTTTATAAATTGCTCCACCATTCCAGGGCCACTGATATTAGGCAGGCCTAAATAGTTATCCACTCTTTCTGCTTTGTACAAATAACTGCTTTTGGGATTTCTCCCAAACACAATTACTTTTTTATTTCTTATTACTCCATTAATTGCCGCAGAAAGCCCAGCAGGCCCAGCACCAATAATCGCAATATCTAACATATTGAGCCCTCCTATATTGTATTATTGCAATATTATATCATACTATATTTTATTTGTCTAAAATATTTTATGTGCGTATTATTTCAATTTTTTTGCAATTTCTCCACCAATCAGGGGAATAATTGCAAAAATCAGGGCCATGTCCAGCTCAAAAAATGACAAAGGTACTGTATGAAAAATGGGCTGTAAAGCAGGAATATAAACCACTGCCATAAGGAGTAATAAAGATCCCAGGACGCTAATATTTAAAAACATATTTGAAAAAATCTTCATTCTATAGATCATTCTTTCTTCAGAACGGGCAGAATACGCCCTCAGAAGTTCTCCTACAACCAGTGTGATAAAACAATAGGTTCTGGCAGCTGAAAGTGCATCTTCACCAGTGAAATGATTCCGTCCGTACCAAAAAGAAAACAGCGCTGCAAGGGCTAAGGCTATACTTTGAATACCGACAGCAAGCCCTATTTTCTTATTTACAATTGGCTCGTCGGGATCTCTTGGCGGTTGTTCCATAATGCCTTCTTCTTTTGGTTCTACCCCAAGAGAAAATGCAGGAAATGCATCGGTAATAAGATTAATCCATAATAAATGTATAGGAAGAAGCGGTACTTCACTTCCAAAAAGCATGGCAATGAATATCAGGAGCAATTCTCCGATATTACAAGATAACAAAAACCCTACAAATTTTCTTATGTTGCTGAATATTGTTCTTCCTTCTTCAACTGCATCCACAATACTTGCAAAATTATCGTCGGTTAAAATCATATCTGCAGCTTCCTTAGCAACATCCGTACCTGTAATACCCATGGCAATACCAATGTCTGCTTGCTTTAAGGCAGGGGCATCATTGACTCCGTCCCCTGTCATTGCTGCAATTTCACCGTTTGATTTAACAGCTTTTACAAGACGTACTTTATGTTCAGGAGAAACTCTGGCAAAGACATTGACTCTTTTTACTTTTTCTTTTAATGCTTCGTCGCTAAGAGCATCTATTTCTTTTCCGTCTAAAGCTTCTTCATCCTTATCGATAATCCCAATGGCTTTCCCTATGGCACTGCCTGTTGTCTTATGGTCTCCTGTAATCATAACCACTCGAATGCCTGCTTTTTTACAGATGGATACAGCTTCTTTGGCTTCATCTCTTGGAGGGTCAATCATCCCCACCAATCCTAAAAAAATCAAGTCCTGTTCTTCTTCCACATCTTCATTAACTTCTTTAGGCATCTTATAGGATAGGGCAAGGACTCTTAAAGCCTCGTTGGCAAAAGAATGGTTTTGCTCCATAATTTTTCCTTTATCTTGTTCAGTGAGTTCTACAGGGTTTCCATCCTTAAAAATATATTTGCAACGACTCAGTACAACATCGGGAGCACCTTTTGTATACATGACGATACCTTCTCTATGTTGATGAAAGGTACTCATGAGTTTTCTTTTTGAGTCAAAGGGAATTTCTCCAATTCGTGGCATTTCAGCCATTAAGGTTTCCTTAGGATAACCTCCTTTAGCGCCTAATACAACCAACGCCCCTTCTGTTGGGTCTCCTATAATCTCGTCAGCACCTTTTTTTAAATAGGCATCATTACAAAGGACCCCTGCCCGAAGAAGCCTTTCCAGAGCCGGAGAAGTCTGCGTTTCTGTTATATCAGAGCTGTTTTCTTTCTTAATTTCTCCTTCCGTTGTATATCCTCTTCCTGTCACATCCCATAGATTTTCTCCGTCAAAAACCTTTACAACAGTCATTTTGTTTTGGGTAAGGGTTCCTGTTTTATCCGTACAAATCACTGTGGTACTTCCCAGGGTTTCAACTGCCCCCAGTCTTTTCATGATAGCATTTTTCTTAATCATTTTTTGCATACCCAATGCCAAGACTACCGTTACCACTGTAGGAAGACCTTCCGGTATAGCGGCAACTGCCAAGCTAACTGAAGTCATAAAAATTTCGATAATTTCCTGTCCTCTAAGAAGCCCTAATACAAAAATAACAGCACAAATCCCCAAACATACGCTGCCTAAAAGCTTGCCCAGTTGATCTAGCTTCCTTTGAAGAGGTGTTGCTCCTTCTTCAACCGCTTCCAGCATGGAAGCCACTTTTCCTATCTCGGTATTCATTCCTGTCCCTACAACAATTCCTTTTCCTCTTCCGTAAGTAACCACGGTACTCATAAAAGCAGAATTGACTCTATCACCGATCCCTGCATTTTCTTCAACCACTTCGCTGGCAAATTTCTCCACAGGAACCGATTCTCCCGTCAAAGCCGCTTCTTCGATTTTAAGATTAACGCTTTGAACCAGTCTAAGATCGGCAGGGATATAGTCTCCAGCCTCTAAAATGACCACATCCCCCGGCACTAATTCAGAGGAAGATACCTTTTCCAAATTTCCCTCGCGAATAACTTTTGCTTGAGGGGCTGCCATATCTTTTAGGGCTTTAAGAGCGTTACTTGCACGGTTTTCCTGGAAAACGCCTAAAATAGAGTTTAAGATAACAATCACTAAAATAATAATGGCATCCGTTCCTTCTCCTACTGCCATAGATACAATGCTCGCACCGATTAAAATTAATACCAGGAAATCCTTAAACTGATCTAAAAACATCTGAAGGATTCCTCGGCGTTCATTTTCTTGAAGGCGATTTTCTCCATATTCCTTTAGTCTTTTGGATACTTCTTCTTTAGAGATGCCCTGATCCATATAAGTATTAAATTCTTTTACAACTTCTTCTATACTTTTTTCATAAAAAGCTTTCATATTCTGCCTCCCATACAATTTCTTGGATACAGTATGTGTTATTATAAACATTTCTATAAATCATTCTCTATATTATACACATTAGGAAAATATTACGTGATAAATAGTATTTGAGCAGGTTTATAAAATATACTTTCTCGATTGAAAAAAATATCCATATTCAGTTATAATGAAAAAAAACGGAGAGGAGAATAATCATGACACCTAAAAAAGATTATTATAGAATTAATGCGCATAAAATAATCGCTGCTTTTGAGAAAAGAAATATGGAAGGATATTACTGTGAAACGAAAGAAGAAGCAGTAAAAAAAGCTTTAGAACTGATGGAAAAGGGCTCCACAATATCTTGGGGAGGTTCTATGACTCTGGAAGAAATGGGGCTTCTCGATGCATTAAGAAAAGAGGATTATACGCTTTTAGATAGAAGTACTGCAAAAAATAATGATGAAACCACTGAAATTTATCATAAGGCATTTGCTGCAGATTATTATTTAATGAGTTCCAATGCCATTACCATGGACGGAAAATTAATCAATATTGACGGAACGGGCAATAGGGTTGCTGCCTTAATTTACGGACCTAAGAATGTGATTGTGATTGCAGGCATGAACAAAGTTGCTTCTGACGAGGATTCCGCAATCAAAAGAGCAAGAGATATCGCTGCCCCCATCAATGCAATTCGCTTAAGCAAAAAAACTTCCTGTACCAGTGTAGGAAGCTGCAAAGACTGTTTGTCCCCCGATTCGATTTGCTGTAATATTGTAGTGACCCGTATGTCAAAGTTTCCAAAGCGAATTAAAGTGATATTGGTTGGCGAAGATTTAGGATATTAAAAAAGCAGGGAAAAATTTCCCTGCTTTTTAGTACAATGGATATTTAGCTACTAATTCTGCAACTTTTTCAGCTGCTTTTGCTTTATTTCCTTCAAAATCTTTTAAGGTCATGGCAATAATATCCGCAATCACTTCCATGTCTTCTTCTTTCATTCCTCTTGAAGTAACTGCTGGAGTTCCTAAACGAATACCACTGGTTACAAAAGGACTTTGAGGATCAAATGGAATCGTATTCTTATTACATGTCACGCCTATTTCGTCCAGTCTCTTTTCCGCTTCTTTACCGGTTAAATCCAAGTTTCTAAGGTCCACCATCATAAGATGATTATCCGTTCCTCCGGATACCAGATTTAAGCCTCTTGCCATCAAGGCATCCGCTAAAGCTTTAGCATTCTTTACGATTTGTTGCTGATAAGCTTTAAATTCATCGCTTAATGCTTCTTTAAAACTTACTGCTTTTGCAGCAATAACATGCATTAATGGTCCCCCTTGGATTCCGGGGAATATGGATTTATCAATCAGCTTTGCAAATTCTTCTCTGCAAAGAATCATTCCGCCTCTTGGACCTCTTAAAGTCTTATGGGTTGTGGTCGTAACAAATTCAGCATAAGGAACTGGATTTGGATGAAGGCCTGCAGCCACTAACCCAGCAATATGAGCCATATCTACCATCAAGTAAGCGCCTACTTCATCTGCAATTTCTCTGAACTTTGCAAAATCAATGGTCCTTGGATATGCACTGGCTCCGGCAATGATCAGCTTTGGCTTATGCTCTTTAGCTATTGCCCTTACATTGTCATAATCTATGTAGCCAGTTTTTTCATCTACGCCGTAAGGTACAATATTATAATGTTTTCCAGACATATTCACAGGACTTCCGTGGGTTAAATGTCCTCCATGGGAGAGATTCATTCCCATTACCGTATCTCCAGGATTTAAAACTGCGAAAAACACGGCCATATTTGCCTGTGCTCCGGAATGAGGCTGAACATTAGCATGCTCTGCACCAAAAACTTGCTTTGCTCTTTCGATTGCCAAGTTTTCTACAATATCCACGTATTCGCAGCCGCCATAATATCTTCTGCCCGGATAGCCTTCAGCATATTTATTTGTAAGAGGAGAACCCATTGCCGCCATGACTGCTTTTGAAACAAAGTTTTCTGAAGCAATAAGTTCAATCTTATTATTTTGTCTTCCTATTTCTTTTTCCATAGCCTCTGCTACTTCTAAATCGACCTTCTGTATTTCTTCAAAAGAATACATTATATATTACCTCCCGACTTTTTAATAAAAATTATTATAGCATAATTTGTATATAAATTAAATATAATTTGCTTTATTAATTTAAACAAATAAAGTGCTGCTAAACCTCAATTTTTTATTTTAATTTCCTCATAATCGCTAAGCTGTAAAGTCAAAGCCTTTGCTGAGATCAGCAGTTCTTTGATGGAAAACCCCAAAGAAGCCATAAGTAAAATCAAACTGCAGGCAAAGGTAAACTCTGCAAAAGGATAATTATTGAGAAAAATTAAAAACATACAGAATACACATAAGAAAAAACTGCATACTCCGAGAATCTGCATATTCCGAATCAGTAAAATACGTTTTTGGAGATTTTGAATTTGTCCTGATAAAATCTCATCGGGTTCTTCTTTGAATCTTGCATGAAGATCTCGAACCAATTGTGCCAGTACAAGAAATCGATTGGTATATGCTAAAAGCAATAAAGAAATTGCAGGGAATAATAAAGCAGGGGTTGTCAATGTTAATTCCATATAGTTCACCCTCTCGAAATAAAAAATAATATGTTTTTTTTCACTTTAATAAATTTGAAATTTAATATTAATACTTGTATTATATTAATCGAGGCATATTTATAGTGTAGTATTCATTAGATATTCTATTCATTTAAAATGAAGGTGATTGAGCATGCAGCATAAAACTTTATTAAAATTTGCAATCCAGGCTGGCGAAATTATGTTAAGAAGCGGTGCAGAAACCTATCGCGTGGAAGATACCATTGAACGCATATTATCCGCTCATAATTTGGAGGTTATAGAGGCCTTCGTTACTCCAACAGGTATCTTTGCTACTATTGACGACGAATCCATGGAAATGACAACTCTTGTTAAACGGATTCGGCATCGTTCTATTCGTTTAGATAAAGTTACCTTGGTAAACGATCTTTCCAGACGGTTTACAGAAGGAAAAATATCCCTGGAGAATGCAATGATAGAGCTCAATGAGATTGACCAAAGACCTCCTTACCCATATTATATCATGATTGGCTCTACAGGACTGGTTTCTGCATTTTTTACTGCAGTATTCGGAGGGAACTTAAGGGACTGCATCGTTTCATTGATCATTGGCATTGCTCTTGGAATCATGCAGTATTTTTTCCGAAAAGCAAAGTCTTCCAGATTTCTCATAGATCTCATCGGAGGCTGTTTAATTGGAAGTATCGCTCTATTGTTCACCAGAATAGTGGCTTCAACCAATCTGGATCAGATTATTATTGGATCCATTATGCCCCTTGTTCCCGGTGTTGCTATTACCAATGCTATCCGAGATACCATCGAAGGAGATTTATTATCTGGTGTTTCCCGAGCTGTGGAAGCCTTTTTTGTAGCCATATCCATCGCAACAGGAGTAGGTGTCGTTCTGAAAATCGGCTTTGTCTTTCTAGGGGGTATACTATGATTCTTCAAACGATCAGTGCGTTTTTTGCGACTTTCTTTTTTGCAGTCCTTTTCAATATTTCTAAAAAGCAGCTATTATTTTGCGGATGTATCGGCGCTTTTGGCTGGTTCATATATCTTTTATTTCTTAATTTGACCGGCTCTGTAGTTCTGGCGAATTTCGTAAGCGCTCTTGGTATCAGCATGATTTCCAGGATATTTTCTATCATTAGGAAAGTTCCTGTGACAGTTTTTTTAATATCGGGAATTATTACTCTTGTTCCCGGAGCAGGAATGTATCGAACCATGTATGCTATGCTCGCCCAAAATTTCGAAGAAACTGCCTTTTATGGAGCCCAAACCCTTCAGATTGCCGGCGTCATTGCCATCGCCATTATTTTTGTATCCTCCCTGCCCATGGGAGCAAAAAAGCGATAAGGAGTAAGCTATTTTGCTTTTCTTTATCGCTTTAAAATATGCTTTATAATTCATACCCCGTTAAAAATGCCTTTTTATTTAATTCAATGGTTTTTGGAGGGACAACTCTTTCGATGGCCTCTTCCCATTCATTTTTTTCTAAGCCCAAATTCTTTGCCAATATCCCAAGCAATACCGTATTCAGCACTCTTATATTTCCCAACTCTCTTGCTATTTTAAGCGCATCTACAACATAGGTTTGCTTGCAGGCCTGCTTAATTCTGTCCAGTGTATCACCAGGATACTCTGCAGCACCAGTAATAACCGGCATAGGATTGATTTCCTGATCATTGACAATCGCAATGCCATCTTCCTTTAAATAGTGAATCCATCGCAGGGCTTCTAATTTTTCAAAGGCCAGAAGAATATCTGCACAACCTTCTTCAACCAAGGGAGAATATACTTTTTCTCCGTATCTTACATGGGTTACAACGCTTCCGCCTCTTTGAGCCATTCCATGAACTTCAGACATTTTCACATCATAGCCTTTGTTGATTGCAACGTCTCCAATGACTCTGCTGGTTAATAAGGTGCCCTGTCCACCAACACCCACAATAAGTATATTTCTTGTCTTCATTTTATTCAGCCTCCCTTACGATTGCGCTGCTTCTGCAAACCCTTGTACAAAGGCCACATCCATTACACAGTGCATCATTGATAATGATTTTTCCATCCTGTTCTTCAATAGAAGGACATCCTAATCTTAAACATAAGCCGCACTGCACACAGGCATCAGAAATCTTATAGGCCAGTTCTTTTTTCTTCGATAAAAGTGCACAAGGTCTGCTGGCAATAATCACCGATGGTTCCTCTTTATTCGTTTCTTCCTTAAGAACCGTTTCTACTTCTTTTAAGTCAAAGGGATCTACCACACTTACGTTTTTAATGCCAATAGCTTTGGATAGTTCTACTAAATTTAGTACAGGAGCCGGCTCCCCTTTAATGGTTCTTCCCGTAGCAGGATTGTCCTGGTGCCCTGTCATACCGGTCGTAGAGTTATCTAAAATAATGACTGTCGATATTCCCTTATTATAAACTATATCAATTAAACCCGTAATTCCTGAATGAATAAAGGTGGAATCTCCAATAATACCTACCCATTTTTTTGCAAATTCTTTTCCTCTTGCTTTCTCTATTCCATGGGCCATTCCAATACTTGCACCCATGCACACACAGGTATCTATGCCTCCCAAGGGCGGAAGTGCTCCTAACGTATAACATCCAATATCCCCTGCCGCATGAAGCTTCAGCTTGTTGATAACATAATACATTCCTCTATGGGGACATCCAGGACATAATACAGGAGGACGTCCCGGTAAGGTTTCAGGAGTTCTAACCGTTAACTCGCGTTTAGCAATTGCTGACGCAATTTTTCTTACACTAAGTTCTCCTTGAACTGAAAATACCTCTTTTCCTATCGCTGGTATTCCCATACTTTTTACCTGTTCTTCTATAATGGGTTCCAATTCCTCTGCTATATAAAGGGTATCCACTGACTTAGCAAACTCTTTAATGAGCTCTTTAGGAAGTGGATGTACCATTCCAAGCTTTAATACCGAAGCTTCTGGAAGGGCTTCTTTGACATATTGATAACTAATACCGCTTGTAATAACCCCTATTTTTTTATCTGCCCATTCTATTCTGTTGATATCCATTGTATTGGCAGCCTTTGCAAGTTCTTTCATTCTATTTTCAACTACTATATGCCTTTTAATGGCCATACCCGGCATCATAACATTCTTTTGAATATTTTTTTCATAGGGCTTGCATTCTACTTCCTGTCTTTCACCCATTTCTACAACACTTTGAGCGTGAGAAACACGCGTTGTCATACGAACGAAAACCGGCGTATCGTATTGTTCACTAAGTTCCAGGGCAAGTTTCACATAATCCTTTGCTTCCTGGCTATCGGAAGGTTCAAGCATTGGAATATGAGCAGATCTGGCATAATAACGGCTGTCCTGTTCATTTTGAGAACTGTGCATTCCGGGGTCATCCGCAACGACAATAACTAAGCCGCCGTTGACGCCAGTATAAGACACAGTAAAAAGAGGGTCCGCTGCAACATTTAATCCAACATGTTTCATGGCAACCATAGCTCTGGCTCCTCCAATGGAAGCCCCTATGGCTACTTCCATGGCTACTTTTTCATTGGGAGCCCATTCCGCATAGATCTCATCGTACTTAGCAACCAATTCGGTAATCTCTGTGCTGGGCGTACCCGGATAAGCCGTCGCTACCCTAACCCCTGCTTCATAGGCTCCTCTGGCAATTGCTTCATTTCCTAACATAAGCTTTTTCATATTATCCCTCCATCTTTCTAGGCACTGTCTGATTTCCTCAGTATTTGAGTTATCCCAAAAATCGAAATATGTAATAACATTCTTAAATTTATAACGATTATATACATTTATACACCAAAAAATAAAAATATTCAATCTTAACTTTATCACTTTACATTAATATAATAGCACTCTCTTAAAGCTATTTCCATTTATAATTGATATATTTATTCCTTAAGACAAAATTTTCATGTAGATTGATATATTTTGGAATATTTTTGGTAATAATTAACCATAATACAAAAATGGGTAGATATCAAGAAAGTTGTTATAGGAGGATACCAATGAAAAAGTTTAATCACCTACGGCTAAAATATTTAGTTGGATTTCTGATAATACTGCTTTTAAATGGCTCGATCTTATATGCAGAGATAAATGAATCTAATAAAGTTTCCAAAACTAATATTGTTTTATCTTCTACATGGGGTATAGTGAATCAAGATTGTATTAATATAAGACAATATCCTGATTCGAATGCAAAAATTCTAGGTACAGCCAATAAAAAGGATGTCCTTATTGTCACAGGCAAATATAAAAAGTGGTATCGAATCCGATATAAGAATAAATCTGCCTGGATTTATGCTCAGTATCTGGAAGGATACAATATCCCATTCATACGAGAAATCATTCCGATGACAAAAGAAGAAATCTTAAGAAGAGAAATTGTCCATTATGCAAAGCAGTTTATCGGAACTCCCTATTGCTATGGTGGGACCGATTTAAGAAAAGGGGTGGACTGCTCCGGTTTTACCCGGGCGGTTATGCAAAACTTCGGCATTTCTATACATAGAACTTCCAGCGGTCAATTTCATAACGGAACCATCGTCAAAAAAGCAGATTTAAGCCCTGCCGACCTGGTATTCTTTGATACTTCCGGAAGAAATAACGGTAAAATATCTCATGTGGGGTTGTATATAGGCAACGATAAATTTATTCATGCGACCACCACAAAAGGCGTAAAGATAGATGATTTATCCCAAGGTTATTACAAAAGAACCTATGTATTGGCTGCATCAGTAATTGATGAAAAATAATCTTTTTAAAAAGCACCTTAAACATTAGTAAGAAGCTAATGTTTAAGGTGCTTTTTTTATGGCTATAACAAAAAATATTAATATTCGACAGTATTCTTAACATCTTTAGAAATGAATTCATATACAATATTACAAAATATTTGTCCATAGAAAGGAGGATAATAGATGTCTCAACTTTTACAATGTATTTTTGGAAAACTCCTCGATTTTGCTTTTGATGTATTAAGACCCAATGTTACAAACAGTGACAGTCCCAGAGTTCCCATCCGATTTACATCTTCAAGTGAGGAAAAAATACTATCCAGTATTACGGTGGACGTTCATGAAAAAAATACAGCAGTTTGGTTATTTGGAACAATAGGTTTTTTGGTAAATACAGTTATTTTCCCTGGCTCCCTCACATTTAATATTTGGAGAGGAAAACCGTATAAAGGTCAACTCATTTTTAGTACTACCGACACAGCTCAAGGAGGAAGAGAGACTAGCATTGGCTTTGACCCTACTTTTCGTAATACCAGCTTTACAGCTACTGACTTCTTTAAAAATAAGCATTGTAATAAAGTCACGTACTATCTTACAGTTACTTCACAATTAACTTCTGATCCCGAAGATCCGATTGATGTTAGACTCATTGGTCCTATCACATTTCTTGCCGGTACGATCCAAAATAAATAACTCTTATATAATTCTTTATCGAAAGGAGGATGCATATGTCACTACAATTCGATTTTGATAAACTCAGAAATTTTGCATACGATACCCTAAAACCAAATATTTCAGACAGTACGGATTCAAGAGTTCCTATTCACCTTACAAGTACAACAGGAGAAAAGCTTTTATCCACTATTACACTTCCTCTTGAAAATCAAAAAGCTGCAGTATGGTTAAGTGCTACCATTGGATTTAGAGTAAATTCCCCTGTTCCCTCTCAACCTCCGTCTGCAATGCGTTTTAGGATATGGAGAGGGCAACCTGATACGGGTACCCTGGTTTATAGCACCACGGACAGTGGTCAAGGGGGGGACTCCTTTGGCTCTGTTTCTCGCACAACCAATCTCAATCATATAGATATTATAAAAACCCCTTGTAAATCTGTAACCTATACTTTAACCGTAGAAGCCTTTGATATCGTAAGCATAAGCATTATTGGACCCATCACATTTACAGCTGCAGAAATTGAGCTGTAATGGACATTTAAAATCCCTAGAAAGGAGGTTAAAAGATGTTTAACACTTTTATAATTCAATTCGATAAGTTAATCCATTTCGTATTTGATAAATTAAATCCCAATATCAGTAATAGCACAGATCCAAGAGTTCCAATAGTACTGGCACCGGATAGTGGTCCAAAGCTTTTATCTGCTATAGAAGTACCTATAGAAAAAAAAGAATCCATTGTTTGGTTAAGTGCTACCATAGGGACTTTCGTAGAAGATTCAATTAATCCTTCCAGACTCATTTTTACCATTCTGCGAGGAAACCCAAATACTGGAAATATTGTATTCAGTACTGCTGATTCCGGTCAGGGAGGTCCTACCTATCGAACATCTACTTTCACCCATGTGGATCAAATTAAAAATTACCCTTCTTCCAAAGTCACCTATTACCTCACAGTTCAAGCCGTTGACAATAGTGAAAATATAAATATCATAGGTCCTATAAGCTTTAATGGAGCCGAAATAAAAAAATAAGCGGGAGCTTTCCCGCTTATTTTTTTATTAGATGATGTGTACTTCAAAAATTTATTCCGGATCTATACAAGAGAATACATTAAGAGGTATGCCTTCAGTAGGATCTCCCCCTACTAAATAAGCACGAACTGCAACTCTTGTTCCTTCCTCTGGCGTAACAAGTACCGGATAGGTAAAGTTCGTTTGATAGTCCACAACATTGCCTTCAGAATCTGGATTCGCTGCTACTAATGTGTTTAATACGTTAAAGGTTATGCCATCATATGTTCCAATCTCAACAATAATACCTTGAGGGGGATCGTCTGGACTAATAAAATATGCGTGAATACCGGTAATCCTTACTGGTTGACCATCGGCATATTCTACAAATCCATTGGAAGCGAATTCGCCTGCAGCAGTACAATTCGGAATAGCATCGAAAAGATCTTCCAGAAGCATATAGATGTCTCCTTCTGGCGAAAGAGTAGTATTGATGCTACATAGTAAGTCAATAATAGATTGGTCATTGCATTGTTCTGGATCGCCTAAAGCTTCCATGACTGCTTGCAGCCATCCCTTTAAGCCTTCACCGCAATCTCCCGTACAGAATCTTAATGGATTTTTTTTCATTAAATCTCCTCCTTTTTAAAATTATAAATATTGTGTTAGACAATTTCTACTTACTATAGTCTATGAAAGCATTCCATTAGAAGTGCCTTATTAGTACATTTTTCAGCAAATCTCCAGTAATGACTACATATTTTTTGATGATCTCTCTTGATGTTTCGTGCTTATCTTATATACTTTTTTATCTTTGGATTCCGTTAATGCTTTTTATTGTTTTTCATCTCCTGTAAATCCATTTTTAATTGATTAAATAATTTTTCTGCCATATTCATTTTTTGAAGGATTGTAATAAATTCATCGAGAAGCCTTTGTAGATCTGATATGTCTTGCACTACCTCTTCTTCTAATTCTTCTGGTTCTTTTGTAAATTTTTCTTCCTCTTCTTGCAGCCGCAGGTCTTTTTTTTTACTTCTTTTGGCTCCAGTAAAGTCTTTTCGGCTTTCTTTCGAAGAGCTTGCTCAATAAAGTCTTCTTTTCTTCTAGACAATTGATAGGAGCCTTTTGGGGATTTTTCTATTTTCAAAGTACCATCTCCCTTCTATACTTTTTTAGCTACTACATACTATGCACTTTGTCCTTTTGAAGTTCTATTTTTCGACAACTTTTTTATCTTTTTACAAAAGAAAAAGAATAGTCCGTGGGCTATTCTTTCAAAAGATATTTTTAATTAAGGTATTAGTCAATACAATCTTTCTTACAATATACAACAGTTAAAGTACCATATCTGCTCGTTGGAACAAATACTCCTCCGGTTGTTGTATAGAAAGCAAGTTCTACTTCTACAGGGCCTTTTACCAACAATGGATGAACAAAGGTTGTTTCGTATCTTTCAACTCCAAGGGTGATAAGATCATCTCCAAAGCCATCTTGGAAAACAATATTGCCTTCTCTATCTCTAACTGTAATAACTGCAAAATCAACAGGCGGTTCTACTGTGTCTGCAAATTCAAAAAATGCTGCATGGATTTTTGTAAGTAATACTTTATCTTCTTCAATATCCAATGTAAGCGTAGGCGTTGCAGTGTCTATACTATTCACTGATTGGGAAACAGAAACGCAAGTTCCTTTTATTTTACTGAGTTTGCACAATAGTCCGCAGCAGCAGTTCTTTAATACCTCTCTTATTGCTTCTAATTGTTGTGGGATATTTTTTTCTTTGCCCTTATTGCAGCCACCATCTCTCATATAAATCCTCCTTTTAAATAAATTTTAGAGTTTTGCTTCACTATATCTTATGAAATAGTTTTTAAGAAAGTTACAAAATCCGATATTCTTCAATAAAAGTTCTCCTGTTTCTGCAGGAGAACTTTTTTGAACAAAGGATTCTTACTCTTCGTCTTCATCACAAGCCTTACGTACTGGAACGTCGTCTATACATCCAAGATCTTCTTTTTGTGGAGGATTGAAAATTTCAAATGGGAAATCCATACTTTCAAATACGTCACATGGATTAAGCGGAGAAACCTCTGCACATTCGTTTGGTTTGCAGAAACCTTTAGATTCAACCAATAAGTTTACTAATCGGAATAACTTAATAATGGAGAATAATCCTATAGTAAGATTAATATCATTCAATGCACCCTCAATACAGTCGCATCCTAAGGAGTTTACACAGCCATTCAAGTTAGAATCCAATAATACTGCTTTTGATTCAACCAATACATATGGTGCTTCCTCTAATACATGGGATTCTGGTTGGAATAAATTGCTTGCAATGGTAATTTCAGAACCTTCGCTTCCAAAGAGTAATACTGCTTTCTTGAATGTTGTTCCTGCTTCGATAAATTCTCTTTCAACAGTATCGTATCTTAGTATAATTGGGCATCCTTCTGAATTTAAGAATGCAAGTTTGAATTTGAAGATGTACTTCACATGTACATTATAATATTTTGGTCTGAAAGCATCCTGCTTTCTGTCGGTTTCGATTTTATATAGTTTGAAATCTTTAACTACAATATCTGTAGCTCCTGAAGGTACATTAATAGGTGATCCTTTTCCTGCAGCAATTACTTGCCCGCTTTCAGTTGTAATTGTCTGGCATTCCATTGAAAAAGGTCTTTCCAGCATTTCAGGTGTCAGGCAATCTTGTTGTCTACATTGGTCGTATACTTTTAATGCTATAATACACTCATCTTTTACTCTGCTATATGCAGCCATACTATTTCCCCCTTTAATTAGGTTTTAGGATAAGGACTAAGTTTATGGTTTCTCTCACTACCATAATATGTGATGTTAAAAATTGTGTTCCATTATGTAAGGAAAATTTAATTCAGCAAGGAAACGACTACATCGTAAGTAAGACGAACTTTCATATTTTAAGAGCAAAACGCCTCCGGCTAGGAGGCGCTTTTTGAACCTTATCGTTTTTTCGGACATTCTTCTGCTGGAGTTGGGTCTTCAACTTCACAGAAACCATGCTTAATCGTTTTTGGCTTGCAGCATAATTCCAATGGTTGAATACTTTGTTCGAGAAGATCTCCTTCAACAAAGTCAAGGCATGCATTTTCTGGTTCAATATCAACTGGAATGCATTTTGGTGGTACGCAAAGTCCTTTATGAGGAATCTTGTATTGTACAAAGTAAATGGACTTGATATAAAGGGTTAATCCAATGGCTGCACTTAAAGAATCCACATCTAGATTAACAACTTTTGCTAATGCCTGAACAACAATGCCTTGACGAAGTGCATTATTTCCATGGTCTCCATCTTCAACAAAGCCTAAGAAGCTGATCACAGGTTCGCATTCGCATTTGAGCTTGTAAGAAACACCATATGGTGCATATACATCTATAGCAACGGAAACTGGATTGGTTTCATTATCGAAGTATGGATCTTCTTCGTCTCCTGGTAAATATTGAATTGTGAAGCATTCTTCTGCAATCACTCTGCAGTTTCGATCAATTACCTTCGCAGCAAAGGTAACGTCTATTTGTGAAAGGGTAACTCTTACACAGTTCGATCTGCGAATTAACGTTTCAACATTGGACCCGTTATCCTTTCCGAAATTAAAATCAATGTCAATAACACGAAGTTCGATTCCTGCAACATCGTCTCTTTCAAAATCTACATCATCGAAAATTTTGTCTAAGTTGTCAACAACTCTGCAAAGATTGATTCCACATTCATCAAATACAACCGGCGCTACAATAGTCAATAACTTTGGTTCACCCAATGGGGGACATACACATGCGTCTTCAGCCGGATTGATTGCTTCATCCGGTTTACATACTGGGCATTCGCCAGTGATAGGTCTTTGGAATATTCTGCCTCTAACTTGATTGTTACCACAACATGCCATAAAAAATTCCCTCCTTAAAGAAATTAATTTCAATACCATATTATGTGAAAATTGTCGATGTTGTTACTAAACATAAATAAGAAGTTTTGGAATATATATAATATGATAAAGAAATTTTAGGAGGTTTTCCTATGGCTTGTTTTTTGAAACTTCGGGACCAAAGCTTAATTCTTGTGGATTTTAATATACGGAACGGTTTATATTATCAAGTTTTCAGAAAGGATCAGCCCTCTCGCCCAAATCTGCTGCTGTCCAATGGAACCCATGAATATACTGCATTTTTAGACGAAAAAAATAACTTTCACGTGATTGCTAAGAATACGAGAAATCAAATCATACACCTTAAAGAAAGTGCTGATAAAATTACAAAAGAAGTTTTACTGGATGATCCAAATAATACATTTAAGATAGACAATATTTACGCCATCTCCGTAAAAAATCAAATTCATCTTTTTTATTACGCAGATCATCCATCCACCAAAACACCGGAACTGATTTATCATTTGGTCAATGACCCTCTGGCTGCACCAAGGCCTATTGAAACCCTTTACAGCCGCAGTATCAATTACGATTGTATCCGAAATAATGGTGATCTTTATTTAGCTGTAATCGTTAAGAAAGAGGATACCTACTCTATAGACCTTAAACATTTTGAGGACTATAAAGACTTATCGCTTCAAACTTCTACCCCAGTATCCTCAGAGTTTCCTATCGTATACTGTAAAGTATGTATGGATAAAAACGGAATCTTGCATTTGATTTATGTTCAGGAACAGTATGGCAAGTTTCAGCTGATACATAAATGCAAAGATAGGGAATGGTCAAAAGAAAATCTGCTTTATTCCTGCGGGTATCCCATTAAACCGATTATCTTTATATATAATGATGCTTTATGGATTAACTGGAATGAAAATGGCATCATTAAAGCTATTTTATCCGTCGATCATGGAAACAGTTTTTCAAAACCAATTCGAGCTTCCATAGAAGATCCTGATATAAGTCTTCATTCTTATGATGCTGAGCCAGAAGCATCCCCCTCACTTATTTGTAATCAATTATACGGCGTGACTTACCCCACTCCAAAGTTTGCAGTGCTTCATAGCTTAGATATGGATGGAATCCATTTTAATATGACGCCTAATACGGAACTTCAGCTATATCTGAATGCTATTAAAAATGCACTCAATCTTTCTGTTTCAAAATCAGCCCTAGAAGAGGAAAATATTAATCTTAAACATGAAATCCTTGAGCTTAATCAAATCCAAAGGGATATTACAAACCAATATAACGAACTTGCGGAACTAACGAAGAGAATCCAAGAGGAAGGAAAGAAATGGAGAGAGCTATATTTTAAAGGAAAAACAGAAATAGATTTTTATAAAAAAAGAGTTAAGCAGTTAGAAAAGTCTTTATCTTCAACTTCTCAAGACTCCCCTGCTGAGAAGCCGGAACCCAAAGAAGAAAACAATGTGATAGAGTCAGAACAACCTATTCCTCAAGAGTCAGGTGCTTCTGAGGATGAATAGCTCCAATTTAAAAAGCATTTCCTTATTAAAAAAGGAAATGCTTTTATCTTTTTATCTGTTTTCCATTGGAATATATTCTCGTTTAGGTGCCACACTTTTGAAAGCAGGACGAACGATTTTTCCTGCATTCGTTAATTCTTCCAGGCGATGGGCACACCAGCCGGCAACTCTGGAAATTGCAAAAATAGGAGTATATAATTCTTCCGGAATATCTAACATTTCATAAATAAATCCGGAATAAAAATCTACATTTGCACAAACACCTTTGTACATTTTACGGTGCTGTTCAATCACTTCAGGTGCTAATTTTTCAATTTTCTTGTATAGATTGAATTCTTCTTCAACATGTTTTTCATTTGCCAGTTCTTCTGCGTAGGATTTTAGAATCTCTGCCCTTGGGTCAGAAACAGAATATACGGCATGCCCAACACCATAAATAAGTCCTGAACGGTCAAAGGCCTCTTTATTTAAAAGTTTGGTTAAATAATTCTTAATGGCTTCATCGTCATTCCAATCTTTAATATTTTCTTTAATATCTTTAAACATATGCCTTACTTTAATGTTGGCGCCTCCATGTCTTGGACCTTTTAAGGAACCTATAGCGGCAGCAATGGCAGAATAGGTATCCGTTCCTGTAGAAGTAACCACATGGGTGGTAAAGGTTGAGTTGTTTCCTCCACCATGCTCTGCATGGATCACTAAGGATAAATCCAATAAGGTCGCTTCTAATTTGGAATATTTTGAATCAGGGCGCAGCATATGAAGGATGTTTTCAGCTATACTGAGTTCCGGCTGAGGGCTGTGCAGTACCAAGCTTTTGTTGAGATATTGATGAACATAGGCTTGATATCCATAGACAGCAATCAGCGGTACGCATGCAATTAATTCTATACTTTGTCTTAATACATTTTCTATACTAATATCATCTGCATTTTGATCCGCGCTATATAAGCTTAGTACCCCTCTTCCTAAAACATTCATAATATCTTTGCTTGGAATGTGTAAAACGGTCTTACGAGCAAATTCCGCTTTGGAACTTTGGGCATCGGATAATAAATCTTTAAACTGCTCAAGAACGGATTTATTAGGAAGAGTACCGCAAAGCAAGAGATATGCTGTCTCTTCAAATCCATATCTTCCTTCTTTTAAAAAGCCTTCGGTGATTTCCTTTATATCTATTCCTCTGTAACTTAAACGGCCGGGCACAGGTACCAATTCGTTTTCATCTAAAATATATGCATGAACTTCTCCTACTTCAGTTAATCCTGCAAGAACTCCTTTACCGCTAATATCTCTAAGTCCTCGTTTCACCTCATACTTTGTATACAATTCAGGATTAATATAGTTGGAGTCTTTGGCTTTAATACTCAATTCTTTTATCAGATTATCTCTTTCTTGTTCAGACAGTTTTATATTGGTCATATCCATATACCCCCTCCTCAGAATGATTTTTTATATTTTATCACGGGTTAATATGGATTACAAGAAAAGGATTTTATATTTAGAATTTTTCTATAGGTTGTACTATTTTCCTTTGATAGGTCATATAGATTAGTATACAGCTGAATAAAGGCATTTCTATATAAATGATCAATATATATTTTGAAGTGTATGGGCGGCTGCTCACCTTAAAAATAGGAGGAAGATAAGATTATGACAAAAGAAAGAGAAAATTACTATATCATAAAACAGAGTAAAGGGACATTATGGGCTTTTTTCTATGATCATAAAGATGGGATTTGCTGTACGACTTATACTTATGATGCCTGGTCCAATAAGCAAATCATCTTTAAGGACGGAACTAAAAATTTCTCTGTATATCTTGATAACAGCGATCAAATACATATATTTTGTCAGGACACTTCAGGCAATATCCTATTGTATCGATATACTTCTAACGAATGGAAATCTGAAATACTTTTATACAGTAAAACTGGATTCCTGGATTCTTTACACTTTGATGCCATCATTCAAGGGGAAGACTTATTCTTATTTTATAATTTGAAAGATCCCAACAATAACAGACATGCTTTAGTTCAACAAGTGGCCGTAAAAGGTACCCATTGGAACACACCTTCTCTCATTGATTACATTGAACCCCTGGGGCATCAGCCATTTTCCGTTTATAGAGATTCTAACAATCATATACTCCTTTTTTATCAAAAGGTACAGGACGGATGTCAGTTAGGGTATAAAAAATACTCTCAAAATATGAATACCTGGAGTAATTTCTACCCCTTCGATGAAAACAGACTTTCCTTTGGTGATGAATCCATATTATTAAATAACCAAAATATTCAGTGTCTGTATATCAAAAAAGAAAAGCACTACTCCACATTATTCTATAGATTTAAAAACGAATCCAAATGGGAAACACCCCAAAAGCTCTTTGAAAAAGCAGAAATCAGCTCATGTTCTTTGTTTATGATTGACGACCATCTATGGGCGGCCTGGATATCGGACGGTAAATTGTACAGCTGCTATTCCACCGATTGGGGACAGACCTTCTCAAATCCTTCTGTCCATTTTAGCGACAGGCCGACACAGCCTGTTAAAGCTTCCTATCAAAGCAATTTTCTCCAGGAGCAAAAACGCTTGCGTGCCAATAAAATCTATATCCGCCCGGATGAACAAATAGAGTTTTTAATTATTCCCGATGTTTTTCCTATCATCTCTGGAAAATCGGCTCCATTAGAGGATACATTTATTCCTGTAACCGATAAAGTAGACAATTACCTCAATGAAATAAAAATGCATATGAATGAAGTATATGAAGAAATCTATATATGCAAAAAACAATTAAGAGAAAAAGAACATCAAATCGCTCAGCTGAAATATACCCTCAAAACAAAAAATCAAGACTTGTCCAGAATAACCTATGAGCTGAATAAAGCAAATGAAGCCCATAAAAAAGAATTGCTGAGTTTAAAAGAAAAGAACAAAAGCCTGGAAAAAGAATTACAGCAAAAAAATAATGAAATAAAAGTATTGGAAGAAAAAATCATTGCACAGAGAAAAGGGATGAATATTTTAAAGCAAGAACTGGAAGTCAGAAAAGCACCATTAATTATTACTGCCAATGAGGAGGCAAATTCTTCAAGGCAAAATAAGACTTCGCTTCTTAGACGAATTTTCAGTTTTGAAGATGAACATATAAATTAATACTTCTTTTTTTCCTCTGCAATAATTTGTTCTAACAGCTCTGCAGCTTCTCCAATCAGTATGCTGCAATTGCCATAATACTCTCTGTGACTCTTAAGCTGGCTGCAATTAACAGCTTTATGCAGATCGTGAAAGGCATCAATATAACGCATTCTAAGACGCTTTACGGTTTTTTCGTCAAAAAGCAGCCCAAAGATCATTGTTGCAGCAGAAATAAGGCTGCAAGTACCTCCAATCCCCAGTCCTGTATTTAAACCTTTACACAGATCGTAACATTCCTCTGGAATATTTAAACCATAATATTTTTCAGCAGCTTTTAACATACATTGAGAACAATTATACCCTTTATTATAATAGTAAACCGCTTTTTCTTTCATAAAAAAACCTCCTTTCTTCATTATATGAAGGATAAGGAGGTTTGTTCTTTTATTATTCAATTTTCTACAATTTCCACTACTGCAGGACGGTAATTCTGGTTTTTCCATTTTTCTTCTCTTAAACGAATCCACAAATAAGTAATTCCCATAAACAAGAATGCACCAATGATTCCTGCAGGTTCTTGAACTGAAACATATCCTAATTTGTTTGAACCGAAATATCCTGCAAAGAAACCTAAAAATAATGCGATTAATGGCAGCCCGTACATAATAAGAGTTGCCTTTAGAAAGTCCGAATAGGCTAAATCTATACCTACCCGATCTCCTACTTTAGCATTGCAGAGATTATCGGCTTCTAAAATCATTTCTTCTGACTTATGTCCATGACTGCAAGCTCCGCATTTTTGACAAGCCTCGTTTCTCACCAGGCTCACTATGGCATACTTATCCTTAATCGCAATAACCTTTCCGATTTCTTTTCCTGTTTCACTCATCTCATCACCTCCAGAGAATCCCATTCTAGTGCCTCATTTAATTAAGTCCTTGATTACTTCTCCTGCAATAATGAGTCCCGCAACAGAAGGTACAAAAGAAATACTTCCAGGTATTTGACGTTTTTCAAGACAAGTTCTATCTTTCTTCGTACAAATACATCCTTCTCTACAGGTAGTTACTTCTTCTTCTCTTGGCTTAATAGGAGGTTCTTTAGAATAAACTACCTTTAAGGAATCTACATTACGTTTCTTGAGCTCTTTTCTCATGACCTTGGCCAAGGGACAAATCGAAGTATTATAAATGTCATCTACTTCAAATTTCGTAGGATCTAATTTATTGCCTGCTCCTAAGCAGCTAATAATAGGAATATTTCTTTTCTTCGCTTGAAGGACCAGTTCTATTTTTCCCGTTACCGTATCAATAGCATCTACAATATAATCGCAGTCGTCTTCAATGATTTCATCTGAGGTTTCTGGAAGGAAAAAGGTCTGATGAGTGATTACTTCTGCTTTAGGATTAATCTCTAAAATCCGCTGTTTCATAACTTCAACCTTAGGTTTTCCTACGGTTTTTCTCGTTGCATGAAGCTGTCGGTTGATATTGGTTAAGCATACTGAATCATCATCTATGAGGATAAATTTACCGACGCCTGAACGTACCAAACCTTCCACTACAAAGCTTCCTACGCCACCTATACCGAATATAGCTACTTTGCTTTGATAAAGTTTTTCCATTGCTTCTTTACCCAATAGAAGTTCTGTTCTAGAAAATGAATGCAGCATAAAGTCTCTCCTTTAAAACGTCTCTTCTTTAAGTATTCATTTTACTATTTCCGAGTATTTATGTCAAATATAATATTCTCCAAACTATACCGTTTTTAGCGGAGAAACTTCATCTTCTACTGGGTTTTACGGCCTTTTAAAAATAGAAGAAATCCAATGACGATAAAAGCAATAGGAATTATTCTGGGTGCAAAACGAATGATAACTCCAACAGAAAATCCCATAAAGAACATAAAGCCAAATGCCAGAAGGATTCCTCCGGGAATTAAAGGCCATTTGCCTATTCTAGGATAGCCAAGGATATACATTGTAATAAATGCTGCCCCGATACTTCCAAAGAATATCGAAGGAACCATCATTCCTCCTGCTAATCCGCTGACGACTAAACCTACAAATGTGCCAAACCAAATTAAAATACACCCGGGGATTAAAAATCCTATCATTCGTTTTGAAAAATATAAGATCATAAAAATTGAGCCGGGGATTATAAATACCATAGGGGCGATAATGGTCCCTGCATTAATATAAACTCTTGGGAAAACTCCAAGAATGCCTAGAAACCCTATGGTCATACCTGTAACCAACGCCCAAGTCTTCTTCTTCGTATAATAGAGTAACAAAAGTGCAGTAGCTACAAATAAGACAGGTAAATTTCTCATCTTAATAAATGGGAGATCCACCCATTGCCCCAGTAAAGAGTATAATCCCACTACTACCAAAATAACGCCTATTAATGCTTGATTTCTTTTATCGTTCATAACTGAACCTCCCTGTGTCACATCTTTGTGCAAACCAATTGGTTTGTTTGATTTATCTATATATACTCTATTCTACACAAAAAGTCTGTTTATACTATAGATAAATTATCAGGGTAGATTCCTTCTTCTTGCATTTTGGTGATGGCTTCTACGATTTTATCTTTATCCTCTCGGTAAGTTACCCCATACCATCTGTCTTTAGATTCAAGAACCTTTACCAGAGCTTTTTTGCTTTTTATAAGATTATTCACAACCTCCGGTATATAAAATTCTGCCTTTTCAGGATTGTTTTTTAAGGCTTCATCTAAAAAAGCCGGGAAGGCAGCCTTTAGTTCTTCCATTATACTGGGCGTAAATCCCCATAAATTCATAGATACGATGCTTTTATCAGGAAGGGTAACCCAATGGGATCCATCCTCCGTATACTGAATGAGTCCATCTCTTTTTTCAATTCGGGTACGCTCATGAATCGTCTTCAAATAACCGTTTTCGTCGGTAGTACATACGCCTCTTGCCACATGTCCATGATCTGTAAGAGTATTTTCTAATATATAGCCCACCATAGCATAACGGTAATAGTCATCATCTTCCGTATTTATGAGAAAATCATAAATCAGCTTAAATGCATTTTTGCCGTAATAGTCGTCTGCATTAATAACGGCAAAAGGACCGTCTATGAGGTCTCGACATGCGAGAATTGCATGACCGGTCCCCCAGGGTTTGGCTCTGCCTTCTGGTACTTTATACCCTTCAGGAAGATCGTCTATTTCCTGATAAGCATAGACCAACTCTACATTCTTAGATATTCTGTCTCCTATAATCTGCTTAAAATCGCTTTCCATTTCTTTTTTTATAACACAGATGACCTTCTTAAAACCTGCTTTTCTTGCATCAAAAATTGAAAAATCCATTATGATTTCCCCGTTCTTTCCAACGGGTTCTATCTGCTTAAGACCTCCAAACCTGCTGCCCATGCCGGCGGCCATTACAACTAATGCTGGTTCTTTCATAGAAATCTCCTCTGTTTATAATAATTTAAATTGATACTCAATTACTCTTCGTAGCCATTAGGATTTTGAAGCTGCCAACGCCAGCTGTCCTCACACATTTTTTCTAAACCGAACTTAGCTTCCCAGTTTAACTCATTTTTAGCTTTAGCAGGATCGGCATAACATTGGGCTATATCCCCTGGTCGGCGTGCAACGATTTCAAAGGGGATATTTCTGCCAGACACTTTTTCAAAGGCATGTATCATTTCCAATACAGAATATCCTGTACCTGTTCCCAGATTGTATACAACTAAGCCACAGTTTTGTTTTAATTTATTAAGGGCTGCTACATGTCCATCCGCTAAATCCAGGACATGGATGTAATCCCGGACTCCCGTGCCGTCCTTGGTCTCATAGTCTCCACCAAATACTTGCAGCTTCTTTAGTTTACCCACTGCGACCTGGGTAATATACGGTACAAGATTATTTGGAATGCCCTTTGGGTCTTCTCCAATCAAACCGCTTTCATGGGCTCCAATGGGATTAAAATATCTAAGGATCGCAATGTTCATGTCCGGAGCGGCATGATGTACATCCCTTAATATCTGCTCAATCATAAGCTTTGTCTGCCCATAGGGATTCGTAGCAGAAAGGGGAAAATCCTCCCTGATAGGAACTGACTTTGGCAATCCATACACAGTTGCAGAAGAGCTGAATACAAAGTTCTTAACGCCGTACTTTTGCATCGTCTCTAATACAACAATGGCAGACTGTATGTTATTATCATAGTATCTAAGGGGAATTGCTACCGATTCACCTACCGCTTTATAAGCTGCAAAGTGAATCACGGCATCTATTTGCTCATTTTGAAAAATCTCCTCTACTTCAGCTCGATTGCACATATCGGCATGATAAAATTTTAATTTTCTTCCTACGATTTTTTCAACCCGCTTGATGGCTTCTGTTTTACTATTATAAAGGTTATCAGCTATTACAATATCAAACCCGTTTTCAATCAAGCGAATACACGTATGACTTCCTATATATCCTGCTCCTCCGGTTACTAATACTCTCATGACGCCCGTCTCCTTATAATATTCCGTTTTTCTTAAAGTACTCCTTAAGCTCATCGCTGCCGCAAAATTGGTGGGCAACTATTCCTGCTTCCTGTGCTCCTTTTACGTTCTCTGCCAAGTCGTCGATAAATACACACTCACTGCCTATTAAATCAAATCTTTCCAGGAATCTCTCAAAGATTTCTTTTTGAGGTTTTAATAAACGCTCCTTGGCAGAAATAAAAAAGCCATCAAAAAGTTTAAACATCTCTACCTGGGGCTGATACTGATAAAACCTCAAACTCGTATTAGAAAGAAGATAGAGCTTGTAACCTTTTTCCTTTAGTAATGCTACCAACTCCGGCATGCCTTCTATCGGAGTTAAATCTGTATGCCAGTTGTCCATGGTTTTTTGTACATATTCAGCATATTGCGGAATTCTGGCTTGTACCCTTTTTACCGCTTCCTCCTCAGTAATGGCTCCTGCATCCAGCATAATCCATTCTTCACTAAATAAAAATTCTTTTAATAACGCTTCTCCGATAGCCTCATCGGTTGTGATAGTTTTTACATATTCTTTAGGCCTATACGATAACAGTACATTTCCCATGTCAAACACAATATTCTTAATCATTTATTCATCCTCCGTCCTAATGATGCCTATTATTAGTTCAACTTGGATTCGGCAAGTAATGCCGAAAGGCATTGAAATTAAAGGATTTTTTGTTCAAAAAAATTAAAAGAAATCATCCCTTTTA
>JGI24712J26585_10000166_pt1 | contig 54089 bp, 50 predicted proteins | sample BioPla3DNA2_FD_26585 | JGI IMG/M metagenome (IMG submission 26585) | reverse complement strand
CGGTATCAGTTATGGTGCCGATGGCCGGACTCGAACCGGCACGGTGTTGCCACCGGTGGATTTTGAGTCCACTACGTCTGCCAATTCCATCACATCGGCATGATGTGTTAGTAGAACATTGTTAATATTAGCACAGGAACACCATAAAATCAAGATACTAATTCTTAAGATATGGGACTAGCGCAGGGGGACGGCGAAACACAGAGGGAAACACAATGGGAAGATTCTTCTGTGATATTAGCATGATCTGCCCCCTGTGTTTACTGTTGGGTCAGTTTTTGAATTATGGTTTTTGTGTTGTCACTGTAGCTGATATTGTAGCTGCCAGGCTTTATTGCATTTTCAAGCTTTTCCTTTTTGATAATTATATCAAATTCTATTGAGCTTTCTATTATTCCCTCATCATATAAACGCTTTGAAACACTTGTAAAATCATCGTTTTCATAAACAACAAAAATAAGGCTGCCATCGGGGTTGCGCCTTATATCATCCCTTTCCACATATTTATCTGTCATCCCAAGCTCACGCGCACGCTGAATAATCTCGGCATCAGACAACTTCGGCTCTACTCCTGAAAAGAAAATNATTGCCAATATTGCAGTAATAATAATCCCGATTCCCATGCCAAGAAGCACGCTCTTACCATCTATCAGTTTCACTCATTTACCTGCCCATTCTGGCTATGAGTTCAATCTCTCCCTTGCCGCAATTCAATATCCGTGCTATTTCTGTGCTGTCGAGACCACTCTTAGCCAATTTGATTATCTCACGACGCTTAATATCAAATGTAAGAATTTTTCCCTTGTTAGCTGCCGTCAGCTCTTCAGTCCTGGATTTATCTTCATTAATTATCCGACTTACGGAGGCTGCATCATAAGCAATATGTTCCGACTCCTGTCGGACATCAGCCTCATAGCTTGGTTCAATGTTTTGTCTTATAAACTCATTTGATTGCAGTAGCTCGATTCTTAAATCCGCATCAGATATGGTGTTTGTTAAGATTTGATTTTTTTCCTCTATTTGATTTACCGTATACTCAGAAAACCGGTTAATCTCTGTTATGAGCTCCTCGGCATCTTCAATGATTTGAACAATGTCCTCTTTCCTCTCTCTGAGATCCTTGCGATAATCATGGAGCCGCTTTTTTTCATAAAGCAGAAGGAAAAAGGAAAATACAACTAATCCTGACCCAATAAGAATAATACAGGTAAAGAATCCAGTCATCCTTGTACACCTCAATCTTTTTCTTAAGTATAATTAACTACGTTTTTTCCTGAGTAAAAAATTTAAATTCGTATATCTATTGTAGTCCTCTCCTGAGGAAGAAGCTGTTCTTCCTCGGAGGATTCTTCGTTTCCCTTGGCATTTTTCTTTCTTTTCTGCCCCTGTTGTCTGTTCTTAGATGTCTCATCCTCGTTAATGGCTATTTCTTGTGCCTCTTCCCGGGAATGCACCGTTTTTGTCTCATTATCAGCCGTTTTTTGGGCATTGTCAGCCTGTTGCTGGGCTTGCCCAACCATCTTTTGATTTAATTCGCTCTGTACTCTTGCTGTCTCATTTACTTTAGGCATAAGAATCTGGTAATCCACAGGCCGAATAGCCATAGTGGCATTCCCCCTTTATTACAATGGCCCAAAACGAATATCAGCACCATCACTATACATTGTACAATACTGAGCCTCTTCTTTAATATACATCATACTGTTACCAATGGCAACCCTGACACCGGGGTAGACACTTCCCCGTACACGAATCCGTCCAGTAGCACCATGCTGTAAAAGATCCTCTATCTCAGCTATCTCCTTATTATACTCCTGGATTCTGCCCTCATAAAAGAATTTCGCACGGGTGCTTTTAGCTAGGATCTCGCGCTTGTCCATATCTAGATCTGATGTTTGTTTCATTTTGTTCAAAAGAGTTATAGCCTGGTTAGCTTTTAATAACGAATCCTCCAGATTGGGAAGGTCTGATTTCAAATATTTTATTCGTTCTCGCAAATACGGGTCCACGCCTACCTCTAAAACTGTTACNGTATTCATCTGACTACCCAGATTTTTTAAATCAACCATTTTACCTACTCTGACGGTACCGCCTACCAATAGCCCTCTCTTACCACCTAACTCCAATGTGTTACCACATTTTATATCACAGTGCATGATAGCCTCTGCCTTAATATCATTTCTGGCTTCAACATTGGCATTCTCAATATACTTGGCCACAATATCATTTCCGGCTTTCAAAATTCCCTTTCCTTTACCGTGCATACCACGCCTGAGAATAATATCCCCTTCCGCCCGCAGGATTGCTCCTTCAGCAACACCAAAAACCTCAATATTACCTCCTGCCTCAATTTCAAAGNCTGAAAGAACATTGCCTCTTACTATAACGTTTCCAATAAACTTGATGTTGCCTGTAGAATTATCTACATCTGCCATAGCCTCATAGGTGGGGTAGACATTAATCTTACCGTCAGTGTACATAAGCTGTCCATCTATAGCGGCAAACAACCCTGTTCCTTCTTCGTCTACTATTACATTGCGGCCCCTGGGCAAAGGAACTTTTTTTCCGTCAATGGCCTTAAGGTCAGTCCCCACCAAATTCTTCCCGGGTCTACCCGGTAAAGGTGGAATAATCTCAGCCAGCTTTTGCCCTTGGGAAACACTTTCAATCAAGTCCATGTCCTTGTAATTTACCGTGCCATCCTCCATAATAATGGGCTTTGCATCTCTTTTTGCATCGAATAAAAATTTAACCTCGCCATTTTTCCCATTAATAGCGGGAATNCCCTCAGCCACTTTAATCTGTTTGTTGTAAACAGGTGATTCAGCCAGCTCCCGTATGGTTTTCTCATCCATCCCGAATACTACGCCTTTAGAATAAAGCGCTTGTACAATTGACTCCAAATTGGGTGGGGCACCATTTCCCTCAGGTGGTCTGATAAGAACATAGGCTGTCATTTTATCCTGAGAAACAATGGCTTCTACAAATGCATCGGTTACTTCTTCTTCCTGAGCCTCAGCAATTTTTACCGGATTGCCATCACTGCTTATGACCGCCTCTTTTATTAAATTCGCATGGTAATTCTTTATCTTTTTTCTGCGAACAGCGCTGATAATATCGTCTTCATTGACAGGAGGCAAATAGTCCAAGGGTTTAAAGACGGTCAGATAAACACCGTCCTCTTTGAAAGCCAAGCTGTAGCCTTTATCATTTTGTAATCTGTCCTCTGGCATTTTCGTTCTCCTTAACTATTTTATTATTAGTTTTGTGCTATAAAATGGCGCTTCTTAGTCGTTCCAGTTTCCCGCGCATTCTTAAAATCGCCTTGGTGTGAAGCTGAGATATCCTTGATTCTGAAACCTTCATGATTACACTGATTTCCTTAAGTGTAAGCTCCTCATAATAGTATAAGCTAACTACCATCCGCTCCTTCTCAGGAAGCTTATCAATGGCATCTGCAAGCATTTCTTTGATTTCCACTACCTCCAGCCTATGCTCAGGTAATGTGGTTTCCCGTGTCATTGAAAGGGGATCAAATCCTGTTTCTCTATTTTGATCCAAATAATCCTCAAGGGATATCATCTGTGACATATTAACTTGCTGAAGAAGTTTATGTAATTCATCGACACTAATTCCCATCTGGTCCGCAACTTCCTGGTCATTAGCAGATCTGCCTAATTTGTTTTCTACCACAGAATAGGCCTTTTCCAGCTCCTTGCCCTTTTTTCTTAATGACCTAGGAGCCCAATCCTGCTCTCTTATTGCATCTATAATAGCACCTCTGATCCTTAATGAGGCGTAGGTTTCAAATTTAACATTTTTAGTCACATCAAATTTATCTATTGCATCAATTAACCCAAAAACACCATATCCAACCAAATCATCATACTCGACATTAGACCCGAAATAAATACTTAGGCGCCCAGCAACGAATTTTACCAAATCAGCATATTCAATTATTAATTGCTCCTTAACAGCAGGATCCTTAGTTTCACTATACTTTTTCCATAGTTCCTGTTGCCTCTGTAAAACAGTTGCCGACATTTCTACCTCCGTACCATCCCGATATTTATATGTGTAATTATTAATTAACTATTTCTCTCAAGCTCTGTATCTAAATATTCATTAATGGGCAAATCAGAGAATCCATCTGCCGTTCCTATTTCAATTTCCTCATCAGCGGCTAAGTCCAAAGTACTGGTTGAAGTGTGAGAGGATGAGTTCCTCTCCTTTTCTGCCTTCTCACTTTCGGCCCTTTCCTCGGCTCTCTTTTTTTCTAAAAGAAGTCTCTGCTCTTCCTCTTGTCTTTCCTGTTCTTTTTGTTTATGTGTATCGAAGGTATCTAATATGGTTCGTCTTATTAGTAACCCGATTATATAGAATATAACCATTACTACCATCATCTTGGCCATTGTATCATTATTGGCCGCATGAGGTTTATGTCCCACTAATCCTGTTATGATTGCTCCTGCTAAACCCAATAGCAGAGGCAATTTACGGATATAATCCATACGATACCTTTCACCTATATATATTTAATACCATACCCTATGGTTTTCACCATAAGTTTGCCATCTTCTGAGGAAATCTCTATAGTGCGACCGTGGTTACCTCCTGTATCCTCACTGACCAAAGGAATATTCAAAAGCTTAAGCATTACTTTGGTTGCCTCACTATTTCTTGCACCTATCTTCATGGTATCAGTGGTACTTGAAAAGGTAAACATTTGAGCGCCGCCAGCAATCTTTGCAATTATGTCTTCGCGTCTGGCTCCTAAACGAATCATTCCTTCCAGTAAATCCGTGATACCAGTATCGGCAAATTTAGCTCTGTTGGTGTTTGCCGAAGCAATTTTGGAGCTTGGTAGCATAATATGTGCCATCCCGACTATTTTCCGTTTTATGTCATAGAGAACTATACCCACACAGGACCCTAGTCCTAATGTAGTCAAAATAGCTGGATGTTGAGCTACCTTCAGATCGGCCATGCCGACCCTTATTACCTCCATATTATACTACTCCTAAGGCCTCTAACAATTTGTAATATGAGTCTTGGTCCGGTACAAGGAAAAAGTCTCCTATTACACTTTCAGAGCCGTATGTAAATTCATTCTCTATGTACAGCACAGAATCTGAGTTCTTGCTGAATTCAATAGCCGGAACACTTATTATAGCTCCAGCCATGTCTATTGCTAATCCTGGCACATTGGGCATTATCTTAAGGTTTGTAAGAGTAGATAGTGCGCCTAAATATGAGGCGGCTAAAATGTTTCCTATTTCCTTCAGGGCTGAACAGGCCATTTCATCAAAATCAAACATATGATCCGATTCCCTGCCCATTAAAAAATTAACCAGAAGCTTAGCACTGGGTATAGTAAGAACAAATAAAATATGTCCCTGTATATCACCCTGCATGCCTAATAAAATACCTACAACCTTAGTCTCAGCTCCGCCAAGTACATCGCTTACTTCTGAGAACTTCATGACTCTGGTTATTGGCACAGACATATCGATTTTTTTGTCCAACATTTTTGCTAATGCTGTAGCTGCATTCCCAGCACCAATATTGCCTATCTCTCTAAGCACATCCATTTGAAAACTATTAATATTATTACTGCCAATACCGGTCATTTGCAATCCCTCATTTATCTCTATTTTCCAGTAGTTCAGCAACCAGCTTTTCTAAATTTAATAAGGTTATCAGTCTTTCATCTTTTTTTACAACACCTGAAATATAATCCAGAGTTTTATCATCAGTAATATTGCCGGCACTTTCAATGTCATCTTTAGACAGATGAACAACCTCTCTAACCGCATCCACTATGATGCCGAGCATTGACTCATTTATATTAAATATAACTATTCTGGTATCATCATCAACTTCAATCTCAGGTAAACCAAACTTTAAGCGTATACTCAAGATGGGAAAGATATCTCCCCTGAGATTTACAACACCCTTGATGTAATCCGGGGTGGTAGGCACTCTTGTATAGGTAAGGTCCTTTTCAATTATTGAAACCTGGTTTAATTCGGTTCCATACTCCTGATCTCCCACTCTGAATATGAGATATTGTATTAATTCTTTTTCTGGTATTACTACATCCATTTAAGAGTTCCCCCTTTTTTAGTCGGTGATATTAAAGTGCCAGAGAATTCACATCCAGAATCAGTGCAACATTTCCATCACCCAATATAGTAGCCCCTGCTAGATATTTGACTCCGGTTAAAAGGTTACCCAGAGATTTTATAACTATTTCCTGCTGGCCAATCAATTTATCTACTACGAAAGCAGAAAGCTTATCACCCTTCTTGATAATAACACAGATAAGACTCTTTTTCTGCTCATCAGGAAGAGTACCCGGAACATTGAGAATCTTGTCTAGCCTGACCAAAGGCACTACTAAATCTCTTAAAATTATAACCTCTTGATTGCGGACAAATTTAATTTCGTCAGGCTTAACCTTTTCAATTTCTTGAATTGATCCTAAAGGAATAGCATACTTTTCATCACCAATCATGACCAAAAGTGCCTGGATAATTGCAAGAGTCAATGGAATTCTGATTGTAAAGGTAGAACCCTTACCGAACTCTGTTGCTGCTTCAACCGTTCCACCCAAGGCTTCTATTTTAGTCTTAACAACATCAAGGCCTACACCTCTGCCTGAAAGATCCGTTACCTTATCGGCAGTACTGAAGCTTGGTTTGAAAAGAAAACCAATAACCTCTTTGTCAGTTAATTCTGCCGCTGCCTCAGCAGATACTGCTCCTCTATCTACTATTTTTTTTCTGACCTTTTCAACATCAATACCCTTACCGTCGTCTTCAACTTCAATCACAACATGGTTTCCGTCCTGAAAAGCTCTGAGATATATATTCCCTGGAGAAGACTTTCCTGACTTAGCTCTATCTTCATGATTCTCTAGTCCATGATCGGCAGAGTTTCTGAGAATATGTATCAGGGGATCACCAATTTCGTCAATAACTGTTCTGTCTAACTCAGTTTCTTCACCAGACATATGTATTTCAATATCCTTATCCAAATCTCTGGCTATATCCCTGATCATTCTGGGGAATCTGTTAAATACTGTTTCTACCGGTACCATACGAACCTTCATAACTGCATCATGAAGGCTTGTTGTTATACGTTCAAGGTATTCAATTGACTCCATATCCATACTCTTATTCTGGAGATTTGTCTCGTCTAATCTGGTTTTGATTATAATCAACTCACTGACAAGATTCATTAATACATCAAGTCTGTCAATGTCAACACGGACAGTCTTTTTTGTCTTGGTAGGCCGCTTAACAGGATGGTGATCATCCGCGTGCTTTGAGTTATCCTGCTCATTACTTGAAGAGCTATCCGATCCTGCCGATACACTCATACCTGCTTTCGTAGCATATTCGTTCATGTTCTCCTTTGTAACTGGAGTTACTTCTACTTTTGCTATTTCAGCTACAGAGTTAATTTCTTTTTCAAAAAATTCCTTGCTTTTCTGAGTAATTAATACAACTGTAAATTCCAGATCGAATCTTTCATCTTCTATGTCCTCGACCTTTGGAACAGATTTAATTATGTCTGAATTTTTTTCGAGAATCTGGAATACTATAAAGGCTCTCGCTGCCTTTAACAAGCATCCTTCCGATAAAACGATACGGATTTCGAAAACATTATACCCGCCTTCAAAGGCTTTATTTATAACATTGAAATCGTACTGATTGAGAGCAACACTTAAAGACGTCGCCTTAGCAGATCCCTTTGAGCTCTTGGCATGCTTAGCAGACTTGCCAGCCGAAGAAGGATCTGCTCCTAAAATTGCTTTGAGACTATCTACTATATCAGAAAACGACTCCGAACCTTCCTGGGCTGTAGCTGCAATTGTGTTAACATAAGTCTCCAAAGCGTCAAGGCACTGAAACAGCACATCAACCATATCGGAATCAACAACTATTCTGTCATTTCGGAGTGCGTCCAACACATCTTCCATAGCATGAGTCAAGTGCTGCATCTTGGTATAGCCCATGGTACCGGCCATTCCCTTTAAGGTATGTGCAACACGAAAGATTTCGTTTAACACTTCTTTATTTTTAATGTCTTTCTCAAGCTCAAGAAGGGACTCGTTGAGCAACTGTAAGTGTTCTCTTGACTCTTCTACAAATATGTCGAGGTATTGATTCATATCCATTACCCGCGCACCCCCATATAATTCATAATGCATGTTGGTATATCCTGCAGGGGAACTACTGCATCAACCAGCCCCTGCCTTATTGCAGACCTAGGCATGCCATAGACTATACTTGTCTCTTCGTCCTGAGCAATAACATAGGCCTTCTTCTTTTCTTTAAGACTTTTTAAGCCCTTTGTCCCGTCGCTCCCCATGCCTGTCATGACTACACCAACAACTCCAATATTTGAATCAAAATCAGTTTTGGCCAGTGATTCCATCATTACATCAGCACTTGGTCTCAGCCCAAGAATTGGCGGGGCCTGATTTAATCTTATTATAACCTTATTACCACTTTTTTTAAAGGTTAAATGATAATCCCCCGGTGCAATATATACATGACCGGGTTTTAATTCTTCCATATCCGTTGCTTCTTTAACTATAAGGCTGGAATTATCGTTCAGCCTCCTTGCCAGTGAAGCAGTGAAGCTAGGGGGCATATGTTGAACAACCACGATTGCTGCGGGTATGTCAGCCGGGAACAGTGGTATAATCTTAGAAAGTGACCTGGGCCCCCCGGTAGATATTCCAACAGCAATTATGTATTCCATTTTTACCGGATCTTTTATTTTATCCGGATGTTTTATCAAAGGACACTTAGCCTTTTTGTTAAGCTTATGAGGTCTTTGCAACGATTCATAAGCCATTTTAACTTTATTAATTACTTCTTCCTGCCTCCCAGTAGATGACATCTCGAATGTGCTTCCAGGCTTTTTAATAAAATCGAATGCACCAATCTCAAGTGATTCAATAGTATCATTGGCTTGCTCAGGTGAAACCGTACTTAAAACAATTACGGCATAGGATCCTTGCGCCATCAAATCAGCTAAACAGCTTTTGCCGTTAACCAGTGGTATTTCAACATCGATAAGAATAACATCAGGTTTTAACTCTTTTGCTGAACTAAAAGCATCCTCACAGCACCTTGCTATTCCAACTACTTCTATTTCCGAATCATTCGATAGTATCCTCTGAAGAACGCGACACATTACTACAGAATCTTCTACTATCAGTACCTTAATTTTGGGTTCCATCATGTGGTTGACCAGCCTTTTTTAAGCATTTTTCTTTGAGATTTGAAAATAAAACCGATAACCTTTTCTCTGTCCGCATCCCTTATTTCTACGAATTCTACTCCCATTTCATAGCTATATCTTCCATTATTCTCCAAAGGCACTGAGCGGACTATTTTTCCTACAAATCTTATTTCCGCATCTATATCTATTTNCCCTTCTATATACCAGTTTAGTATTGGCTTTTCATTTGCCAATAAGCAAACTCCTCCNCCACTGATATCCTTAGATATAGTCTTCTTAAAATCTCCCCGTTCCTGTTCCTTGACCTCCCTCTCGGCAAACATACGGTACTGAGTATCTAACACAATGTTTAACCTGAAAAAATTTCTTCTTTGAAGATGGGTAACCCCTGATTTAGGAATTATCCTGAGCATTAATACTTTTCCGACCCATCTTTTCTCTGCTGCTTCAGCATTAAACTTATAGAGTTCCTTATTCTTTTCAAAAACAATACCTAATTTATCACCATAATGTATCGGATATAGGCGCCCTGCATGTATAGGCGCCATAATCACCATACTACCATCTTTAAGTGTCTTCTCATATTGACTGACTAAAACGGGGTTTTTTCTTTCTCCATTGCTATCATATATCTCAATTTCAATTTTGTCCCCTAGAGAAAGTGTGAATTCATCCATCCAACTTACCTCGTATTGTATGTACATATGCATTAGTAATCTTTAATCCAAGATAATTGACCATCAATAATAATTACCATTATACCACGAAATATACAATTATTCGACAAAAGCATGGAATAAAGCATGCTATACACCAAAAAAGGATAATAATCTTGAAACAAATCCTCTTGCTCCCAAGCTTTCCTCTGTACTTTTATCAACAAATAATTTCTCTGCAATTTCGGTTATATTTTTTGATGCCTGACACTTCGGATTGTAGATAACAAAAGGCTTTTGCATTTTCACACTTTTAGTGACATTCTCATCAAATAATATATACCCAATTTTTATAAGCTTTAAAGATAAAAATTTGTCAGATACCATGCATAGTTTATTTGCGATTTCCATTGCTTCTTTAGAATTCTCAGCTTTATTAACTATAATATTTATGGGTTTTTTCCTGTCTCTGCGGGAAACCATTTTTACCAGGGCATAGGCATCAGTAATGGATGTTGGCTCGGGAGTAGTAACTAAAAGAACCTCATCTGCTGCCATTATAAAGTTCATAACATTCTGGGATAATCCCGCTCCGGTATCAATGAGAATTACATCAAAGAGCTTGTCAAGAAGCTCAATACTGTTCACAAATTTTCTAAGCTTTTTTCTGTCTAAACGAATAAGTTCTTCCACGCCTGAGCCACCTGATAAGAACTTGATATTATCAGGGCCATCCGTTAAAACCTCGAATATGGTCTTTTCTTCATGGATCAGATCCAATAGAGTATACTTTGGGATAATCCCGAAAAGCACATCAATATTGGCTAACCCAAAATCAGCATCAAGAATTACAACCTTCAAACCCATCTTGCTTAATGTTAAGGCTAAGTTTATTGTAATATTAGTCTTTCCTACACCGCCTTTTCCGCTGGTAATAGTAATGACTCTTGCTTTTTTTGTGATTTTTTCATCTTTAGGTTTAAGTTCTGGTTTCTGATTCCCGGCTTTCATACTTACTATTTTACGCAACATATCTGCTTGATCACTCATATGGGTTATACACCTCCCCATTAGCTGCTATTGGTCAAAGGTCTCTTTCGCTTAAGACATCTGCAACAATTTGCTTCACATTTGCAACACTCATATCATCGGGCACACTCTGACCATTTGTAGTATAGGAAATGGGTTTCCCGGTCATATATCTGGCATTGAGAATTATTCCGCAAACTGGAGACTCGTCAAGCTTTGTGAAAAGAAGCTTGTAATCCTTTACGAAAGCATAGTATTCCAATATTTCGCGAAGAGCTATTCTGCTTGTATTGCAATTTATGACAAGATACGTCTCATCAGCCTCTACTGCACTTACCAGAGTCTTAAGCTCATCAAAATGGGATTTGTTTTTATGGCTTCTGCCTGCAGTATCAATTAAGATTATATCCATATCACTCAGCTGATTGATGGCATCCTTTATTTCATTTGGTGAATAGACTACAGTTACCTGTAAATTCAGTATCTCAGCATAGGTTTTCAGCTGCTCAACTGCAGCTATTCTGTATGTATCGGCAGTAATAAGCCCTACCTTTTTGTTCTTGAATGTAAAATCCGCAGCCAGTTTGGCGAGAGTAGTGGTTTTGCCCACACCTGTAGGGCCTAAAAAGATAACCACATGGGGCTTTTTTTGTCCCTCAAGATTAATAGGTTCCGGCTCTCCCAAAAGAAGCGTCATAATCTTAGAAGAAAGTAATAACATCTCTTCTTTCTTCATGCCGTTGCCGCCTCTTTGCTTAATCTTCTCAAGAATTTTTTCTATCAGCTTGGGCTCTACATCTCTCTCAAAGAGAAGTCTTCTGAGGAATGCTATATTATCTTCGGAAGGAGTTGTATCCTCGAAAAAGTCTCCCTCTTCAATACTCTCAAAACCTTCTGTATTATTAATGTCCTCTTTAGTTATACTGTTTTCATTTTTGACAGGTTCAGACTCTTCGACTTCTGTTTTCTCCACAGTTCCGTTCCCGCTAACAGCCTGATACACTTTCTCCAGTGTAATCTCAAGGTTTCGGACCTTGTCCTCCAACTCAGAAAGTTTAGTGTTTTCAGCATTTGTATCTGCCTGAGTCGAGGCCGCCACTTCATTTATGACCTTAGAATCATTACTTGCTTGCCCATTATAGGATGTAGTACTCGGCAAGCCATGATTTTGCAAATAGGTCTGTGCCGCCTGTGAAGGTGGTACCGGTACATGGGGCATGGTCGCCTGCTGGGCTGACCCCATCTGTTGATACTGCTGTTGAGGCTGCACAGGTTGTTGAGACATGTTCTGATATTGCACTTGAGGCAACACCTGCTCCTGCGTTGTGGGAACTTGCTGTTGTGGCACTTGCTGCTGTGGTGGTTGCTGGGGCTGTTGGGATTGTGGTGGTTGGGATTGGGGTTGATATTGGGGAAAAGACGGTGCTTGCTTTTCCTGCCTTTGATAATAATTTCTTTTAACAGGGACCCGATCATCATCAACGGCGGCTAACACCTCAATCAAGGGTTTTTTCAAAAAACCGAACAGACCCTTGGGTTTTACTTTTTTACTGCTGATAATCACAGCCTCGCTTCCAAGGTCCAGCTTTACCTTTTGCATGGCTTCCTGCATATCCTTGCATGTATATCTCCGAATCTTCATCCCTTGCCCTTCCCCTTTCTACTAAATACTTACCATACCCACAGCATTTACTTCCAAGCTTGTATCCAGCTCATTATATGACAGGACTACAAGCCCCGGTATGGCCGCATCAATTAATCGTTTAAAATATAGTCTCACAACAGGGGATGCTATAATTATCGGTTGCTTTCCTTCCTGTGCCATCTTTTCAGAAAGATTGGCGGTGGATGTAACGATTTTGTTGCTTACTGCCGGATCCATGGCAATGTATGAGCCTGCCTCATTTCGCTGTACTGAATCCAGTATAAGTTGCTCAAGTGAAGGATCCAGTGTAATAACCTCTTTGTTATTCTCATTGAGATAATTTTTAGAAATAGCCCTTCCCAGAGCCTGGCGCACATACTCGGTGAGCATGTCTGCATCCCTTGTTATGGGTGCATAATCGGCGAGGGTTTCCAGTATTGTTACCATATCCCTTATTGATACCGATTCTCTGAGCAGGTTGGCAAGAACCTTCTGTATTTCACCAAGTGTAAGAAGCTTTGGAACCAATTCTTCTACTATCACCGGGTTAGTGGTCTTTACATTGTTAATGAGAGTTTGAACATCCTGTCTTCCTAAAAGCTCATGGATATGTCTTCTGATAATTTCAGTCAAATGAGTTGCTACTATAGAAGGAGCATCTACCACAGTATAACCCATCATTTCAGCTCTATCCCGCAAGGATTCGGGAATCCAAATAGCCGGCAGCCCAAAGGCCGGCTCTGTTGTTGGTATACCTTTTATCTCTTCCTCAACAACACCGGGATTCATTGCCATAAGGTGATTTAACATCAATTCGCCCCTGGCTACCTCTACGCCCTTAATCTTTATCATATATTGGTTGGGAGCGAGCTGTATATTATCTCTAAGCCTGATTATTGGGACAACGACACCAAGCTCTAAGGCAAGCTGGCGCCGTATCATTACAACTCTGTCTAACAGATCTCCGCCCTGGTTTTTATCTGCCAATGGAATTATTGCATAGCCGAACTCGAGCTCAATAGGATCAACCTGTAATAGTGATACTACATTTTCAGGCTTGCGTATTTCCTCTACCTCTTGCTCTTCAACCATTTGCTCTTCTTCCTGAGTGACCTTTTCAGTCTTGTTTTTAAGCTGGTAACCTAGAAAAATCAGGCCACCGCCCACAAGGATCAAAGTTAATTGTCTTAATACGGGTACAAGCAAAAAACAGCCTGCGCCAGCTACATAAAGGACGCGTGGGCTGTTGAAAAGCTGGCCTATAATCTCATCTCCCAAATCCCCGTCTGACGCTGCCCTGGTAACTATAACACCAGTAGCTAATGCAGTCATAAGGGCAGAGATCTGAGTCACAAGGCCATTACCTATAGTTAGAATAGAATACAGATTAATTGCTTCTTCAAAGGGCTTATTCAGGAAAATCATTCCCATGATTATGCCGCCGATAATATTAATAAATACAACTAATATTCCCGAAATGGCATCGTTTTTTACAAACTTGGCGGCACCGTCCATGGCACCATAGAAGTCTGCCTCCCTTTGAACTTTTTTACGCCTCTCCTTTGCTTCCTCTTCTGAAATCAGGCCGCTATTAAGATCGGCGTCAATGGCCATTTGCTTACCGGGCATAGCATCAAGGGTAAATCTAGCAGCCACCTCAGATACACGTTCAGTACCCTTGGTTATAACCATAAACTGCACAATCATGATAACCAGAAATACTACCACACCCAGAACTAAATTGTTACCTCCAACAAACTCACCGAAGCCCTGTATAACCTTGCCAGCTTCTCCTTCGCCCAGTATAAGACGTGTTGAGGCCACATTCAATGCCAGTCTGAACAATGTTGCAAAGAGAAGCACGGTAGGAAATGATGACATAGCAAGGGTATCCCCTGCATAAATAGAGTTTAAGAGGACAATGAGTGATAAGGCCAAATTGATAATAAACAGAAAATCCAACAGAAATGTAGGGATTGGCACAATGATAAACATTATTATGAAAACCACACCTATGGCGACAATTACATTTCTGCTTTTCATGAAACTTCTCCCGGTAATACAACCATTTTCTTTAGTTAATTCTATATATAAACAAATCCACTAAAAGACAAGCACCAGCATATCCAAACTGTCAGTAAGCCAGTGCCTGGTGCTGCCTGTCAACAATAAACCAATGGTTCATACTACCATTTTATAATAAAGCAACCCTTAAAACAATAGTCTTTTACAAGGGTTGAGGCTTCCCCTCCTTATTCATGCTTCTTAAATACTACTACTCCATTATGTCCACCAAAGCCAAGAGCATTAGAAAGTGCATAATCTATATTCTTATTACGGCCTTCATTCGGAACATAATCCAGAGTACATTCAGGATCCTGTTCCTTGAGGTTGATAGTGGGTGGTAGAAAGCTGTCCTTGATAGCCATAATAGAAATTATTGCCTCTATTCCACCTGCTGCTCCGAGAAGATGGCCTGTCATAGATTTCGTTGAACTTACAGGAACCTTATCTCCAAATACTTTGGCTATAGATCTTGACTCTAATGGATCGTTTAAGGGTGTACTTGTTCCGTGAGCATTTATGTATCCAATCATATCGGGTGTTATTCCCGCATCATCTAAGGCCATCTTGAGGCACATAGAACCTGCTGTCCCTTCTGGATCGGGAGCAGTTATATGGTACGCGTCACAGGTGGCGCCATACCCGACTATCTCTGCCAGTATATTGGCACCTCTCTTAATAGCATGCTCACGCTCCTCCAGGATAAGAATTCCAGCACCTTCACCCATAACAAAGCCATCACGGTTTTTATCAAAGGGTCTGCTGGCAGTGGATGGATCCTCATTAGTACTGGTTGCTCTCATAGAACAAAAGCCTGCATATGCCAAGGGCGTAAGGCTGGCTTCTGAACCGCCTGTAATCATAACATCAGCAGTACCGTTTTGTATAATTCTCATCGAATCCCCGATAGAATGGTTGGCCGAGGCACAGGCTGTTACAACACAGGCATTATAGCCCTTGACTCCATATCTGATAGCTACCTGGCCCGATGCAATGTTACCAATCATCATGGGCACAAAGAAGGGACTTACCTTCTTAGGACCTTTATCAAAAAGAACTCTGCAATTATCTTCTAATGTCTCCATTCCGCCTATGCCCGAGCCAATAATAACTCCTGCACGGAAAGGATCCATCGTTGTAAAATCCAAGCCTGACATTTTCACTGCCTGCTCAGTAGCTACAACTGCATATTGGGTAAACAGATCCATTCTTTTAGCTTCTTTTCTATCAATGCATACTAATGGATCGAAATTCTCAATTTGAGCCCCTACCTTTGTAGAAAATTCGGTTGTGTCAAATTTGGTAATGGCCTTTATTCCGTTTTTCCCTTCCTTTATATTATTCCAGAAGGTCTGAATATCCTCACCAAGAGAATGTACTACGCCTAGACCCGTTATTACAACTCTTTTCTTCTCCATTTTAGCCTCCCTGAATTAGAGGTTGAAAGCTTACCTCTTCTTACTTCCAACTCGTACTTCTAATCTCTGTTTTCTAATTGAAAATCTATATTCTGGTTTCATGTTCGTTATTTTAGTCCATATAAGCTAAAAGTCCCAACCATATTATGGCGGGACTTTCTATAGCTTTAATATTATTGATGAGCTTTGATATACTCAACAGCATCACCGACAGTTGCGATTTTTTCTGCTTCCTTATCCGGTATTTCCAAATCGAATTCTTCTTCAAGAGCCATGATAAGCTCGACGATATCGAGGGAATCTGCTCCAAGGTCATCTATGAAGGAAGCTTCCATTTTAACCTCTTCCTCATCAACGCCTAACTGCTCAACGATAATATCTTTTACCTTATCAAATACCATAACCCTTCACCCCCTTCCGGACAGGAAATCAAATTTATGAACTTATCCATATTATTACGTTCATAAGAAATAATATTACATATATAACCCACCGTCAATATTTATTACCTGTCCAGTAATATATTGAGCTTTCTCTGAACCAAGGAATATTGCTAAGTCCGCCACCTCGGAGGATGTCCCGTATCGTCCGAGGGGTATTGTTTTCAGATATGCTTCCTTCAATTCTGGAGAAAGTGAGTCTGTCATCTGGGTTTCTATAAATCCAGGGGCAATAGCATTACAGGTAATACCACGCGACGCAAATTCTCTGGCAACAGACTTTGTAAAGCCTATCATTCCTGCCTTTGATGCGGCGTAATTTGCCTGCCCTGCATTTCCCATAAGACCAACAACTGAGGAAATATTAATTATACTTCCCTTTCTCTTTTTCATCATGATTCGAACAGCTGCTTTAGTACAAAGAAAGGCGGTTTTTAAATTTGCCTGCATGACATTGTCCCACTCATCCTCATCCATTCGAATCAACAAATTATCTCTGGTTATCCCGGCATTATTAACCAGAACATCAATGCTGCCGAATACCTCAATAGTCTTATCTATTAACTGTTGAGCAGCATTTTTATCTGTAAGATTGCCGCAATATCCCGAAACTTGATAACCCTTTTTTATAAATTCATCCGCAACACTATTGACCTTTTCTGTTGTCCCTGAAAGCATCACATTGGCGCCATGGGATGCAAACTTCTCGGCTATGCTGTAACCAATTCCCCGTGTAGACCCGGTCACAATTACGGTCTTTGATTTATAATCCATACCCTTTTCCCTTCCAAAATATATTCTTAGCCCTTTAAAGCTGATATGACGGCATCTAATGAAGATTTATCTTCCACATTATAGGTAGTTACACCTTTGTCTGTCTTTCTGACAAATCCGCACAGAGTCTTTCCCGGACCTATTTCAATAAATGTTTCAGTTCCGTTTGCTATAAGGGTCCTTACACAGTCCTCCCAAAGCACCGGGCTGCTGACCTGTCGTATTAATAAATCCTTAATATCTGCTTCAGATTTAATAAAATCACCTGTTACATTAGTAACCACAGGGATCTTCATTTCCTTAACCGAAACATTCCCTAGCTCTACTGCAAGCTTTTCACCGGCAGGCTTCAGCATGCTGGAATGAAAAGGTGCACTGACATTCAATAATATAGCCCGTTTTGCACCCTTTCCAGAGGCTAACTCCATAGCTCTCTTAACCGCATCAACCTCTCCGGCTACAACAATCTGGCCCGGGCAGTTAAAATTAACCGGTTCAGCTATGCCTGTCTTCCCTGCTTCTTCACATACTTCAAATATATCCTCACGGGAAAGTCCCATAATTGCAGCCATAGCACCTTTGCCGACGGGAACTGCCTCTTGCATGTACTTACCGCGTTTTCTTACAAGCCTTATGGCATCCCTAAACTCCATGGAGCCCGAAATTACATGGGCCGCATATTCGCCTAAACTTAATCCCCCTACAAAGTCAGGCACTATTCCTGCCTCTAAAAGGGGCTGAGCACACGCTACACTTGCTGCCAATATGGCAGGTTGAGTGTTTTCTGTTATCTTCAGCGTTTCTTCATCACTTTCAAAGAGCATCTTTCTCATATCAAAGCCAAGAGCCTCAGTTGCTTCATCAAAAATTTGTGCTGCTTTTTGAGAATACTCGCATAATTCTTTACCCATTCCCACATATTGGGCACCTTGTCCTGGAAAAACAAAAGCAATTTTCTTCAAAGCACTTTCCTCCGCCTCAATTAATCATCCTTGGACCAGGTCAGAAGGCTGGCACCATAGGTCAAGCCGCCACCAAATCCAACAATAATAATCTTATCTCCCTTTTTTATCAGACCTTTAGAATGCATTTCATCAATACAAACAGGTATACTTGCACTTGAAATATTGCCTGTATTCTCAAGGTTACTGTATATTCTGTCCATGGAGANATTTAGCCTTTTGGCTGCATTTTGAAGAATTCTCATATTTGCCTGATGTGGAACTATATAGGCGATATCATCCANTGTCACACCAACATTATCTGCAACATTCTGGCATACCTTCCCCATGATTCTTGAAGCAAAGGTAAAGACCTCGCTTCCATCCATCCAAATCACCTGAGTCTTTCCCTCATTGCGGTTTTGAATATCCGCCTGATTTGTGTATAAAAAGGGGAGAGTCAACNCATCACCTTTACTTCCAATGGAACCAATGATAGTTGATTCTATTCCCGTGCCATCCTCTACAGTGCCAAGAACAGCTGCGCCTGCACCATCGCCAAAAAGCACACAGGTCTTTCTGTCCTTGTAGTCAGTAGCCCGGCTTAATGCCTCGGCTGACACAATCAATATATTCTTATATGTTCTGTTTTCGATAAATTGCCTTGCTGTTTGAAGGGCAAAGATAAATCCCGTACATGCTGCACTAACATCAAATGCAACAGCATTAGCCGCTTCAATCTCCTTTTGAACAAGGCATGACAGAGATGGGGTTATATAATCTGGCGTAACAGTGGTTGCTATAATAAGATCTATATCGGAAGGCTGTAGGCCAGCATCCTCTATAGCCCTGGTTGCAGCAATTGCTGCCATCTTATACAATGGTACTGTTTCATCTATAATGCGTCTTTCCTTAATACCAGTCCTTTTAATAATCCATTCATCCGATGTTTCAACCATACATTCAAGCTGGCTGTTTGTAAGCCTTTTTTCCGGCAGAACNCTTCCGACTCCAATAATACCTGCTTTATAAGACTGCGTCATATATTCCTCCATTATCCTTGTTTGCAAAAATAGCTTTAATTTGTTCCAATACAGTAGTGCAAGCTGAACTGCATGATTTTAAAACTGTATTCTTAATTGCCTTTGCACTTGAGTTACCATGACATTTATAGATCAATCCATTGACCCCCAGAATTGGCGTTCCACCGACTTCCTCGGGGTCAATTTCCTTTCTTAACTTTTTAAATTCATGCTTTATAAGCATATAGCTAATTTTCCCGGACAGGCTCTTTGCATATACTTTTTTCAGATAATTAAGAAAATAACTGCCCGTCCCCTCCATGATTTTTAACATAGCGTTCCCGGTAAAGCCATCACACACTGCTATATCGACCTTACCCTCTGTAATATCACGGCCCTCAACATTTCCTATAAAATTAATCCTTGGGTCCCGTAACATCTCGAAAGCCTGGCTTAGAGCCTCACCACCCTTGCCCTCTTCAGAGCCCATATTCACCAGACCTACCCGTGGAGATTTTATCCCATACATATGCTTCATGTATTCAGTTCCCATTATTCCAAACTGAAGATAATTTATAGGCTTAATCTGGGTATTCATTCCTGCGTCAATAATCATGGTGTTTCCTCTGANAGATGGAACAACAGGCGCTAAAGCCGGTCTTACTACCCCTTTCATCCTTCCTGCAATTAACAGGGATCCTGCCAGCAGAGCTCCCGTGCTGCCTGCAGAAATAAATGCTTGGGCAGACTGTTCCTTAATTTTATTCATGCCTACGACAATTGCAGAGTTTTTCTTTTTTCTTACAGCTTCAGTGGGCTTATCCGAATTTGTTATTTCATCCCATGTATCAGTAATAATAATTCTAGGGCTATTAATATGCTCTCCTAAATATTTAGTAATCTGTTTTCTATCGCCTAAAAGTTCTATCTCAAAACCTTCTGTTTTTAATGCTTCAAGACAGCCTTTAACTATTTCCTTTGGTGCATTGTCTCCACCCATTGCATCAACTATTATTCTCAAGATCCACAACTCCTTATTTAGGTGTAATTATGGCTGCTTCTTTGTTACATCCACTAGTAAAAACTTTCCTCTGAATACCTCAATCTGCTTATTATATATCATTACCCAAACTATATATCTGCCCTTAGNTCTTTTCTCTTTTATTCTTACTTTTGCAATAAGCTTGCTTNCGGAATAGACCGGATGCTTATACTTAATATTAGCTATTCCAACAAGGGCCACATCAGCATCAATCACAGCAATGGCAATTGATTCAGCCATGGAATAGATATAATGTCCTCGAACAATTTTTGATTGAGAAAAAACCATCTGATCTGTTGTATCAAGTATCGAAATAGCACTTTCACCTAAGTTAAGCTCTACAATTTCACCTATTACCTCTTCGGAGTTAAGTGCTCTCAGCTTATTATGGTTCCTTGATGCCATGTCTTTAATGCGTTGTCTAAGCTCAGGCACCCCTATTTCTAATCTGTCTAATCTAACTGTTGGTATGCTAACCTTAAGTATCTCTGCCAGATCCTCATCTGTAAGAAAAGGATCCTCGTTAAGCAACTCAACCAGCTTTGTTTGCCTCTCTTTTTTAGGGCTCGGATCTCTACTCAAATTAAACTCTCTCCTATAATTATTACCTGATAATATGGTCTGTTGCTAGTATAATACATTTCTCTAGTGTATGCAATACTGATATTGTTTATATATTCCTTTTATATTTTTTTAAATAGGACACAGGACAGGGGGACGGCAGGATAGGGGACGCAGGACTGGGGGGTTGGGCCGGGTACGGCAGGACTGGGTATATAGATTCACAGCTTGCCAATTCCTGTTCTTGGCAGGGCCGGGGCCGGCAGGACAGGGGACGGCAGGNNAGGGGACNGCAGGANNGGGGACGATTTCGTGTCCTAACAGAAAATAGAGGCCAGAAATTGGAGGTTGCAAACCAAAATTTTCTAACCTCTAACCTCTAGCCTCTAACTTATAATTTCTAATAGGACATAGAATCGTCCTCTGTATTAAGACACAGAACCGTCCCCTGTATTACTGTCTTATTTAAAACTGGTTGGGGTCTAAAGTTTTGCCTAACAGAGTAGTAACAAATGCTGATATCTGATCCTTAAATAGAATTGCCAGGCCCACCAGGATAGCCAGAATAATTACCACCTCGACAGTGTTAATGCCCCTTTGACTTTTTAAAAAGCCCCTCATTTGAATCAACATAATAAACCTCCAGTTCAAAATTAACATTTTTATACATTTATTTTATAATCTTGAACCTTTGGTGTCAACTATTAATTCTAGAATAATATGAAAGTTATGGGTTTTTCATTTCCCGTATAACCTTATTTACAATTTCATAGGAAAAGCCCCGGTGTAAAAGAAAACGATATACCCTTTGCTCAACTTTTTTATCGTGAATATTATACTTGCCGAATTTCCTCTTAGCTTCTCTTAATGCAACTTCATAATCGTCTATTTCAAACTCGGATAAAGACTTCCTTATTATTTCTTGATTTATACCTTTGTTCTTCAGTTCATATTCGAGGGATCTTTTCGAAAGTGCTTTTGTTCTGATTCTTTCAGTAAGATACCTCATTGCGTACCTGTTATCATCCAAATATCCTATAGTTTTAAGCTCTTCAGTAGCCTTTTGGGCAACATCTTCATCAAAGCCTGCGTCCACAAGCTTTTTGAGAAGCTCATGCACACTTCTGTCCTTAAAGGTGAGGAATCTCACCCCTCTTTCCCGGGCAGCATGAACCAGTACTTTGTTGCGAATTTCTTCAAGCTCCTGTTGGTTTATCTCAACCTTCTCATATAGATTATTCCTGATATAATCCTCTTCAGGTATGGTGAAAGAGTATATGTCGTCTATGTATATACGAACCATTTTATCCCTATTATTTTTCTCGGCTAATGTGATCTTCATACTGCTCACCTTTATTAATGTTTTTATTTTAGTATATCATAATTCATAATATTGTACCTTTGATTTCTTGCTATGCTATGTCTGGTTAATACATGAATTTTCGTGTATTAATTTTCGTGTATTAACAGAAAAAGCCTTCAAAGAAATATTGATAATTCTTCAAAGGCTTTTAGTAACAAATAATCCTCTTTTATTTATTTTTTGTCCTTTTCCTCTGCTTCATCATCAGCTGAGTTAGCCTCCATACTGTTTAAGAAGGCTTTATTATATTCTTCCTTTGCTTTTCCCTCAATCTCTTTGGCTAAGTCAGGATTATCCCTTAAAAACTTTTTAACATTTTCTCGGCCCTGACCAATCCTCTGCTCTCCATATGAATACCATGCACCACTCTTTTTAATAATATCAAGTGAAACAGCCACATCAAGGATACAACCTTCCTTGGAGATACCCTCTCCGTAAACAATATCAAATTCTGCTTCCTTAAAGGGAGGTGCCACTTTATTCTTAACCACTTTTACCCTGGTTCTGTTTCCTATAGGCTCCCCGCCTTCTTTAAGGGTTTCAACACGTCTTACATCAAGACGAACAGAGGAATAGAATTTTAAAGCCCTTCCACCGGGAGTAACCTCAGGATTTCCAAACATTATTCCAACCTTCTCACGAAGTTGATTTATAAATACTGCTATTGTTTTGGACTTGCTTACCACACCGGATAATTTTCTCATAGCCTGTGACATCAGGCGTGCCTGTAGGCCAACATGAGAATCGCCCATCTCGCCGTCAATTTCGGCCTTTGGAACAAGGGCTGCTACTGAGTCAACAACTATAATGTCAATTGCGCCACTTCTTACTAAGGCTTCAGCAATTTCTAGGGCCTGTTCCCCTGTATCGGGCTGGGATACTATCAAATTATCTANGTCAACTCCCAGTTTCTTAGCGTATATAGGGTCCAATGCATGCTCGGCATCAATAAATGCAGCCTCGCCACCGAGCTTCTGTGCTTCGGCTACTACATGCAGGGCTACCGTTGTTTTACCCGATGATTCAGGACCATATATCTCGATTATTCTGCCTCTGGGCAATCCACCCACTCCTAAGGCTATATCAAGTGTCAGTGATCCGGTAGGTATGGCGTCTACATTCACATGCGGGATTTCTCCCAGCTTCATTACCGCGCCTTTTCCAAACTGTTTCTCTATCTGACCCATGACCATCTGCAACGCTTTTTTCTTCTCATCCATAATACGGCAGACCCTCCTTACCGAACATTTGTTCTTATTATATTATATAAAATACAACAAGTCAAGAACAATAATTGTAATTTTATAACAATTTATTTATATTTTACTATGGAGCCTTTATTGTGTCAAATCCTTTATCCGAAACACCGTAATAGAGAATTAAAAGCCTTATGATGCAGAAGTGGGCTTTTTATTCCTGCCAAGCTTGGATAGGACGAATTCATTAATAAAAGCAATCTCAGGATTCCCAGTCTTATACAGAATGAGCCAATAAATACCCAGAGCTCCTACAACAGGAACGATCAAGGCTAGAATCTGGCTGAGCTTTGAACCAATATCAGGTCGCACCAACATTTTAAGAATGTATGTTACAATGCCTGCCGGTATAACTGACAGGACGGTTTTAACTAGGTAACCAAAATTATCGGTTATTATATCTATTCCGGTCTTTTTCTTAAAGGTCATTAAATAAACCATCATGGTTATGAACTGACTCATTGAGTATGCCAGCGCAGTACCTGCTATGCCAATATCGGTATATCTTCTGAAAACAATATTCAGTACATAATAGAGCGCCACTCCGACTATTCCGCTAAACAGAGGAGTCTTGCTGTTATGCGTCGAATAAAAGGCTCTTGTCATAAGAGCTATAGTTGAGGAGAAGACCAGTGTTGACGAGTATGCTAAAAGACAAAGGCCTCCGTAGAAGACATCAGCCTCGGTTCCCGATGCTCCCCACTTAAAGAGAGCCCTCATGATGTCATTACCTAATATCATCATAACCATCGAGGTGACTGAGGAGAGAATAAACACCACCCTTAAGCTCCTGTAAAGGACCTCCTTGAACCCCTCTGAGTTTTCCCTGGCATATTGCTCAGATAATGTGGGAAGCATTGCAATACCTATGCTTTGGGCAAAAATGCCCAATGGCAGCTGCCATGTACGGTTTGCGTTGTTGAGAATAGTGACCATGCCCTGTTCAAAATATGTAGCATAGTTTCTTGAAAGAATAATATTAATCTCAATAATTGTAGATGAGATTAATGATGGGATAGCTAAATGAATAAGGTTCTTAAAAGCCTTACTTTTCAAGAACAGTCTGGGCAAGTAGTTCTTAAAATGCTTGAAGGCTCCACTAAACTGGAAGAAAAAGAAGATAGCCGCTCCTGCAACAACTCCCCAGGAGGTAAGTTCGGCACTCTTTTTCCCAAAAATAGATATGCTTAATATAGTACAAATATTATAAATTACCGGACCGAATGCGGCCACAGCAAATCTTTTATATGAGTTTAACACTCCATTGATCTGCCCTGCCATCATCATAAACGGGGCGGATAGCAGGAGTATTCGTGTTAGTCTTATTAACAGTTCTTTGTCTCCTGCACCGGTCTCCCTGTATCCCGCTGCAAAAAGGCCCAACAAGTCATCGGTAAACACAAAAAACACGATTTCCAAAAGAATCAATATAACAACAGACAGGTTCATAAAGGTACTTATAGCCTTCCATCCGACTCGTTCCTTGCCTTTTGTTAAATATGTCGACAAAGTAGGAATGAATGCCGCGGCTATGGCTCCCCCTGCTAAAAGATCATACACCAGATCGGGAAGTGTGAAGGCCAGAATAAACTCATCCGAATACCCCATGGGCTTCATCTGTGTAGTTATTAGAACCGTTCGCAAAAACCCTGTTATCCTGCTTAATATTGTACCTAGCATCACTAATCCAGCAGCGCCTGTTAGTTTTTTTACCGAGGTATCATTATTCCCCATTATTATCTCCGTATTTATTAATAATCATCTTTCTGAGTAAATCAAGAGCGTTCAGACAGGCCATATGCCTAATTCTCTCTCTGTTTCCGTTAAGCTTCAGCTCAATACATTCTAACTCATTATCCAGGCTTACTGCAACAAAGACATTTCCTTTCGGTCTGTTATCATCGGGATCGGGGCCTGCAACACCTGTTATTGATATCCCAGCTCTGGTCTTAGTTCTGGCCAACAGTCCTTTTACCATCTCTATTGCAGTTTCTCTGCTGACAGCACCAAAGGAATCCAGCGTCTTCTTAGAAACGCCCAACACATCCATCTTAGCCTGATTCGAATATGTTATAAACCCATGCTCAAATACCTTTGATACCCCGGGCACATTTACCAGTTTAGATGCCAGCATGCCCCCGGTACAGGATTCAGCCAATGATATATCAATATCATCAGCAAGTAACCTGCCCACTACAACTTCCTCCATTGATTCGCCGTTGAGGGCATACAGCATTATTCCCAAACGATCTCGAATTTTATCAATTACAGGATTTATCATCTGGTTTGCAGAATTGCGGTCCTTGCATCTTGCTGTCACTCTGATAACAATCTCGCCCTGATTAACATATGGAGCAATAGTCGGGTTGGACTGCGCTTCAACTATATCCAGTATTTTTGTCTCCATTTCGGATTCGCCTATGCCAAACACCTTAAGCATCTTTGATTCTATAATCTGACCTGTTTTTTTAGTAAAGTAAGGTAATAAGGACTCCTCGAACATGGGAATCATTTCTTTGGGAGGTCCGGGAAGCATAATAACAGTCTTCCCATCCTTTTCTATAAGACACCCCGGAGCCGTTCCGTTATTATTGGGAATAATAGTACAACCCTCGGGAACATATGCCTGCTTCAAATTGTTGTCCATCATCTTTTTGCCTACACGCTCAAAAAAGACCCTAATCTTATCATGGCTGCACTCATCCAGCACAAGCTTCAGACCTAGGGCCTGTGCTATGGTTTCTTTCGTTAAGTCATCCTTTGTAGGTCCTAAGCCACCGGTAGTAATAAGAACATCTGACCTGCTCAGAGCTAAGGATACACTCTGCTTCAGCCGTTGGGGATTATCCCCTACGACCGTATGGTAATACACATTTACCCCTACATCATTAAGTCTCTTGGTAATGTACTGTGCGTCAGTATTACTAATTTGTCCCATTAAAAGCTCAGTTCCAACTGAAAGAATTTCAGCAATCATATATGCTTCACACTCATTTCATTTTAGATTCTATTTCAGCCCAAATCTCTTCTATTCCTATTCTCTTAAGGGATGAAAAGGGAATAACAGCATGGGATTGAGAAATCTTTAATACCTCTCTGATTCTTTGAATCTGCTTTTTATGCCCTGAACGGGGAATTTTGTCTGCCTTTGTTGCAACAATGGCAAAATTTCTTTGTGATTGAATAATATAGTTTAACATAATGATGTCGTCTTCTGTCGGGTCATGGCGTATATCCACCAGAAGAAGTATTGTGTCAAGCTCTTCCCTTGAATTTAAATATGTCTCGGTAAGTCTTCCCCAGGATGCCCTTTCTTCCTTTGACACCTTGGCATATCCATAGCCCGGTAAATCAACCAGCATAAGAGCATCGTTAATATTGTAAAAGTTAATCAGTCTGGTCTTCCCGGGGGTATTGCCAACACGGGCTAGAGCCTTACGATTAACCAGGGCATTAATCAATGAGGATTTGCCCACATTTGACCTGCCCGCAAGTGCCACCTCAGGCCATCCTGTTTTCGGGTATTGTTTAGGTTCTACAGCAGATATTATTATTTCAGCTTTTTTAATAATCATTTACTTCTCCATTCTACGATATAGGACGAGGCCGTTAACGGTAACTAGTCCTGTTGTCGGGGGCAGCGCGAGGCCGGTAACGGTAACCTGTCCTGCTATCGGCGTCAGCGCGAGGCCGGAACGGCGACCTGTCCTGCCGTCGGGGTCAGTGCGAGACAAGGAACCATCCCCTGTCCCACCGCTTAATTACCAAGCAGTTCTCTCGCAAGCTTTCGCGAGGCCTCGGTTACATGCTCACCGCTAAGCAATCGAGTGATCTCGTTTTCCCTGTCTTCATTTTCAAGCAGCTTGACCGAGGTAATGGTTCTTCCGGACTGCTCCTTTTTTTCAATGAGATAATGAGCATGGGCCTGGCTTGCAATCTGGGCATGATGGGTAATGCAGATAACCTGATGATTTTTCCCAAGCCTATTAAGCTTCTCACCAAGCTTTGATGCCGCCTTTCCACTGACTCCCGTATCTATCTCATCGAAAATTAAGGTGGGGACATCATCAATATCAGCCAAAATGCTCTTTATTGCCAGCATTACTCTGGCCATTTCTCCACCCGAGGCAATCTTTGAAAGGGGCTTAACAGGTTCGCCCACATTGGGCGAAAACAAGAACTCCACCTTGTCAGTTCCATTTGCATTAAAGCCTTCATCAGGACAGGGTACCACAGCCGCTTCAAATTGAGCCTTTGGCATTTCCAGATCATTAAGCTCCTTTATTATACCAGTCTCTAAGCGCCTTGCTGCCTGGGATCTTAATTTATTAATTACTGCACACCTATTGTGCAGATCCTGCTCAACAGAGGCAATCTCAGATTTTATGCTTGATATAAGCTCTTCGCTTCTTTCTATCTCGTCTAAGCGGATTCTTGAGTTGTCAAGATACTTTAAAACATCCTCTATTGTATCCCCATACTTGCGCTTAATACCTTGTATCAGACTTATTCTTTCCTCTATACTTTTATGTAGGTTGGGATCGTATTCAGTTTTATCCCTTATTATCCGGATCTCCCTAGATACATCCACAAGTCTTGCTTCAATTTCCTCCAACTCCCCGGCTATTTTCTCATAGGAAGAATCCAAGTCCTGAATGTTTCTCACTTCATCCAGTGCTGTTCCTATTTTATCTATAGCGCTTCCATCTCCATTTTCGTCGCTGTAGACAGCCGTATAGGCCTTGGAAAAAGCAAGAATGATATCTTCAGCATGTGCCATAATTCTACTTTGTTGTTCAAGCTCCTCATCCTCACCAATAACTAAATTTGCAGCTTCAATTTCGTTAATCTGAAACTTAAGGGTATCTATGGTGCGCTCCCGCTGCTTTCCTTCACCCTGAATCTCCTTCAGCTTAGTCTTGAGCTGAAGCAATTTATTCAACCCGAGCCTGTACTCTTTTTTTTCAGATGCAATCTTTTCACCTGCAAAGGAATCAAGAAGCTCAATATGGGTTTCTTCCCGCAAAAGTGACTGGTTGTCATGCTGCCCATGTATATCAACAAGCCTTTGACCAATCTGCTTCAGCATAGAAACCGTGACTACCGTGCCATTAATACGGCATATGTTTCTTCCCGAATCGGTAAAAACACGGGATAATAAAATGCTTCCATCCTCCTGGGGCTCAATGCCCATGGATTCAAGCAAATCATTGTATTTATCACAATTTGAAAAAAGCCCTTGAACAAAGGCCTTATCTGAACCCGAGCGAATCAGCTCACGGGAGACCCTTGCTCCTAAAAGAGCATTCAAAGAATCAATTATTATAGATTTTCCTGCACCGGTCTCACCGGTAAGAACCATAAAATTGCCATACAGAGGAATGTCCAGCTTTTCTATGATGGCAACATTCTCAACTTCCAAATGGATTAGCATCTCTTTTTAACCTCTCACTATATGAGTTAACTTATCCATAAGATCTTCAGCAATCTTCTCTGCTCTGCATATCACCAGCATGGTATCATCGCCGGCAATCGTACCCACAATATCGTTCCAGTCCAATGCATCAATGGTATGCGCTACAGCCTGTGCCATACCCGGAAGAGTTTTGATAACAAGTAAATTGTTTGCATAATCGCAAGAAACAAAGGCTTCCTTTATTATAATAAGTAGTCTGTCGTTCATAACGCTGCTATCAGAATTCATAGGTGAATATTTATATTTCCCGCTGGATGATAAAACCTTTATAAGCCTAAGCTCCTTAATATCGCGGGATATTGTGGCCTGGGTAACATCCATCCCCATCTCTCTTAGCTTTTCCGCTAATTCATCCTGGGTTTCAATTTCATAGCGATCGATAATCTCCAGAATTTTTGCATGACGATTATATTTCATTTTCTTCCTCCATAAAAGTCAATTGCCGCTTCTTATTTTAGCCCGTAATACATCATAAAAATTAAGATCCTTAACTGATACAAAGCTTACACTGTTCTCTGCCGCTCTTATGTTAACCAAATCATTAGGTCTGATGGGGAACCCTTCTTGTCCGTCCAAGGTAATCATTGCATCGACATTTTCATCGCTGACAATACTAACCGATACATTCTTTGAATCAGAAACAACAAAGGTTCTTGAATAAAGTATGTGAGGACAAATTGGTGAAACCAGAATCAGCCGCATATCAGGTTGTACTATAGGCCCCCCTGCTGCGAGGGTATATCCGGTAGAACCAGTTGGAGATGAGATAATAACGCCATCGCCCCCAAAGGAGTCTACGAATTTTCCATCCACATTGATCCTTAGTCTTAAAACACGGGAAATGGTAGCTCTTGTAACAACTGCATCATTGATGGCATAGCCCTGGTATACCCTTTTACCATCACGAATGACCTCTGCATGCAAAACCATTCTTGGTTCAATGGTATATTTCCCAGCCAGAACCCTGGTAATGGCCTGGTCAATTTCGCTTGTCTCTACCTCTGCTAAAAAGCCCACCGTTCCTCTGTTAATACCAAGAACCGGCTTGTCAAGCGTAAATGCCTTGCGGGCAGCCTTCAAAAAGGTGCCGTCTCCACCAACACATATTACAAAATCTGCTCCTTCGCAAATAGGTTCAGATTTCACAGTGCCAAGCCCAAGGCTTTCCTGAACTTCAGGTGATAAAAATACTTCTATTTCATGGTGCAAAAGCTTCTCCACAATTACCCGGGTATGTTCAAATCCAATATCTTTGTTCTCACCGACAACTACAGCAAACCTTTTCAATCTATCCACCTGAAATCCTTCTATTTAAAATATTACCAAATTTTGTACATGAAACATAGATTTATTATATATTATTATACATTTACTTTAAATAATAATACAAGTACAGGCGAGGGATTTCTAATTCTATATATGGAATTCTATACATGGAACTTCTTTCTCAAATATGCCTTAAGCTCTGGGGCGCGGTTCACAATAAGAAGGAACAATACAACCGGAAGTAGTACTGCAGCAGTTATCAGCGACCATGTAAATTTTATTCCCTCAAATACATATAAATCAACAATTACATTTACACTGATAATGAGCACGGTAAATATCAGTGCTGACATGCCCAGTGAAAAAAGCCGCCTGATTTTTTTCGCCTTTAACTTTTTAATTATCAGCACCTCCAAAACTACAGCCGCCGATATTAACAGCAGAAGTGGAAGGGCAAGGGACAAAAACCAGTCTCCTTCAGTAAACAGACTCATAATCCAAAGATATGCAGCCATACTGACTATCCAGATCAGGATTGTAAATATAATGTTTTTATTCTTAAAAAATATATAGGCCGCCACAAAAATCCATATCAGAATAAGTGATATGGCCGCATAATGAGACCATTGCGGAAAGGTACCAGAATACCTGTCCAGGGACAAAAGGAAAACCGCAATAGCCAGAATATCAACTGTGAATACCTGAAATAATGAATAGCCCCTGAAGAATGAAGGATAGGTTATTAAAATCCATACAAGTATCAATGAGGTTATAGGATAAAATGACCAAGTAATTGTGTTATTCATAGAAAAATCAACAATCAGGGTGACCAGCAGAGGTATCAGCAGAATAAATGATATTAAAAATACAAATGGTTTACTAAACTCCATGGTGAATTTCGGCCGCCTTATTCTTGGGGCACGGGTCGAAAAGGCTGTGATTTCCTGTTCATCATTTAGCTCATCTGCCAGCAATACCTCAGTATCACAGAGGGGGCATGCTTTTAATCCTTTATCAAGTTCAACCCCACAGCGAACACAATACGCCATTTCATATCCTCCTCGTATAATAGTTTTTGTTTAAACATTCCTATCTAATTCTCAGCTAACGACTGGAAGTCTATAGCTATCATTAGTTATTCAATTCTTTTCGTCCACCCTGACAACTGGTGTACAAGCTGCCATTCTGGACTTTTATTACTTTTCGTAATACTCTAGGGCATTTGTCGAAATCTTCACAGGTATGCCCATCTTAATAAGCCGAGTAAAGAATAGTTTTTCAATCTCTACACTATTAGTGTTTCCGGAAAAGTTGATGACCAACTTGTCCTTATAGCCACATACAGCACAGCTGGTTTTGTTTATCGGGTTAGTGCCCAGAATAAAATCCACCCGTTCTACCTCTTTTGACATCCCCTCAGGTAATTTTATTAGGCCTAAATTAGACAATGTGCCCGATACAAGGCCTTCACCCAGATTCTTATAGAGCATTGGCATTAAAAGCTTTTTGAAAATCAAGGGAACAATTCTGATAACCCAATTCCTCTGCCCTCCGACATTTCTTGAAAGGGATTTGCTTATATCCTTTTCTGTAGCTTTGGTAATCAATGTCTCCCTGACTATGTCAAGAATCTCATCAAAAGAATATTTGCCCAGTCGAGGGTCTATTTCCGGCATAACAAACAAAGAAAAATTCCTTAAGGTTTTACTGGGATATATGCTTCGCAGGTTTACCGGAACCTGTATGGCTATGGGCCGCTTTTTATGATTTTGTGAAACAATGCTATCCTGAAGCTCCTGAATAGCATCAATATATACGGCAACTAAAAAGGTGGACAGAGAAACCCCCAAGGCCTTCACTTTCTTAATAATTTTCTCCATGGGTATAACTCCGGTGTTTATCACAATGGCCCCCGGTTCTAATAGCCGAGCTTCCAGATGAAATGCACGCCTTCCCTTATCAGGCAATGGAAGAGTACTCTTATAAAACCGGTTATAAGCGTCCTCGGCTGCTTCCTCCAGAAGTGTGTCCACAGGGATATCGCCGGGATCACCTATATCCTTTCCCAGGCGCTTTAAATAGTCATAGACCAAAGCTTTAAGGAAGGTCATCCCACCGGTGCCGTCAGTCAACACATGGCAAAACTCAACAGCTATTGTATACTGCCAATACCGCACTCTGAACAAATACCGCGAGCCAAAACCCGGGTGGATTCTTCCTAGCGGATATAGCACATCCTTTTCTACCCGGGGCAGCCTTGGATTGTATTCAAGGTAATACCAGAAAAAGCCCCTGTTTAGCTTAACACGGTAAAAGGGAAATTTGACGATTACCTCCTCAAGGGATTTTTGCAGCACCTTGGGATTAACCGGCTCCTTCAATGTCATAGACATTCTGAACATTGTGGTAATACGGTCGGACTGAATGGATGGATAAATGAGGGCCGCATTATCCAGTCTGTACCAGGGGCGTTGTTCAACCCTTTTATTATGCTTCTTCTCATTTTTACGCCCTGCGTGATTCTCCTTCAATCAGATAAAACCTCCATGATTTTACACTTCATCATGTAAATCCATTTTAATAATATCATTTTTAATACAGCCTGTCTGTACAGACATGCTAAAGTACTTCTTATAGTTATTGTTACCACTTTATTTATTATATCTCAACTATTAACATATGATTTTTTTGATATAATAAAATATTAGGAAAGTAAAGCTTCAGTGCTTAATAACTTCTGGAGGGTTTGAGTATGACTGTTTTAGTTACTGGCGGTGCCGGATATATCGGGAGTCACACCTGCGTTGAATTATTAGACGAAGGCTATGAGGTGGTGGTGGTTGACAATCTGAGCAACTCATCCGAAAAAGCATTATTGAAGGTTGAAGAGATAACCGGCAGGAAATTGACATTTTACAAGGCTGATATACTTAATAAAGATGCACTCCGTAGTATTTTTTCACGGGAAAAAATAGACTCTGTTATTCATTTTGCCGGGCTAAAGGCTGTGGGAGAATCGGTGGCTAAGCCCTTAGATTATTATCATAACAATGTTACAGGCACCATAGCATTATGTGATGTTATGCGTGATTATAAGGTTAAGAACATTGTTTTCAGTTCCTCTGCCACTGTATACGGGAACCCTCATACTGTTCCCATCACAGAGGACTTCCCTCTTTCAGCTACAAACCCCTATGGCAGAACAAAGCTTATGATAGAAGAGATATTAAGAGATCTTTATACATCCGATAACACATGGAATATTGCAATTCTCAGATACTTTAATCCCATCGGAGCCCACAGCAGCGGGAAAATCGGCGAAAACCCCAGTGATATTCCAAATAATCTGGTTCCCTATATCACGCAGGTAGCCGTGGGAAGGCTTAAAAGCCTGNGGGTTTTCGGGAATGACTATGACACACCCGATGGTACCGGTGTACGGGATTACATCCATGTAGTTGATCTTGCGAAGGGCCATATTAAAGCTCTTGAAAAACTAAATGGCAAAGGCGGGGTGTTAACATATAATCTTGGAACTGGCAAGGGTTACAGCGTTTTGGAAATAGTAAAGTCCTTTGAAAAGGTGTGTGGAAGGCCAATAAAATATGAGATTAAGTCCAGAAGGCCTGGAGATATAGCCATATGCTATTCAGATCCCTCAAAGGCCAGGGACGAGCTTGGCTGGATAGCCCAAAAGGGAATTCGAGAGATGTGCGAAGATTCCTGGAGATGGCAAAAAAACAACCCCTACGGATACGACGCATAAATCAAGGAGACTTTGGACGCAAGGGGACAGTTAACACAGAAGAACCGTCCCCGTGTGCTTTGTCTATTTTAGGTATGCTGCAAGGGGCAGTCGTACCTTTTTTCTTGTCATCTCTACTAGGCCTAATTTGGTCATATCCACCACTACAGTATGGATTTTATCGTCCTTTACATATTCTCTCAATGCCCTGAGAAGTTCCTGCCTATGCTCCTTTTTCACCATATCTATAAAATCTATAATGATAATTCCGCTTATATTCCTTAGTCTGATCTGCTGTGCCACGGCCTTTGCTGCCTCCAGATTAATCTTTAGGGCAGTCTCCTCCATATCAGTCTTTCCGATAAATCTTCCTGTGTTCACATCTATAACAGTCAAAGCCTCGGTGTAGTCAAAAATCAGATAGGCCCCGCTTTTAAGCCATACCCTTCTTGAAAGAGCCTCACTGATGACATTTCTAACCCCGTAAAAATCAAGCATGTCATAGTCCTGATTATAATACCGCACCTTTTTCATAAGATCGGGCTGATCCCTAAGACTTGAGACAATGCTCTCATAGGTTTCCTTATCATTAACCAATATCCGGTGTGCTTTGGTCGAAAGATATTCCCGTAAGACGAAACCAATAACTCCTGCCTCAGCATGCAATATCCTTGGCACCTTGCCCCTTTGCTGCATCTTGTTAATATGCTGCCATAAAGCCTGAAGCTCTTTAATATCATCCTCAAGCAGATCTTTGTCAACCTCTTCAGCGGCAGTTCTTACAATAATGCCACAGGGCTCTTTTTTAATGTTTGAAGCGATTTCTATAAGACGGGCACGTTCATCTGTGTCCTCAATTTTCTTTGAAACTGCAGTGAAATCCCCCTGGGGCATCAGCACGCTGTATCTGCCTGCGAGAGTAATCTGAGTGGTGGCCCTTGGCCCCTTCTCACCAGCCTGATCCTTAATAATCTGAACCGTAATCTCCTGACCAGCTGATAAATACTGTGAAATGTCCGGTAAATCGTTTGATTTTTTGAGCAAGTCATCATCTTCGATGCTCCTGGATGCGTAAATATCCTTAACATATAAATAGGCATTTTTATCAAGGCCAATATCAACAAATGCTGCCTGCATGCCCGGCATAACCCGCTTCACCTTACCTCTGTAGATATCGCCGACTCTGCTTTGGTTCTCGACATCCTCTACCCTGATATCCACAACCCGGTCATCTTCCAAAGCTGCCATTATTATTTGATTTTTTTCGACATCAATTAGTATGTCTTTAATCATTGGCTACCTCAAAGGGATCCTTCCATCTGTTTAACACAGAGGTATACAATGCCTTTCTGTGTTGGGAAATGATTCTTATGTCCAGTCCTGTTTCCTGACCAAATGCCTCCATTAACAAATCAGCCCTTAAATTGTCCTGTGCCCCAGCACTTATAAAGGCCTCTAATTTATATAAGCCGGACTCTTCCTCTATAGCCGAAAGGGAATAAATCAGGGGTCTGATATCCACAGGTTTCTTTCCCTTTTTGCTCTTCTTCATTACAATTATCTCTTTTTTATTAAGCATGCCATTAACATAGTCGCTAATTTCTATGGATTCATTGGCATTAATTATTTCAAATAATATCTCGTATCTTGCTGATTTTATCTGATTCATTATATTGCCCTTAGCAGTCATATGTACTGCTTCAACCACCCTTACACCTTTGGGCAGTCCTTCATTCATAGCCTTGATGAAGTCATCAGGGATAATATCCTCAGCAAGCTCGATATCGGCATATTCACAGTCGCTAGTAAGACCTATTGACATAGGTAAACCAAAGACTATCTTCTGCCTTGGATTAAAACCCTGACTGTACGCGACCGGAATCCTTGAGCGCTTGACTGAGCGTTCAAACACCCTTAATAAGTCAAGGTGTGAGATATATTTCAGCTCAGGGCCTCTGGTAAACTTAAACCTAATCATCATAGCTTACCCTCCGCCTTATCTGAGTGCATATTCCTGTTTTAAAGGATTGTGCTCCGCATTTGGAGCAGATGGCTGTACAATTTCCTGTAAGATCGCCGACATGCGCCTTTTTGCTCTCTCTGACCAGAAATTTCTTTGACACGCCAACATCAATATGATCCCAAGGCAATACCTCATCGTAATCCCTGCTTCTGTTTGCATAGAATTCGGGGGATAATCCGCATTCTTCGAAGGCTTCCATCCATTTGTCAAAGGAAAAGAACTCGTCCCACCCATCAAATTTGCAGCCCTTTTCCCACGCGGTATATATAACCTTGCCCAGTCTTCTATCCCCTCTTGCAAACGCTGCTTCAATAAAGCTCAGCTTGGCATCGTGATAATTATATTTAATCTTTCTTGTTCTTTTCTTTATCAAATTCTTAAGATGATACTGTTTCTCCATCAGGGTTTCCATACTGTCCATAGGCTCCCATTGGAAAGGTGTAAAGGGTTTTGGAACAAAGCATGATGTGCTTAAGGTAATATCAAGGGTGCTGCCCTTCTCTCTCAAAATATCCCTGCAGGATTCAAGAAGGCTAATACCCATATCCGAAATTCCCTCAACATCATCCATTGTCTCAGTAGGCAGGCCTATCATAAAATAGAGCTTGATATGCTTCCAGCCACCTGCCACCGCAAGCCTTACAGATGAGATAAGGTCCTCATTTGTTATACCTTTGTTTATAACATCCCTGAGCCTTTGAGTTCCGGCCTCAGGCGCAAATGTTAATCCACTTTTTCTCACCTTTGAAGCCTTTTCCATAAGACCCAGCGAAAAATTATCCACCCTGAGGGATGGCAAAGATAAGCTTACATTTTCAGCCTCAGTAAACTCCAAAAGATTATTACATAAGTCAGGCAGACTTGAGTAATCACTAGTGCTTAATGACAAAAGCGAAATCTCATCATAGCCGGTTTTTTCTACCGAGTTTCTGGCTATATCATATAATTTCTCATGGCTCCTCTCTCTTTTAGGCCGATAAATAAAGCCGGCCTGGCAAAAGCGGCAGCCCCTGATACAACCTCTGAAAACCTCGAGCATAATCCTGTCATGAACAGTGCCTATATAGGGAACTATCACATCATCGGGATAATCAACCGAATCTAAGTCTCTGATTATTCTTCTTTTAATGATTTCCGGTGCCTCACTGTTATTAGGAATCACCGAACTGATTATTCCATCCTCATTATAAGAAACATCATAAAGAGAGGGGACATAAACCCCTTCTATTTTTGCAACCCGTATCAAAAAATCATTTCTGGCTTCTCCAGACTCTTTCCAGGCGTTGTACTCATCAATAATTTCATGAATAACCTCTTCGCCCTCTCCGATAACAAAAAAGTCAAAAAAGTCAGCCAAAGGCTCGGGATTGCATGCACAGGGGCCTCCGGCAATTACGAAAGGAGTGCCTTCTGTGCGCTCCTTTGAAAGTATTGGTATTCCACCTAAATCCAGCATGTTTAAGATATTCGAATAGCTCATTTCATACTGAAGAGTAAAGCCGACCATATCAAACTCATAAAGGGGTGTATAGGTTTCCAGAGTATAAAGGGGAATCTTTTTTTCCCGCATGATGGTCTCCATATCAACCCAGGGCGCAAAGGCTCTTTCGCAATAGGTATCTTCCCTTTTATTCATGATATGATAAAGAATTTTTAAGCCCAAATGGGACATGCCAATCTCATAATCATCCGGAAAGCAAAACGCAAAGCGCATTTTGACATCCTTAAGATTCTTTTTCACCATGTTCCATTCATTTCCTGTATATTTTGCTGGCTTTTCAACATTTAACAATATGCTGTCATCTATTTTTAGCTTCATAGTTTTAAAAGATGCAAGCAGCATCCTATCCTCCAGATTTCTAATGCGTACAAACATTATTATGATACCCCATGATGTCTAAAAAGACAAGGTAAGTCATTCTTTAACAGGATTAGTATGCGACCACAAAGATGAATAAATAATATTTCCCACACGGGTTTCCTCTGAAAAAGACCATTATACCCAATAAATAATAAATTTTTGATACAAAGGTCTAAAAAATGGATAAGTAAGAATTAGCAGGCATAGAATTCTAATTTAATTATTTTAACTGGGGGTATGAATAATGGAGAATGTCAGCTTTTCTTTGTTTGAGATAAGTCAAAGCAAAAATATGTATCCAAATCTTAGCATGCAATCAACCCCCTCAAAAGGAAGTCCTGGAAAATCCGATAATGACGATATTGCCCGTGAAAATTTCTATAAAATTATCTCCCATGAGCTGCGCACTCCTATAAATGTGGTACTTGGTTCTATCCAACTCTTTGAAATGATTGGTGAAGACCTTTCAATGCAATATAACCGCAATAAAATGAAGGTTTTCAATAGTATTATGAAGCAAAACTGCTATCGCCTGTTAAGATCGGTTAATAACCTGATTGACGTTTCCAAACTGAATTCAGGTAATCTGGAGCTTAGCCGTGCTAATCAGGATATAGTCCAGTCCATCAAGGAGATTGCGCTGGCCTGTACACCTTTTGCTTCAGAAAAGGATCTGGACATCTGGTTTGGTTCAAAATATGACAGAATTATTTTCCCCTTTGACAGGGACAGAATTTTAAGGGCTGTCCTGAACCTTATCTCAAATGCTATTAAGTTTACACCACCGGGGGGTAATATCTTTATACATGTGCGAAAAAAACAGGACAAGGTTTGTATATCAGTCCGGGATACGGGCATTGGAATTCCAGAGGATAGATTAGATGACATATTTAATGAGTTTGTTCAGGTAGACAGCAGCTTATCAAGAAATTACGAGGGAAGTGGTATAGGACTTACTTTTGTTAAAAAAATTGCAGAACTCCATGGAGGAAATGTCAAGGTTAAAAGTAGGGCAGGTAAGGGTTCGACCTTTACAATTGAGCTGCCGGTAAGTATTACTTCCAAGTCTCCTAGTTCAGAAAGCATAGCAACGGAATACAGCCTCTCCCCACAAGAAATAGTGGCTGTGGAGCTATCAGATTTGTTTTAGTCTCTGTTCTTAATAATAAATGTCAACTGCAAAAACAGCTATAACATAAGTTATAGCTGTTTTTGTCATAAGAAATATAAAACCGGATTATGCATTCTTTGCTTCAAATTCTTTCATAAACTCAACTAAGGCCTTGACTCCCTCAACCGGCATTGCATTATAGATGCTTGCTCTCATGCCGCCAACGGTTCTATAGCCTTTAATATTGGCAATACCACGCTCAGCAGCTTCTTTGATAAACTTCTTATCGAGTTCTTCACTGCCTGTTACAAAGTTTACGTTCATTAGTGAACGATAGGGCTTCTCGACAGTTCCCTTGAAAAGCTTGGAATTGTCAATGCAATCGTAGAGCATTTTAGCCTTTTCTTCATTTATTTTTTGCATAGCAGCTACGCCGCCATTTTTCTTAATCCACTCATAAACCAGACCACAGATATAAATGCTGTAGCATGGTGGTGTATTGTATAAAGAGTCTTTTTCTGAGTGAGTTTTGTATTGTAACATTGTGGGTACTAAGGAATCAGTATCCTTGATTAAGTCCTCGCGAACAATAACAATTGTTACTCCGGCAGGACCCATGTTTTTCTGGGCACCGGCATAGATTAATCCAAATTTCGAAACATCATAAACTTCAGATAGAATATTTGAGGACATATCTGCAACCAGAGGTACATTATCTAGGCAAACAATGTCCTTTTCACTGATTCTGGTTCCGTAAACGGTATTATTAGTAGTAATATGAAGGAAATCTGCATCGCTGCGTAAAGCAGATTCGTCTAACTTTGGAATATAAGTAAATTGCTTATCTTCAGAGGATGCAACAGCCTTGGCATCAAGGTATTTTGCCCCTTCCTTATAAGCCTTCTTCGCCCAATTACCTGTAATAAAATAGTCGGCCTTACCACTGTTTTTCAGGTTCAAAGGAATCATAGAAAACTGCAGATGAGCTCCACCTTGTAAAAATAGCACCTTGTAATTATCGGGTATATTCATTATCTCCCGAAGGTCTTTCTCGGCCTTCTTGTGAATATCATCATACCAGGATGATCTGTGGCTCATCTCCATAACTGACATGCCTGAACCTTTATAATCTAAAAGCTCATCGGCCGCCTGTTGTAGGACTTCTTCAGGAAGAGTACCTGGACCTGCAGAAAAATTAAACACTCTTGACATATTGGGCTCACTCCATTTCTTACACAAAATCTAATAATTAGTATTCAAAGTTTGTTATTATATTAACACTTCAATGTGTAAAAGTCTATAGTAAAGCCGAGACGGTTTTTCTGACCTGTGAAAAAAATCAAATCAAGGTTAAAGCCTTGATTTGAAATCCTCGTAGCTAAATGTGCGAACAATGTGATACTTCCCGTCGGCAGCTTTCCAAACGATTGACGGTAAAGGCATACCGTTGAAGGTATTGGTTTTTACCATGGTGTACAAAGCCATGTCCTCAAAAACCAGCTCATCACCCTCCTTTAGGGGCTTGTCAAATGAATAGTCGCCAATAATATCCCCGGCAAGACAGGTGGGCCCTGCAAGCCTGTAGGTATATGGCTTTTCTCCGGGTTCCCCTGAGTCAGTAAGGGGCGGACGATATGGCATTTCAATCACATCAGGCATATGGCATGCTGCGGAAGTGTCAAGTATGGCAATTTCCATCTCGTTATTTACTATTTCAAGTACTTTGGCAACTAGGAATCCGGCATTAAGCACCACAGCTTCACCGGGCTCCAAATAGACCTCTACATCATAGACTTTTCGAAGCCTTTTAATTATTTTTATCAGCCTTTGGACATCATAATCCCGGCGAGTTATATGGTGTCCTCCCCCCAGATTAAGCCACTTCATACCCATTAAGTANTTTCCGAACCTTTCTTCAAATGCAATAACAGTAGCTTCAAGGTCATNAGAATTCTGCTGACAAAGGGTATGGAAATGCAGACCGTCCAATAATGGAACTATTGACTCATCAAAATTATCCAAGGTGGTNCCNANCCTTGAGCCGGGAGAGCAGGGATCATAAATGGCATGTCCCTCCTGAGTCGAGCATTGGGGATTGACTCTGAGACCGATGGATTTTCCCCTCTCGATAGCCTTGTTCCCGAATTTCTTAACCTGGGCAGGAGAATTGAATACAATAGTGCCACAGTAATTCAGTATCTCGTCAAATTCACTTTCATTGAAGGCTGGAGAAAAGACATGGGTTTCACCGCCGAATTCTTCAAAGCCNAGCCTTGCCTCGTAAAGGCCGCTGGCTGTTGTCCCGGCAAGATACTCCCTTAAAACAGGATAGCTGTAGTACATCGAATATGCTTTTTGGGCAAGAAGAATTTTGCAACCCGACTTCACTGATACATCCTGCAAAATCTCCAGATTGCGCCTTACAAGGGCCTCATCCACCAAAAAGTATGGGGTTTTGAGCTTATTTTTATCTGCTATGCTTTTCATGTGTTTGCCAGCCTCCAACGGTTTAATCCTTAAATCCCCTTTATTTTAATCTACCATAACAGGGTGCATTAATCTGGCAGAACAGAAGCGTAATCAATCTACCAGAACAATGTCGCATTAATCCACCAGAACAGGATCGTTATTAATCTGCCAGGGTAGGCCGTGTTTATTTAATGCCTCCATGAAAGGATCCGGATCGAACTCTTCTAATGTGTAAACTCCCGGCTTGGTATACTTGCCGGTAAGCATCATCATGGCTCCTATCATGGCAGGAACACCGGTTGTATAGGATATGGCCTGGGAGCCAACCTCTCTGTAGCATTCCTGATGGTCGCAGATATTATAAATGTATGCGGTCCTAGGCTTTCCATCCTTTGTCCCCTGGAATATGCATCCGATATTGGTCTTTCCGACTGTGCGTGGCCCAAGTGTAGCAGGATCAGGCAGAAGTTCCTTCAGGAACTTTATTGGAACGACCTCATGCCCCTCATACATCACGGGAGTAGTAGAAAGCATACCCACATTCTCCAGGCACTTCATGTGAGTCAGATAGCTTTGTCCAAAGGTCATGAAAAAGCGAATCCTCTTAACCCCTGGAATATTCTTTGCCAAAGACTCAATCTCCTCATGATGTAACAGATACATATCCTTCATGCCCACCTGGTCAAAATCATATTCCCTCTTGATGCTCATGGCCGGAATCTCAATCCAGCGGCCATTTTCCCAGTAGGATCCGGGAGCCGAAACCTCTCTTAAATTTATCTCAGGATTGAAGTTTGTAGCGAAGGGATATCCATGATCTCCACCATTACAATCCAAAATATCAATTGTATCTATAGTGTCAAACAGATGCTTTTGTGCATATGCACAGAATACCTGTGTAACTCCGGGNTCAAATCCCGAGCCCAGCAGAGCAGTAAGTCCTTTTTCCTTAAACTTGTCCTGGTATGCCCACTGCCATGAGTAATCGAAGTAAGCAGAAAAGCCCTTTTCCTTACAGCGCTTTTCATATATTTCACGCCATTCGGGATCATCGATATTCTCAGACTCATAGTTTGCAGTGTCCAGATAGTTCACATTACATGCAAGGCATGCATCCATTATTGTCAGATTCTGATATGGTAAGGCAAGATTCATTACTAAATCAGGCTGTACACTTTTAATCAGTGCTATTACCTCATCCACATTATCTGCATCAACCTGTGCAGTGGTTATTTTGGTCTTTGTCTTTCCCTCCAGCTTATTCTTCAAGTCATCACATTTTGATTTTGTTCTGCTGGCTATACATATTTCCTCAAATACTTCGCTTACCTGGCAGCACTTTTGAATTGCAACAGATGCAACACCACCACAGCCAATAATTAATACCTTTCCCACTATCCTAATCCTCCTTTTGATGAAATATATTCTCATGCAATGCTATAAGCATTTCTCTGACTATTTTACATGCAACTATGGTTGATACTCCGCTTTGATCGTAATGGGGATTCAGCTCATTTATGTCACAGGCTATAACATGTGCCTCAGAGCAGACCATAGTAACAGCTTTACGAAGCTCTTCAAAGGATACTCCGCCAGGCTCAGGGGTTCCTGTGCCCGGAAATACCGATGGGTCCAGAACATCCAAATCCACTGTAAAATATACCGGCTTGTCCTTAAGGCTCTTTAACACCTGGCTTAAGCCCTCAAAGTTAAACAATGTGGTCTTGACATGCTCCTTACCCCACTTAAACTCTTCTCTGTCCCCGGACCGGATTCCAAACTGGAAAATCCGGTTATCCCCTGTAANTTCCCAGCATCTATGGATTACACTGGCGTGGGACAGCTTAACGCCTAGGTAATCATCCCGTAAATCTGCATGGGCATCAAAGTGAATGATATTAATATCAGGATACTTTTCAAATGCAGCCCCAAAGGCACCTAAGGTTACAAGATGCTCTCCGCCTGTCATAAAGGGCAGTTTATTATGGCTTAATATTAGCCCAGCCCTTTCCTTTATAAGATCCAGAGCCTTCTTAGTATCTCCGAAGGGCAGCTCTATATCACCGCTATCCATNATAGCCAGNTCAACAAGATCCCGGTCAAGATAGGGGCTATAGCTCTCTATGCCATAGGATTCCCTTCTTATTGCACTGCTTCCGAACCGGGTCCCGGGCCTGTATGAGGTGCTTGAATCAAAGGGCGCTCCGAACAGAATTATCCTGGAGGCCTCAAAATCCTTATCACACTCTAAAAAGGTTTCATTATTAGCTCTCAACATCTTTTAATAGCTCCTCTACATATGCCGGGATATAAAAGGCTCCCTTATGAAGCATAGTTGTGTAGTAACGGCATTTTATTCCCCTTTTATTCCATCTTACATCATCTAAGTTCTTAAGGGGATGATATTTTTTAGAGGCAAATCCAAAGAGCCAATGCCCTGATGGATAAGTAGGGATATGGGCCTGATAAACCCTGCTAATGGGGAATGACTCTACAATACGCTTATGGGCCCGTTGGCATGCAATTGCGTCCTCCTTGTAGAAAGGACTTTCATGCTGATTAACCATGATACCGTCTTCCTTCAGAGCCTTGTAGCAGTTACCATAGAATTCACGGGTAAACAGGCCTTCACCAGGGCCGAAGGGATCGGTTGAATCAACAATGATAAGGTCATAGCAATCATCACAGGACCGGATAAACTTAAGACCATCCTCATAATGTATGGTAAGGCGTGGATCATCAAGCTTGCAGGCAGTCTGGGGTATATATTTCTTACATACCTCTACTACCATTTCATCAATTTCAACCATGTCGATATGTTCTATTTCAGGGTATTGAACCAGCTCCCGGACAACCCCTCCATCACCTGCTCCAATAATCAATACATTCTTGACATTCGGATGAACAGCCATGGGAACATGTGTAATCATCTCATGGTAGATAAACTCATCCTTTTCGGTGAACATNAGAAACCCNTCTAATGCAAGAAACCTTCCGTATTCATAGGAATCAAAAACATCAATACGCTGAAACTCACTCTCAGCAGAAAACACATGCTTATCAACCCTGATTGACATCTTTACATGAGGTGAATGAACTTCTGAAAACCATAACTCCACTATTAATATCCCCCTTTCAAAACGTTCAGGTGCTTGATTTCAGGATCCTCTGGACCAGTCACAGAGCATCCCTTATCCTGTGCATACATAATATAGTTGAGAACCTCATGGGTAATACGCTCGCCTGGTGCAATTATAGGAATTCCCGGCGGGTAGCACATAACAAACTCGCTGCAGACCTTTCCTAAGCTGTTCTCTATAAGGACAGGCTCCTTTTGAGCATAGAAGGCCTCCTGGGGCGAAACCACAACAACCGGCTCGATGTACTCCTGCTTCATAAGACCGGCTCTACTTTTCCCAAATCGTCTTCTAATTTCGGAAAGGGCACTTACTAATCTTTCTACCTCCCTGCGCCTGTCTCCAATAGAGAAATATGCCAGGATATTACCTAAATCACCGAATTCTATCTGAATATCATATTCATCCCTTAAATAATCATATACCTCAATTCCGGCCAAACCAACATCAAGGGTATTTACAGAAAGCTTGGTAACATCAAAATCAAAGACACTGTCACCATTAATTAGCTCTTTGGAAAAGGCATAGTAGCCGCCTATGCGGTTTATCTCAGAACGGGCATATTCAGCCATTTCTACTACCTTGGCAAAGGAATCCCGCCCTCTTAAAGCCAGATTACGCCTTGAAATATCCAGGCTAGAAAGCAGCAAATATGAGCCGCTGGTAGTCTGAGTAAGATTAATAATCTGGCGGACATGGCCCTCACCCACGGCAGGACCTATTAATAATAAAGAGCTTTGGGTAAGACTCCCCCCTGATTTATGCATGGATANTGCCGACATGTCAGCTCCGGCAGCCATTGCAGAAATAGGCATATTATCACCAAAATAAAAATGTGTGCCATGGGCCTCGTCTACAAGGCAGAGCATACCATTTTCATGGGCTAGATTCACAATAGTGCGGAGATCCGAGCAAACACCATAATAGGTTGGATTGTTGACCAAAATAGCCTTGGCGTCGGGATTGGCTTTGATTGCCCTTTTGACCTGGTCTACCTTCATGCCCAAGGAAATTCCCAAACGATCTTCTCCCTCGGGATTTACATACACAGGAATGGCTCCGCAGAGCACCATTGCCCCCATTACACTGCGATGCACGTTACGGGGAAGAATAATCTTGTCTCCCCTTTTCGCCACTGAAAGAATCATACTTTGCACGGCTGAGGTGGTACCCCCTACCATCAAAAAAGCATGGGNTGCACCAAAGGCCTCGGCTGCCAACTCCTCCGCCTCCCTGATTACAGAAACAGGGTGAATGAGGTTGTCAAGCGGTTTCATGGAATTAACATCAATGCTTACGCATTTTTCGCCCAATAGATTTGTTAGCTCAGGATTACCCCTGCCCCGCTTGTGACCTGGAACATCGAAGGGAACAATCCGGCTTTGCTTAAGTTTCTCGAGGGCTTCATATATAGGGGCCCTCTCCTGTGATAATTTTTCCAACTCGCACCCCTTTCTGATGAGACAGTGAGACCGTGACGGCGAGACAGGGGACGATTCCGCGTCCTAGTTCGTGCCCTGTTGGTTACCTGCCCTGCTCGATGACCTGTCCTTCTCAGGAACCTGTCCTTTTCAGTTACCTGTCCTTTTCAGTTACCTATTCGGTGACATGTCCTACTCGGCGAGACTAGGTCCCCCTGTCCTGTTATCTTCCGCACTTAAAGATCTCTTTCATTTCTCGTCTTATGTTGGCAGTATATTCTTTTCTCTTTTTTTCAGAAATATCGTTAACATCGGTATTAAATAAATAGTTTTGAAGATCTATATCCTTCAACATCATCTTTGTGTGATAGATGTTTGCTTCAGTTACATTCATGTCCTCTGTCTCATAAAGGCTGAGAATCTGAGGAGAGATATAATCTCTGATCGAATTAACCTTATGGTCCGTAAAATGTTTTTTACCATGTACATCCCGGGTAAAGCCTCTTACCCTGTAGTCCATAGAGATAACATCAGAATCAAATGATCCAATAAGGTAATCAAGGGTTGAAAGGGGCGTTATCTTTCCGCATGTGGTAACATCAACATCCACTCTGAATGTAGCTAAGCGTGTGTCGGGGTGATATTCAGGGTAGGTGTGCACCGACAGATGGCTTTTATCCAGATGGGCAAGTTGTATCTCTCCCGGAGGAAGGACGGAGCCCTCTGCTATTAATATTGTAACAGAAGCACCCTGGGGATCATAATCCTGACGGGAGATATTAAGCACTGTTGCCCCTATCATGTCGGTGAGGTAGGTCAGTATATCTGTAAGGCGCTCAGAATTATATTGTTCGTCAATATAGTCAATATAATCCCTCTGCTCACCTGCATTTCTTGCGTAGCAAATATCGTAAATATTGAAGCTCAGTGATTTCGATAAATTGTTAAACCCATATAATTTCAGCTTTTCTTTCATCTTATTTTCCCCCTACACAGGTTTATTGCGTCGCACCCAGGCAGAAACTTCTTGTTGTTCATCAGTGCTGTAGCCTACTGTTCAAGGCAAGCTATCATATACTATTAAAAACTCCTCTATTCGGCTAATCATGCTTGTTCGTAAGCTTTCCCTGCAGAATATACAATAAAGCGGCATGCATATGCATACCGCTTGTAATGGCTAAGGCCAATCAATTCACCACTCATACTTTAAGACAAAAAGCACAGGATCATGCTTTGGATATTATTTGTACTCTTAAATCGATATCGATTCATGTCTGCTATGAGTTTATCATTCAGAGTCTATATAGCAAATACTTACTTTTACCACTCTTATTGACCGTTTTACAAGTTGATGCACTTCTGCATTTTGGTTATATAGTAACCAACTTATAAAATTGAGCTTTTAACTCAATCAATAATGGTAACCTGCGTTACCCTTCGGCAGTTGACCTGGCTGTCCGTATGGCCATTTGACCCTATAAAGGGTGGTCCTAAATATTTGCATGGATACTCAGTTAAAACTCATATCACATGACATGTACAGTTTAAGTAAAAAAGACATTATTGTCAATAGCTCGAATTGAAAATTATCCTGGCACAATGTGTCACTCTTTATTTAATCCAGAGTGAGAGTAAATCATCCCGGATGTCATCGTAATGCTTGTCAATAAACCCAAAGTCCATTTTCTTGTATGACCAGACACAACACCCGATATCATGCTCATTGAACACGTCATTTACATCCCTGAACCAGCGTAATGTGTCCTGTATTGGTGCTCTGTCAATAACACCGAACTCACCGCAGTATAGATTCACTCCTGCCTTTTTGGCAGCATCAATTGCCTCCTGGACCATCTCTTCTATAAAGGCCTTACCCATGAGACTGGTTTTCGCATTGGTCACCATATCACCCTTAAATCCGATCATTTTGGATTTTTCGTTATAGTATTCCATGCTCTCAGGATAGTAGATTTCTTCTTCAAAATCCATGCCTTCAACCCAATATGCCTTTTGGTGGGTGAATATCAAAGGCTCATAAAGGTGGAATGTAAACAGGATATTGTCATCCTGTGGAGCCTCAAGAAGCTTAAGAGTTTTGACACTGTTCCACTGAATGCCACCGTAGATAATGACTCTGTGGGGTGCAATCTCCCTGATGGCTTTCACGGTTCTTGCAATTAATTTATTCCAGCCTTCAGCATTTTCTTCCTCTACAACCTCATTTAAAAGCTCGAATGCTACATGCTCAAGATTGCCGTATGCTTTGGCCATTTTTATCCATAGATTCACAAACCGGTCCTGCAATTCCTGATTCATAAAAAGATTATTGGCCTTTAGATCACCGGCATTATTAAAATCATATCCATATGCCTTGTGTAAATCCAGGACAATGTTAAGCCCTGCCTCCCTGCACCATTCGACGGTTTTGTTCACATGAACAATGCCATCTTGATTATCGGTACCATCAGCATGCTCAACAGCCTCGCAGTCAATAGGAAGACGCACATGGTCAAAACCCCAGCCTGCAATCCTATTAATGTCTTCCTGTGTTATAAAGGTCTGATAGTGTTCCTTTGAATGCTCGCACTGGGATAAGAACCCCCCTAAGTTAATGCCTCTATTAAGTCTCATTTCGTTCCTCCTTTTATTGCTCGTTAAGCTACTCTATTATTTCAATACGTACATTTTTTATTCTTATTTCGGCCGTGGAATCCTTGGCTCCCATGTTAAACTCCAACCGACCATTATTGTCACTCTTCTTGGTCATTTCAAACTCGTAGGTATATGTCTTGTATTCCTCATCTAATTCCAGCATGGTGTCCTCCAGATAACGGATCCATCCGGCTGTAGGTGCAGATACGCAAACAATCATGTTGCGTTTTTCGGAGGCACGGGCATCAAAGGTTAGCCTGTACTTTGTACCCTTTATCATGGGTAAATCAGGCTGTACAAGCTGTACCGAATAATCTACCCTTCCCATTTCCTCGGTTGTGATAATCATCTCACCATCAGCGATCTCGGCCTGGCCCTTTCCTCCCTCAAACAAAAGGAAAAACCAGTTTTCTTTATCGTCCAGAGGTTCTTTCTCGCTAAAGTCTCCATTATATATAAGGTTTCCGTCCTCGGTCAGTTCGCGGAAATTAGAGATAGGCTTTTCTACATTGGTATCATAATGTGGCTTTTGGTATACTCTTACATAATCTATCATAAACTCTGCCTTGTCAAAATCAGTTGTCTCGTCTGGATTTCCGGGCCATGTGCCGCCAACAGCAAGATTCATTTGAACAAAGAAGGTCTGATCAAAGGGTGCCGGATAGGGCTTCTCCTCCTCGCCGTCAACACATGTGAACCAGTCGTTTACCGTATGATAATGATTACCGTCGATATAAAAACGCATTTCGCCCGGCTCCCATTCTACGCTGAACTCATGGAAATCATCTGAAAATGTGCTGTTATCCAGATTATAAATCCCCTGCTGTTCGGAATGGGGTTCACCATAGTGCACAGTACCGTATGCTATATGAGTCTGGTTTCCTAAAACCTCCATGATATCGATTTCACCGCATTTAGGCCATTGCCCGTAATAGCTTTCGTTTGTAGGCATCATCCAGATAGCAGGCCACAAGCCCTGTCCTTCTGGAACCTTGGCTGACGCAACAACCTTTCCGTACATGAAATCGGTTTTGTCCTGCCCGGTTACCTTCCCCGAGGTGTAATAATCGTTTCCGTTCTTATCGGTAGTTTTGATGGCTTTAATCACGAGCTTGCCGTCTTTTACAAACGCATTGTCTGAAGATGTGGTGTATTCCTGCAATTCCTGGTTTGTCCATCCTGGCTCACGGGGTTCTAAATTCCATTTGGACATATCAAGCTCTGTCCCGTCAAATTCATCACTCCATAATAGATTATATCCTTCCAATTCCGGAGTTTTTGCTTCCTCCGGAGCATTTGTTTCTGTATTCTCTGAAGGCTTTCCTGTTGCGTCGATATCGTCTGTCGGTTCCGGGCTTCCCCCGCTTTGCTGGCTATTGCCGCAAGCGGTCATAGTAACGACCATACATGCAATAACAATGAATAAAATCCATTTCTTCTTCATTTTTTTTGAAAACCCCTTTCATTATCTGCACGACAACCCCGTTGCTGATGTTTGACCATCAGCAACAGAGAACCCACAGGTTATAGTGCCGTGCATTTTGCTTGTTATAGACTATGCTTTCATGATAGTAAACAAGTCTGGATTTATATATCATTTTTATTTCTTTTTTTATGTTTTTATGATATAATAAAGGCCCTGTCCACCAGAAATCACAACCTGCCGACAGGTCCCGGGAATTTCGCGTTATGATTTACTGGAGGTAACCTGTATGAGTTTAAAAAAAGAAATCTTTTATAAGGAATATACAAACAGAGAGAATGAGATTCTGCGAGCTCCCTATAATCCTGAATTGGAATTCTATTCGGTCATTAAGTCGGGGAATATAAAAAAGACCCAGGAACTTTGTAAAGAACCACTTCACACAAAGGAAGGTCTGGGCATACTCTCCAATAACCCATTACAGAATCTGAAATATCACTTTACAATTACAACAGCCATGGTGGCCCGTTATTGCATTGAAGGTGGCATGTCATTATCTGAGGCCTATGGCCGCAGCGATTTTTATATTCTTAAGGTTGATAAATGTAAATCCATGGAGGAGATTTCTGCCCTTCACGCCATCATGTGTGAGGACTANGCCAGGCATATGAAGAACCTTCGCAGAAAGAAGGTGTGCTCAATTCATGTTGCCAAGTGTATTGACTATATCTATGAGCATCTTCACACGCGCATTACAGTAGAGCAATTAGCAGAGCTGACAGGGATTAGCCCCTCTTATTTATCACGGCTTTTCAAAAAGGAAACAGGCCATTCCATCAGCGAATACGTCCAGTCCTGCAAGATAGAAACGGCCCAGAACATGCTGATATACTCCGAGCATTCTCCGGCTCAGATTGCTGCAATTCTGGCATTCCCAAGCCAGAGCTATTTTAATGAGGTATTTAAAAAACGTACAGGCCTTACACCTTTGAAATACCGATCCTTAAACTTTCGCTCTACCGAGCTTTAGAGAAAGACTATATCCTGGATTTCTGCCGGTAACAAGTAAAAATATGAAAATGAAATACTGAAGCCTCCTTGTACAAGGAGGCTTCCTATATAAAGAAAACGCTCTAGCGAACCTTTATCATTCCATCACTTCACGTATTGCCCTTTTTCCCGATGGTTTTCATCACCTGAACCAATTTTCCAACCTGCCTCACTATGTCCGCAAAGTCCCTCTTTTGATTACTGAGTTTGGTTTGCTTCCATTTTCCTTAGAACCAGATTTTCTTTTCAGTTCCCTTGACATAGTGGACACCATTCCAATTAGAACTTTTCCATCCACACATCTTTCCGTATCCTTCTCATACGGCGGCTTCTACGATTTTTAGTAATGTCCTTTAGGTGTTCCCTAGAGCTTGATTTAAGTATACCCTCCCTATAGCTTCCTATCAATGCCAAAAAATCCCCGATATTTGGAAATATCCCTTACTATCTTTTACTATCTCTTTATATCTTTAATTTTCGCAAAATTTCATTTTTTTATATANTTCTAACATAATTCCTATAAAGACACNCCTGATTTATGTTACATTTTACTATTGATTAACGCAAATNCTTAGTTTTANCAAGGTTTCCGGACAGGATACAATGGTTGCNGGCCATAATTGCTTTTATTGATAAAGGCAATACTTTTATCAGGCATAACAAGTAATATTTTAAACTATTTTTAATTGTGGTATATTTAGCTTAAGGGAGCGTGATTCGTTGGCTATTATAACTATTTCAAGGCAAAGCGGAAGCTTAGGACGCGAGATCGCCGAACAACTGGCCGAGAACCTTAGTATTCCTCTGATAAAAAGAAAAACGTTCATTAACGAACATTTTACAGATATTGCAACTCCATATGAGATAAGTATGCTGGAGAAAAGCCCCAAGTTTTATCTGAAGCAAGCTACAGATGGCATAACATTCAAGGAGCATATGAAAAACAGGCTTATTGCTGAAGCTGAAAAGGGCCCCTGTGTGATATTGGGCATGGNCGGTCAGGTTATCTTTGCCAGGCATCCCGATGCCATAAATATTCGAGTCATAGCATCTGAATCTAAAAGGTATGATGTCTTCCTGCGAAAATACGGTGTTCAGGAAACCGAAGCCGAAAATATACTTCGCCAGAGCGACAGGCGTCACAGGAGATTTCTCCACACCCTATATGAGATTGATTGGAATGATCCCGATTTTTACGACATTATTCTTAATACTGATAATATGACAATAGAGCATTGCGTTGAGCTCATTGCCGTTAATATTAATATCAAGGAAAGCTTGAGATTCTCTGCAAATCTTAACCTAAATAACAACGGGATAGAAAACTTTTCACCTAACAAGCCAACTTTCAAGCATCCTGCCGAAGAAGAATTTGCAAATATTCTGGATATGTACGGAATAGCATGGCAGTACGAACCTAAAACCTTCCCGGTAAAATGGGATGCAGAGGGCAATGTAACCATGGCAATCAGCCCTGACTTTTATCTTCCCAAATTCGATACCTACATTGAAATTACTACAATGGATCAGAAATACGTTACCACAAAGAATAAGAAGGTTAAGCTGGTTCGTAAGCTATATCCCAACATAAATATAAATATCGTCTATAAGAAGGACTTTTATTCTCTTCTAGAACGATTCGGCTTAAATGGAAAGGAAGAAATAAATGAGTTTAACAGAGGTTAAGCGTGTTGTGTTCACAGAGGAGCAAATCAGAAACAGAGTGATCGAGTTGGGCAAGCAAATCACTGAGGACTATAAGGATAAGCATCCAATACTCATCAGCGTATTAAAGGGCACTATGTACTTTATTGCCGACTTGACAAGAACTCTTGATTTCCCTCTCAATATCGATTTTATGTCCATAGGAGTCTACCACGGGGTAACAAGCAACACCGGAATAGTCCGCATCAACAAGGATCTGGACCTTAATATTACAGACAGACATGTTCTGTTTGTAGAGGATATTATAAACACTGGCCTCACAATGGGTTATCTGGTGCAAAACTTAGAAGCCAGAAAGCCTGCAAGCATAAAGATCTGTACCCTTTTGGACAACCCAAGAAAGCGCCTCATGAACATACCTCTGGAATATGTGGGATTCGAGGTCCCCGATGTGTATCTGGTCGGCTATGGCCTCGACCATGAGCAGGAGTACAGGCATTTAAGGTATATTGGGGAGTTGGGGGAGGGGTCCTAATTAATAGCATCCGAATTTTTCTGTGAATCGGTAGTGTCTCTATGTTTTTCAAAAAGATTTTTCATCAAAGGGTAATCATGGCATGGGAATCACTCCCGAGTATGCAGAGAACACCATATGCTCTGAAAACCCCAAAGTAATATTGGATTGCACTACTTTAATCAAATACTAAGTTTGAAAAGGAATTATTAGATAAAGCATTAAATATTTCAATCCACGCTCCCATGTAGGGAGCGACCCAGCCTACAGATTGGGTTCTTTGCCCTTTAGATTTCAATCCACGCTGTTTTACTATCCTATAAAATTACACTACTCTCAAACACAGAATTTAAATCTAGTTCTGTAGATATAGTTTTACTATCCTATAAAATTACACTACTCTCAAACGAAGGTTTAGCTGGTCTAGATTGGAATTATGTTTTACTATCCTATAAAATTACACTACTCTCAAACTGGACTGACATTTAACGGCCGACATTCTTCGTTTTACTATCCTATAAAATTACACTACTCTCAAACGCAACTTTCGCAATGGCTGTCGGCTTTGTAGTTTTACTATCCTATAAAATTACACTACTCTCAAACATGTAGGGAATAAATTCTTCCGTTGCCATGGTTTTACTATCCTATAAAATTACACTACTCTCAAACGTAACGGTTACTACACCACCTGTTTTTTCGGTTTTAGGGACGTCAACTTTTTTGTAGACAATTTGCTAAGCTACCCTGTCTGTCCTCTCTAGTTTCTCTGCTTTCAATGATTTGAGATATTCTTTCGGTGAC